>ENA-ORCZ01000065-ORCZ01000065.1-marine-metagenome-genome-assembly--contig:-NODE-65-length-152490-cov-40.667141_pt1 | contig 152490 bp, 137 predicted proteins | sample MGYA00237785_ERZ508519 | MGnify/ENA primary metagenome ERZ508519 (study PRJEB26189, sample SAMN06268790) | marine metagenome | isolation source: Bioluminescent Bay, La Paraguera, Puerto Rico | place...
ACTGTTCGACAACAACGGCAACAAGAAGCAGGCGTACGACGCCACCCTCTCCGCACTCAACGCCGGCGGCACCCCGGTCAGCCCGTCGCCGTCGGTCTCGCCCACCGCCGGCCCGTCGCCCAGCACCAGCCCGTCACCCAGCCCACCGCCGGGCGACAACCCGTACCAGCGCGGCCCGGACCCCACCCGCGACAGCGTGGCCGCCAACAGAGGCACCTTCGCCACCGCCGAGATGAGCGTGTCCCCCGGCAACGGATTCAACGGCGGATCGATCTACTACCCCACCGACACCAGCCAGGGCACCTTCGGTGCGGTCGCGATCGTGCCCGGCTACACCGCACGGTTCGCCGACGAGGAAGCCTGGATGGGGCACTGGTTGGCGTCCTTCGGCTTCGTCGTCATCGGCGTCGAGACCAACAGCACCAACGACTTCGACACCGCCCGGGGCACCCAGTTGCTCGCCGCGCTGGACTGGCTCACCCAGAGCAGTCCGGTCCGCGACCGGATCGACGCCAGCCGGCAATCGGTGATCGGTCACTCGATGGGCGGCGGTGGGGCACTCCACGCGGCCGGTAACCGGTCCTCCCTCAAAGCCGCTGTCGGGCTCACCCCGTTCATGCCGTCGGGAACCCCGGCCAACAACCAGGTGCCGACGTTGATGATCGCCGGCACCAACGACACCGTGGTCGCCCCGTCGTACGTCACCGACCTGTACAACGCTCTGCCGTCCTCGACGGAGCGCGCCTACATGGAGTTCGTCGGTGCCGACCACCTCTTCCCGACCCGGCCCAACAACCTCGAAATGCGGATCCTGATCCCCTGGCTGAAGACCTTCGTCGACAGCGACTCCCGTTACACCCAGTTCCTGTGCCCGCTGATGGACTCCAGCGGCATCGCCGGATACCGCAACAGCTGTCCCCTGCTGCCGGATCAGCCGACGCCACCTCCCACGCCGACGCCCAGCCCGACGACGCCTACCCCCGACCCGACGACGCCGGGCCCGGGAACCTGCACCGCGACGATGTCGACCGGTCAGGTCTGGGGCGACCGCTACAACACCTCCGTGACGGTCACCGGGACCAGCAACTGGACCGTCGTGGTGGCGATCACCCCGCCGCAGCGCATCTCGGCCACCTGGAACGGCAACCCCACCTGGGACTCCAGTGGGAACGTGATGACCATCCGCGCCAACGGCAACGGCAACGTCTTCGGCTTCACCACCATGTTCAACGGCAACTCCTGGGCCCGGCCCCAGATCAGATCCTGTACGGCCGGATAGCAGGCAAGCTCTGAACGCGGCGGACCGCGGATCGCCATCGAGCGATCCACGGTCCGCCGCGTCGCTGCACCGCCCGCGTCGCTGCACCGCCCGCGTCGCTGCACCGCCCCGTGCCGATAGCGCCGGCTGGGCCGTCATCCCCGGCCTGACAGATCCGCCACCCCCGGCCTGACCTGCAGGTTTCCGCCCATCGTGACACCCGCACGGCCCACCGCGCGGAAACTTGAATGATTCCAGAAAACGGCCTATCGTGGCCCGGTGACATCCGACCTCGAGGCGCAGTTGAGGGCGGCCTCGTTGCGGGTGACCCGGCCGAGGCTGGCAGTCCTCGCGGCGCTACGCGACCGCCCGCACGTCGACACCGACACGGTGCTCGACCTGGTGCGCGCCGACCACCCGACGGTGTCCCACCAGGCGGTCTACGATGTGCTGCGGGTCCTCACCGACGCCGGGCTGGTACGGCGCATCCAGCCGGCCGGCGCGACCGCCCGCTACGAGCGGCGGGTCGGGGACAACCACCACCACGTCGTCTGCCGCTCCTGCGGCGTGATCGCCGACGTCGACTGCGCCACCGGATCCGCCCCCTGTCTCACCGCCTCCGACGACCACGGTTTCACGGTCGACGAGGCGGAGGTCGTCTACTGGGGCACCTGCCCCGGCTGTGCGACCGACAACGCCACTTCGTTATCGGCCAATCCGGAAGGGAACTGATGAGCGACATCCAGAACAACGGTCCCACCAGCGCACAGGGTGTGGACAAGATGGCGGCGTCCGGCTGCCCGGTCGCCCACGACTCGGTGACCGCGCACGGCAGCGAGAGCGAGAACCCGGCGATCGACTCACCAACTCCCAAAACGGGCGGGCGGCCGCGTACCAACCGGGACTGGTGGCCCAACCAGCTCGACCTGTCGGTGCTGCACGCCCACTCGCCCAAGGGCAACCCGCTGGGCGCGGACTTCAGCTACGCCACGGAGTTCGCCAAGCTCGACGTCGAGGCCCTCAAGCAGGACATCACCAAGGTTCTCACCACCTCGCAGGACTGGTGGCCGGCCGACTTCGGCCACTACGGCGGGCTGATGATCCGGCTGAGCTGGCACGCCGCCGGCACGTACAGGATCGAGGACGGCCGGGGCGGCGCCGGCGACGGCGGGCAGCGCTTCGCCCCGCTGAACAGCTGGCCGGACAACGCCAACCTGGACAAGGCCCGCCGGCTGCTCTGGCCGGTCAAGGCCAAGTACGGCCAGAAGATCTCCTGGGCCGACCTGCTGGTGCTGGCCGGCAACGTCGCCCTGGAGTCGATGGGCTTCAAGACCTTCGGCTTCGCCTTCGGCCGGGAGGACGTCTGGGAGCCGGAGGAGATCTTCTGGGGCCCGGAGGACACCTGGCTGGGTGACGCCCGCTACCTCTCCGAGAAGGAGATGGCGACCGGGGTAGGCGCCACCGAGATGGGCCTGATCTACGTCAACCCGGAGGGCCCGCGCGGCAACGCGGACCCGCTCGCGGCGGCCCACTTCATCCGGGAGACGTTCGCCCGGATGGCGATGAACGACGAGGAGACCGTCGCGCTCATCGCCGGCGGCCACACCTTCGGCAAGACCCACGGTGCCGCCGACGCCGACGCCCACGTCGGCCCGGAACCGGAGGGCGCGCCGATCGAGGCGCAGGGCCTGGGCTGGCTGAGCACGTACGGCAGCGGTAAGGGCGGCGACGCCATCACCAGCGGCCTGGAGGTCACCTGGACCGACAAGCCGACGCAGTGGAGCAACCGCTTCTTCGAGATCCTCTTCGGGTACGAGTGGGAGCTGACCACCAGCCCGGCCGGTGCCAAGCAGTGGGTGGCCAAGGACGCCGAGGCGATCATTCCGGACGCGCACGACCCGGCGAAGAAGCACAAGCCGACGATGCTCACCACCGACCTGTCGCTGCGGGTCGACCCGGCGTACGAGCAGATCTCCCGCCGGTTCCTGGCCAACCCGGACGAGTTCGCGCTGGCCTTCGCCAAGGCCTGGTACAAGCTGCTGCACCGCGACATGGGCCCGGTCAGCCGGTTCCTCGGGCCGTGGGTTCCCGAGGCCCAGCTGTGGCAGGACCCGGTGCCGGCCGTCGACCACGAACTGGTCAGCGACGCCGACGTGGCCGCGCTCAAGGCGAAGGTCCTCGACTCCGGGCTGAGCACCGCGCAGCTGGTCAGCACCGCCTGGGCGTCGGCGGCGAGCTTCCGCTCCACCGACAAGCGTGGCGGCGCCAACGGTGCCCGGGTGCGGCTCGAACCGCAGCGCAGCTGGGAGGTCAACCAGCCGGAGCAGCTGGCCACGGTGCTGAGCGCCCTGGAGAGCATCCAGCAGGAATTCAACGCGGCCGGCGGCGCGAAGATCTCGCTCGCCGACCTGATCGTGCTGGCCGGCTCGGCCGCCGTCGAGAAGGCGGCGCACGATGCCGGGGTCAAGGTGACCGTGCCGTTCCACCCGGGCCGCACCGACGCCAGCCAGGAGCAGACCGACGTCGAGTCGTTCGCGGTGATGGAGCCGCGCGCCGACGGGTTCCGTAACTACCTGCGGCCGGGCGAAAAGACCCAGCCGGAGGTCCTGCTGGTCGACCGGGCCTACATGCTCGACCTGTCCGCCCCGGAGATGACCGTGCTCGTCGGCGGTCTGCGGGCGCTCGGGGCGAACGTCGGCGGTACGCGACACGGCGTGCTCACCGACCGGCCCGGCGTGCTCACCAACGACTTCTTCGCCAACCTGCTCTCCCCCGGCACCCGGTGGAAGGCGGCGGAGTCCGGCGAGCACGTGTACGAGATCCGTGACCTGGCCACCGACGAGGTCAAGTGGACCGCGACCGCGGTCGACCTGATCTTCGGCTCGAACTCGCAGCTGCGTGCCCTCTCCGAGGTGTACGCCAGCAGCGACGCCGGCGAGAAGTTCGTCGCCGACTTCGTCGCGGCCTGGGTCAAGGTCATGGAGCTGGACCGGTTCGACCTGGTCTGATCAAAGGTTCGAGGCTTCCGACAGGTTCGACGGCTGTTGCCCCGCTGACCCGGGTACCCGGGTCAGCGGGGACACCACTGGTTGGCGTAGCCGTCGACGGAGCCGCAGGAACCGATGCCCTGCGGGTAGGTGAAGAAGTCGGTCGGGTCGTACTTGCGTTTCACCTCGACCAGCCGCTGGTAGTTGTCGCCGTAGTAGGCCCGCCGCCAGTCGGCCAGGTGCGGGTCCGGGAAGTTCTGGTACGCCCCGACCGGCGGCCGTCCGCTGAGGAGTTCGTCGTACAGGCCGGTCAACCAGGTGCCGTTCGCCAGGCCCACCTCGGGTGGGTCGTCGTCGGCCCAGCTCGCCTCGGCGGCCAGCACGAACAGGGCGTCGCGGTGCACGAAGGCGGTGGCGTCCGGCGGTACGTCGTTGATCTGCCCGCCCATGCAGAACAGTGCCACCCCGGCACCGTCCGGGTTACGGCTGCCCGGCCACCGCCGCAGGCCGGCGGCCACCGTCTGCAGCTGCGCCTCGTCCAGCGGGGACCGCAGCACCGCCGACTTGACCGCGAACTGCTGCGCCGGGGTGGTCGCGGACAGCAGCTCCGCCGCCTCAGCCGGGGGCACCTGCCGGATGCTGTCCCGGTTGGCCTGCCGCTCGCTGCGGGTGCCGACCGCCAGCGCAGGCCCGAGGATGCCGACGAGTTCGTCTGCGTACCCGTAGAACTGGCCGAGCGCGTCGGCGTACACCTGATGCTGTCCGCCGTCACCGACGGTGGTGCCGGCGCCGATCCGGCAGTCGAAGCGTCGGTCGGCCTGCTGCGCGGCGGCGATCTGCTGCATCGCGGACAGCGCCGGCACCACGCTGTCGGCACCCCAGCACAGCTGGAAGTAGGTCACCTCGCCGCGCAGCCGCGCGTACCGGAAGGTGAACGAGGTGTTGACGCCGAAGTTGTTGCCGGCCCCGCCCCGGCAGGCCCAGAACAGGTCCGGGTCGGTGGTCTCGTCGCAGCCGGTCGTCGTGCCGTCGGCCAGCACCACCTCGGTCGCGGTCAGCCGGTCGCAGGTGAGCCCGAACATCTTGTCGTTGAACCCGATGCCGCCGCCGAGGACCAGCCCGGCCACCCCGACGGTCGGGCAACGGCCGGCCGGCACCAGGATTCCCTGCTGCCGCAGCAGTGGCCGCAGGTCGGCGTTGACCACGCCGGCTGCCACGGTGAGCAGGCCGGCGTCCGGGGTGACCTCGACCGGGCCGTACCGCTGCGGCGGCCGGGACACCGGGGCCGGTGCGACGACGCTGCCGCGCAGCCGGCTCATCACCACCAACAGTCCGTGGGTGGTCGAGTAGCCGGCGTAGTTGTGGCCGAGGCTCGACCGGGGCACCAGCGGCATGCCGACGTCCCGCGCCCAGCTGACCGCCGCCGCGACGTCCTCGGATGTCCCGGCGGCCAGGATCGCCGCCGGTTGTACGTTGGCGTACCGGTGGTTGAACGGGATGCTGAGTGCCTCGTAGCTCGCCCCGCCGCGCCGGTAGAGGGTGGCCTGCGCAGACAGCCGCCGTTGCAGCTCCGCCCACTGCCGGTCCGGCAGGTCCCGCCACGGGTTGGCGTCCCGGCCGGTGTCCGGTCCGATGTCCGGGTTCTGCGGCCTGACCTGGGCCGGCTGCTCGGCCGGGGTTCGGGTCGGCTCATCGGCCGGCGACGGTACGGCCGTGGCTGGTCGCCCGATCAGTCCGACCGCCGGGACCAGCCCGGCGACCGCGCCTGCCCGCAACGCCGTACGTCTGCTCACCATCGTCCGTGCTCCCCCGCTGGCACCGTCCGGATCAGCCGGTCGGTTCCGCCCCGGCCACCGCACCGACCCTGCCACCGGTCAGGGGCCACTCCTGCCCCTCGAAGACACATCACCCGTCCGGCGTACCCGGACCACAGCCGCTCTCATGATCCGCAGCGCTTCAGCTGACCGGGCCTCGGCGTGTCGGTTCGACAGAGCGCTGTGGATCACCGAGTCGCGGTGTCGGCGCGGCGGGCGGAGGGTGGTGCACCCTAGCTGGCGCGATAGGGTGCACCACCTTCGACCCGCCGCGTGACACGACGTCCCGACGGACGGCGGCGCGGCGTCAGGCGTCCTCGCGGAGCACGAGTACGCCGTACCGGTCCAGGCGCAGCGGCGCACCGGCGGTGACCCGTTCCCCGGTCAGCAGGTCGACCCCGGCGGCGCAGGCCGGCAGCTCGACCGGCTCCTCACCGTGGTTGAGCAGGAACCGGATCCGGGTGCCGTCCGGCGCGACCCGCACCGCCGACTCCACGTCCGGCACGTGCGCGTACGGGCCGAGCAGTCCGTGCCGGTCCAGAATCCGGCGTACCACCCAGTTCACGCCCGCCTGGTCGAGCCCGGCGGCGACGTACCACCCTTCACCGGCGCCGAACCGGTTCCGGGTCACCGCCGGGGTGCCGGCGTAGAAGTCGGCCTGGTAGGTGCCGATCACCTCGGCGCCCTGCGGGATGACCAGCTCGAACAGCAGCGTGGCGGCGGAGACGACCGACCGGGCACCGTCGGCCGCCAGGGTGACCGGGTTGACCACGTCGGCTTCCCGGGCGTCCCATTCGTCGATCCGAATCCCCATCAGCGGGGCCAGCGGGCCCGGCACATCGGCCAGGAACGCCTGATCGTTCTCGTCGACCCGCCCGGACAGGTAGGTTCCCAGCACGGTGCCACCCTGCTGGGCCACCTCCGCCAGGCGGGCCGCGAGGTCGTCCTTGACCATGTGCAGAGCCGGCGCGAGCACCACGTCGTAGCCGGTCAGGTCGGCGGTGACCGGGACGACGTCGACGTCGATCCCGGCGTCCCACAGTGCCCGGTGATAGGCGAGTATCACCTGCTGGTAACGGACCAGCCGGGACGGGCCGTCGGAGATCTCCAGCGCCCACCAGCTGTCCCAGTCGAACAGCACCGCCACCCGGGCCGGGGTGCGGGCACCGAGCGTGACGCCGCCGAGCCGCGCCAGCTCCGCGCCCAGCTCGGCGACCTCGGTGAAGACCCGAGTGTCGGAGCGGCCGGCGTGGCCGATGACCGCCCCGTGGTACTTCTCGCTGGCTCCCCGACCGGCGCGCATCTGGAAGAACAGCACCGCGTCGGCGCCGTGCGCCACCGCCTGCCAGCTCCACAGCCGCAGGACGCCGGGCCGTTTCAGCGGGTTGACGTCGCGGCAGGCGGTAACGCTCGGGGTCTGCTCCATCAGCCAGAACGGCTGGCCGCCTTTCAACCCGCGGATCAGGTCGTGGGTGAGCGCCATCCGGGCCGCCGACCGGTCGTCGGGTGGGTAATTGTCCCAGGAGGCGAAGTCGAGGTGCTCGGCCCAGCGGTGGTAGTCGATCGGCCGGTACATGCCCATGAAGTTGGTGGTCACCGGGGTGTCCGGGCTGGACTCGCGGATCGCCGCCTTCTCGTCGACGAAGTTGGCCAGCATCGCGTCCGACATGAACCGCAGGTAGTCGAGGGTGATGCCCTGGAACGCGGTGTGGTCGGGCCCGCGCCAGTGTTCGGTCAACGCCGACGGCGGCTCGATCTGCCCCCACTCGGTGAAGGTGTGCGACCAGAAGGTGGTGTACCAGGCGGCGTTGAGCGCGTCGAGGCTGCCGTACCGCTCGCGCAGCCAGAGCCGGAAGTTGGCGGCGCACAGCTCGCAGTAGCAGGCGCCGCCGTACTCGTTGTTGACGTGCCAGGCGACCAGGCCGGGGGTGCGCGCGTAGCGTTGCGCGACGCGCCGGGCCAGCTCCGTGGCGAGTCGGCGGTACGTCGGCGAGTTGGGGCAGGAGTTGTGCCGTTGGCCGAACCGGTGCCGGCGGCCGGAGAAGTCGACGCGGGTCACGTCGGGGTGGGCGCGGGCCATCCAGGCCGGATGTGCGCCGGTACCGGTGGCCAGGCAGATCTGCCGGCCCTCGACAACTGCCCGCTCGACGATGCGGTCCAGTGTGGAGAAGTCGTAGACGCCGGGACCGGGCTGGGTCAGGCCCCAGGTGAAGACGCCGACGGTGACGGTGTCGATCCGCGCCGCGTCGAACAGCCGGTAGTCGTCCTTCCAGACGTCCTCGGGCCACTGCTCCGGGTTGTAGTCCCCGCCGTACGGGATCTTCGCGACGTCGGGCAGCGTCACCTGGTGAACTCCTTCTCGATCGCCGTGATCATCGGTCGGCTGGTGCGCAGCAGCAGCAACGCCAGCACCGAGCCGGCCAGCGCCAGCACCGCCTCCGAGGTGTACGCGGTGATCCCGGCCGACACGACCCCGAGCGCCAGCACACCGAGGGAGGTGCCGGGCGTACGGGTCAGGAAGTGCGCGGCGAGCCGGGCCACGTCGCGGGCGCGGAACGCGAACAGCGAGGTGATCACCAGCGCGGTGCCGCCCCAGACAGTCGCCGCGACCGCGACGAGGACCAGCAGCGCCGCCCACCAGCGCGGCACCCCGGCCGCGTCGAAGTAGGCCAGGTTGACCGCGACGACGGTCAGCCCGGCCAGCAGCGGCAGCCAGATCCGCAGCACCCCGCCGAGGTTGGCCCGGTAGCCGCGCCGAAAGTCGACGGCCGGGGTCAGGTCGGTGATGTCGGGGCGGTGCCGGGCGATGGCGTACAGGGCGGCGGACAGCGCCGGGCCGACCGGGATGGCGCAGGCGGCGTAGATCGGGATGTTGCTGGGGTCGCGGGCCAGCAGCAGCGCCGGCACCAGGCCGGGCAGTACGCCGGCGAGCAGCAGCAGCTCGACGACGGTCAGCCGGTAGACGATCGCCGCGACCCGCGACAGCGGGCCGGTGCCGAACTGCCGCTGCGCGGCGGCCAGATCACTCATCACGGCCGCCCTGTCCGAGCAGCCGCCGGTCGTCGCACCACGGCGGAGTCTGGTCGACCACCGGAGTGATCTCCACCAGGGTGACCTCGTGCCGGGTCAGGGTCAGGTCGACGTCGGCCCGGCCGTCGACGACCGGCAGCGCACGGTGGCTGCGGGCCGGTTCGGCGGCGGTACGCAGCGCGTCGAGCTGCGCCGGCCGGGGTGACCGGGGGCGGCCGAGCTCGCACCAGGCCCGCCAGGCGTTGCCGGCGTCGTCGCTGACCGACGAGCGCAGCAGGAACGCCGAGCCGGCCGGGGCGGTGACCGGGACCGACAGCGAGACGACGTGCCGGTCCGGGGAGGCCGTGACGTCGGTGACGTCGACCGGCGCCCAGGCCAGCACGGTGACCCGGCCGGTGTCGTCGTCGCGGGTGACCAGGTGGTCGGTACCCCGGGCGAGCACCTGACGGCCCATCCGGGCCATGAACGCGTACAGATGGTAGGTGGGTTTTCTGATCTGCCGGTGGGTGAGCAGACCGAAGCCGCCGTGGAAGATCGCGGCCGGGATGCCGACCTCCTCGAAGACGTCGCTGAACGTCCAGTAGGAGAACGAGTCGACCAGGTCGCCGCCGGCCGCGACGACCGGGGCCAGGTACGCGGCGTGGAACGCGGTGTCGTGGATCGGGTTGTCCGGCCGGTAGGAGGAGTTGAACTCGGTGATGTGCACCGGCAGGTCGGCCAGGGCGGTGCCGGCCAGGTGCTTGCGCGGGCTGGCGAACTGTTCCAGCAGGTGGTCGGCGGGCATCAGGGTCTGGTAGGTGCCGAACGGCACGTGCTGGGCCGGCCCCGAGGTGTACGCGTGGCGGCTGACGAAGTCGACCGGCACGCCGCGGTCGGTGACGTACTCGGCGAACGGCACCAGCCACTCGTCTGCGCCGGGGGATACGGCCGGCCCGCCGACCTGCAGGTCGGCGTCGACCTCCTTGACGGCGTGCGCGGTCACCTCGTACAGCCGGTGGTAGGCGGCCTGGTCGGCGCCTTGCCAGAAGATGTCCAGGTTGGGCTCGTTCCACACCTCGATCGGCCAGCTACGGACCTGCGCCAGGCCGTACCGGTCGACGAGGTTGCCGATGGTGGCGCGGACCAGGTCGGCCCACTCGGTTTCAGAGCGGGGCGGGGTGACGTTGCCGCGCCACCAGAAGACGGTCTGCTCGCCTGCGGCGAGTGCTTCGGGCATGAAGCCGAGCTCGATGAAGGGGGCGATGCCGAGGTCGAGGTAGGCGTCGACGATCTGGTCGGCGTAGGTGAACGAGTGGTGCACGCCGCGTCGGCCGGCGTGTTCGTACGGCCGGTGGATACCGACGCCGTCGCTGAGCAGCCCGTGCCCCCGGATGTAGCGGAAGCCGATCTCCTGCTGGACCAGGGCGAGGGACTCCTGGTAGTCGCTGCGCAGCGCGAGGTCGAACCGGCCGGTGCCGACGCAGGCCCGCCAGGCGTCCGGCAGGGCGCCGACGCCCTGCTGCGGTACGACGATCCGGGTCAACTCTGCTCCGCTCCTCATGATGGTGCCGGCTGTGCCGGTCGCGTCCCTGCCACGGACGCGACCGGCACCCCCCAGGTGGTCAGCCGTGCTCTTCCTGGTAGCGCTGGTACGCCCCGTTGACCAGGTCGATGTACTGTTGGGCGTTCTTGCCCTCGACCTCGGCGACGTAGGCGTCCCATTCGGACAGGTCACGCTGGCCGAGGATGAACTGCAGGGTCTGCTGCTGGACGTAGTCCTTCAGCGGGGTCTCCCAGAGCGTGGCCTGCTCGCGCTCCTCCTCGGTGAACGGCCTCGGCGGCGAGACCGGCAGGGTCTCCTTCTGCCCCATCGCCTCCTGGAACTTCAGCTCCTCTTCGGAGAAGGTCGACTGCAGCAGTTCGGTGGTGCCGCCGTAGGCGAACACCCCGTTGCTGAAGCCGAAGTCCTTCTGCAGGTGCTTGCTGGCGTCGGGGTTGATTCCGATGAAGTCGATGTCGGAGTCGAGGATCCACTTGCCGTCGGCGTCCTTGGTGTAGGTGACGCCTTCGACTCCCCACTTGGCGAACTCCTGGCCTTCGTCGGAGTACCAGAGCCAGTCGATGAACTGCATCATCGCGACGAAGTTCTCGCTCTCCCGCGCCTTGCTGGAGATCATGATGCCGTTCTCCAGGCGGGAGCCGGCCTTGACCGAGCCGACCGGGCTGTCCGGCCGGGTGATCTTGGCGATGGTGGCGTTCGGGTTGTTCTGCGCCAGCGCCGGCCGGTAGTCGTTGACCAGGGTCTGCGCGTTGGTGCTGATGACGAACGACTTGCCGGTGGCGAGCTTCTGGATCGCGGTGTCGTCGTCCTGGGTCACGCTTTCCGGGTCGAAGAGACCTTCGGCGACCAGCGAGTGCAGGAACTCCACCATCTCCTTGTACTCCGGCATGGTGCCGGTGAACACGAACTCCTGGGCCTCCCGGTTGAACGAGGCGTTCTGGTAGCCCCAGCCGCCCATCGTGTCGTAGCCGTACGACGGGCCGATGATGTTCTGCAGCGCGCCCAGCGGGGTGGGGATGCTCCACCGGTCCGACATCGGGTAGACGTCCGGGTACGCGGCCTTCATCGCCCGCAGCATCTCCCGGAACTCGTCCCAGGTGGCCGGCTCCTCGAGGCCGAGCTCGGCGAGGATGTCGGTACGTACGGCGATGGTGTAGTCGGTCCAGACGTCCTCGTGCAGACCGGGCAGCAGGTAGTACTTGCCGTCCTGCTGGCGCAGCGAGTCGATGTCACCCTGCAGGTTCCACTTGGCGACCTTGTCCTGGAAGTGCGGCATCAGGTCGACGTAGTCGCTGATCGGCAGGATCGCGCCGCTGGACACGTACGCCGCTTCCTGCCCGGGGTAGGTCTTCGGGATGATGAACGGCGCGTCGCCGGCGCCGATCAGCAGACCACGCTTCTGCTCGTAGTCGCTCAACGGCACCTCGACCGTTTCGAGCGACACGTTCGTGCGCTCGGTCAGCTCGTCCCAGAACATCCACTCCTTGTCGATCTGATAGTTGGGATGGTTGTTGTAGAGCAGGGAGAAGCTCAGCGCCTCGGTGGCGGTGAACTGGTCACCGACGCCGTAGCTCTCCATGGCACCGACCCTGTTGCCGTCCAGGTCCTCCGCCTCGGTTTCGCCGTCGCTGCCACAGGCGGCGATACCGAGTGTGAGGGCAAGGACACCAGCGGCGACCGCTGCGTGGCGGTGCCGGGATCGTTGGAACATCGGGCTTCCTTTCGTGTGCGGAAGGCATTCGATTGAATGGGGCGGACCTGTCCGCAGCGCTACCCCTTGACCGCGCCGAGCATGATGCCCGACACGAAGTAGCGCTGAATGAATGGATAGACCATGATGATCGGCAGTACGGTCAGGATAATCGTGACGGCCTGAATGTTCGCGGCCGCCTGGGCGAGGCTGTCGCTGCTACTTCCGGTGGAGGTCGCGGTGGTCGCCCCGGCGATCAGGTTGCGCAGGTAGACGGTCACCGGGAAGAGTTCGGAGCGGTCCATGTAGAGGAATGCGGTGAACCACGAGTTCCAGAACGAGACCGCGTAGAAGAGCACCATCGTGGCGATGATCGCCTTCGACAGCGGGATGACGATGCGCCAGAGGATGCCGTACGTGTTGAGCCCGTCGACGGCGGCGGCTTCCTCCAGCTCGGTCGGCAGGCTTTCGAAGAAGGCCTTCATGACCAGCAGGTTGAACACGTTGATCGCGTTCGGCAGCACGATCGCCCAGATGCTGTTCTTCAGCCCGAGGCTGGTGATCAGCACGTAGTTGGGGATCAGGCCACCGGAGAAGAACATGGTGAAGACGGCGATACCGACCAGCGCGCTCCGACCCTTGAGATCCTTCTTCGACAGGACGTAGGCGTAGCAGGTGGTGAGCACGATCGAGATGACGGTGGCGGTCACCGTGTAGACGATGGTGTTGCGGTAGTTGGTCCAGAACATCGAGTCGGACATCACCAGCCGGTAGGTGTCCAGGTTGAACCCGCGCGGGATGATGTTGACCTGGCCGGACCGGATGTAGCCCTCGTCGCTGAGCGAGCGGGCGACGATGTTGGCGAACGGGTAGAGCGTGATGATCACGACGCCGGTCAGGATGATCCCGTTGACCGCCCGGAAGATCCGGTAGCCGCGGGTGTCGTCGGGCCGGCGGGGCCGGCGTCGGGTCGGCTGGAACAGCTTGCGGGAGGCATCGACGGTCACCACAGGCTCGTCCCCACCGTGCGACGGGCGATCAGGTTGGCGGACAACACCAGGGTCAGCCCGATCAGCGCCTCGAACAGGCCGATGGCGGCGGCGTAGCTGAAGTTGCTGGAGACGACACCCATCCGGTAGAGGTACGTCGATATCACGTCGGCGGTGGGGTAGGTCAGCGGGTTGTACAGCAGCAGGATCTTCTCGAAGCCGACCGCCATGAAGGTGCCGATGTTGAGGATCAGCAGGGTGATCATGGTGGGCCGGATGCCCGGCAGCGTCACGTGCCAGGTCTGCCGCCACCGGTTCGCCCCGTCGATCCGGGCCGCCTCGTAGAGGTCCTCGTCGATCGTCGTGAGGGCCGCGAGGTAGAGGATCGTCCCCCAGCCGACGGTCTGCCACACCTCGGAGGAGACGTAGATGGTGCGGAACCAGCCCGGCTGCTGCAGGAACGGAATCGCATCACCGCCGAGCGCCCGGATGATCGAGTTGACCGTGCCGTCGACGGAGAGGATCTGCATCACCATCGCCGCGACGATCACGATCGACAGGAAGTGCGGCAGGTAGGACACCGATTGGACGAACCGCTTCATCCGGCGGGCGCGGACCTCGTTGAGCAGTAGGGCGAGCACGATCGGCAGCGGGAACACCACGACCAGAGTGAGCGTGCCGAGGATCAGGGTGTTGGTGAAGACCTGCCAGAACGTCGGGTCGGCGAGGAACATCCGGACGTAGCGCAGGCCAACCCAGTATTCACCGAAGACGCTGCCACCGGGCTGGAACCGACGGAACGCGATGACGTTTCCCAGCATCGGCAGGTAGCGGAAGATCAGGAAGAACACCAGCGGCAGGATGACCAGCGAGTAGAGCTGCCAGTCGCGGCGCAGCGCCCGCCGCCAGGTACGTGAGCGGGGCCGGCTCCGGCCGCGTCGAGGTAGCTCGTCGACCGGTGGCAAGGGCACCTGCGCCTGCGGCGACGCATCGACCGTGCTGGGGGTACTCATCCCAGTTGCCGCCCCTCACGTCCGGCCCGCCACCGGCCCCCTGCCGGCAGCAGGGAACGCCTCGCGGGACACATCCCTCGAAACTTTCGGAAATATGTGCGTTACCTTGCGGGGAACCTAAACTCCCCGGCATGGTGTGTCAAGGGTCACCGAACCGGACCTTCAACTGCATAGAGTGCGCTTGAGGTCGCTCACATGTCACCGAGTCCCCACTCACCGCCACCACTGACACCCGCCGACCCGGGCTTACCAGCAGGTTTAGCTCCGGAAGTTTCGGTTACCTTACGTGAGGTACGCATGACAGAAGCGCCGCCACTGCCCCCAGCACGTCCCGCCGCACCGCCGACTCCCACATCCGCCCCGAGCACCGACCCACCGTCTCCGACGACCATCGCCACCATCGCCGACGAGGTCGGCGTCTCGATCACCACTGTATCCAAGGTCCTCAATGGTAAGGCAGACGTGGCGCCGCAGACCCGGGCCCGGGTGGAGGCCAGCCTGGCCCGGCACCAGTACCGCCGGCGGGCCCGGCGCCCGCCGATCCGCCACGACCAGATCGATCTGGTCTTCCACGAGTTCGACTCACTCTGGGCGATGGAGATCATCCACGGGGTGGAGACCATCGCCAGCGCCGCCGGTATCGGTCTCAACCTGACCCAGCTCGGCGGCCGGCACAGCCCGCCGGAGGACTGGCTCGACGGCACGGTGGCCCGCCGCCCGCTCGGCGTGCTCTTCGTCCTGTGTCACCTCACCGAACGGCAACAGGAACTACTCGCCCGCCAGCTCATCCCGTTCGTGGTGATCGACACCGACAGCGCCACGTCGGCGTCGGTGCCGACCGTCGGATCCAACAACTGGAACGGCGGGCTGATCGCCACCCGGCATCTGCTGCAACTCGGGCATCGGCGGATCGCCATCATCTCCGGGCCACGGGACGTGCTGTGCGCTCAGGCCCGTACCGCCGGATTCCGGTCGGCACACGACGAGGCCGGCCTGTCGGTCGCGGCCGACCTCGTCCGGCACGGGGATTTCTACGTCGATGCCGGCTTCGCGCACGGGATGGCGCTGCTGGACCGCCCGGACCGGCCGACCGCGATCTTCGCCGGATCCGACATGCAGGCACTGGGCGTACTCCGGGCCGCCCGCCAACTCGGCCTGGACGTCCCGCACGACCTGTCGGTGATCGGGTACGACAATGTGCCGGTCGCCGCCTGGACGGTGCCGGCATTGACCACCGTCAACCAACCGCTGCGCGACATGGCCGGCACCGCCGCGCAGATGTTGCTGGACCTGGCCCGCGGTGCCGAGTTGTCGACCAGCCGCATCGACCTGGTCACCGAGTTGGTGATCCGGGAGAGCACCGCCCCGCCACCGCCCGCCTGAGCGACTGTCCACCGTGTACTTGTTCACCTGGGAGATTCAGTGCCCTCGTTTGATCTGCCGTTGCCGCAACTTACGACGTACAGCCCATCTGTGGCCGAACCAGCTGACTTTACGACATTTTGGAAGTCGACCCTGGACGATGCCGCCAGCCGTGAGGTGCTGATCGACGTCCGTCCGGAGCCAACGGACCTGCGCCTACTGGACACCTGGCAGGTGACGTTGCGCGGGTTCGGCGGCGACCCGGTCAACGCCTGGTACACCCGCCCGGCCGGGGTCGACACGCCGCTGCCGGCGGTCGTCGAGTACCTCGGCTACGGGCGGGGCCGGGGCCTGCCACACGAGCGGCTGACCTGGCCGGTCGCCGGCTACGCGCACCTGCTGATGGACGCCCGCGGCCAGGGCGACCAGTACGGCAACGGCGGGGACACCCCCGATCCGCACCCCACCACCGCCGGTGGCCCCGGGCCGGTGACCCGCGGGATCCTCGACCCGGCCGACTACTACTACCGCAGGCTGATCACCGACGCGGTCCGCGCGGTGGCCGCGGTGCGCGTGCTGCCCGGCGTCGACCCGGCCCGGGTGGTCGCGGCCGGCAACAGCCAGGGCGGCGGGCTCGCCCTGGCGGTCGCCGGCCTGGTCGACGACCTGGCCGCGCTGATCTGCACCGCGCCGTTCGGCTGCCACTGGCAGCGGGCGATCGAGATCACCGACAACGAGCCGTACGGCGACGTCGCCCGGTACCTCGCCGTGCACCGCGACGCCGAGCCGGCGGTACGCCGTACCCTGTCCTACTTCGACGGGGTGTCGTTCGCCCGCATGGCGGTGGCGCCGGCGCATTTCGGCATCGGGCTGCGCGACACCACCTGCCCACCGAGCACGGTATTCGCCGCGTACAACCAGTACGGTGCCGGAAATGGGCGCCCGGATCCACCGGACCGGGAAATTCACCCGTATCCGTTCAACGGCCACGAAGGTGGCGAGGCGGAGCAGGTCCGCCGGCAACTGCGCTGGCTACGCGAACTAATCCCCTGAAACGCCACTGGCCCGAACCAACAACTCATCTCCGGACCTCTGCCGCCATGTCGACACTGGACAGCAATCATTAACGTAGGTTAATGTCCTGCTGTCCAGTGCACTAAGCCGAGCAGCGGTAGCTGCCGCCTGCCCGCGTTTTCTCCGCAGGCAGGTGACCCAGAAGGGATCGAAGATGAGTGGACCCGGATCGTCCTGGTTCCGCAGGACGGCCACCAGCGGCGTAATGGCCGCGGCAGCGGCCCTGCTGCTGTCGGCAACCGCCTCCCCCGCCTCCGCCGCCCCCGGCGAGATCCTCGGGGCCGACAGCCCGGACGCCATCGCCGGCAGCTACATCGTCGTCTTCTCCGACGGCGCGACCGCGAGCAGCCAGGCGCGCACCACGGACCTGGCGGCACGGTACGGCGCGAAGGTACGGCACGTCTACTCGCACGCACTGCGCGGCTTCGCCGCGACGATGAGCGAGTCGGCGGCCCGGCGAATCGCCGCCCGACCCGACGTGGCCTACGTCGAGCAGGACGGCGTGGTCCGCACCGTCGCCACCCAGACCAACCCGCCGTCGTGGGGACTCGACCGGATCGACCAGCGCGACCTGCCGCTGGACAACCGTTACACCTACCCGACCACGGCGCCCACCGTCCGCGCGTACGTCATCGACACCGGGATCCGCACCAGCCACAGCACGTTCGGCGGCCGCGCCAGCTGGGGCACCAACACCACCGGGGACGGCAACAACACCGACTGCAACGGCCACGGTACGCACGTCGCCGGCACCATCGGCGGATCGCAGTACGGGGTCGCCAAGGGCGTCGCGCTGGTCGCCGTCAAGGTGCTCAACTGCGCCGGATCGGGTTCGTTCTCCGGGGTCGCCGCCGGAGTGGACTGGGTCACCGCCCACCACGCCCCCGGGGTGCCCGCCGTGGCGAACATGAGCCTCGGCGGTCCTGGGAGCAACACCACCGTCGAGAACGCGGTCCGTAACTCGATCGCCGACGGGGTGGTCTACGCGATCGCCTCCGGCAACAGCAACGCCAACGCCTGCAACTACACGCCGGCCCGGGTCGCCGAGGCGATCACCGTCAACGCCAGCACCCGCACGGACGCCCGGGCGTCGTTCTCCAACTACGGCAGTTGCACCGACATCTTCGCCCCCGGCGAAGGCATCACCTCGGCCTGGCACACCAGCGACACCGCCACCAACACGATCAGCGGCACTTCGATGGCCGCACCGCACGTGGCCGGCGCGGCGGCACTGATCCTCGCCACCACCCCCAACATGTCCCCGGCGCAGGTGGCCAGCACGATGTTCGCCAACTCGACGCCGAACAAGATCACCAACCCGGGCAGCGGCTCACCGAACCGGCTGCTGTTCGTCGCCCAGGGCGCGCCATCGCCGACCGCGGTCCTCTACCGCTTCTGGAACGGCCGTGACCACGTCAGCTCCACCGACACGTCGCTCTCCGGCTACCAGCGGGAGCACGCGCTGGGCACGGTACGGAACAGCCAGGTCTCCGGCACCCGGGCGCTCTACCAGTGCCGGGTCGGCGGCTGGGACTACATGACGTCGCTCGACGCCAACTGCGAAGGGCAGCAGGTGATCGGGCGGATCGGCTACGCGTACACCTCGCCGCCGACCGGGTCGTACCGGACGCTCTACCGGTGCCGGATGTCCAGCGGCGACCATTTCGACTCCATCGCCAGCAACTGCGAGGGACAGATCGTCGAAGGCCGCCTCGGGTACCTGACCAGCTGATCCCTCGGCCGCCGAGTCTGGTGCGGTGGTACCCCGAGGGCCACCGCACCAGGTTCCGGCCGACACGCCATGCGCCGGCCACCGCTTCGGTCGCCTCTGCGAACAGGGCAGAGCGGCGACCGACCACCGGGCTCCGGCGCCGGCACTGGCCAAGCGCCATGCGATCATTGACACTTGTCGATATGATGACTCGGCAACGATTCCCGTGGGCCACCCGCTTCGGCGCGGCACTGGCCACCTCCGCCTCAGTCACCACCGCCGTGGTCCTGGCCGGGGCCGTCGCGGCTGCCGCCGGACCCGGTCACCCGGTCGGCGTCCATCACCTGGTAAAGATGGACAATCCGTACGCTGGCGCTCAGGTCTATGTCAACCCCGAGTGGTCGGCACTGGCCGCCGGCGAGCCGGGCGGCCACCTGGTCGCCGACCAACCGACCGCCGTACGGCTGGACCGCATCGCCGCCATCGACCGCGCCGGTGACCGGATGGGCCTGCGGGACCACCTCGACGAGGCGCTACGCCAGGGTGCCGATCTGATCCAGCTCGTCCTGCACGACCTGCCGGGCCGCGACTGCGAACGGCTGGCCTCCACCGGCGAGCTGGCCTACGACGAGCTACCCCGCTACCGGGCGGAGTTCGTCGACCCGATCACGCAGATCCTCGCCGACCCGGCGTACGCGCGGCTACGGATCGTCGCCATCATCGAGCCGAACTCACTGGCCAATCTGGTCACCCACACCTCGCCCCGGCCGGATGCCACCTTCGGCTGCGACCAGGTGTTGGCGTACGGCAGCTACCCGCTCGGCATCGGCTACGCCCTGGCGCGGCTCGGTCCGCTGCCCAACGTCTATCCGTACCTGGACGTGAGCCACCCGGGGCAGCTCGGCCGGGCATCGGACGCCGCCGACCTGGTGTCGCTGCTCCAGTTGACGGCCGGCCAGTCGGGTGCCACCCCCGACCTGGTGCACGGCTTCATCGCCAACGTCGGCAACTATTCGGTACTGCGGGAGCGGTACTTCCGGACCCGCGACGTGATCAACGGCGAGCCGGTGCGGACCCACAGCAGTTGGGTGGCCGGACGCGATGTCGTCGATGTGCTGCCGTACCTGGCCGCGATGCGGCACCGGCTGACCGCCGCCGGGTTCCCCCGGGCAGCTGGCATCCTGGTGGACACCTCACGCAACGGCTGGGGCGGTCCCGAGCGCCCGATCGCGCCGGGTCCGCGGACCAGTGCCGAGGAGTACGTCGAGGCCGGCCGGCTGGATCGGCGGGCCCGGGTGACGAACTGGTGCAACCTGGCCGACGCGGGCATCGGCGTACGACCGGTGGCCGCGCCGGCACCCGGCGTCGACGCGTACGTCTGGGCCACCGCGCCGGGCGTCTCGGACGGCTTCGGCACCTGGGGCAACGCGTTTCACCCGTACGAGCCGAGGTGCGACTCGGACTACGCCGCTGGCACGTACGACACCGGCGCGCTGCCCGGTGCACCACCGGCTGGCGAGTGGTTCCCGGCGTACTTTCAGCGGTTGCTGGCCAACGCCTGGCCCCCGCTTGCCACCGCCGACGTCGTGCGTGGGCCGCTGCCCACCTGATCCGCGTCGGTGCGCGACCACCACCGGGGTGGGCGGTGCCGGACGGCGCCACCGCCCACCCCGGTACGGACGTCGCCTCAGCTGGCGGTGCAGGACGGGGTCATGCCGGAGCCGCTGCCGGTGCCCTGGAAGCCGAACTCGGTCGACTGTCCGGCACCGACCCGGCCGTTGTAGCTGACGTTGCGGAACTGCACCGGGCCGCTGTTGCCGCTGCGGTCGGCGTTCCATGCGTTGGTGACGGTGGCACCGCCGGGCAGGGTCATCCCGACGGTCCAGCCGGTGAGTCCGGCCGAGCCGGCGGTGACCCGGACGGTCGCCACGAACCCGCCGGGCCACTGGTTGAGCGAGACGGTGGCGGTGCAGCCACCGCCCGGTGGCGGGGTGGTCGCGGGCGGTGGGGTGGTGGCCGGTGGCGGCGTGGTCGGCGTCGGTGACGTGTCCGGCGTGGTGGTCGGGCTCGGGCTCGGTCCGCCGCCGGGGTTCAGACTTCCGGGTACGGACAGCAGCGCGTCGTACCACTTGGTGGCCATCTTGCTGTACCCGGTGGCGTTCGGATGCACGCCGTCGGCCAGGTCGGCGGTGGTGAGCGCCGAGTACATGTCGACGAGGTGCACCCGGCGGCCGGCGTTCGCCCGGCTCTGCACGATCTGCGGGATCGCCGAGTTGTACGCGCGGAACTGAGCGTCGCTGAAGCTGGCCGGGATGATCGTGGCGACGAACAGGTGGGCGTCCGGCGCGGTGTTGGTGATCTTGTCGATCAGCGCGGCGAGCCGGTTCGGCGCGTTCGGCAGGTCCCGGTTCTGGGTGATGTCGTTGGTGCCGATGTGCAGCAGGATCGTCTGCGGGTCGGAGGCGTTCAGCCAGTTGACGATGTTGGCGTCGATCTGGTCGATCCGCCAGCCCGAGTGGCCCTGGTGGTTCCGGTCGGGCAGGCTGGCCGGCCCGTTGGACTGGGATCCGACGAAGTCCACGGTGTACCCACCGGCCTGGAACTTCTGCCACAGGTCGATGCGGTAGCCGCCGGGGACGTTGAAGCCGTCGGTGATCGAGTCGCCGAGCGGCATGATCCGCACGGCGGACGCCTGGGCATTGGCGCCGTTGCCGATCGCAAGCGCGACGGCGACCAGCAGCGCGGCCGCCAGCGCCGCCGTACATCGACGGACGGTCGAGGTCATGGAAAAACTCCCTTCGATGAACATCTACGTACATCAATCTAGATGTTCATCGGAGTGCCGGTCCGACGCGCGCCGTGGCCCCAGCGACGAACGGCCAGCACGCTGCGCCGAGCGGCAGGCATGACCACAGGGAGTCAAGACGGGTCAGCCGTCCGGCCGAACGTAACTGGCCCACCGCCTTTCCCCCTGCTGCAGGAGCTTGCCTTCCCTCGCAAGCCTCCGCAGCAAACGACTTGCCTGATCGGGTGCGAGAGAGCAGAGATCTGCTGCTTGTGCCCGGGTAATCCGGCCATGAGCCGACACGTACTGCAAAACCATCTGCTCCTGCTGAAGCGACTCGAATCCTTTCATTCGAACGTAACCTGACGGAACACCCAAAACGCGATATACTACGGCAGATAGGTGCCAGGTACGTCCCTTTCCACTGCCACGCGCCTCGACCCAGCCTCGCTCGACCATCCGAGCCAGCAGATTCCGTGCCTCGCTCTCCGTACGCTGGACGAGATCGGCGAGGTCATGTGTTGAAGCCTGTCGCTCCCGCACCAACTCGGTAAGCACCTGAAGTTCGCCGAGCCCAAGCGGCGCACCTAGCCGCCGCTCCTGCTCCAACACCCACCTCGTCATCGAAATATTCGCCGGCCCACCAGGCAGGATTGCCACAACGTGTGTATCGGTCGTCCTTCCGTAATCCGGTGCCGGCTTCCCGAGACGCAGCTGCTCGGCATACATCCGATTGATGCCTCGACCGGTTCGCTCTACCAGTCCGGTCCGCTTGAAAGCGTCCGCAAGGAGTGGACTACGAGGGTGCGGCGGTGCGACGAGGAGATTGTCGATCCTCACGCCAGTCGGCAGCCCTCCAGGACTAGAAATCTCGAGCTGATCCTCCGCCCACTGAACATGCACCGCCCCTCGACGAGTGTAGTCGCGATGAATCAACGCGTTCGCCAGCGCCTCTCGGAACGCAACCTCCGAGTATGAAGCTACGGCTACCCGAAGCAACCCGAATTCGAGCTCGTCTTCTCGGACACGAGCGCGAAACCGCAGCGAGAATTCCTCGGCCAGCCGGAGAAGCGGATAGGCGAAGAACTCGTTGACCTCAACTTGCATCCCGTTAACCACCTGAAATGCTGCTTCATGAGTCGGAAGATACCTACGCAGCGCAGGAACCTTACCGAACAGCAGCAGAGCCCCCGTCGAGATATCGCCGCTACGCCCGGCGAGCCCAAGAGCGTTCACTATTTCTCGATCGGACAAGGATGCCAGTATCCGATCAGACCCATTGCCAGCAGCCGCTGTCAATCGCCGCATCCGCTCGAACTCTAGCGGATCCAGGTCTTCCCACCCGGCACCACCGACTCGGAGGCCAGCCCAGTCAACGGCGCCACGGTCCACCTCGTGAGCGAGCATCTCGTGAGCATGATACGGGACACATGTCGGACTACCGTCACCAGCAATCGCCCGCCGAACATAGGTCCCTCGGGTCGTCCCAACCACCCGGGGACTGTCCGGAACCTCGACAACAAGCACGTCACGCCCCCGGATACAGACAACGCGCACTACAGCCGAGAGTGGAGGCTGCGTCATGTTCGCGATCAGAGCCTGAACCCGCAGCGGATCCGTGCCGCCAGCCTCGTGCCGAGCACGCGCTCCGCTGACCACCCCGTCGTCCTCGACGCCGACGAGCAACACCCCGCCACTTCCGTTGGCGAGGCACACGACAGCCTCCACCAGGTCACGGTCATTGAGTCGCTCCCGCCGTTCACCCTTGAACTCGACCTCGTACGTCTCGCCGTCTTCGATCAACCGGGCGATCCAATCAGCCAGATCCGGCGCTGCCCCTACTTCCGACATCCAACTCCCTATGCGACGTCTCTACACGCTCGGCGGTCAGTATATGCGCATCGCGCATAGCTGATGCGCGGCGCGCATAGCCAGCCGCGACAACCAAGGTTTTACCGGACAAAATGCCCCTGATGCCGCAGACTCACTCGCGCAGGGCGTCGTCAAGGCTGGTCTCGGGTGGGCCGGGCAGCGCCGGATCCCGGCCCACCAGCACGTCGTACGCGGCCTTGACCGCAGCGAACCGCTCCCGGAACGCACCCCAGCGCCAGGCCCGCTCGAAGCGGCGTACCGAGTCGTCGCCGACGCCGACCGCGTCCACGCCGACCCGCCGGCAGACCGTGACCGCCCGCTCGATGTGGAAGCTCTGCGTCACCACGATCGCCCGCTCCACGCCGAAGACGCGGCGCGCCCGCAGGCACGAGTCGTAGGTGTCCAGACCGGCGTGGTCCTGCACGATCCGGTCCGCCGGCACCCCCCGGTCGATCAGCCAGCGGCGCATCGCGCCCGGCTCGTCGTAGTCCCACTCCCGGTGGTCGCCGGAGACCAGCACCGCCCGGACCAGGTCGGCTTCGACCAGCCGCCGGGCCACCTCCAGCCGACCGGCCAGGAACTCCGACGGCGTACCGTCCGGCCGGACCTGCGCCCCGAGGACCAGGGCGACCGGCGCGGCGGGCACGCTGGCCAGCTCGTAGACGTGCTCGGCCGCCGACGCCCGCACCCAGTAGCCGCTGCCGGTGACCAGCAGCGCGACGGCGACCGCCGCAGCGGCGCAGACGGCCAGCTTGCGGCGCAGCCACCGGGTTCGACGGGACGGATGAGCCAGGGCGTCGTCCATGCCGTAATTATGGTCGACGGGCACCTCGCGCCCGGCCGCTGGACACCGGCCGCGACAGGAAAGAGTGTGGAGCACATGGTCATCGAGCTGGGTCTGGCCAGCCACCCCAAGGTGCCGCCGCCGCCACCGGCTGGGCGGTGGTGGCGGTCACCGAGGCGGGTACGGCTGGCCGCCAACCGGATCCGCCCGCTCGCCGCCGTCGTCGGCCTGGCGCTGCTCGCCGGCCTGACCGGCGCGGCCCCGCCCAGCGGTCCGCTGCTCGTCCAGGTCGCCAGCCATCAGGTGAAGGCCCGGGACATCGTGCTCGCCGGGGACCGGCTGCTGGTCACCTCGGCCGCCGCGCAGGGCGCGGCGACCACCTGGCAGCTGTCCGCGTACGACGTGCTGGACGGCGAGCTGCGGTGGACGGTGCCGTTCGACGCGGCGAGTTGGCGGCTGCGGCAGGTACGCCAGACCGGTGACGTGGTGCTGGTCGGCCCGAGGTCCGGTCCGGGCACCGGCTCGACGGTGATCCTGGACGCGCAGACCGGGCAGACCCGGTGGGTGGCACCCGACGGGCTGGTGCTGACCGACGACGGGCGTACCGCGCTGATCGACGAGCCGGACGGCGCCGGCGCCACCTCGTCGACGCTGCGCGCCGTCGACCTGGCGACCGGCGACGAGCTGTGGCGGGCCGATCTGGCCGTGCCGACCGAGGTGCTGGCCGGGTCCGCCGGGCAGGCGCTGTTGGTCGGCACCGACGGCCGGGCGGAGGTACGCGACGGGCGCGACGGCACGGTGCTGCGTACCGCCGATCTGGGTGAGGTGTCCCGGCCGGACAGCATGGCCGGCACGCTGCTGGTGCGTCAGTGGCGCGGCGGTGAGCTGGGAGTCACCGGCTACGACCCGGCGACGTTGCGGCAGCTGTGGCACCGGCCGGTGCGGTACGGACCCGGCCGGATCACCGGGTGCGGCGAGCTGATCTGCTTTCCGGACGACTCCCGGATCGAGGCGGTCGACCCGGTGACCGGCCGGACGGTCTGGCGGGTGCCGGCCGACCTGGTGGTCGACTTCGACAGCTATCTGGTGGCGTACAGCGTGTCGCCCGACGGCGGGTCCGGCGCCGCGGCAGACGGCGACGGTCGTGGATATCCCGCGTCGGCGGCGGTGGCGGACGCCAGCGCCGACGCGGGTTCGGGCAGCGGGCGGATCATCGACCCGGGGACCGGACGGACCCTGCTGCCGTTGAGCGCCTGGGAGACCGAGTTGGAGGGGCGCGGCGACGCCACGTTCGTCGGCTACCGGCAGCCGACCGAGACCGGACCGGCCTGGCTCGCGGTACTGGCGCCGGCCGGTCCGGAGACGGTACGCATGGTCGGTAGCGTTCCCGGACCGGTCGGCGGCTGTGTCGGCGACCGCAGCACGATCGTCTGCCGGCTGGGTGCCGACGCGATCAGCATCTGGCACTACGAGCTCTGACCCGGCCCGCCCGACCCGGCTCGGTCGGGTCGAGCCGGGCCGGATCGGGCCGGATCGGGTCGGGCCGGGCCGGATGGTCGTTCAGGAAGCGGCGTCGACCTTGTCGGCGGCTTCGGCGAGTGCGGCGACGTACTCGTCGAGGCCCCAGGTGACCGACAACGCGGTGGGCGGCGACACCGAGGCGATGAACTCGGCACCGACCAGCGAGGCGACCGCCCCGGACTGGATCTGCGGCATGGTCTGCGCGGCCTGCGAGGACAGGAACGCGTCCTGTTCCTCCTGAGTGGTGGCGAACGACACCAGCACATCCGAGGTGAGCTGGTCGAGCTGCTCGTAACTCATGGTGAAGTAGAACGTCGACTCGTCGGTGCCGAGTTCGTTGACGCTGGGCGCGCCGGTCATCCCGAGGTCGAGGGCGAACTCGACCCGCGGGTCGGCCTCCTTGTAGACGTAGAAGGTGCCGGCGGAGTCCCAGACCATGGCGACGCTCTTGCCGGCCAGCTGCGGATTCTCCTCGGCCTTGGTGGCGATCTGCGCGTCGATGTCGTCCAGCAGCGTCTGCGCCTCGCCGCTCTTGCCGAGCGCGGTGCCGACGGTGGTGATCAGGTCACGCCACGGGGTGGCCCACGCCTCACCCGGGTAGGCGACCGTCGGCGCGATCTGGCTGAGCAGGTCGTACTGTTCCTGGTCGATACCGGAGTAGACGGCGAGGATCAGGTCCGGGTCGGCGGCGGCGATCTCGTCGAACGGCGGTTCCTGGGCGTCCGGCAGTACGGTGGGCACCTCGGCGCCGGTCTCGTCGAGCTTCTCGGCGATCCACGGCAGTACGCCGTTGGCGTCACCGCCGTAGCTCTGGAACGGGATGGCCACCGGCACCACGTCGAGCGCGATAGCGGCGTCGGCGCTGCCCCAGCCCCAGGCGACCACCCGGGTCGGAGTGTCCTCGATAGTGGTCTCACCGAGGGCGTGCTCGATGGTCACCGGGAACCCGGCCGAGCTGCCACCGGTCGCGGCGTCATCGGTGCTGGAGTCGTCACCGGAGCCGCACGCGGTCAGGCCGATGGTGAGGGCGAGTGGGGCGGCGAAAAGGACGCGGCTGAGTTTTCTGCTGATCACTGTCTCTCCTACGAGCGCGGGTCGTCCGCGAAGGTCAGCACATGCAACCACGGGCAAGTTAGGTTTGGCTAGCCTATGTAATTCTGGTTACCGAGCCGTGATTCCGGCCAGCGGTAGCGAGCAACCACAGCAGATACGGCCCGCCGATCACCGCGGTGACGATGCCGACCGGGGTCTTGACGTTGCCGGGCAGCAGGTGCTGGGCGACCAGGTCCGCCCCGGTCACCACCACCACTCCGACCAGAGCGGCGGGCAGCAGCACCGGGGCTCCGGAGCGGATCATCCGCCGGGCGATCGGCATGGCGACGAACGCCACGAACGCGATCGGTCCGGTCACCGCGGTCGCCACTGCCGCGAGGGCCACCGCGATCGCCAGCAGACTGATCCGGCTGCGTTCCAGCCGCACCCCCAGGCCGGTCGCGGTGTCGTCGCCGAACTGCAGCAGCCCGAGCGCCGGACGCAACGCCAGCAGCACCGGGGTCAACACGCCGAGCAGCGTCGCCAGGACGGCGATCTCCGGCCAGCGGGCGCTGCCCAGGCTGCCGACCATCCACGACAACGCCGTCTGCGCCTCGCGTACCTCTCCCCGGGTCAGCAGGTAACCGAGGACACCGTGTGCCATGAACGCGGCGGCGATGCCGACCAGCACGAACCGGTACCCGGTCAGCCCGCCCCGCCAGGAGAGCAGGTACACGGCGGTCGCCGTACCGGCCGCGCCGACGAACGCGGCGACCGACACGCCGAGGCTGCCGGCACCGAGCGTGACCAGTGCGAACACCGCGGCGGCGCTGGCCCCGCCGGTGACGCCGATGATGTCCGGGCTGGCCAGCGGGTTGCGCAACAGGGTCTGGAAGATGCCGCCGGCCAGGCCGAACGCGGCACCGGCCAGAATCCCGGCGACCAGTCGGGGCAGCCGCAGACTGAGGATGATGAAGTCGTCGCGGCCGCTGCCCTGCCCGATCAGGGTGCGGAGCACCCCGTCCAACGAGATCTGGTAGGCGCCGAGACTGAGGCTGAGCAGGGCGAAGATCGCAACGACCCCGGCCAACCCGGCCAGCACCACGGTGGCCCGGCGGCGTCGGCGACGCCGCAACCGGCCCAGCGCGGGAAGCTCGAGACCAGCGGTCACACGCTGGCCAATCGGGAGCGGCGGACCAGGGCGATCAGCACCGGTGCGCCGAGGAACGCCACGACCAGGCCGGCCTCGACCTCGCCGGGCGGCGCGATCAGCCGACCGAGCACGTCGGCCGCGACCAGCAGGGCGGCACCGAGCACCGCGCTGTACGCGAGAATCCACCGGTAGTCCGGCCCGGTCACCCAACGGGCGGCGTGCGGCACGACCAGCCCGACGAAGACGATCGGTCCGGTAAGCGCCGTCGCCGAGCCGCAGAGCAGCACGGTCGCGGTCATGATGACCGCCCGGTCCCGAACCACGTGCTGGCCGAGCCCGTGGGCGACGTCGTCGCCGAGGCTGAGCGCGTTGAGCACCCGGCCGGAGACCAGCGCCAGCAGGGTGCCGACGGCGATGAACAGCAGCACCGTACGGGCGGTGTCGAGGTCCCGCCCGACCAGCGAGCCGACCTGCCAGAACCGGTAGCGTTCCAGGGTCTGCAGGTTGGTCAGCAGCACCAGGGTGATCAGCGAGGTGAGCACGGCGGTGAGCGCCGAGCCGGCGATGGCGAGTTTCACCGGGGTCGCGCCGTCGCCGCCCATCGACCCGATGCCGTAGACGAGCAGCGCGGCGAGGGTCGCCCCGCCGAACGCGAACCAGATGTAGCCGGCGGTGGTGCCGATGCCGAGCCAGGTGATCGCGACGACGACGGCAAGTGACGCGCCAGCGTTGATGCCGAGCAGGCCGGGGTCGGCGATCGGGTTTCGGGTCAGTCCCTGCATGAGCCCGCCGGACAGGCCGAGCGCGAGACCGGCGAGCAGCCCGATCACGGTCCGGGGCAGCCGCAGGTCCCAGATGACGACGTGGTCGTTGACCGCCGGGTCGCGGTCGACCAGCGCCTCGACCACCACCGGCAGGGCGATGTCACGGGATCCGAGGGCGAGGCTGGCGAAGACGGTCAGGGCGAGCAGCAGTACGGCGACCAGCAGCCCGCCAAGCCGCCGACCAACGGTCACCCCTCCACCACTTTGGGTCACGCCTTGTCCGACGCACTCACCCCGACCGGCGCGGAGTGAGGTAAGCATCGCCTAAGTATGCAGGGAAAGCTCCACCGGCTCATCGGCGGGCAGGTCCACCGCCCTCGCACCGTACGGGCTGCGTACCGTCACCTGTTGGGTGAGCGCCGAGCGGAGCCGGACCCGCAGCGTCGTGGCGTCCCAGGTCAGCTCCTCGACGGTGATCCGGCCCCGGCAGGTCACCCCGCGCAGGGTGCCGCCGGGCAGCTCGACCGGCCAGGCCGGCAGCAGGTGCAGCGACCCGGGGCGCGAATCGACCAGCATCTCGATCAGTACGCCGGGCAGCGCGTGCACGGCGTCGGCGTTGTAGGTCTGCAGACCCGGATTGTGGGCGCTCATCAACGACCGGAAGAACATGTCCGCGCAGAGGATCTTCCGCAGGTTGGCGGCGGCCAGGTCGGCGTCGCGCAGCCGGGCGGCGACCAGCGCCCGGTGCAGGCTGCCGTGCGCGGACAGGTTCTCGTCGCCGCGTACCGCCAGGGCCCGGTGGGCCGCGCGGGCCAGCTCCGGGGTGCCGTCCGGGGTGATCTCGTGCAGCGGCCAGACCGGGTAGAGGTGGCTGACGTGCCGGTGGTCGTCGTCGGCGCGGTAGCCGGGCCAGGCCCACTCGGCCAGCGCGCCCCGCTCGTCCACCAGGTACCCGGGCAGCCGCGCGGCCAGGTCGGCCCACCGGGACGCACCGGTCAGCCCGCCCGCGACCCGCATCGCGTGCCGGGCGGCAGCGATGTCCGTGGTGGCGTTCACCGCCGGGTAGACCGGCACGTCGTGCTCGTCGGGCGGCCCGGTCTCGGCGGAGAACGACGGCACGATCACGTACCGGCCGTCGTCGCCGACCCGGGTGAGGAAGTCCTCGAAGAACTCGGCCGCCTCGACCAGCCAACCGGCCGCCTCCCCCAACGGCTCCCCGGTGACCAGGTGGTGCTCCCACAGCGGGTACAGCAGCCAGTGGGCGCCGGGCAGCCAGGCCGGCCAGGGCCACTCGTCGCAGAAGTGGAACAGGTGCCCATGCTCGCCGTCGGTGCGCCCCGGCGCGAGCAGGCCACGGCCGCCGTACACCGCCCGCGCGTTGCGCCGCCAGTCGTCGACCTGGCCGGCGATCAACCGTCGGTGCGCCGCCGTCACCTCCGGCAACGCGCCGATGTTCGCCCCGGCCAGCTGCAGGTTCAGATTGGCGTCGGTGGTGAAGTCGCCGGCCCAGGCGGCGTCCCAGGAGCCGAGCCAGAGCCCGGTCAGCCGGGGCGGCAGCACCCCGCTGGAGCTGATCAGCAGGTACCGGCCGGCGTGGAACAGCCGTTCCAGCAGCGTGGGTAGCAGCCGCTCACCGTCGGCGCGCTGGGCGTCGAGCAGCTCACCGACCGGACGGCGCCGGTCGGCCTCGTCGACCCGCAACCGCAGCTCGACCCGCTGGTACATCGGCCGGTGCAGGGCGACGTGCCGGGCCAGCAGCCGCTGGTAGTCGGCGTCGGCCAGCCCGGCGAGTCGGGCGTGCAACGCCTCGGTGCCCCAGCCCGGTGCGTCGTAGCGGTCGAGCACGGTCAGCGCCGACGCGTCCCCGCCGATCAGGATCCGGTCGCCGACGATCTCGGTGTCGCCGGTCACCAGGGTCAGCCCTTCGAAGCCGTACGCCCCGAGGCCGGCCGGATAGCTGCCCCGGACCCGCAGGAACGCATATCCGTCCCGCCGGTAGGCGGTGATGTCGTAGCTGACGTCGGGCGGCCGGCCGGGCAGGTCGCCGGTGGCACCGAGCAGGCATTCGCCGGCGGCGAGCCGGACCACGGCGACCCGGTCCGCGCGGGAGACGAAGGCTCGCCGGGTGCGGTCGCCGGCCCACCGCACGGTGATCTCGCCGGTGATGAAATCCGTGGTACGCAGGTAGTCGGCGGGCAGTGGCGCCGGGTCGACATGCCGGCCGGCGATGGTCGGTTCGTCGACGGTCAGCGCGTAGCCGGGGTGGAACGACTGGGTCCACTCCAGCTGCCGGCCGCCGGAGAGCAGCCGGCCGGCCTCGGCCCGTCGGCCGGCCAGGATCAGGTCCCGGACCTGCTCGATGACCCCGGCCAGCTCCGGTGGCCGCAGGTCGCGGGTGCCGTTGGGCAGCACGAACCGGTGGTGGTCGACCACGATCCGTTCGGCGGTCGGATCGCCGTACACCATCAGCCCGTACTCGCCGTTGCCAGTGAGGAAGGCGTCTTCCCAGCGCGCCGCGGGCGCCGTGTCGTCGATCCGGTGCATCGGATCGACCTTAGCCAACGTCCTCGGCGGACGGCAGTCACGCGGTGACCGCGTGGCGGTTGTCCGGCCGCGTGCGATCCGGGTCACCACAGGTCACCTGGGGTGGGGCGGACGCCGTCGCTGTGGTTGGGTGGCTTGACGTCGCCGAGGGGGGTTGACTGAAGGTGCGTATCGGGCGATATCCGGTCCCGGCGGCGCTGCTGACAGCGGTGCTGGCTGCCGGCGTACTGGTCGGTTGTGGCACCGCCCCGGCGCAACCACAGTGGCTGCCGGCACCGGGTGCGGCCGGCGGGCGGCCGGCGACGGCCGATCCGACCGGCCCGAGCGCGACGGCGGACGCCGCCGGGTCCAGCCCGACGCCGAGCGCCAGCCCGAGCCCGAGCCCGAGCCCCACGCCGAGCCCGACACCGACCGTGCCGCCGGATTCGGCGATCCCCGGCTCGGCCAGTGGCAGCTTCGCCGCCGCCGACGGGGCGGCGGGCCGGATCGGCATCGGTGCCCGGATCGTCACCTACCGCGTCGAGGTCGAACAGGGCATCGACTGGGGCGGCCTGGAGCCGTGGACGGTACGGCGGTTCGCCGACCGGGTGGACGGCATCCTGGCCGCCTCCCGTGGCTGGACCGAGTCGGGGTTCCACCCGGTGACCGACCGCAGCGTCGGGTTGAACCGGGCGTCGTGGTCATTCCGGCGGGTCGGCGGGAACAGCTACGACGTACGGATTCGGCTGGCCACCCCGCAGACCGTCGACCGGCTGTGCGGTCAGGTCGGGCTGACCACGGCCGGCGTCTTCTCCTGCCGGTTCGGCACCACCATCATGATCAACCTGCGCCGCTGGCTGCAGGGCGCGGACGGCTACCCGGTGACCATCGACGAGTACCAGACCAGTGTGATCAACCACGAGATCGGCCACTACCTGGGCTTCGACCACATGGGCTGCGCCGGGCAGGGCCGGTTGGCCCCGGTGATGGGCCTGCAGACCACCGATCTGGGCGGCTGCCGGCCGAACCCGTACCCGTTCGACGAGGACGGCCGGTTCGTCAGCGGCCCGTGGCAGCCGTCCTGACCGTCACGGTGTCCCGACCGTCACGGGATCCCGACCGTCACGGGATCCCGACCGTCACCGGCCGCCGACCCGCAGCGGTTCGGCCCGGTCGGCCGGCCGGTCCGGCTCGCGCAGCTCGGTGCGGGCCAGCGCGGGCAGGCCGTGCCGGCGGCGGGCCGCCATCCAGCCGAATGACCCGGCGACCACGACGGCGGCGAGCGCCACCAGCAGCGGGATGTCCGGCACGCCTAGCAGTTTCATGGCACTGGCCAGCAGTACCAGGGTCAACGCCCGACGGACCAGGCCGCCGGGTGCCCGCGACGACAGCTGTGCGCCGAGCCATGCCCCGGGCACCGCCCCGAGCAGCAGCGAGGTGGTCAGGTCGAGGCGGAAGTCGCCGAACAGCAGGTGCCCGACGGCGGCGGCGATCACCAGCGGCACCGCCTGCACCAGGTCGGTGCCGACCAGGAAGGCGGGCCGCAGCAGCGGGTAGAGCATCAGCAACGCGATGATGATCAGCGAACCGGAGCCGACGCTGGTCATCCCGACGATCAGACCGCCGACGGCACCGATCAGCACGGTCGGCAGCGGCCGGGCCCGCAGCGGCGGCTCGGCCGGCGCGGTGTCGCTGCCGGGCAAGCCGGCGGTGCCGGTCCGGCGGCGGGCGGCGTGCTCGGCCATCCGGGTGTAGGTGCGGAAGACCAGGCCGGCGGCGGCCAGCACCAGCGCCACCCCGAGTGCCACCTTGATGCCCTGCTGCAGTCGCTCGCCGTCGCCGAGTGAGCGCAGTAGCAGGACGCCGGCGAACGCGCTCGGCACGCTGCCCAGGCAGAGCCAGCCGACCAGCGACCAGTGCACGGTCCGCCGCCGGATGTGCACCAGCCCGCCGACCGGTTTCATCACCGCGCTGACCACCAGGTCGCTGGAGACGGCGGCGAGCGGCGGTACGCCGAAGAAGATCACCAGCATCGGGGTCATCAGCGCCCCGCCGCCCATGCCGGTGAGCCCGACGATGATCCCGATGCCGCAACCGGCCAGCACCAATACCCAGTCCACCCTGTCGAGGGTGCCGGACCGGACCGGCAATGTCTAGCATGTCGATCGGAATTATCAGGTCGATAGGTGAACCGAATCCGGGCAGTTCGCGGTCAGCGGCCGGCCGGCAGCGCCGGGGCGACCGGCACCGCCGGGCCGACCGGCCCGGTCAGCGGGCGGCCGGCAGCGCGTTCGCGGCCACCACCCGCCGGTACCAGTGCGCGCTCTCCTTCCAGGTACGCCGCATCGTCTGCCGGTCGACGTGCACGATGCCGAACGTCTTGCCGTACCCGTGCGCCCACTCGAAGTTGTCCATCAGCGACCACACGAAGTACCCGCGCACGTCGGCGCCGCCGTCGATCGCCTCGGCCACCGCGGTCAGGTGCCGGTGCAGGTAGTCGACCCGGCGCGGGTCACGGACCCGGCCGTCGTCGAGCACGTCGTCGAACGCCGCCCCGTTCTCGGTGATCATCATCGGCAGCCCCGGGTAGTCGCGGTGCAGCCGCAGCAGCAGCTCGGTCAGCCCGGTCTCGTCGATGTTCCAGCCCATCTGGGTGTACGGGCCGGGCTGGGTGACGAACTCGACGTCGGTGACACCGATCCACGGCGAGGCCGCCCCGTCGGCGTGCCCGTCGGCGGTCGACCGCGGCGACACCCCGTCCCACTGGCGGACCAGCACCGGGTTGTAGTAGTTCACCCCGAGCAGGTCCAGCGGGGCGTGCGCGGCCGCCTCGTCGCCGTCGCGTACGAACGACCAGTCGGTCACCGCGGCGGTGTCGTCGATCAGGTCCCGTGGGTACGCCCCGTCCAGCATTGGCCCGAGGAAAGCCCGGTTGGCCAGCGCGTCGATCCGGCGGACCGCCTCGGCGTCGCCGGGCGACTCGCCCCGCACGTGGTGCAGGTTCAACGTCACGCTCACCCGGGCCGCCGGGTCGATGCTCGCCCGCAGCGCGCGTACCGCCAGACCGTGCCCGAGGTTGAGGTGGTGCACGGCGGCCAGCGCGGCGGCCGGCTCGGTACGCGCCGGGGCGTGCACCCCGGAGCCGTAGCCCAGGTACGCCGAGCACCACGGCTCGTTGAGGGTGATCCAGGTGTGCACCCGGTCGCCGAACACCTCGCCCATCCGGCCGGCATACTCGGCGAACCGCTCGGCGGTGTCCCGGTGCGGCCAGCCGCCAGCGTCCTCCAGCTCCTGCGGCAGGTCCCAGTGGTAGAGGGTGGCGACCGGCGCGATCCCCCGGGCCCGCAGCCCGTCGACCAGCGCCGAGTAGAAGTCCACGCCCCGCTGGTTGAGCTGGCTGCCGCCGCCCGGCAGCACCCGGGACCAGGAGATCGAGAACCGGTACGCGCCGACGCCGAGCTCGGCGAGGATGTCCAGGTCCTCCTCCAGCCGGTGGTAGTGGTCGCAGGCCACGTCACCGGTGTCGCCGTTGGTGACCAGACCGGGGGTGTGCGCGAAGGTGTCCCAGATGGAGGGCGTCCGGCCGTCCACCGCGGCGGCCCCCTCGACCTGGTACGACGCGGTCGCCGTACCCCAGAGGAAGTTGCCGGGGAAGACCGGGCCGGACGGTGATGATACGGGCATGTCGGGATTCTCCTTACGCGCTGAGCACGATCTCGATCTGGCTGGTGCCCGGGTCGGCGGTGACCCGGACGCCCGCCTCGGTGGCCTCCGGGCAGGGCCCGTACCGGACACCCACGTCGGCTACGCCGCACGATCAACAGGCTCCAGCATGCCTGCTGGTCGCCGATCCGACGCGGCCGGACCCGGCGATGGACCCGGCGATGGACCCGGCCGGCCGGTGAGCGCGGCAGCTAGCGGCCACCGGTGGCCTGGGCTGACCGGCACCTTTGCTTATATAAGTCACCACGGATAGATTCGACCGGTGCACGCGTTCGACGTCCTCGGCGACCCGGTCCGACGCCGGATCCTGGAGCTGCTCGCCGACGGCGAGCGCTCCGCCGGTGACCTCGGCACGGTCGTCCAGGCCGAGTTCGGCATCTCCCAGCCGGCGGTGTCGCAGCATCTGCGGGTGCTGCGGGACAACGGATTCACCACCGTACGCGCCGCCGGCACCCGACGGCTGTATGCCGTGGATGTCGCACCGCTGCGGGAGGTCGACGAATGGATCGGCCGCTACCGGCACTTCTGGGCCCAGCGGCTCGACGCCCTCGCCACCGAGCTGGTCCGGGGCCGCCGGGAACAGCGCCCGGAACCACAGCAGAACGGCACCGACGCCGACCATCGGCGGTAGATCACCCCGAACCTGGGTACGCCTTGCGCCGTGACCTTCGGAGCCTGGCTGGCGCACGTGCGAGGCGGTCGGCTGCTGCACCCGCGCGGCTGCTCGTTCACCGGCGCGGTCCAGCTCTGGGGACCGCTCGCCGAATGGTTCCTGCCGGCGGGGCGCTGGCCGGCCGTCATCCGCTTCTCCCGGGGCACCCCGACCCCGCCCGGCTGGCCGGACATCCTCGGCCTTGCGGTCCGCGTCCACGCCCCGGACCGCCCGGTCGATCTGCTGGTGTCCAGTGCCGGCCGAGCACCGGTACTGCGTCACCTGCCACTGCTCCGGCGCGACTTCGCCACCACGTACGGCAGCATCCTGTCGTTGCGGCACGGTCGGCACCGGATCTACCTGGCCGTGTCGCCGGCCACCCCGGGCCGCCTCGGCGGCGCGGTCGAGCAGCTAGCCGATGTCGCCGCCCGTCGCCCGATCGTGCTGCGGCTGGCGGCGGCCACCGGCACCGGCCACTGGCGGACGTTCGGTCGGATCGACGTCGGCGAGCCACTGCCGTCCGCTGTCGACGCCGCGCTCGCCTTCGATCCGACCGGTCACCCTCCGCTGCGGCTGCGCACCGGCGGGCTGATCCAACGGCTCCGTACGGTCACCTACGCCGCCTCCCGGCGCGCCCGGGGCGCCCGCACCGACGACAATCCGATTGCCGCCACCGGCCAGCGGCCTTTAGCGTGAACGGCACCGTGACGACCGAGGAGCCACCGATGCGAGCGCTGGCGAAACCCACCACCACCCGACGCGGCTGAGCCGCGCCCGCCAGCAGTCCCGCTGATCCTCGCCGCTGTCCCGCTGATCCACGCCGATCCACGCCGGCCTTTCCCGGTACCGCAGCCGGCACCGGGTCACCGTCGCGCTCCCCGTACCGAGCCCAGGAGTTTCCATGAGTCATACGCTGCTGCCCGGCACCCGGGCCCCGGTCAAGGTCTGGACCGATCCGGCGACCATCGAGCCGCAGGCCAGCCAGCAGTTGCGCAACATCGGCACGCTGCCGTGGGTGCACGGCGTCGCGGTGATGCCCGACGTGCACTACGGCAAGGGCGCCACCGTCGGCTCGGTGATCGCGATGCGCCAGGCGCTGGCCCCGGCGGCGGTCGGCGTCGACATCGGCTGTGGCATGTCCGCGGTGCGGACCAGCCTGACCGACGCGCAGCTGCCGGACGACCTGGGCGCGCTGCGTACCGCGATCGAGGCCGCGGTCCCGGTCGGCTTCCAGGCCCGCGACACCCCCGTCGACCCGCGCCGGGTGCACGGCCTGCCCACCGCCGGCTGGGACCGGTTCTGGTCCGGCTTCGCCGACCTGCACCCCGGGGTCGCCGCGCTGGAGTCCCGGGCGCAGCGTCAGCTCGGCACGCTCGGCGGCGGCAACCACTTCATCGAGGTCTGCGTCGAGCAGGGCGGTCCGGACGCCGGCCGAGTCTGGCTCATGCTGCACTCCGGCTCCCGCAACATCGGCAAGGAGCTGGCCGAGCGGCACATCGCGGCGGCCCGGAAGCTGCCGCACAACGCCGACCTGCCCGACCGCGACCTGGCGGTCTTCCTCGCCGACACGGCGGAGATGGCGGCGTACCGGCGGGACCTGGCCTGGGCGCAGGAGTACGCGGCCCGCAACCGCTCGGTCATGCTGGCGCTGCTCTGCCGGGTGCTGCGCGCGGCGGTGCCGGCGGTCCGCTTCGACGAGCCGATCTCCTGCCACCACAACTACGTGGCCGAGGAGGTCTACGACGGGGTGCCGCTGCTGGTGACCCGCAAGGGGGCGATCCGGGCCGGGCGGGGCGAGCTGGGCATCATTCCCGGGTCGATGGGGACCGGCTCCTACATCGTGCGGGGTCGGGGCAGCGAGGCGGCGTACTGCTCGGCGTCGCACGGCGCGGGTCGACGGATGTCGCGGTCGAAGGCGAAGAAGACCTACACCGTCGACGACCTGGCCGAGCAGACCGCCGGGGTGGAGTGCCGCAAGGACGCCGGTGTGGTCGACGAGATCCCGGCGGCGTACAAGGACCTGGACCAGGTGCTCGCCGAGCAGGCCGACCTGGTCGAGGTGGTGGCGCACCTGCGGCAGGTGGTCTGCGTCAAGGGTTGACCACCGGACCGGCGACCGGGGCGCGCACCGGGGCGGGCCGACCCTCCCAGCAGGGTCGACCCGCCCACGACGTGCCCTGTCGACAGTGGTTGCTATCGACGGTCGGTCAGGGTCATGTTCGACAGGTGACGGTCGGCCAGGTCCAGTTGCCCCCGTGCATGATCGTCACTCCGAAGTTGTTGCCGCTACCGTTCGGCCTGGCGGTGATGTTCCCGGTCGTGCCGCTGACCGAGGCGTTCCAGCTGTTCTGCAGGCTCTGTCCGCCGTGCAGGCTGAGGGTCACCGTCCAGTTGCTGACGTTCTGCACCGAGACGTTGAGGTTGAACCGGTCGCCGAACTGCTGGCCGGCCGACAGTACGGCGGTGCAGTTGCTCTGGCCCGGGTCACCCGGGTTGCCGGGGTTACCGGGGTTACCGGTCGGGGACGGTCCGGGGTTGCCGCTGCCGCCCTCCCAGACGTTGATGTCGGAGCTCCCCTGGCTCTGGTAGCCCTCGGTCGCCATCACCTGGTAGCTGTGGTTGGAGCCGAGCTGCATCCCGGCGCGCGCCCAGGCGTCGAAGTGGTTGGCGGTGGTGATGGTGCCGCCGGTGCGCTTCTGCTGGCGGACGCTCCAGTACTGCCAGAACGTCTGGGTGCCGTCGATCGACGGCGCGTTGACCCGCTGGCTGCGCAGGATGTCGTAGACACCGCCGTCGGTGGTGACCGAGCCCATCCGCTGCGCGCCGCTGCTCGGGTTGTAGCTACCGAAGTTCTCGACCACGTAGTACTCGATGAGCTGGTTGCGCGTCCAGCCGTACAGGGCGAGGTAGGTGTTGTTGTTGCCCGGGTTGTAGCTGCCCGAGTAGCTGACCGTCCGGCGGGTACCGGTGGCCCAGCCCTTGCCACCGACCCAGTTGTTGGTGCTGCGGTCCCACGAACTGGAGTACCGGCCGTTCTCGCGCAACGTCATGCTGGCGTTGCCGCTGTCCTTCCAGAACGAGAAGAAGTATCCGTTGTGCGTACCGGTCTGGTTCGAACTGAGGTACCGGTCGGCCTCGGCGTGCGCGCTGGGGGCGATCACCATGCCGCTGACGACCAGCGCAGCTGCGCACGCGGTGCCGATCAGCAGCCGCATGCGGCCGCGCCTTCTCGGCTTGACGACAGTGTCCTTCATGTAGGTGTTTCCTCCTCTTGAAGGCTGGCGGGAGCCAGCGGTGCGGTACGACCCGACAGCCTGTCGTGGACGGTGACCGCCGCCGGGGATCGGCGCCGTACCGCGCGGTGGTGGGGATCGACGATCATAGAGATAAGTCGATGGGACGACGGTATGAGGCAGTCGGCTACTTGTCAACAACTTTCGGAAACGTTACGGAAACACGGTGCCGGCCGTCCCACCTGCGGCTCGGTAGGCGTTCAAGCAGGCCAACGGTCCTGCCTGGCCGATCAGCAGGTCGGCACGGTCGTCGCCTACTCCCGCCGCACGACGCCTCTGGCCGCCCGCCGGCCACCCCGAGCTTCCGGAAGTATTTCGGAGCACGGCCGGACCGGCCGAACCCGGCTGAGGACTGTCGGCGGCAGACCCGGACCACGCCCCGAAAATGCCTGGCCGGGCCGGTCGGCGGTCGCCGATGATGGCGGCATGGCCGACCCGTCGTCCGCGATCATCGTCGACTACTACACCTCCCGTCACCGGGAGGCGGACCGGCTGCGGGCACGTCCGTCCGGCCGGCTGGAGTGGCTGCGTACCCTCGAACTGCTCGACGAACTGCTGCCGGTGACCCCGGCCCGGATCCTCGACGTCGGCGGGGCCGACGGCGCGTACGCCCGATACCTCGCCGCCGCCGGCCACCGGGTCCGGCTGCTCGATCTGGTCCCGGCGCACGTCGCGCAGGCCCGGTCCGGCCGGCCGGCGATCGACGCCGACGTCGCCGACGCACGCGCGTTGCCGGAGACCGACGACGGGTACGACGCGACGCTGCTCCTCGGGCCGCTCTACCACCTGGTGAACCGCGACGACCGGGTCACCGCGCTGGCCGAGGCGGTCCGGGTGACCCGACCGGGCGGTCTCGTCGTCGCCGCCGCGATCTCCCGCTTCGCCGGCCCGCTCCACTTCGCCGCGACCCGCCGGTGGGCCGAGCCGATCGCACGAGAGGCGCACACGCTGCTCACCGACGGGCGCAACAACCCCGGGATCGGCTTCACCGTGGCCTACTTCCATCGCGTCGAGGAGCTGGCCGACGAGTTCGAGGCGGCGGGCCTGACGCGGGTCACCGTACAGGGGATCGAAGGTCCGGGGTGGACGGCGGCCGAGGCCGCAGCCGACGCACCGGACGCGGACGTCGTGCTCGACCACGCGCTCGGAATCGCCCGGGTCTACGGCCGGGAGCCGGCGCTGCTCGCCGCGAGCGCGCATCTGCTGGCGGCCGGTGTCGTGCCGGGTGCCGAGGGTGGGACGCGCGCCGGTTGACCGGCCCGACTAGCCTCCCGACCGGGACGAGACGGGGAGGTCGCGGTGGATGGTACGGCGGTGGGTGGTGACCGGGCGGTGGATGACCGGGCGTCCGGGTGCCTGTTCGGGCTGGCGTACGGTGACGCCCTCGGCAAGCCGACCGAGTTCCTGACGGTCGCCGAGATCCACCACCGGTACGGCCTGGCCGGGCCACGTGAGCTGGTCGGCGATCCGGCGCTGGTCACCGACGACACCCAGATGACCCTCGCGGTCGGCTGGGCGCTGCACGACGCTCCGGCCGCCACCCCGGACGAGCTGGAGCCGCTGCTCCGGGCCCGGTTCCTGGCCTGGGCGGCCAGCCCGGACAACAACCGGGCCCCGGGGATGACCTGCCTGCGGGCCTGCGGCGAACTGGCCACCGGGGTGGCCTGGCAGCAGGCCACCGTCGCCGGGTCGAAGGGCTGCGGGGCGAACATGCGGGTCGCCCCGGTCGGCCTGGTCGACGCCTATGACGACGACACCGTGGCCGGCGTCGCGCAACTGCAGGCCGGGCTGACCCATGGACACCCGACCGCGCTGGCCGCGAGCGAGTTGACCGCCGTCGCGGTCCGGCTGCTGCGCGCGGGTACGCCGCTGCCGGCGCTGCCGGGCCTGCTGCGTGAGCACTGTCGCGGGCAGCGGGAGGTGTACCGCGACGACTGGCTCGGCCCGCTGTGGCAGCGGCCGGGAATGGACAGTCCGGCGGGGTTCATCTCGCGGGGCTGGGACGAGTGTCTCGACGTACTGGACCGGCTCGACGCGGCGTTGGCCGCCGGGGACGACGGCGGCGACGCCTGCCGGGTCACCGGGGAGGGCTGGATCGCGGAGGAGGCCCTGGCCACCGGGCTGCTCTGCGCGCTGTGGCACGCCGACGACCCGGTGGGCGGGTTGGCCCGCGGGGCGGCCACCTCCGGTGACTCGGACTCGATCGCCTGTCTGGCCGGGGCCTTCCTCGGCGCGGTGTACGGAACGGCGGCCTGGCCGAGGACGTGGCCGGACCGCATCGAGTACGCCGACCAACTGCACGCCCTCGGCCGGGCCTGGGACTGACCGGGCCGTCGGCCCTGAACCGCCCGAGCCCGCCGGTCAGCCCAGCGTGACCTGGGTGACCAGGCCGACCAGCGCGCCGAGGAAGAACGTCGCCCACGCGGTGCGGTTGGCGCTCGCCAGCTTCGACTCGACACTGGTCACGACCGAACATCCACGTCCAGGTGATCAGGTTCGACGCGGGCGAGTACCGCGGAATGATCAAGCCTTTCACCATCCTGGACTTTCCCAATCCGGCCGACGACGATCTGGTGCACACCGAAGGCGGCCGGGACGAGACGATCAGCGCCCAGGACGAGGTCGCCAACTACATCGATCTGTTCTTCCAACTTGAGGACCTCGCCACTCCGAAGGCCCGCCTGAACGGCGTCATAGACGAGCTGATCGCACATCTCGGTGGGCCCTCGAGGTCTAAAGTGACAACAGGCTAGCTGAGCGGCGCCTGTGCTGTGGTTCGCGAAGGGGACGTGGCATGACATCCTCGCAGACATCAGACGGGCAGCTGGACCGCCAGTTGCTCTCCGACGCCACCGGACTTGTCGGGACCGGGCACCACGCCGACCGGCCAGCGCGCCGCTGGGGTTCAGTCACGGCTGCTCCCTGGCGGCGCGTTGCCGTCGTTTCGGTGCCGACGGTGAGTCTGCTGACCGTGGTGGGATACCTGCGTCTCGACCCGCTGCGCTGGCTCGCAGCCTGCGCTGCCACGGTCGCCGTCCTGCTGATCGCATGGGCGCAACGACGGCTCGCGACACGACTACGGCTGCTTGACACGCTGGTACGCAAGGGCTGGGCCGCCCGGCGCGGATCAGCGCGTCGCGCCCGCCGAGGCCAGCCAGGCGATCACCCGACTGGCCGCCAGTCCGGCGATGGCGACCAGCACGAGGAAGGCGAACAGTCTCGCCGGCCAGATCAACGCATCGTCGATCGCCCCGGCGGCTGCGCCGACGACCGCTGACAGGCCCACGACGATCGGCCCGGCCACGACCGCGTACAGCAGCGTCTGCACCGGACGCGCCGACGATGCCTTCTGGCCTGGACCTGGGGCCTGCGACACCATGACCTGCGAGCCCTTCCCCATCATCGAGCCGCCCCCTCCATTGGATGCGCCGCTCACCGATGAACCGGATGCCCCCTGGCTGATTGGGGAGTCCGGCGGAGCCATCTGCCGATGCCCTGAGTCTAGCACTCGGCGACGGCAAATCGGACATGCCGTGCAGATCCGCCAGCTGTCCGCCCAGGGCGCGCGCCACGCGTGGGTTTGATACGCATATGCGTCCGCCTATACTTTGGATGCTCGATGTCGAGCGGTTTTCAGATCGGCGAGGCGACTCCCGCTGACCAACGGATCCGCACGGCGGCGGGCGTGTCTTCGCAGAACGAGGGGAGGACCCGTGCCGCAGTCACCACCACCGCCCGGTTGGCGCAAGAGCAGTCGCAGCGGTAGCGGAGAGTGTGTCGAGGTAGCCCGAACCGAAACCCGCGTTCACGTCCGGGACTCGAAGACCCGTGATCACAGTCTCCAATTCGATCACGAACGGTGGAGAGCCTTCCTGTCGTCATTGTGATCATTCGCACCAGCGCGGTTCGGGGGCCGCGTTGGCGATGCTGATATGTCGGCGACAGGACAGTCAGCGAGCAACAAACACTATCGACGGTCCGTACGCCCGCCGCGGCCCACGCACGGTCCGGCTGCCAGTCAGGTGAGGCCGGTGGCCAGCGCCCGCCCGTCCCCGTGGTAGGCATCTTCGGGCGCGCCCGAACCGCAGCTCGCGGCGACCGACAGGGTCCTGTTAGCGAAAACATCTGCCTCACCCAGGTCAGCCCGCCCACCGCCCGGCCACCCCTGTGGACGCCGGCGAGCACCCGCGCCGCTCGGCGACCATCGATGGATTGCTGATGTTATCGATAACAGCTATCCTCGGTCGCGGGAGCGAAGGGCACGCTTCGACGCACCGTACCGCACCGTATGCGCGGCAGGTGGCACGGACGCGTCGACAGCATCGCTCCATGGCGTCCGGGCACCCTCGCATCATGACCAGGTGATTGTCCCGACTGCCGGCATCGTCCGCCGGCAGTCGGCCTGGTCGATCTCCACGCACCTGTCAGAGCTCCAGCGAGGAGTCACCTTGACAAGAACTAGACGCAACCGCGCCATCGGTTTCGTCGCGAGCCTGCTGTGCGTGGCGACGTTCCTCATCGCCACCCCCGCCCGGGCCGACAATCCGATCGTGCAACACATCTACACCGCCGACCCGGCACCGATGGTCCACGACGGACGGGTGTACCTGTACACGAGCCACGACGAGGACGGCTCGACGTACTTCACCATGAACGACTGGCACCTGTTCTCCTCCGCCGACATGGTCAACTGGACACACCACGGCTCACCGTTGAGCCTGACCACGTTCAGCTGGGCCAGTGCCGACGCCTGGGCCGGCCACGTCATCGAACGCAACGGCAGGTTCTACTGGTACGTACCGGTGAAGGCCCGGGCGACCAACTCGATGGCGATCGGAGTCGCGGTGGCGGACAGCCCGACCGGCCCGTTCCGCGACGCGCTCGGCCACCCGCTGGTGGCCAACGGCGAGATCGACCCGCACGCGTTCATCGACGACGACGGGCAGGCGTACCTGTACTGGGGTAACCCCAACCTGTGGTATGTCCGGCTCAACCCCGACATGATCTCGTACTCGGGGAGCCCGACCCGGATCCCGCTGACCACCGCCGGATTCGGCACCCGCACCGGCGATCCGGACCGGCCCACGCTGTACGAAGAGGGGCCCTGGGTCTACAAGCGCAACGGGATCTACTACAACGTCTTCGCCGCCGAATGCTGCTCCGAGTTCATCGGTTACTCGACGGCTCCCGGACCGACCGGCCCGTGGACCTACCGGGGTACGGTGATGCCGCGACAGGGTGGCAGCTTCACCAACCACCCCGGCGTCATCGACTTCGCCGGTGGCTCGTACTTCTTCTACCACAACGGCGCGCTGCCCGGCGGCGGTGGATTCACCCGTTCCGTCGCGGTGGAGAAGTTCAACTACCGCGCCGACGGCACGATCCCGACGATGGACATGACCACGGCGGGCGCGCCGCAGATCGGCACCCTGAACCCGTACATCCGTCAGGAGGCCGAGACGGTCGCCTGGTCGGCCGGGATCGAAACAGAGCCGTCCAGCGAGGGCACCATGAACGTCGGCTGGATCGAGAACGGCGACTACATCAAGGTGAAGGGCGTTGCCTTCGGCGCCGGGGCGGCCTCGTTCACGGCGCGGGTGGCCGCTGACTCCAGCGGCGGGAGCATCGAGCTGCGACTCGGCGGCCCGACCGGCACCCGGGTCGGCACCTGCGACGTGCCCGGCACCGGCGGCTGGCAGAGCTGGACCGGTGTCTCCTGCCCGGTCACCGGAGCCTCCGGCACCCACGATCTGTACCTACGGTTCACCGGTGGCAGCGGCTACCTGCTCAACGTCGACTGGTGGCAGTTCAACACCGGCACCGCCCCGCCGCCGACCAGCCCGCCACCCACGACGCCACCGCCCACGACGGCGCCGCCGACAACGCCACCGCCGACCACCTCGCCACCGCCGACCACACCCGGGTCGTCCTGCACGGCCACCGTTTCGGCACCGGCGTCCTGGCCGGGCGGCTACGAGGGGCGGCTGACGGTTACCAACAGCACCTCCACCGCCATCGACGGCTGGCGGGTGACCTTCACCCTGCCCGCCGGGCAGACCGTCGCCCAGGGCTGGAGCGGAACGTTCAGCCAGCAGGGCAGCCAGGTGACGGTGACCAACGCCAGCTACAACGGCCAGCTGTCCGCCGGATCGTCGACCACCGCCGGCTTCATCACATCGGCCAGCGGTGCGAGTCAGCTACCCGGCAACGTCACCTGCACGGCGGGCTGACCACGAACCAGCGGAGTCCCCGGGCCCGGGCAGTCGACGCCGACGGCTGCCCGGGCCCGGGGACTCCGCTCCTACCGTACCGGCACCGAACGCGGACCGGGCTGTCGTCGGGGTATCCATAACGGACGTAGGCCGACTTGCGGGCGGCCAGGCCGGTGACCCGCACCAGCCAGGTCGTCGCGGTCGACGCTTCGCCGAGAATCGCCGGGTCGGTGGCGACGACGACCGGCAGGCCGAGCCCGGCGTCGCGGACGGTGCCGGTGCCGGTGAAGCCGGTCAACGGGTCGCCGGCCGGGTCGGCACCGACCGGGGTCAGCCCGGTGCGGCTGTCGACGAACCGGCCGGCGAGGAGTTCTTCGCGTTCGTCACGGCGGTGCACCAGCCGGGCGTCGCGGGGCAGTTCGGCTGCGGCGCGCTGAGCGGCCGACGCGGCAAGACTGCCTAGGACGGTACGGACGACGGGGAGATCTCCACGGACTGGCTCTGACACGCGCTCCTCCTCGGAGGCTGCTGCAGCCGGACTCGGACCGGCCGACAGCGTGCGTCACGTCACACTCCGTGTTCAGTCAGATCTTGGATAGTTACCGACCTTCGGAGGTCAGCGCTGACCGTCCGGATGAGCCCGGGGCCCGGCCGTCACCCTGTGGCATCCCGGTCGGCGGCCCAGCGGATCGCGCCGAGCAGGTGGGTGCGGAACGCCGGTTCGGCGTACGCCTCGATGGTGTGGCCGCCGCCGGTGTAGAAGGTGCGGCCGCCGGCGTACGTCCGGCACCAGGCGTGCGGGTGCGGCTGCCCCATCTGCCCGCCGGTGTAGCTGGTCTCGTCGAGCACCGCGAGGATCCGGGCGTCGGTCGGTCGGGTCCGGTAGTCGTACCACTCGTCGGTGCGCGCCCAGCGGGTCGGCAGGTGTGCGGTGGCCGGGTGGGTCCGGTCCACGACCTCGACGGTGGCTGGCTGCACCGGCGGGTGCTGGGCGAAGTACGCACCGACAAGTTCGCCGTAGAACGGCCAGTTGTGCTCGGTGTCGGCGGCCGCGTGCACCCCGACGAATCCGCCGCCGCCGTTGATGTAGCCCTCGAACGCGGCCCGGCCGGCGACGTCGAGCACGTCGCCGGTGGTGTTGAGGAAGACGACGGCGGCGTACCGGCCCAGGTTGTCCGGGGTGAAGACGGCCGGGTCCTCGGTGGCGTCGACGGTGAAGCCGTGCTCCGCGCCGAGTTCGCCGACGGCCTCGACGCCGGCCGGGATGGAATCGTGCCGGTACCCGGTGGTGCGGCTGTAAACCAGCACCCGGTACCCGGTCTCGGTGCTCGACTCGACGCTCGACTCGACGCTCGAATCGGTGCAGCCGGTGGTCACCAGCGCCACGATACCGCCGAGCAGGCCGGCGCCGACCGCGCGTCGGGTGAGGCCGGCACCCGGCCGGACCGGCACGCCGGTCACCGGACCGGCTCCGCGACGGCGGTGGACGCATCAGGCTGCGGCGGCAGACCACGGGTGGACAGGAACGCCTGCCACTCGGCGGTGATCCGCTCGACGTCCCGGCAGACCAGCCCGAAGAACTCGCCCATCAACTGCAGCCGGTCCCCGGCGGGGGTGTCCGGCCCAAGTACGGCGGCGCCGTGGGTCGCCGCGTCCGCCCAGGTCCGGAAGACGTGCACCCGCAGCGACCAGGCCCGGTACCACAGTCCGTCGTCGACGGCGTACCGGTCGCGCCGCTGCCCCGGCTCGCGTCGCCGGGTGACGAAGCCGATCCGCTCCAGGAAGGCGATCGACTTCGAGATCGACGCCGGGCTGACCCGCAGCCGGTCAACCAGCTCGGCGGCGGTGAGTGCACCGCCGTCGCTGACGAAGAGACTGACCAGCACCCGGGCGGTCATCCGAGGGAAACCGGACTGGATCATCAGGGCGGCGAACTGCTGCTCGAAGGCCTGCACGGCGGCCGCGTCCCGGCCGTACCCGGTGGCCTGGCCGGCCGGTGGCCGGGTGACCGGGCCGGTACGGCGGGCCCGGTGCGCGGTGGCCCGGTGCGCGGCGGTGGCCCGGTAGCCGCCCGACCCGCCGTTGCGCCCGACCTCCCGGCTGATCGTGGAGGTCGGGCGGTCGAGTCGGCGGGCGATCTCGGCGTAGCCGGCGCCGTCGGCGAGTGCCTGCTCGATGCGCTGCCGGTCCTGATAGGTCAACCGTCCGCCGGGCATCCGCCCCCGCCCTCCGCTGCGTTCAGCCTCAATTCATTGCAACACATCCTGGCCGATCGTTGCGTTAACCGCAACCGCCATTGCAACGCAAGACCCGATTCAACGCAGCAATGCCCGCTGGTGGCGGGCTTTTCATTGACCGCCTTGCGAACGCAACGTAGCTTTCTAGATATGGAAACAACCATCCAGGTCCAGGGCCTGACCAAGCGGTACGGCCGCAGCACCGCGCTGGACGGGCTCGACCTGAGCGTGGCGGCCGGCGAGGTGCACGGTTTCCTCGGCCCCAACGGTGCCGGCAAGACCAGCACCATCCGGGTGCTGCTCGGCCTGCTGCGGCCCGATGGCGGGCAGGTGTCGCTGCTCGGTGGCGACCCGTGGCGGGACGGGGTCGCTCTGCACCGTCGCCTCGCGTACGTGCCGGGCGACGTCAGCCTCTGGCCGAACCTGACCGGCGGTGAGGTGATCGACCTGCTTGGTCGGCTGCGCGGCGGCCTCGACCGGCGCCGCCGGGCCGACCTGCTGGAGCGCTTCGCGCTGGACCCGACGAAGAAGTGCCGCAGCTACTCCAAGGGCAACCGACAGAAGGTGGCGCTGATCGCCGCCCTCGCCGCCGACGTGGAGCTACTGCTGCTCGACGAGCCCACCTCCGGGCTGGACCCGCTGATGGAGGCGGTGTTCCGCGACCGGGTCGCCGACGCCGCCCGGCAGGGCCGGACCGTCCTGCTGTCCAGCCACATCCTCGCCGAGGTCGAGGCGCTGTGCGACCGGGTCACCATCGTCCGCGACGGACGGACCGTGGAAAGTGGCACCCTCGCCGAGCTGCGGCATCTGACCCGTACCACGATCGTCGCCGACCTGCCGGCTGCGGCCGACGTCGGCGCAGAGCCTGGCGCGGAGCCGGCCGGACCGGCGGGCCCCAGTCCAGCCATCGCCGACCTGGCCGACCTGGCCGGGGTGCACGGGCTCAGTGTCGACGGGACCCGGCTGCGCTGCGAGGTCGAGCCGGCCGCGCTGCCCGAGGTGCTGCGCCGGCTGGCCGAGGCCGGCGTACGCGGGCTGGTCAGCCAGCCGCCGACGCTGGAGGAACTGTTCCTGCGGCACTACCACGGCACCGGAGCACGGCGGTGAACCCGCTGGCCGGCACCGGGCACCTGATCCGGCTGATCCTGCGCCGCGACCGGCTGGTCATGCCGCTGTGGATCATCTGGCTGTCGGTGATGCCGGCGAACTTCGCCGCCGCCTTCCCCGCCCTCTACCCCACCGCCGCCGAACGGTCGGCGTTCGCGCAGACCAGTAACGCCAACGCCGCGCTGGTCGCGTTGTACGGCCCGGTGCACACCGCCGACCTCGGCGGGCTGGTCGCCTGGCGGATCAGCATCGTCACCGTCATCGTGGCGCTGATCAGCCTGCTCACCGTCGTACGGCACACCCGTACCGAGGAGGAGGCCGGCCGGCGGGAACTGCTCGGCGCCGCCCCGATCGGCCGGTACGCCGGCCCGGCCGCGGCCCTCGTCGTCGTCTTCGCCGCCAACCTGCTGCTCGCCGCGGCGGTCGCCGCCGGGCTGGCCGGCCAGGGGCTGCCGGTCGCCGGGTCGGCCGCGCTGGGCGCCCAGTTCGCTGCGGCCGGTTGGCTCTTCGCCGCTGTCGGGGCGGTCGCCGCCCAACTCGCCACCACCGCCGCAGCGGCCCGGGGGATCGCCGCCGTCGGGCTCGGCGCCGCCGTGGCCGGCCGGGTCGTCGGTGACCTCAGCGCCCACACCGGCGGGCCGCTGGGCTGGCTGAGCGCGGTGTCACCGCTCGGCTGGGTGATGCGGCTGCGCCCGTACGCCGACGACGCCTGGTGGGTGCTCGGCCCGCTCGCCGCCGCGACCGCCGCGCTGGTCGCCGTCGCGGCCGGGCTGCACGGCCGCCGGGACCTGGGGGCCGGGCTGCTGGCGGCCGGCACCGGGCCGGCGACCGGCGGACCCCGGCTGGCCGGCCCGGTCGCGCTGGCCTGGCGGCTGCACCGGGGGCCGCTGGCCGGCTGGACGGCCGGGTTCGCCCTCACCGGGGCGCTGCTCGGTGCGGTGGCCGGCGGTGTCGGCGACATGCTGACCGACAATCCCACGCTGCGTGACCTGTTCGCCCGGCTCGGCGGGGCCGCCGGCCTGGTCGACCTGTTCCTGGCCGCGATGCTCGGCCTGTTCGCTGTCGGGGCGGCCGGGTACGCGATCGCCGCCGTTGGCCGGCTGCGGGTCGAGGAGACCAGTGGGCGGGTGGAGCCGGTGCTCGCCGCGCCGGTGTCCCGGTCCCGCTGGGCGGCCAGTCATCTGCTGTTCGCACTGGTCGGACCGGTCGTGCTGATGGCCGGTGCCGGGTCGACGATGGGCGTGGCGTACGGGCTGTCCGGCGGGGACGTCGGCCCGACGACGGCCCGGGTGCTGGTCGGTGCGTTCGCGACGCTGCCGGCGGTGTGGCTGCTCGCGGCGGTTGCGCTCGCCCTGGTCGGGCTGGTGCCCCGGCTGGCGATGGCCGGGTGGGCGGTGCTGGCGGCGGCGGTCGGGCTCGACCTGTTCGGTGCGCTGCTGCAACTGCCGCAGCCGCTGCGCGATCTCTCCCCGTTCACGCATCTGCCGAGCCTGCCGGGCGGGCAGGTGTCGGCCGTACCGCTGGTCGTCCTGGCACTGCTGGCCGCCGGGTCCGCCGCCGCCGGCATGATCGGGCTGCGGCGGCGTGACCTGCCGGTCGGCTGACCGTGCGCGAGGGTCAACCGGCGGCGGGCAGGTGGACGAGAAACCGGCAGCCAGGGCCGGCGTTGGCCACCTCGACCCGACCGCCGTGCGCCTCGACCAGGCCGCGCACGATCGCCAGGCCGAGCCCGCCGCCGGCCGGCGGCGGCTCGGGACGGGGCGGTCCGGCCCAACCGGACAGGTACGCCGGCCCGACCCGCGACCCCGCCCGGGGCGGGCCGGCGGGGGCGGGGCTGCGCGCCGTCTCGCCCCGGAACGCAACGTCGAACACCCTCGGCAGGTCCGCCTCGGGAATGCCGCCGCAGGTGTCGTGCACCGCCAGCCAGGCGGCGCCGCCGTCGCGGCCCGCACTGACCTGCACCACCCCGTCGTACGGGGTGAACCGGATCGCGTTGCGTAGCAGGTTGCCGATGATCCGGGCCAGTTCCGGCTCGCTGGCGGTGACCGACGGCCAGCCGCGTTCGGCGGCGACCAGCCGGATGCCCCGTGCCCGGGCCAGCGGCTCGGCCGACGCGAGGGCGTCGGAGACCACCTCGGCGAGGGGCACCCGGCGCAGCGACAGCCGCAACGCGCCGGCGTTGATCCGGGACAGTTCGAACAGGTCGTCGACGAGTTGGGTCATCCGGTCGGTCTCGGCGCGGATCCGCCGGTGGTAGTCGGCGACGGTGGCCCGGTCGGCGACGACGCCGTCCTCCAGCGCCTCGGCCATGGCCCGCAGCCCCGCCAACGGCGTCCGCAGGTCGTGCGACACCCAGGCGACCAGTTCCCGCCGGTTCGCCTCGGCCTGGCGTTCCCGCTGACGCAGCTGGTCGGCCCAGACCGCCTGCCGGGCCAGCCGGGCACCCAGCCACCAGCCGACGGCCAGGCTGACCGCTCCGGACGCGGCGAGCACCAGCAGCACCACGTCCCGGTCGTGGACGGACAGGAACATCGCCTGGGCCGCGCCGACGACGCCGGCGAGGACCGCCAGTACGGTGACGGTGAGCAGGACGGTCAGGTGCACGACGATGCTGTGCCGGCGCAGCAGCCGCAGCGCGACCGCGCCCGGCACACCGATCAGCAACGACGCACCCAGCCCGATGGCGAACACGGCGAGGACGTCGCCGGTGGGCAGGTCAGGCATTGCCGGCCGCCGGTTCGTAGCGGTAGCCGACGCCCCAGACGGTGACGATCCGCCGGGGCCGCGCCGGATCCCGCTCGACCTTCTCCCGCAGCCGTCGCACATGGACGGTTACGGTGGACTGGTCACCGAAGTTCCAGCCCCACACCTGGGCGAGCAGTTCCTCCCGGCGGAACGCCTTCGCCGGGTGGCGGACCAGGTGCAGCAGCAGGTCGAACTCACGGGTGGTCAGCGCGAGCTCGATGTCGCCGAGCCGGGCCGACCGCCGGCCGGTGTCCAGCGCGAGCTCGCCGTCGCGGACCACCGGCGGTTCACCGCCGACCGGGCCGGGGGGTGGCCCGGAGCGGCGGAGCACCGACTGCACCCGCAGCACCAGCTCCCGGGGCGAGAACGGCTTGGTGACGTAGTCGTCGGCGCCGAGCTGCAGGCCGATCACCCGGTCGGCCTCCTCCCCGAGTGCGGTCAGCATGATCACGGGTACGCCGCTGGCCTGCCGCTGCAGCCGCCGGCACACCTCCAGACCGTCCAACCCGGGCAGCATCAGGTCCAGTACCACCAGGTCGGGCCGGCACTGGTCGACCGCGGCCAGCGCGGCGACCCCGTCGGCGGCGCGGGTGACCTGGTAGCCGGCTCGTTCCAGGTACCGGCGGACCACATCGGACACGGTAGGGTCGTCGTCGACGACGAGCACCCGTAGGGACGGTCCGCCGGTGGTGGGCGCGGCCATGGCTGTCAGGCGGCCAACTCGGCTGCCCCGAACGACACCGAGAAGCGTTTGCACCAGATGGAGACGCTGGTCAGGCTGGTCAGGTCGACGTCGGCGGGGATCTCGTACACCTGGTCACCCCGGTTGCCCTTGAGCCGGTCCAGCTCGGCCCACTGCCCGTCGTCGAAGACGAACCAGCCGTCGCGGCCGTCCAGCACCGGCTGGTCGGAGAGCCAGACCCGCAGGTCCGGGCCGTTGGAGGTGGCGAAGTCGCGGAACACGAGCTGACGGCGGCCGTCGGCCAACTGGACAACCTCGGCGGTGCCGCTCGTCTCGTGCTCGTGGGTGACGAACTCGCCGGAGGCCAGCAGCTGGTTGCCGGCCGGTGACGGGCTGGCCGGTGCGGCGCTGGGCGATGCGGACCCGGACGCGGCGGGGTCCGGTGCCGGGGTGCCGGTCGCCGCGATCTGCACCTGCGGCAGCGCCTCGTCGACCACGTCGTCGGTGAACAGTTTCCACGGCTGGTACCAGTAGCCGCCGAACGCGAGTCCGGCGGCGACGACGACGGCGACCAGCCAGCTCAACGGGTTGGCAAGGAGTCGTTTCCACACGCGGATCAGCCTACGGCGGCAGCGCCCGGCCGACCGTAGTTGATCTCTTGCAAAAGTCTTACGGTCGGCGTACCGGCAGGTCAGCTGGTTGCGACGGCGTATGCAAGCAGCAGCAGCGCGACGGTGAGCTGCCCCGCGCCGAGCACGGTCAGGGTGTTGCCGAACGACCACTGTCCGGGGCGGCCGATCCCGGCGTGCAGGAAGAAGCCGCCGGACTGGCTGATCGTGCCGGCGGCCAGCAACGCGCCGACCACCCAGGTGTACGGGTCGGACAGTCCGGCGCGGGCGGCGATGCTCAGTGCGGTCAGGGTCAGCACCAGCAGCACGCCGGCGTGGGCGTGGCCGGCCCGGAACAGCGACAGCTGGAAGTCGGTCAGTCTTCGGGCGGCGGCCAGCCGCATCAACGAGTAGCCGCCGAACATCACCGTCGGGACGCTGACCAGCGCAATCACGGTCAGCCATCGGTCCGCCGTACTCATCAGGGGTTCTCCTCGGGGTCAGCGCCGCACGCGCCCGCCATCTTGTCATCGACAAGATAGCCGCTCCGGGTAGCATCTTGTCAACGGCAAGATGAGGGGAGGCGTGATGCGGCAACAGCCGTACCACCACGGCGACCTGCGGCGGGCCCTGCTGACCGCCGCCACCGAGGCGATCGCCGAATCCGGGGCGGCGGCACTGAGCCTGCGCGACCTGGCCCGACGGGTGGGGGTCTCGCACGCCGCCCCGACGCACCACTTCGGCGACAAGACCAGCCTGCTCACCGCGATCGCCACCGAGGGTCTCGACCTGCTGGCGACCCAGTTGGAGGCGGCCGGCGACGACATTCTCGCCGCCGGCCAGGCGTACGTGCGGTTCGCCGCGACCCACCGGGCGCACTTCGAGGTGATGTTCCAACCGAGCCTGCTGCACTTCGACGCGCCGGAGCTGATCACCGCCCGGCAGCGGGCCGGCCGGGCGCTGCGGGCCAGCCTGGACGACACCCGGGTCCCGGCCGGTGACCGGGACAACGCGCGCCTGGCCGCCTGGTCGATCGTGCACGGCTTCGCCACCCTGTGGCTGTCCGGGGCGTTGCCGCACGACGCGGGCGACGACCCGGCGGCGGTCGCCGGCCCAGTGATCCGACTGCTTTTCGAGCCAACGCCTGACCGGCGAGCTTGACAGATTGAGCACACCACGTAAAGTTTGTCGCGGATGTCAAGTAGGCAACGGAGAAGCGAGGCGTCAGCGTGGCTGCATGGTCATTCGATGACATTCCCGACCAGACCGGCCGGGTCGCGGTGGTGACCGGGGCGAACACCGGCATCGGCTTCGAGACCGCCCGGATACTCGCCGCCAAAGGCGCACACGTGGTGCTGACGTACCGGGACAAGGGCAAGGGCGAAGCGGCGCTGGACCGAATTCGGGCCGGTCAGCCGGCCGGCGCGGTGACCGGGGCCGAGCTGGATCTGGCCGACCTCGACTCGGTCACCGCGTTTGCCGACGCCTACCGCGCCGACCACGACCGGCTCGACCTGCTGATCAACAACGCCGGCGTGATGGCACCGCCGCTGGGCCGCACCCGGCAGGGCTTCGAGCTGCAGTTCGGCACCAACCATCTCGGCCACTTCGCGCTCACCGGCGAACTGCTGCCGCTGCTCGACGCGGCACCGGCGGCCCGGGTGGTGACCGTCTCCAGCCTGGCCCACTGGACCGGCGGCGTCGACGTCGACGACCTGAACTGGCGGCAACGCCGCTACCGGCCGTGGGCCGCGTACGGGCAGAGCAAACTCGCCAACCTGCTGTTCACCCTGGAACTGCAGCGCCGGCTGACCGAGGCCGGGTCGACCGTGCGGGCCGTCGCCGCCCACCCCGGCCTGACCTCGACCGAGATCGGCCGTCACCAGGGCCGGTCCACCGACGAGAGCCGGTCGCGGATCGAGCGGATGATTCGGATGCGACCACCGGCCGGGGCGCTGCCCAGCCTGCGCGCCGCGACCGACCCGCAGGCCGCCGCCGGCAGCTACTGGGGTCCGGCCCGCCGGTTCGGCACCTCCGGGCCACCCGCGCCGGCCCGCAGCTCCGCACGGGCCAAGGACACCGTCATGGCCAGCCGACTGTGGTCCGAGAGCGAACAGCTGACCGGGGTGGCGTACCCGTTCTCGGCACTGGGACGTGCGGAGCGCCCGGCGTGACGTCGAGCGCCACCCGACGGGACACCATCGCCGACGCCGCGATCGACGTGTTCATCCGGTACGGGTTCCGGAAGACCTCGATGGACGACCTGGCCCGCGCGGCCGACATCTCCCGGCAAGGGCTCTACCTGCACTTCAAGACCAAGGACGAGCTGTTCGTCGCCGCCGTGGACCGGATGGTGACCGGCGTGTGCGCGGCGACCGGGGCCGCCTTCGCCCGCGACGACCTCGACCCGCCGGGGCGGATCCTCGCCGCGTTCGAAGCGTGCCAGGGCCCATCGGTCGGGGCCGCGGTGCACGGCAACTTCGAGGAGCTGCTGACCACCGCGTCCACACTGCGCTGCTCACTGGCCGAGCGGATCGAGCGCGGGCTGGTCGACGGGGTTGAGCAGGTCCTCGCCGACAGCGGGGTCGCCGACCGGTGGCGGGCCGCCGGCCTGTCCGCCCGGGACCTGGCCGAGCATCTGCACGCCGCCTCGTTCGGGTTGAAACACAAACTCTCCTCGGTCGACGAGTACCGGAGCGGAATGCGGACGGCCGTGACGATCGTGTTCGCTGGCACCGGAACCCTGACCCGGGAGTGACGATGACACCATGGACCTTCGACGACGTACCGGACCAGAATGGTCGGACCGCGATCGTCACCGGCGCGAACAGCGGTATCGGCTTCGAGACCGCCCGGATGCTCGCCGCCCGGGGCGCCCGCGTGGTGCTCGCCTGCCGGGATGCCGGACGAGCCGGCACCGCAGCCGACCGGATCCGCGCCGAGCGGCCGGTCGGCACGGTGAGCTGCGCCCGGCTCGACCTGGCCGACCTCGACTCGGTGGCCGAGTTCGCCGAGGCGTACCGCGCCGACCATGACCGGCTCGACCTGCTGATCAACAACGCCGGGGTGATGCTGACCCCGTTGCGGCGCACCCGGCAGGGCTTCGAGCTGCAGTTCGGCACCAACCATCTCGGCCACTTCGCGCTCACCGGCCGGCTGCTGCCGCTGCTGCTGCGCGCCGACGCCAACGCCCGGGTGGTCACCGTCGCCAGCAACGCCCACCGCGCCGGCCGGATCGACTTCACCGACCTGAACTGGCAGCGGCGTCGCTACCGGCGGTGGGCCGCGTACGGGCAGAGCAAACTCGCCAACCTGTTGTTCACCCTGGAACTGCAACGCCGGCTGACCGGAGCCGGGTCGCCCGTACTGGCGACCGCTGCCCATCCCGGGTGGACCGCCACCGACCTGGCCCGGCACACCGGTGGCTTCATCACCGCCGTCAGCCGGCTGATCGCGATGACGCCGCGCGACGGAGCGTTGCCGACCCTGCGGGCCGCCACCGACCCGGCGGTCGACGGTGGCAGCTACTGGGGGCCGGGCCGACGGTTCGAGACGGTCGGCCCGCCGGTCGCGGCCGGCCGCAGCCCGGTGGCCGCCGACGCCGCCACCGCTGGCCGGCTGTGGACGGAGAGCGAGAAGCTGACCGGTGTCGAGTTCCCGGTCGCCGAATAGCCGCAGCCGCTTGCGGCCGGGCCGCCGGGTCGGGCAGCAGCCGGCTGGTCCGGCGACCAGCGGTGGACGCCACCTGCGAACCTGACCCCATGAGTCGCGAGGCGGTGGACCAGCCGCCGATGGTGGGCCGGCAGGCCGAGTTGCGGGCGGTACGGGCCGCGCTGAGCGGCCCGCCGACGCACCGGCGCGGCGTACTGATCGCCGGGTCGGCCGGCGTCGGCAAGACCCGGCTCGCGCAGGAGGTCGCAGCCGGTCTGGCCGTCGCCGGCTGGCGGCTGTCGCGGGCCCACGCCTCGGGCTCGGGCACCGGCCTGCCGCTGGCCGCGCTCGCCGGCCTGATCCCACCGCTGACCTCACCCACCACGCCGCCGCCGACCACACCGGTGCAGCGCGCGCTGGCCGGGCTCCGGGCAGCGGTCGGCGGGACCCGCAGCGTCCTGGTCATCGACGACGCGCACCTGCTCGACGAGGTCTCCGCCGCGGTCGTGCATCAGCTGGTGGCCGACGGCACGGTTCCGGTGCTCGTCACGGTACGTACCGACGAGCCCGCACCGGACGCGGTGACAGCGCTGTGGAAGGACGCGGGCGTACACCGAATCGATCTCGCGCCGCTGAGCCCGCCGCAGACCGAGGCGCTGGTGGTGGCCGTGCTGGGCGGGCCGGTTGAGGGCCGGACGCTGCGCCGGCTCAGGGACGCGGCCGCCGGCAACCCGCTGCTGTTGCGTGAGTTGATCACCTCGGCTCGGGAGGCCGGGCTGATCGACCGACCGGCCGGCATCTGGCGGCTGGCCGGGCCACTGGATGCGGCACCACGCCTCACCGAGCTGTTGGGCAGCCGGCTGACGGCCGCCGACCCGGCCGAACGCGACGCCCTGGAACTACTCGCCCTCAGTCAGCACCTGCCGCTGCCGGCCGCAGTCGCCGTAGCCGGGTCGTCGACGCTGGAAGTGCTGGAGCGGCGCGGCCTGGTCACCGTCGTCACCGTGGATGGGCAACAGATTGTCCAGCTCAGCCACCCGCTGTACGCCGAGATGCTGCGGGCCGCCACGCCGGAGCTGGCCCGGCTGCGGCACAGCCGCCGACTCGCCGACACGCTCGAAGCTGCCGGCCAATTGCATGGCGCAAACGTTATGCGGGTCGCGTTGTGGCGTCTCGACGGCGGTGGTGCCATCGATGTCGACCTGATGTTGGCCGCCGCCCGGGAAGCGGCGTACCTGCGGGAGTACGAGCTGGCCGCGCGGCTCGCCCAGCGGGCGTACGAGGCCGGCGGTGCGGTGGCCGCCGGGCTGGCGGCGGTACGCGCGCTGTTTCAGCTGGGCCGGCTCGACGAGGCGGTACGCCGCTGCGCCGAACTGAGCAGGTCGGCGGCCGCCGGGCCGGGGCACGGTGACGCCGAACGGACCCAAATCGCCATTCAGCTGGCGGTGATCCTGGTGCACGGTGCCGACGACGTGGCGGCCGCTCGCGCCGCTCTCGACGCCGTCGCGGCCACGGATCCGGGCTGTCGGGGGCAGCTCGACGCGGTCCGGCTGTACCTGCGGGCGTACCAACTCGACTGCTCCGTCGTGGCGCCGGCGCTGGCGTTGTTTCACACCGCCGGGTCGGTCGACCTGCGGTTGGCCGCGGCCGGCGCGGCCAGCTGCGGACTGCTGCTCGCCGGGCGGTTCGCCGAGGCCGACAAGCTGCTGGCGGACGTGGTCCCGGTGGCGCACCGGCACATCGGGCCCGGCCAGGTGCAGTCGGACGGCTTCCCGGCGGCCGTCGCGTCGCTGTTGGTCGATCTGCCGGACGTGGCAGGCGCGCTGGCCGCCGCCGAGTCGACGTACCAGGCCAGCCTGCAACCGCCGGACCGGGTCGGCCAGGCGCTCGCCGCGTTCTTCCTCGCCAAGATCGCGCTGCTGCGGGGCCGGCCGGCGACCGCGCTCCGCTGGGCGAACGAGGCGTACCTGGTCGCCGACGACGTCCAGCTGCGCGGGGTGCGCCGGTGGGCGGCCGGGCTGCGGCTGCAGGCCGCCGCCCAGCTCGGCGACCTGACCACCGCTGGGCAGGCAGCCGCCGACCTGGACCGGTATCCCGGCGGGCCGCACGCGGTGCGACTGTTCGACATCGAACTCGCCCGGGGCCGGGCCTGGCTGGCCACGCTGAGCGGCGGCGACACCGACCATGGGCTGCGCCTGCTGGAGCAGGAAGTGGTCCGGCACGGGACGACCGGGGCCGTCGGAGCCGGCACCCTGGGAGCACTCGACCTGGTCCGGCTGGGCGGTGCCACCGTCGCCGTCCGGCTCCTCACCGACCATCCACCACCGCACGGGTGGGCGCTCGGGCGGGTCGTGGTCGACTACGCCACTGCAGCCGCCGACCGGGACGCCGCAGGTCTGTTGCGGGTCGCGCGGGACTTTTCCGGGTACGGCATGCCACTGCACGCGGCGGAGGCGGCGACGCTCGCGACGGCAGCCGCCGCGTCCGGTTCCAGGGATCGGGCCGGGGCCGGGGACGGGCGGGCGGCGGCCACGGCCCGCCTGCTCGCCGACCGGGAGCTGGCCCGGTGTGAACGGCCGACGACGCCGGCCCTGCGATGGGGTCGTCGACCGACCGCCGGGCTGACCGGCCGGGAGCGGGAGGTGGCGCTCGCGGCCGCCGATGGCGAGTCCACCAGGGAGATCGCCGCCCGGCTGCACCTGTCGGCCAGGACCGTGGAGAACCACCTGCACCGTGCCTACACCAAGCTGGGCGTCGCCGGTCGGGCCGAGTTGCGGGCAGCGCTGGCCGCCCGGTGAGGCGGCGCGCCGGGCGGCCGTGCTGAGTGTCCCGCGCGCCGAAATTGAGTAGGCCACCGCTCACGCCGGATCGGTCCGCGCCGTGCTGGACTGTGCCCGCTCTGCTCGATCAACATCGCCGCTCGGCCGCCGTCGTGGCTGCGGCCCCGGCTGCTTTCCCGGAAGAGATGGTCCTGTCATGCGTGTACGCCAGCTGATCCGCCAGCTGCCCGGCGTCGCCGGCGCCATCTCGGTGGTCGCCGCCGGGCTCGTGCTCGGGGTCGGCGCTCCGGCAGCGGCCGCCCCGCCGATGCTGGCGGTGGAAATGGTGTGCGGTGCGCTGGACGTACGGTGGACATCCGACCCACTGGACGACAGCGTGGAGCCGGTCGACACCGTGGTGCTGCGCAACGACGTCGTGGTGGAGGAGTTCACCATGGTCGGCAGCGGATTCCGCCGGTACGGTGCGGCCGGCGGCGACCTGTTCGTGATCCGGCGTGCGGGCGAACGGGACACCCCGCCGGTGCCGTTTCGGGCTCCGGACGGCTGCACCGACGCTCCCGAGCTCCAGGTGAGCGCCGACAACGGCTGCACCGGGCTGGAGTTGACGCTGGCCAACCGGGGCACCGGGTCCGTCGACGGTCTGCTGCTGGTCACGGCCGACACGTTCCCGGCAGGAGAGACCCTGGCACCGGTCCCGCCCGGCACCACCGAGCTTGCCTTCGCGCTGCCGGACGGCACCGCGTACCAGTTGATCACCGGGCCGTTCGCCCTCGACGCTCCGACCTGGATAACCGGGACGTACGCCCCGCCGGCGGATTGTGAAGCGCCGAGCCCGACCCCGACGCCCGGGGCGACCATGCCGGGCATGCCGACCGTGGCTGCGACGCCGGGCGGCGGCGGGAGCGCGGGCGGCGAACTGCCGGTGACCGGAGCGGCCGGCATCGCGTACGTGGTCGGCGGTGTCGCCCTGGTCGCCGCAGGCCTGGCCCTACTCGCCGGGGTACGTCGGCGGCGCATCCGGTTCGTCAGTGGAGGTGACCGATGACTCCGACGGCTTTGAACCGCGTGTCCGGTGCCGGTCTGCTCGTGGCCCTGCTCGCGGCGTGCGGCGGCGACCCCGCCGGCCCGGCAGCAGGTGAGGCGGTCCGGCCGGCTGGTGGGGACGCGCCGTCGGCGTCGGCGATTTCCACTGGGGACGCGACGCCTGCCGCAGGCACCACCGCCGACGGGCCGGACTTCAGCGAACCGTGTGCCCTGCTGACCCGGCCGGAGCTGGCCACCGTCTTCGACGAGGTCCCGGAGCCGACCGGCACCGTTTACGGGGCGGGCTTCGCCGAATGCGTGTGGCAGGACCCGGCCGGGCAGCTCGTCCGGTTGAGTGTGGTGCCGCCGGAGAACCTGCAGGCCGACTACATCGACCAGCTCACCGCCCGCGACGGCGTGACCGGGCTGGGTGCCGGCTCGGTGACCTTCCCGGGAACGGTCGGCATCGGCGTGGCCAAGCGTGGCGGCGTCACTGCCGCGTTCACCGCCGCCGACACCGGGCTGCTGCTCGCGGTGAAGACCGGCGACGGTACGGACGAGACCGCTGACCTGATCCAGGTGACCCTACTCGGGCAGCGCATCCTGTCCCGCAGCCGCTGACCGGCTGTCGGTGCGGGTGGCGACGCAGGTCGCCTGGCTGAGCGCGGTGACGGTCTGGATGACCGCCGGGTCGGTGGCCCGCGCGTCCGGGCGCACCGGGGTGCCCTTCGGGCCGAGCACCGTACCGCTGGGCAGGTCGGCGGTGGCGGCGGCGATCGAGCTGCGGGCGGCGTCGGTCGCGCTGGTCCGGAACAGGTTGAGGTAGATCAGCGGGAAGGCCAGCCGGGCCGGCATCGGGAACAGGTCCGCGCGCATCGACCGGCCCATGTCGGTGGCGCTGGCCCCCGGGTCGGCGGCGAGCACCGTGACGCCGGTGCCGGCGAGCCGGTCGGCCAGACCCATCGTGTACGCCAGGTTGGCGAGCTTGGCCCGCCCGTACGCGGAGAACCCGTAGTAGCGCCCGGCCACCTCGACCCGGTTCAGCGGGGTGCGGTCGGCGAGCCGGATCGCGCCCGAGGTGAGGTTGACGATCCGGCCGTGCCCGGCGGCGACCATGTCGTCGACCAGTAGCTCGGTGAGCAGGTAGCCGGAGAGGTGGCTCATCGCGAAGGTCGCCTCGATGCCGTCGACGGTGTGCCAGTGCTGCCGGTAGACCCCGCCGACGTTGTTGACCAGCAGGTCGACCGGGCCGGTGGCGCGAATGTCGTCGGCGAGGGCACGGACGGCGGACAGTGCGGAGAGGTCGGCCCGGATGAACCGGGCGGGAGCCGGACCGGCTGCGGAGCGGGAGCCCGTGGCGGCGGCGTTCAGCTGGTCGCGGGCGGCGTCGCCTCGGCGCTGGTCACGCCCGACGATCGTGACGGCGTAGCCGTGGGCGGCCAGGGCGCGGGCGGTGGCCAGGCCGATCCCACCGGTGCCGCCGGTGATCAGGGCCTGCTTCGTTGACTCTGTCATGACTTAAAAAATAGTACTAGCTATCGAGTTTTAACAAGCATGCCGCTGGATACAGTGACGACGTGCAGGTGGAGCAGGGCGTACTGCTGGCCGCCGTGGGCCGGCTCCGGGGCCGCTGGACGCTGCACATCGTGCACGCGCTGCTCGACGGACCGGCCGGCTTCAACGACCTGCGCCGGGCGATCCCGGCCGTCGGGCCGAGCACCCTGGCCCGCCGGCTCGGCGAACTGGAGGCGGCCGGCATCGTCAGCCGTACGGTGATCGACGCGAATCCGCCGGGGACCCGCTACGCGCTGACGTCGGCCGGGGCCGGGCTGCGCCCGGTGCTCGCCGAAATGGCGGCCTGGGCCGGCGACAGCACCGACCCGGACACCCGCCACCACCAGCTCGACGACCTGCTGGCGTTGATGCAGGAACGCTGGATGCTGGAGCTGCACTGCGCACTGCTGGTCGGGCCGCGCCGCTTCACCGACCTGGCCCGCGACACCGGCGTCAACCAGGTCACCCTCACCCAGCGCCTGGCCGACCTGGAGCAGCGCGGGCTGATCCAGCGGCTCGCCGACGGCAGCTACGCCTTCAGCGCCGTCGGCGAGGGCTTCCACCGGGTCGGCGAAGCCCTCGCCCGCTGGGCGGCGGCCACCTCGGGCACCGCCGCCGACCAGCCGGTCAGGGCACCAGGCCCCCTGGTCAGCCCTTGAACGCACCTTCCATGATTCCCTGCACCAGGCGTCGGCCGACGAAGACGAACAGCACCAGCAGCGGCAGCGTGGCCAGGAACGAGCCGGACATGGCCAGGCCCAGGTCGATGTCCCGGTTGTTCTGCAGTGCCTTGATGGCGATCTGGACGGTGTACCGCTCCGGGGACTTCAGCACGATGAACGGCCACAGGAAGTCGTTCCAGGCGTTGACGAAGCCGAACAGGCCCAGGATCAACGCCGCCGGGCGGACCACCGGGAAGGCGATGCGCCAGAAGATCTGCCAGGTCGTCGCGCCGTCCACCCGGGCGGCGTTCATCAGCTCGTCGTTTACCACGTTGCCGATGTGCTGCCGCATCCAGAAGATGCCGAACGCGCTCACGAGCCCGGGGACGATCAACGCCTGGAGGGTGTCCACCCAGTTCAAGCGCGACATGATCAGGTACTGCGGCACGACCGAGAGCTGGGTCGGCACCGTCATCGTCAGCACGACGATCAGGAACAACGTGTTGCGGCCCCGGAAGGACAGTTTGGCGAAGGCGAACCCGGCCAGCGCGCAGAGGAACGCCTGACCGACGCCGATCGAGGTGGCGACGACCAGGCTGTTCATCAGCGCCTGCACGAACGGCACGATCTCGAAGACCAGGCTGGCCAGGTGGAAGAAGTTGCCACCGGGCAGCACGTGCGGCGGCAGGCTGTACGCGGTGGCCGAGTCCGTGGTGGCCACCACGAACATCCAGTAGAGCGGAAACACGCTGAAGAACACCATGCCGCCCAGCGCCACGTACACGGCCGGGTGGATCCGGTTGGCGCTGCGTCGCCGGTGCGGTGCGGGATTCATGGGCGCTCCGAGCGGATCCGGGTGACCAGGAGGTAGTTGATCGCGGAGATGATCACGACCAGCACGAAGAGCGCGACGCCGATGGCCGCGCCGTAGCCGAAGTGGAAGCGACCGAAGGCCTGCTCGTAGAGGAACAGGGTGAGGGTCTGACACTGCCGCGCCGCGCCGCAGGTGAGTCCACCCACCGGGTTGGCCAGCAGCGGCTCGGTGAAGATCTGCAGCCCGCCGATCGTCGAGGTGATGACGGTGAACACGATGATCGGCCGCAGCGAGGGAACGGTGATGTGCCGGAACTGCTTCCAGCCGTTGGCGCCGTCCACGGCGGCGGCCTCGTACAGGTCGCGGGGAACCGCCTGAAGTGAGGCGAGGTACAGCAGGGTGTTGTAGCCGGTCCACCGCCAGGCGACCATCACCGCGATCATGAAGTGGCTGCCCCATGGCGACGCGGTGAAGTCGATGTGCTCGAAACCCAGCAGCCCGAGGAGCCAGTTGAGCATGCCGTAGTCGCGGTCGAACAGCTGGGCGAAGACGATGGTCGTCGCGGCCACGGAGGTGACGTAGGGGACCAGCATCGACATCCGGAACAGGGTGGCCGCCCGCAGCCGTACGTGGTTGAGCACGTGTGCCATGCCGAGCGCGATCAGCAGCTGCGGAACCGTGGACAGCACCCAGATGCTGAACGTGTTGCGCAGCGCACCCCAGAACCGGGGGTCGTCGACGAGATCGGAGAAGTTCTTCAGCCCTACGTAGCTGCGTTCACCGATCGGGTTCCAGTCGAACAGGGCGATGTAGAACGTGAACAGCAGCGGGAAGAGCCCGAAGATGAAGAAAAGCAGAAAGAACGGCGCGATGTACGCGTACGGCGCCAGTCGTTCCCGTACGCCCTGCTGGATCTGACGGGACCGGGTCGGCCGGCCGGTGTCCTTGCGGGCCGTGGCCGGGCTGAGCATCGTGGTCACAGCGCTCACCTTCCGCACGTGCGGCGGCCGGCTGGAGGCTCCCGGCCGGCCGCCGCAGGTCAGTCGTCTGCTCAGCCGCGGAGGGCGTTCCTGACGTTGGTCAACGCGGTGTCCCACGCTTCGTCGGGCTCGACCTGGCCCTGCTCCACGCTGGTGAGCGTGTTGAGCAGCTCGGTGCCGATGGTGGCGTCGTCGGGGCCGATGTAGAACGGCTCGATGTTGACCACGGACTCGGTGTAGATCTGGCCGATCGGCGCGTCGGAGAAGAACGGGTCGGTCTTCGCGAGCAACTGCGGGTCGGTGTAGACCGACGGCGTGGTCGGCAGCGCCCCGTGCTCCAGGAAGTGCGCGAGCTGACCCTCGGGCGACTGCATCGTGGCGATGTAGTCCCAGGCCGCCGCCGGATTCTTCGCCCGCGCCGGGATGGCGAGGTAGCTGCCGCCCCAGTTCCCGGAACCACCGGGGATGGTGGCGACGTCCCACTTGCCGACGCTGTCCGGAGCGTTCGTCTTGATCGCGTTGAGCATCCAGGACGGTGCCGACATCACCGCGAAGTCGCCCTTGCTCATGCCGGCGGTCCACCCCGGCGTCCAGGAGGCGATGCGGCCGGAAATGCCCGCCTCGTACATCCGCAACGTCAGGTCGAACGCCTCCTTGACCTGCGGATTCTTGTCGTACGACAGTTCGCGGTTCGCGTCGTAGTAGCGTTCCGATCCCTGGTTGACCGCCTGGAAGAAGATGCTCGTCGGGGTGTTGTCCAGGAACGGCTTGCCGGTCGCCGCGACGTACTGCTTGCCGACGTCCATGAACGCGTCCCAGGTCGGCCACAGATCGGAGACCTCGTCCCGGTCGGTGGGCAGGCCGGCGGCGGCGAACAGGTCGGTCCGGTACGCGATCGCCATGCCACCGACGTCCGTCGGTATTCCGATGACCCTGCCGTCCTCGGTCGTCGACTGGGAGATCACCCAGTCGAGGTAGTCACCGGTCATCTGGTCGGCGCCGAGCGTGGTCAGGTCGACGAAGTTCTCCGGGGCCTGCATGAACTTCGGCATGTCGTCGCCCTGGATCAGCACCAGGTCGGGCACCTTGCCGCCGGCCAGCGCGGCGGTGAGTGCCTGGGCCGTCTCGCTGGTGTCGCCCACCTCGGTGAGCTTGACGTCGATGTCCGGATGGTCACTGGTGTACGCATCGACGGATGCCTGCTGGTTGATCCCGGTGAACGACCAGAACTCGAAGGTGTTCGGGTCGGACGATCCGGATCCGCCCGAACCTGGCGTACAGCCGGCGGTCAGGATCATGGCCGCCGCAGCGACGGCGGTGGCGGTGGTGACGACGCGCTTCAAGCGGCCCTCCATACGGTGGTCGTCGACTGCCGCGGCTTCAGCGATTGTCAGGATCACCCCTACATTGACGAACGTTAACATCTCCAGACTGGGAGTGACGGTAGTCAATGCAATGGGTGCCGTCAACCGGACGAGGGCGGCAAAACTGGTTGCCGCCCGATCCGGCTGGTCGGCATAGTCCTGCCGTGATCGACGCGCTGACCTCCGGACTACTCGCCGGCTACGGCATCGCGATCCCGGTCGGCGCGATCGGCGTCCTGGTCGTCACCCTTGCCGCGCAGGTGTCGCTGCGCCACGGTGCGGCCGCCGGGCTCGGCGTCGCCACCGCCGACGGGCTGTACGCGGCCGCCGCCGTCGTCGGTGGTGCGGCGATCGCCCGGCTGCTCAGCCCGGCCATCGGCGTTCTGCAGGCAGCCGCCGCCGTGGTGCTCGTCGCGATCGCCGTACGTGGGATCGTCGTAGCGGCGCGGGCCCACCGCGCGCCGGCCGCCGCGACGCGGTCGGCACCGGCCGGGTCGATCACCCGGACGTACGCCGCCTTCGTCGGTTTGACGCTGCTGAACCCGATGACCATCGTCTACTTCGCTGCCCTCGTGGTCGGCTACCAAGGGCACACGGCGGATTCGGCCGATGGTCGAGTGCTCGTCGGCACGGTGTTCGTCGTGGCGGCGTTCGTCGCCTCGGCGAGTTGGCAACTGCTGCTGGCCACCGGTGGCGCGATCCTCGGCCGCACGCTCGCCAGCCAGCGCGGCCGGCTGATCACCGCCCTGGTCGGCAACGGCATCATCGCCCTGCTCGCCATCCGCCTCGCCTGGCAGGCGGTCAGCTAGGTCCGGTAATCGGTCAGTTGAGTCGTCAACGGTTCCGGTCGAGCATCGCCCGCAGTTCAGTCGCGAGGGAGACCGCGGCCTCGATCTCGACCTTGCGGATCGACACGCTCTCCACGTGGAAGCCGAACGGCAACCCGAGACGGCGGCAGAAGTCGAGCAGGTCACTCGCGTTGCGCAGGCACTGGGCGTACGACTCGGCGAGTGGGTCATCGGCGCGCCGCAGCGCGTTCTCCAGCCAGCGGGGAACGTCGACGCCGAGCCACTGGAGAAACGACAACGTCTTGAGCGACCCACACACCGACATGGTCAACACGACCGTACGCGGCGCCACACCTCGATCGAGGCACGCGTAGTAGTAATCCGACAACATGCTCTTGGTCGCATCGACGTCGTAGACGACCTGGGAGATGAAGAACGCGCAGCCCTGCTCCTGCTTGGCCAACATGCGCAGGTGCTCGTCGCGGCCACGGGTGTACCGCTCGGTGATGGTCACCGCGCCGGCGAATAGATCCGGCCGAGTCTCACGGCGTACCTCGTGCGCCCGGGTCAGGCTGGTGTGCACCGGCTTGTCGCGCGACGACCAGCCGACGAAGACCGCGCCGACCTGGTCGGTGTCCGCCGACGTCAACCACGACCGCAACTGCGACTCCTGGTACTTCCCGACGCAGCGGTAGATGATCACCGGACGTCGCCAGGCACCGAGGTGTTCGGCGTGGAACTCCGCCGGGTCGGCGGTCGGCAGGTACGGGAACGGCCGTTCGTCCGGGTTACGGTCCGCCTCGTCGTCGATGTCGTAGAGCACCAGGGCGTCGAGGTCGAGCGGCGCGAGCCGATCCAGGGTGACCTGGGCGATCTCGCGCATCCGCTCTGGTGCGGCGTCGCGACGCGGCGGGGTGATGCCGAACAGCAGCAGCCCGTCCGACCCTCCGCCGAACAGCGAGTGGGGTGTGTGGGCCATGTCGGCGAGAATATCGACCGGCGATCGGCCCTCAACGACGGAGAGCACCTGGATGACGTCTCGCACCCGGGCCGGGTAATCACGAAGCATCGACTTCCCCGGCTGGAGTGCTTCGAACTCCTCGCCGTCCACCACCTTGATCCATTGAACGCCGGTGTCCGACCGGTTCTGCGCCGTCCAACCCTGCGTGCGGAGGTAAAAGGCAAGCTCCGCTGGCGACCGTGCGGCCAGTGCAGCACGGTCGGGTACCTGTGCATCGATCACTTGGGCATTCTCCGTGCCTGGGAGGCTGCGCTCGGCTGAACCACCTCGTCGATGTGAGGCTGAGATACCGAATGATTGCGGCGTAGGGTATCTCAGCCTCACATCGGCGCAGACTCCCGGCGGTGTGGATCGTCAGGTGGTGGGTGGGCGCAGACGCAGGGCGGCGACGGCGGCGGGCAGGTCGGTGGCGGTGGCGACCCGGCGGGTGGTCTCGGGACCTTCACGTACGTGCACCTCGCAGCGGGACGCGGCGAGCGAGACGATCACCGTCTCGCCGGCGTAGTACCCCGCGAGCAACGACAGCAACGGCACCAGGTCGGCAGGCGCCGCCCAGTCGCCGGGGTCGCCGTCGGCTGCCGGCGTCGGCACATCCTGCGGTACGCATTGCGGCACGTTCTGCGGTACGGCGATCGCGGTCGACGGATCGGCCGGCACCGCCGAGCGGGTGGCGCCGCACACGTACTCGACGGCCTGGGCGAGCGCGTGCCCGAGGGTGGGCCGGTGCGGGTAGGCCCGCAAGCCGATCGCGGCACCGGGCGCGGCGAAGTACGCACCCCACGACACCCCCTGCATGCGGTACGGCGTACCGGCGTCGTTGCGGTGGTCGGCGACGGTTACGACCAGCGCGAGCCCCAGCCCGTACGCCAACGCGAGCACCCGCGCCAGCGGCGGCGCGTCCGGCTCGGCGGCGTGCAGCAGCACCCGGCCGCCGGGGTGCCCGTTGGCGACGTTCGCCAGGTACGCGGTCAGCGGGTCCTGCCCAGGGTGGTCGAGGGTGACGTAGCCGTACCACAGCTCCTGCACCAGCAGGATCTCGTGATCGTCGAGCGGCGCGAGCTGGTCCGGGCCGATCGGCTGGCCGCGTACCGTCAGATCGCCGACGTGGAACGGGAGCCGGAGCTGCGGCGGCACCTGGTGGATGGGTTTGCCGCCCGGCTGGCTGCCGATCCGCGGCACCACGGCGGTGGCTTCGTCGGGCAGTGCCCAGTTGAGGTGGCGGGCCCAGTGCTGCCCGTCGGTGACGGTGACGACGGCACCGTGCCGGATGCGCAGCGTGTCGCCGCAGCTGAAGCAGCGGCTGAGCCCGGCGGCGTACCGGCCGCTGCGCCCGGCACCGCCGCAGTAGCGGCACTCCGGGTCGGCGGCGGGCGCGCCGACGGTGCAGACGCAGCGGCGCAACCCCTGCTCAGGGACGCAGTACGGGCAGGGTTCGGACGGGATCGGCGGCCCCTGCCAGCTGGGCGGCGGCGGTTGCCACGAGCGGGCGAGCTTGTCGACCGTACGCCGGCAGATTTGGCCGGTGGTGCGTTCGGTGAGTTCCTCGACGACGGCGACCACCCGCAGGCTGGTGTGCCACCAGCGGCCGTCACGCCAGATGGCCTGCGCGCCGGGGGTGACCACGCCGGTGCCGAGTGAGGTGCAGTCGGCGATCATGCGGCGTTCGAGCTGGTCGAGGTCGAGTTTCGGCGGCCCGATCGGCGGGCCGGGTCGGCCGGGGCGCAGGTAGTGGGCGGGTACGTCGACACCACGGTCGCCGATCCCGGTGGCGAGGCGGGTCGCGTCGGCGGCGACGATCGCCGCGTCGAGGCTGTCGGAGCTGCCGACGCCGCTAGCGAACGCGTCGCCGACGCCGGTGTCGGGCAGTTCGAGGCGCAGCTGCCAGCCGTAGCGGTCGTCACCGTACGGGTCGGGCCGGGTTTCGACGACCAGGTCGAGGCAGAGCAGTTCGGCGAGGGCGCAGAGTTGGCCGAGGTGACGGGCCGGGTCGGGGCGGTCCGGCGGGGCGGTCCGGCCCAGCCAGAGCTGCCACGGGTGGTACGTGTAGTTGGCGATCGCCGCCGCTTCCAGGGCGTGCCGCCGTGCCTGCGGCAGGTCGGGTCGCCAGTCGCGGGGCAGCACCAGCCCGCCGACGAGAAGATTCCGCTCGGGAGTGTCCGGGTCGTACAGGTGGTCGGCGCCGACCCGGCCGGCCAGTTCGGTGACGACGGCGTCGAGGTCGAGCCACCAGCGGCCGGCGCGGTGCACCGGATCGAGCGCGCCGGGCACGATGTTGACGGAGGCGACGGCGGCGGTGTCGGCGTTGGCGACGGTGTAGACGAGCTGGGCGCGGCGGCGGCCGAGCCCGGCGCAGCGGTCGCAGGTCACGCAGGTCGTGCCGGTGCCGAGACAGACCTGACAGTCGCGGTACGCCGTACCGCCCGGGTTGCCGGCGGTCAACTGGTCGTCGTCGACGATGAGCTGGTCGCCGTACCAGGTGCAGCTGCACCGGTGGGAGGTGACGCCACCGCCGTCGCAGGTCGTGCAGTCGACGACGGTGACGCCGGAGTTGTCGGGCTCGGTCACCGGACGGCGGCCTGGTTCATTGCGGACTGGTTGATCGCGGCCTGGGTGATCGCGGCCTGGGTGGACTGCCAGCGGCGTAGCGCGTCCTTGATCCGGTTGTTCTGCTCCCAGGTGCGGTCGAGTTCGGCGTAGAGGACGCCGAGGTCGTAGGCGACGCGGTCGAGGAACGCGCCGACTTCGACCGGGTCGAGGCCGCGGGCCGTGACGCCGACCGGCCGGAACCGTTGGTTGCGCACCTGCCAGGGCCGGATCGGCCGGTACGCCGCCGAGCGCATGTTGGTGCCGGGCACCCGGTGGACGCCGGGGTCGCCGCCGGCCGGCCAGCGGCTGGGCGGGGTGGACGCCATCCGCCGGCGTCCCCAACGGACCCGCATCCGTTGCCACATCCTTCGCATCATCAGTGCTCCTCCCCTGCGTGGTGCCCGTGGGTGTCTTGGTGGTGTGCGTGGTGGATGGGGGTGGCCCTGCCCCTTGCCGACTCGGGCGGGGCCACCCCCGCCCCGATCACCGCAGCCCTCCTTGGCGGTACGGCGACCGGGGCAGACCTTGGTTCCGCTGCGTGAGCTGCGGAAATCCGGATCAGGCGCAGTCGCCGAGGTCGGGGTGCGCGCTGCCCGGCCCGGTCGCGCTCCGGGCAGCGGTACGGGGCCGGACGTCGGCGGCACCGCGCCGGGCGTCGGGCATGATCACCGGCGGCGGTACGTCAACCGGCACCGGCCGGGGGCCGGTTCCGGGGTCGTCCCAGTCCGACCCACACGACCGCCACCGGTCGTCATCCATCTGCGTCACGGTCGACTCCCCTCCAATCAGTTGGCGGTTCTCGTTCGTGGATTCAGCGTAGAATTCGATGCTCGTCTAGGCAGATGCAAGGGCCGTCAAGTTGACGGGGTTGACACTCGTCAAGTCCTTAGCTTCTCCGCATGCGGTTGGCTGGGATGACAGAAATTCAGCAGATGCTCGGCGGCATTTCCCGCCAACGAGCCTCCGAGATCGTCAAGAGGTCCACCTTCCCCGCACCTCTGGACTCCTTGAACGCAGGGCGGATCTGGTCCCGCGAGGCGGTCGCCGAGTGGATCAAGGAGCACCGCCCTTCCCAACTCGACGATTGACAATCCGTTTGTCACTCGGAGAGATAACCGCAGCGCAGCCGTCGCCAGCACCATGTGAATCCCCATGTGAAGTTCGAGTTCTCGTGCGGCCATGTTCATCGGCATGTGTGAGCGGGTAGCGTTCGCGGTAGTCACATGGGGAGGTGTGCTCTGTGAACGGATCCAACGATGCTCTGGCCTCACTGATCACCGAGGCCGGCTACTCGTGGGCCGGGCTGGCCCGGCGGGTCAACGACCTCGGGGCGGACGAAGGGCTCGCCCTGCGCTACGACTACACGGCGGTGCACCGTTGGGTAAAGCGCGGCGAACGTCCGCGACCACCGGTGCCGACGCTGCTGGCACGGGCGCTCAGCGAGCGTCTGCGCCGCCGAATCACCCCGGCAGACTTCGGCATGACCGACGAGGAAACCCTTGCCGCTCGCGGCTTGCAGTACGCCGACCATCCGCGGACCACCGTCGACACGATCATCGACCTCGGCAAGGCCGACGTCGCGCGCCGCAACATCGTCAAAGCCCCATTCGTACTCGCCGCTCTCGGCGCACCGAGCCGGGACTGGCTGCTCGCCACCCTCGACGAGACGTCCACCGAGCGTGGGCCACGGCAGATCGGGATGCGCCAGGTGGCTGGCATCCGGGAGATGTTCGCCCTCTTCCAGGAACTGGACGTGATGCGCGGCGGTGGCCACGCCCGCACCGCCCTCGTCGAATATATGCAGAGCTACGTCCTACCGCTGCTCAAGCGCGAGCACGAGCCGGACGTCCAGCAGGCGCTCTACGAGGCAGCCGCCGAGCAGTCGTACCTCGTCGGGTGGATGGCCTACGACGACGGCGAACACGGGCTCGCCCAGCGCTACCTCATCCAGGCGCTCCGGCTCGCCCAAGCCGCTAACCACTCCGCGCTCGGCGCGCACGTCCTCGCCGGCATGTCCGACCAGGCCAACCTGCTCGGTCACCCCCGCGAAGCACTCATGCTCGCCCGCGCTGGCCGCCGCGGACTCGCCGACGGCGACTCCCCCGCCTGCCTCGCCGACCTGCACATCCTCGAAGCCCGCGCCCTCGCGGCACTCGGCGAATCGGCACCGGCAGCAGCTGCCGTGGCCAAGGCCGAACAGACCTTCGCCCGCGTCGACCACGACGACGAACCCGTCTGGGCCAGATTCATCGACACCCCATACCTGTACGGCGAAGCCGCCCACTGCTTCCGCGACCTCGGGCAGCCCGACGACACCGAACGCTTCGCCACCGAATCCGCCGATGGTGCCCGTCGTCAGGGCCGCGCCCGCCGCGCCGCGCTCAGCCACGCCGCCCTCGCCACCGCCGACCTCGACCGCTCGGACGTCGAAGCCGCCGCCACCCGCGCCGCCCATGTCGTCGAACTGGCCGCCTCCGTCAACTCGTCCCGCACCATCGGAACCGTCCGAGACCTGCAACACCGCATGAAGCCGTACGCCACCCTCCCCGAGGTACGCCACTTCACCACCCGCGCCACCGAACTCCTCGGCCTCACCTCCTGACCGTAGGACAGGACCTGGGCAGGACCCATCCTTGCGCCATCATCAGTACAGGCGACGGTCGCGGCTCCGTACGAATGCAGCGCCATCAAGCGACGTATGCCACAAACTCCGACCGGGTATTCGCAGGCGTTTGGCCCCGGCCCAGCCTGTCGTCTCGATCTTCGCGCGGCCAAGGGCTGCTGCAGCCTCAATTGCAGGCTCAAGGTCGGTATCGTGACTCGCCAAAACTACAACGTCATAGCTCCCCGATTCAGCAGCCTTGACGAGGTCAATAGCAAGCTTCACATCGACCCCCTTTTCGCGCGCAGGCTCGGTCGGCCAGTAGCGCGGGTATCTCAAGGTGCGATACCAGACGTTGACACGGGCATCGCGGCACCACTCTGACCGCTGTGCCTGCGAGGCTGCGTACAGCCGTGGTTCTCGCTGGTTACTCGGGAGTCCTCGATAAACGGCAACGTAATTCAACACCGCAGCCTGCTGGCGCCGGTTTAGCTGGCGGTCGGCCCGCTCCGACAGAACCTCCTCGGCGTACCTGAGCGGATGAATCAGCGTGTCTTGTGGCAGTGTGCCCGGTGGCGCGAAGGTATCGCGTCCAGTGAGGTGAACGTTCTGATAGTCAATCAAGACAGCCAGACGTGGGGGGTTCAACCTGCCTCCAACAAAAATCCCCGCCAGTCCCGGAGGACGGCGGGGAGCAACAAGTCAAATGTACAGCGGCACCCGCGCCGTTGCAACGTGAACCACAGACTACTCTGCGTTGCCACCTAGAGGCGAGGGGCCCAACATCACACCAACTACCTGCGAAAACCTAGCGCTCCCGGTTGCGTCCACCGGCACCTCGACGTCGGCAACCAGCAACAACGGCTCATCAGTCAGATCTCCGACACCATCCACACTAGATCTCCCACGAGTAGTGGATCTACAAGCGTGCTGGTGCGGTGTCAGGCCGGCTCAGCCAGCCTAGGAGATGCTGTACTGGCCGGCATGAGACATCGCTCGGCCTGGATGCTCAGCTCGCTCGTCCTGGTGCTCGCTCTGGTAGGCGGCATCGGCGGGTGGCGGTGGTGGCATCATCGGTCGCCGTACGGGCCGGAGATCCTGAAGGCGACCGCGACGCTGCGGCTGGTCGACCAGGCGACCGCGGACGCCGCCTTCGACGGTCAACAGCTGGTAGTTCCATCCGACGGCGCCCAGGTCTTCCTCGGCCAGGTCAGGTGGACGCCGCCACCGCAGGCGAAACCCGGCGCGATGCTGATCATCGCGGTGCTCGACAAACGGACCCGCACCCTGCCCGGGATCATCTCCGCCAGGTCGAATAGACCGGACCAGGTCGGATCAGGCTCCGACGGCGTCCTCGACGCTGTCGAACAGCACTACCCCTGGCTACAGGGTGTCGGTGCGCGTGAGGTCAACGGTGGCTTCCACTCCTCCGGCAGCGTCGTCGTGGTCACGTCGGTCGACGCCACACCGGTCACGTACTCCTTCGTCCTGCACCCGGCACATCCGGAGACCCCGCCGGAGTTCGCGATCGCGTCCGCTCCCGCCGCAGTCGACGATCTGATGGTCGCTCTGATCAGCGTCGGCCCCGACCGGCAGATCTACTGGGCCGAGCGGCTACTGAACTGACACCCGCCAGCCCGGCGTCGCCGGGGGAGTTCGGGCCGTCGAGGGAACCCTCATTGTCGTCAAAGTGGCCCCGAGACAACCATGTAGGTTCCCTCGGCACCGTGGCCACCCGACGGAGACGGCACGCCCTGGTCGGCCACCGCCTGCGGCGCAGAGTTGGTCAACGCATCCGCCACGAACCGCAGTACGTCGAGGGAGCTGGACTTCCTGGATGAGGGTGGTTGCCACCCGCCCTGCAGCCGACCCTACCAGCGCGCCGTTTCGCAACGTGAGAGCAATCACGTGGGCAGTCGCTTTTTTCGATCCTGTGAACAGTCGCTGGCCACACCGCGTCTTTAACATAGTTCATTCAGGTTTCAAATAGTCTAGGCATTGGCGAACGCCGACACCCGTGCTCTCATTGCAGCAGACGGGGCTCGAGCACTCTGTCCGGCCACAGCGCCCGGTGATCCCGGCAGCTGACGAGCCGGGCAAGCCGTCAATTCACCGGTAGTCCATGCGTCACCGCGCCCAGGAGGCCAGTTTCTCCTATGTCCAGATCGCATCGATACCGTCGCCAGGCAATCGCGACAGCCGCGACGTCCGCACTTCTGGTAGTTTTCGGTGCCACTCCAGCGATGGCACAACCGACGACTTCTCTTGCTCCCCTGCTGCCTGCCGAGAATGGCACGCCTAATGGCGGCTACATTGTCGTTCTCAAGGACCGGCCGCTCACCGGCGGCGCGGCGAACGACCCTGTGGTGGTCGCCGAGCGGGTTGGTGGCCGGGAGGTCCACCCGTACGCGACGGTGCTGAACGGCTTCTCCGCGAAGCTCGACGCCAGCGCTCTCGAGGCGGTGCGGGCCAACCCGAACGTCGAGTACGTCCAGGCCGACGCCGTGGTCCAAGCCGTCGAGCCAACGGTGACCGGCGGTGGCGCGACCACCCAGCCCAATCCCCCGTCGTGGGGTCTGGACCGGGTCGACCAGCACAACCTCCCGCTCGACCAGGAGTTCAGCTACGACACCGACGGCACCGGGACCACCGTGTTCGTCCTGGACAGCGGGATCCGGACCACGCACGACGATTTCGGCACCCGGGCGCAGTGGGCCTACGACGCCGTCAACGACGGCAACAGCCCGGGCGACTGCCACGGCCACGGCACGCATGTCTCCGGCACCGTCGGTGGCGCCACGTACGGCGTCGCCAAGGACGTACAGATCCGCGACGTGCGGGTGCTGAACTGCAGCAACGGCGGCACCAACGCGGACCTCATCGAGGGCATGGACTGGGTGGCGACGAACGCACCGCCGCGTTCGGTGGCGAATCTCAGTCTGCAGAACTACGGCGTCGTGGTGAACACGGCCGCCCAGAACATGATCGACGCCGGGGTACTGGCGGTGTTCGCGGCGGGCAACAACAACAGCGACGCCTGCAACAACAACCCGCGGTCGCCGGACGGCATCGTGGTGGGCGCGACCACCATCACCGACAGCCGGTGGTCCAGCTCCAACTACGGCTCCTGCATCGACGTCTTCGCTCCGGGCAACAGCATCACCTCGGCCGGCAACAGCAGCGACAGCGCCGTCGCCTCCGGCTGGTCGGGCACCTCGATGGCCGCTCCGCACGTGACCGGCTGGGTGGCCCGCTATCTGGAGTCCAACCCGAGCGCGACGATGGCGCAGGCCAAGGCGGCGCTGCTGAGCGCCGCGACCAGCAACGTGCTGACCGGCATCGGCACCGGGTCGCCGAACCTGCTGCTGTACGCCGACCCGGGCGGCACGTCGACCGACACCGTCGCACCGTCGACCCCCGGCACCCCGGTGGCGTCGGGCGTGACCGCGACCTCGGCCACGCTCACCTGGACCGCGTCGACCGACAACGTCGGGGTGGCCGGCTACGAGATCGAGCGGGCCACCGGTGGCGGTACGTTCGCGCCGGCCGGCACGTCGGCGACGAACTCGTTCCCGGCGACCGGGCTGACCCCGGGGACCAGCTACCAGTTCCGGGTACGGGCTGAGGATGCGGCCGGCAACCTGTCGCCGTTCTCGTCGGCGGTCACCGTGAACACGCCGTCGGGGGCGGGCACCTGCCAGGTCTCCTACGCGATCAACAGCGGTGGCTCCACGTTCACCAGCAACATCGTCATCACGAACACCGGCACCAGCACGATCAACGGCTGGACCCTGGCCTTCACCCTGCCCAGTGGGCACTCGTTCGGCAGCGGGTGGTCCGCCACCTACGGCACGAGCGGCCAGGACGTCACCGCGACCTCGTTGACGTGGAACTCGACGCTGCTGCCGCAGGGCACGGCGAACATCGGGTTCAACGGCACCGGTTCCGGGACAGCGGAGCCGACCGCGTTCACCTTGAACGGAACGCCCTGCACCGTCGTCTGACCACAGGTCGGGCCGGGCACCGGCAATGGTGCCCGGCCCGTCGGAGCGGGCCCCTAGGCTGGGCTGACCAGCGAGGGCAGACCGTGGTCGTTCGACCGGAGGTAAGTTCAGTGCCGACACTGGCGTGGATCGTTTTGGCGGGCTCCGCGATGGCCCTGCTCGCCCTGTCCGGCAGCCTGACCTTCGTGCTCCCCGAGCAGATCTTCAACCGGATCGTCCTGCCGTTGGTGGCGCTGGCCGCCGGTTCCCTGCTCGGCGGCGCACTGTTCCACATGCTGCCGGAGTCGGTGGCCGCGCTGGGAAACAAGCTGAGCGTCTACGTCTGGCTCGCCGCCGGGTTGCTGACCTTCCTGATTCTGGAGCAGTACCTGCACTGGCACCACTGTCACCGCCCGGTGTCCGAGCACCGCCCGGTCGGCTACCTGATCCTGATCGCGGACGCGTTGCACAACCTGATCGGCGGACTGGCCATCGGTGCCGCCTTCCTCACCGACATCCGCCTGGGCATTGTCACCTGGCTGATCGCCGCCGCCCATGAGATTCCGCAGGAAATGGGCGACTTCGGCATCCTTGTCCATAGCGGCTGGTCCCGGCGGCGTGCCCTGTCCTGGAATCTCGTCTCCGCCTCCACGGTCCTGGTCGGCGCCCTCGCCGCGTACGGCCTGGCCGAGCACGTCGACATCGCCGTGCTGATCCCGTTCGCCGCCGGAAACTTCATTTACATCGCACTGGCCGACCTGGTCCCCGAATTGACCACCAAACCCGCTGCCCACGACAAGGCGATACACACCGTCGGTTTCGCCGCCGGTCTCGCGCTGCTGCTGGGTGTGGCGTTGGCGGTCCGACCCGGGTAGGACCGTTCGGTGTGGGCTCGCCCACGCACATCCCGGCCGGCGTCAGCTGGCGACCTTGTCTCCGTACGCCTTGGTAGCCCGGCCATCCGCGTCGCGGTCGGTGCCGGCGGTGTCCCCGCCGCCGGTTCCGCTGGTGCTGCGCAGGCTCCAGATGATCGACACCGCGATGGTGACGACGATGACCCCGAGGGTGAGCGGGATGGGCAGCTTGCCGACCGGGGTCTCGGAGAGGATCAGCTTGACGCCGGCGAAGGCGAGCAGCACCGCGAGGCCGTAGTGCAGGTGGACGAATCGGCGCAGCAGCCCGGCGAGGCAGAAGTAGAGGCTGCGCAGCCCGAGGATGGCGAAGGCGTTCGCCGTCCAGACGATGAACGTACTGGTGCTGATGGCCAGGATCGCCGCGATCGAGTCGATGGCGAAGATCAGGTCGGTGGCCTCGACCGCGATGAGGACGACGAACAGCAGGGTCGCGACGCGCTTGCCGTTGACGCGGGTGAAGAACTTCTCACCGTGGTACGCCGGGTCGGTGGGGATGACGCGGCGGACCAGGCGGACCACCGGGTTGCGGTCCGGTGGGGTCTGCTCGTCGTGCCGGAAGGCCATCTTGTAGCCGGTGTAGATGAGGAACGCGCCGAACAGGTACGCGGTCCAGAAGAACGTCTCCAGCAGCTCGGCGCCGACGAAGATGAACACCAGCCGGAACACGAGGGCACCTATCACGCCCCAGAACAGCACCTTGTGCTGGTAGGCGGCGGGGACGGCAAAGTAGCTGAAGACCAGCGCGAAGACGAAGACGTTGTCGATCGACAGCGCCTTCTCGATCAGGTAGCCGGCGTAGTAGGTGCCGGCGACCTCGCCGCCCTGCCAGGCCCACAGCAGTACGCCGAACAGCAGGCCGGCGGCGATCCAGACGCCGGACCAGATGACTGCCTCACGGAAGCCGATGACGTGGTTGTCGCGGTGCAGGAACAGGTCGACGGCCAGCATTGCCGCGACCGCCAGCATCAGCGCGACCCAGACCCACCAGGAAACGGTCAACGGACAGACCTTTCGCCCGGCCGACCCGTGGTCAGGGCCGGCGCTACTGGACGAAGGTCTCCCCAAACCACCGGGTGGTGGCTGCGTCGCCGGGGCGCGGCAGATCCGGGCCCGTGTTGACGACGACGCGGCGGTACGCGGGTACTCCCCCTCGAACTACGTACCAGTATTCGCGAAGCATGGTTCGTGTGTCAAGCGTCGGGCAGCAATCCGGCACGCCGACGAACGGCCGGATCTACGATCCTGCTTTCACGTACCGTCCTACGTATATTGCGTCCGGAGGCGGTTGCGTCCGAAGACCGCGCGGAACGAGGTACGCGCGACGAACGAGGGGACGGCAGGTCGAGCATGTCGGTGCCAGCGTCAGCCGATCCCGGCGCGCAGCCGCCCGCCCGGGGCTGGACCTTCCTCACCAACCACGCACACGTGCTGCTGGCCATCGCCCGGGACCCGACGGTACGGCTGCGCGACGTCGCCATGTCCGTCGGGATCACCGAACGCGCGGCCCAGGGCATCGTCGCCGACCTGGAGGCCGCCGGGTACCTGCGCCGCACCCGGGTCGGCCGCCGTAACCAGTACACCGTCGACCCGACCGGGCACTTCCGACACCCCGCCGAAGCCAACCGGCAGATCGGCGACCTGCTCGACCTGTTCACCCGGCAACCCGATCCGCCTACCGAGGGCTGAACCGGCCTCCTACCAAGGTCGTAAGTCGAATGTGGCCCTGCGCCAGATGGCCTGACCGCGCCGCCACAGCAGGCTGTTGTGCATGATCCAGAGCAATCCATCAGAGCAGACCGGGTACCGGTCGTATCTGCCCCGGCCCACCGGCCGACTGCGGCGCGTCGGCGCCGCCCTGGCGATCGCGGTCGCCGTCGGCGCAGGCGCCGGCGCAGGCGTCGCCGGGCGCGACGCGGGCGCCGCCGCACCGGACCCGACCCCGACAGCCACCACCCCGGCCGACGGTGCCCCGGCCGACGGCACCCCGGCAGCCGCCGTCGAACCAGCCCCGCTGGACGGCGGTGACGTCGACGCCTGGCTCGACGACGTGCTCCCGGCCGCGCTGGAGCGTAACGACATCGCCGGGGCAACCGTCGCCGTCGTCCACGACGGCAAGATCGTCACCACCCGGGGGTACGGCCACGCCGACACCGGCACCGGCGACACAGCGGTGCCGGTCGATCCGGAGCAGCACCTGTTCCGGATCGGCTCGGTGTCGAAACTCGCCACCGCCACCGCCGTCATGCAACTCGTTCAGGACGGCCGTCTCGACCTCGACACCGACATCGACCGCTACCTCGACTTCGACCTCCCCCGCAGCTTCGACGAGCCGATCACCCTGCGGCACCTGCTGACCCACACCCCCGGCTTCGAGGAACGGATCGCCGGCCTGATCGGGCAGGAAGGCACCCGGGCCGATCTGCGCGAAGCGCTGGTCACCGACCCGCCGGAGCAGATCTTCCGGCCGGGCACCGTGCCGGCGTACTCCAACTACGGCAACTCGCTGGCCGGCTACATCGTCGAACGGGTCAGCGGCCTCCCGTTCGAGGAGTACGTCCAGCGCAACATCTTCGACCGGCTCGGCATGACGTCGTCCACTTTCGAGCAGCCGCTGCCCGCGCCGCTGGCCGGTCGCATGTCGCAGGGGTACACCACCGCGTCCGCCCCGGCCGGCGCGTTCGAGATCGTCGGCACCCCGCCGGCCGGGGCGATGAGCGCCTCCGCCCCGGACATGGCCCGGTTCATGCTCGCCCACCTGGGTGAACCGGTCGGTGACCAGCCGCTGCTGGACGCGGCGACGCTCGACCTGATGCACCAGCCGGCGCTGGACGCCTCGTCACTCGGCACGCTCGCCGCCGGCCCCCGGATGACCCTCGGGTTCTTCGACGAGAGCCGCAACGGCCGGCGGATCATCGGGCACGGCGGCGACACCCTGTACTTCCACAGCCACCTGCAGATCTACCCGGAGGAAGGCGCCGGCTTCTTCGTCTCGCTGAACAGCACCGGCACGTCGGCGCTGGCCAACCACGAGCTGCGGCTGACCCTGACCGAACAGTTCGCCGACCGGTACTTCCCGGCGGCAACGCCGGCTGCGGGGGAAGAGGCATCGGCGGTGTCCAACGCGCCGGCCGGCTCGGCCGAGCGGGCCGCGATGGCCGCCGGCACGTACGAAAGCTCCCGCACCGTCCGGAGCAACTTCCTGACCCTGATCGGCCTGACCGGGCGGACCACGGTGAGCGTCCGTGACGACGGCCGCCTGCTGTTCGAGCCACGTCCGCTGTCCGATTCCGCTGCCGTCTACGAGGAGATCGAGCCGTGGGTGTGGCGTGAGGTGGGCGGTCAGCACACCATCGCGATGCGGGCGGCCGGCGGCAAGGTGGAGGCGATCGCCTTCGACTCCGCGTTCGCGCTACTGCCGGTCGAACCGGCCCGTGGCACCGTCCTGGCCCTCGGCGTGATCGGGGCGTCGGCGGTGGTCCTGCTGCTCACCGTCCTCGCCTGGCCGGTCGGGGCGATCAGCCGGCGGGTCCTGCGCCGGGCACCCCGCGACCGGGCCGGACGCACCGCTCGGGTGCTGAGCCGGGTCGCCGTCGGCAGTGCACTGCTCGCGCTCACCAGCTGGGCGGTGGGTCTGGTGCTGATCATGAGGCTGGAGGACCTCTCCACCGTCTCGCTGCGCACCGTGCAGCTTTTCCAGCTGATCGGCCTGCTCGGGGTGATCCCGGCGGCGGTCCGGCTGGTCGACGACGTCCGCCGCCGGGTCGGCTGGTCGCGCACCGCCGGCAGCATCCTGGTTCTGCTGGCCCTCGCCGGTACGGGATGGTTCGCTATCGAGTTCATGCTGCTCGCGCCGGACATCTCCTACTGACAGCACGAACCGCCAACTCGACACCGGCCAGACCGCCCGTCGCGGCTTGTCACGACCTGGAACAGAGGATGCCGACGACCATGAACGACCACATCGAGGGCCGGCCATTCGTCCGTGACTGTCTACTCGCGGCCGGCCTCGCCGCGCTGACGTTCACGATGCTGGCGGCGCTGTTCTGGGTGGTGACGCCGCCGGACGCGTTCGCGCTCGCCCCGGCGCGGGAGTGGCTGCTGGTCTGCCTCGCCGTCGGGCAGGCCCTGCTGCTGTGTCTACGCCGGGTCCGCCCGCTGGTCTGCCTCGCCGCCGTGGTCGGCGTCCAGGTCGTGATGATCGCGTCGTCTCCACCGGACGCGACGATTCGGGGATTCGCGCCGTTCGTCGTGGCGTACACCATCGGGGGTCTGCTGCCGACCCGGCGGTCCTTCGCGCTGGTCGGGGCGGCGGTGGCGGTCGAGGCGGCGGCCGCGGTCGGCACCGCGGTGGCGGCATCGTCCGGCCTGCTGCCGGTGGTCGGCCCGGCCGGGTCGAGCGCGCTGTCCTATTTCGGCGGCGCGTTCGTCGGCAGCTATGTGGCCACCCACCGGCGCTATGTGCGGTTGCTCCGTCAGCAGGCCGCCGAGGCGGTCCGGACCCAGCAGGCGAAGGTACGGGCGGCGATCGGCGCGGAACGCACCCAGATGGCCCGGGAGCTGCACGACGTCGCCGCACACCACCTGTCCGGCATGGTGGTGCAGGCGGCGGCGGTGCAGCAGTTGATCGACCGGGATCCGGCCGCGGCAAAGGAGGGGGTGGCCTGGATCCGGGCGCAGGGCAAGGCGACGTTGGACAATCTGCGACTGGTCGTCGGAGTGCTGCGTGCCGGTCCGGCGGACCGGACCGACGGTGCCGGCCCGCACCTCGACGGCGAGGGCACCGTTCCGGTGCCCGGGCTGGCCGTGCTCGACGAACTGGTCCGGACCGCCCGGGACCTTGGTACGCCGGTCGACGTCACCGTCGACGGGACGCCCCGCCCGGTGTCGCCGATCGCCGACGTGGCGCTCTACCGGACGGTGCAGGAGGCGCTGTCCAACGCCCGGCAGCACGCGCCGGGCGCTCCGGTCCAGGTCACGCTGCGGTATCTGCCGCGTGAGGTTTCGCTGGCGGTGGTGAACGCGCCGCCGGCCCGACGCCCGGAGCCGGCGGCCCGGACCAGCAGCGGCGTCGGCCTGGTCGGCATGCGGGAACGGGCCCAGTTGATTGGTGCCCGGTTCGCGGACGGGCCGACCGCCGACGGCGGCTGGTCTGTCACTGTGACGCTGACGGACAACGGAGGTGAGCGGTCGTGACCACTGCGCAAGCCGGGGCTGACGCCGGTGCCGGGACGATCCGGGTGATGCTGGTGGACGACCAGGCGGTGGTCCGGGCCGGTTTCCGGGTGCTGCTGGAGCAGGCCGCCGACATCGAGGTGGTGGCGGAGGCGTCGAGCGGGTCGGCGGCGGTCAGCACCGCCCGCCGGCTGCGCCCCGACGTGATCTGCATGGACGTGCGGATGCCCGGCGGGGACGGGCTCACCGCGACCCGGCAGATCCTCGCCGACGCGATCGGGTCGCCGCCAGCGGTCTTGGTGGTGACCACGTTCGACCTCGACGAGTATGTCTTCGGCGCGCTCGAAGCCGGGGCCAGCGGATTCATCCTCAAGGACTGCGAGCCCGAGGACCTGATCGACGCGATCCGCCGGCTGGCGGCCGGCTACGGTCTGGTCGACCAGACGGTGACCCGCCGGGTGATCGCCGAATTCGCCCGACGACGTCCGGCGACGTCACCCGAGTCGGCGGCCGCGCAGCAGCTGACCCCCCGGGAGGCGGAGATCGTCCGGCTGCTTGCCAGGGGCCTGTCCAACAACGAGATCGCCGACGAACTGTTCATCGAGACCAGCACCGTCAAGTCGCATCTGGGACGGGCGATGGCGAAGATCGGCGTACGGGACCGGCTGCAGACCGTGGTGTGGGCGTACCAGAACGGACTGGTTCCGCGCTGACGCCACAGCCGCTCGGCCGCAGCCGCCCGCACGGCCGGGCCGCTCAGTCCAGGACCGCGTCGGCCTCGATCTCGACGCGCACGTCGGGGGCGTACAGCACCTCGACGCCGATCAGCGACGACGGTGGGAACGGCTGCGGGATAGCGAGTTCGTCGGCCACCCGCGCGACGCCGGCCATCAGGTCGTCCATCTGCTCCGGGGTCCAGTCGGTGACATAGAACCGCAGCCGGACCACGTCCGCGAAGCTCGCGCCGGCACCGGCCAGACCGCGCGCGGTGTTGCGCAACGCCTGCGCCACCTGGTCGGCGAGCTCGTCGGTGTCGCCGACCGGCTTGCCGTCGGCGTTCCGCCCGACCTGGCCGGCGACGTGTACCTGGCGGCTGCCGGTGGCGATCGACACATGGTGGTACGGGACGGGCTGGGCCATCCCCTCCGGGGACAGCAGTTGCACGCTCACGGACGGATCCCTTTCTTCAACGGATGCTCGTATCAGATGTCTACCTGGTATCCGAAGGGAACTTCAACGATACTAGGTGTCATGCCGGAAACCACCCTCGCGGAAGCTGACTCCCCACTCAATGCCGAGCAGCGGGAGCTACTGGACCAGGTACTGGACAAATGGTCGTTACGGGTGCTGGAGACGCTGTGCGGGCGGCCGTTGCGGTTCAACGAGCTCCGCCGGGAGATCCCGGCGGTCACCCAGAAGTCGCTGACCGCCACGCTGCGCCGGCTCGAACGCAACGGCATGGTCGAACGGGTCGTCACCGGCACCCGCCCACTCGCCGTCGAGTACCGCATCGCGCCGCTGGGCAAGACCCTGCAGGACCTCGTCGACGCCCTCTTCGGCTGGACCGCCGCCAACTACGCCGAGGTGGAACGGGCCCGCCGCCGCTTCGACGACGAGACGACGCAGCGCGGCTGACCCGCTGTACCGCCACGGCACCCCCAAGCCGCCGGTGCGACCGTCACGGCTGAACCACGGTGGCGTACCAGTCGGGGGCGAAGCAGCACGCCACCTCAGCCCAGCGTCGCGTACCGCCGGGCAGTGGCCAGGCGCGGGTGACGCCGTGACCGGCCTCGATCGCCCGCAGCTCGGCGGCGTACCGCCGATTGACCGCGGCCACGGCGTCGGCCGCACCCGGCGTGCCGGCCTCGACCAGCCGCCGCATCCGGTCCGCTGTCCGACGGTAACGCCGCGTCGCGTCGTCGGTGTCGTCGGCGGCCCGGCTGGCCGGCGCGGTCGACAGGGCGAGCAGCTCCGGCTGGCTGCCCTCGGCGTGCGCGGCGACCAGCCGGTCGTGGCCGTCGAGCAGCGCGTAGCCGTCCAGGCCGCTGATCCACCACAGCAGGACCGGCGCGAGGATGCCGTCACGGACCTGCTTACGGTACGCCTTGACCCGGCCGTCGTCCGGCAACGCGAGTCGCCGCAGCGGAAGCACTTGACCGGGGTCGCGGGCCGCGAACCAGTCGAGGACGCCGGGGTTGCCCGGCATCGGCGTCACCACCTGACCGGCCGGCAGCCGGCTGATCACCCAGCGCCCGTCGTGCAATGGGCCACTGGCGGCCGCGTCCAACCCGGTGGCGAACCAGTGCGCCCACCGGGCGTGCCAGGCCCCGTCGTCGGAACCCGGCCCGATCGACCGGGCCAGCGCCGCGGTGACCGGCGGAACCGGCGCCACGAACCGGTCGGTACGCAGGTAGTCGACGCCGCCGTGGTCCGGCGCCACCAGGGCGAGCAGCACCGTGCCGCAGCGCAGGCCGCAGCCGCGCTCCAGGCCGCACTGGTCCGGGCCGCACTGGTCCGGGCCGTACTGGTCCAGCAGCAGCCTGCCACGCCCCGCCACCCGCACCCGCAGACCGGGCATCCGCCGCCGTCCGATATCGAGGGTGAGCGCCCGCCATGACCCGAGGACCGGACTGTTCGTTCTGCGCACCCGCGGCATGGTAGAACCCGCTGGCGCGGCGCCGCCCTACAAGATCACAGCCAGCATGGGCTCACCCGTACGGCCAATCGGTCCATCGATCGGTGGAGGCGAGCATCAGCCGTTGCGCGTCCCGCACGTGACCAGCGCGTCAATCCGGGCCGGGAGCCGACCAGGAGTCTAGAAGGTGCCATCAACGTCATGGTAGGAATGCGCCCTGACATGGGGAGACGTGCCGATGTACCCATCGCCCCACGCTTCCCTGGCTCCTGCGGTGGCCGACGTCGACAACGCAAACGCAAGAGGACGGAGTTCGCGTGACACGGGCCTTGTCAGCAGGCGCGGCGCACACCCGCTCCGGTGACCACCGCCGCCGGTGGTTGACCCGCGGCAGCATCGTCCGCCTGCTCCGGCTCCTGGTGGCCGTACCGCTGGTCGCCGTCATCGGATTCGCCGGAATCGCCCTGCAGGGCACCGTCCGGCAGGTGATCAACACCAACCGGGTCACCGACCTGGTACAGCTCTCCGCAGAGGCAGGCACGCTCGCCCGCGCGTTGCAGGCTGAGCGGGTGGTCGCCGCCGTGGAGCTGACCGCCGACCGGGAGACGGCCAGCGACAGCTACGCGCAGCAGGTCGCCCGGACCGACGCGGCGATCGCCACGTTCCAGCAGCAACGGACCGAGGTGACCGGGGACAACCCCGTACTACGCCGCGTCGACGCCGGGCTGGACGCGCTGACCACCGTTCGCGAACAGGTCCGCTCCAGCCCACGCGTGTCGCTGTCCGCGATCGCCTTCAGTTACCGGATCCTCATCGCCGACCTGCTCGCCTTCCGCACCTCGGTGGTCGCCGAAAACTCGGCGGCCACCGCCGACCTGGTCCGGGCGGCGGTCGCGGTGTCGGAGGCGAGCGAGGCAATCGGGCAGCAGCAGATCATCGTGCTGCGCAGTCTCGGCAGCCCGCTGACCGCCGCAGGCCAGCAGGAGAGCGCCGGCGCGCAGGCCCGGTTCGTCGAGGCCAGCAACTCGTTCCTCGAACTGGCCGGGCAGGAATGGGTGGTTCGCTGGGAGCAGATCGGCACCGACCCGCAGGTCGTCGCCGGTCAGCGCCTGCAGGACCAGGTCGGGCGAACCCTGCCCGGCGAACGGTTCGGGATCAACGCGGACGCCTGGGTCGAGGCCACCGAGGGGTGGATCGGTCAGCTGTTCGGGATCCAGCGCCAGATGGACGCCGCGGTGGCCGACGCGGTGGCGGCCGAGCGTCAGCAGCGGCTCTATGCCGCGGTGCTGCAGGGTGTCGGCATCCTCCTCGTACTGGTCCTCACCGCGGCGCTCACCGGTGTGGTGGCCCGGCGGATCACCAAACGGCTACGCAGCCTCCGCAACATCGTGACCACCGTGGCGTACGACCGGCTGCCGGCCGTGGTCCGCGAACTCGACGCCGCCGCGCCCGGCACCGTCCAGCCCGACGAGGTCGCCGACCGGTCGGTGTCGGAGTTCCCGATCACCGGCACCGACGAGATCGCCGAGGTGGCGACCGCGACCCGCGCGCTGCACCGCGAGGCGGTACGGGTCGCCGGCGTGCAGGCGGTACTGCGGGCCAACGTCTCGGAGATCTTCGTCCACCTGTCCCGACGCGAGCAGCGACTGGTCGACGCGATGCTGGCCCAGGTCGACCGGGTGGAACGCGACGAGACCGACCCTGATCGGCTCGAACAGCTCTACCAACTGGACCACCTCGCCACCCGGATGGCGCGGATCAACCAGAGCCTGCTGGTGCTCGGTGGTTCCGGCATTTCCCGGGTACGGCAGGAAGCGGTACCGCTGGACAACGTGATCCAGGCCGCGCTCTCCCAGATCGAGCACTACACCCGGGTACGGATCGGCACGGTCGACCGGGAGCTGTCCGTCGCCGGCGCGGCCGTCGACGAGGTCGCGCACCTGCTCGCTGAACTGCTGGACAACGCGACCAGGTACTCGCCGCCGGAGACCGAGGTGATGGTCACCGGGCACGCGCTGTCCGACCGGGCCATCGTCGAGGTGGTGGACCAGGGAGTCGGGCTGTCCGAACAGCGGTGTGCCCAGCTCAGTGCCCAGCTCGCCAGCCCTGGGACGGTGGACGTGTCGGGCGTACGGGCGATGGGTCTCAGCGTTGTCGCCCGGCTGGCCGCCCGGCACGGCGTCCGGGTCGAGCTGCGTCCCGGATCATCCGGTGGCACGGTCGCCGAGATCATGATGCCCGCCTCGGTCATCACCCGCCGGCCGGTGCAGAATCCCGAGCCGGCGCCAGCCCTCGCCGGGCATGCCCGGCCGTCGCTGGTCGGCGGTCGGCCGATCGTACCGGCGGCCTTCGGCGGCGACCGGCCGGTGATCAACGCCGGCCGGGCCACGGTGAATGCGCCTGCGCCGCTGTTCCGCCCGGCACCCACACCCGAGTCGGCACCGGCACCCCCGCCCGCGCCAGCTCCCCCGTTTACTCCGGCACCCCCGCCCACGCCAGCTCCCCCGTTTACTCCGGCACCCCCGCCCACGCCAGCTCCCTCGCCGGTACCGGCGGCGGCATCTGCGTCGGTGTCCGTACCCGCCCCCACGCGGCCGGTGTCAGCCCCACCGACGGCCGCAGCAGCGGCCACGGCGGGAACGGCGGTGACCGAGGCCCGGCGTTCGGTCAACGGCTGGTTCAAGACGGCGATGGACGGCGACTCGGTGATCGTCACCTGGCCGAACGACGAAGGTGAACGGTGGACGGCTGCCACGACCGCAGTCACCACCGCCGCGACCACCACCGCCACGAGCGCAGCCGACCAGGTCGGGTTGCCGCGCCGCGTACCGCAGCACCACCTGATCCCCGACGCGCCGCAGCCCGCTTCCGACGCGCCCCGCAAGCTCGACCCGGGCGCCGTATCGGCGGCGATGTCGGCCTACGCCAAGGGCGTGGCCGGGCGTCGCGCCCCCACCTCCGCCTGACGTCGACCCGCCCACCTCTCGCGACCTGGAGCGCCACCGTGACGAGCCCGAACGATTTGAGCTGGCTGTTGCAGAACTTCGTCAGTCAGACCCCAGAGGTCAGCCACGCCCTTGCCATCTCGACCGACGGGCTGGTCCTCGCGCACAACTACGGCCTGCCCCGGGACCGGGCCGACCAGCTCGCCGCTACCGGCAGCGGCCTGATCGCCCTGCTCGTCGGGGCGGCCCGCTTCTTCGAGGCGGGAACGGTGATCTCCAACGTGACCCAGATGGACGGCGGATTCATGTTCTGCATGTCGTTCAGCGACGGCGCGTCGCTGCTCGTACTCGCCTCCCCCACCTGCGACGTCGGCCAGGTCTCGTACGAAATGACCGACCTGGCGAACCGGATGGGCGAGGCGCTCACCCCGGCGGTCCGTGCCGAACTGCTGCGGGCCCTGTGATCGGCATGCGACGCCCGACCTGGTGGACACGCCGCCCCGCCGCCGCCCGCGCCGACCGTCGCCGGCTGCTCGCCGCCGGCCTGACCGGCGTCCTGGCCGTCAGCACCGCCGGATGCTTCGGCGGATCGGGCGAAACGCCGCAGCTGATCAAGGTCGGCATGCTCGCCAACATCGACGGCCAGCTCGAAGCACCCGGTGACGAGCTACGCGACGGGTTCCAGCTCTACCTTGACATGCACGATGGCCAGCTCGGCGGCCACCCGGCCGAGATGGTCATCGGCGACGAGGGGTACGAGAGCGGAGTGGCCGTCGAGTCGGCCACCCGGCTGCTGGAGCAGGACGGCGTCTCCGCGATCACCGGCATCATCAACGGCGGAAACGTCACCGCCATCCTGCCGCTGATCAACGAACACAAGGTGCCGCTCGTCGGCGGGCTGGGCCGACCCGAGCTGGACGACGTGACGTACGTCTGGCACACCAACCTGCTCTCCGAAGAGCCCGGCGTCGCCATGGCACCGTTCGTCAAGCAGGAGGTCGGCAACGGCCGCGTGTACGCCATCGGGCCGGACTTCCAGGGTGGCCGCGACGAGCTGCGCGGCTTCGTCGACACCTTCAAGTCGCTCGGTGGCCGGATCGCCAACCCCACCGGGCAGGCTGTCTTCTCCCCGTTCCCGGGCACCACCGACTTCGGGCCGTACCTTGACGAAATCGCCCAGACCGGTGCCGACGCGATCTACTGCTTCTTCGACGCCCAGAGCGCCATCTCCTTCGTCCAGCAGTACGCCGAGTCGGACGTCGCCGACCTGCCGCTCTACGCGGCGGGCTTCGTGACCGAACCGGCGAGCCTCGATGCGCAGGGCACTGCGGCGGAAGGCATCTACAACGGGCTGAACTACTCCCCCGACCTGGACAACGCGGCCAACCGGGAGTTCGTCGCCGCCTGGAACGCCACCTACCCCGGCCGGACCCCCACCTCGATCGTGATGGCGTCGTACGACGCGGCGGCCGTGCTGGACCGGGCGATCACCGCGGCCGGGGTCAACCCGACACCGGCGGAGATCAACACGGCGATCGCCGGGCTGGGGCAGCTCACCAGCCCGCGCGGGCCCTGGCAGTTCGCCAAGACCACCCACGCCCCGATCCAGAAGTGGTACCTACGCCAGGTCCGCCGCGACGGCCGGGCACTGGCCAACGTGGTGGTGTCCGAGCTGACCACCCTCGGCGGCTGAGCTGGTGGGTCGGGGGACGACTTGTCGTCCCCCGACCCACCAGCACCTTGGTGGCCAGGCCGCACGTCAGGCCGCGTGCCGCGCTGTTGTGTCAGGCTGCGGCGCAGGTCAGGGTCGGAACACTGTTGGTACCGTTCCAGGACCCGATGAAGCCGAACGTCGTGCCGGCCCCGGCGCCGAGGCTGCCGTTGTAGCTGACATTGCGGGCGGTCACGTTGGACCCACTGTTGGTGACGGTGGCGTTCCAGGCCTGGTTGACGGTCTGGCCGTCGGCGAAGGTCCAGGTCACCACCCAGCCGCTGATCGCCGAACTGCCGGCGGTGACCCGGACGTCGCCCTGGAAGCCACCCGGCCACTGGCCGACGACCCGGTAGCTGGCGGTGCAGGCTCCGCCGCCGGGCGGGGCGGTGGTCGGCGGGGCGGTGGTCGGCGGCACGGTGGTCGGCGGGGCGGTGGTCGGCGGGGCGGTGGTCGGCGGGGCGGTGGTCGGCGGCGCCGTGGTCGGCGGGGCGGTGGTCGGCGGCGTACCGCCGAAGATGCTGGCCTCCCGGGAGGTGGAGCTGATGCCGTTCGGTCCGTTGAAGATCCGCTCACCCCAGGTGGTCATCTGGTTCGGGTCGAAGCTGAGCACCATGTCGAGGATCGGGTCGGTGTTGCCGCTCCACGACCAGCCGAGGTAGCCGAGGCCACGGGCCTGCGCCTCAGCCAGGATCGTGTCGTGGTCCACCTCGCCGGAGTTGAACTGCCAGCCGAACTCGCCGATCACCAGCGGCCAGCCGTTGGCCTCGAAGTCGTCGAGGTAGCTCACGATCGACGAGGCGCTGCTGTAGACCGCGTACATGTGGATCGACAGCACGGTGTTGCCGTGGCTGTCCGCGTCCAGCACCGTCTGGGCATCGGCCCGCATGACGTTCTGCCAGTCCTGACCCCAGTTCGGCGCGTCGACCATCAGCAGATGTTCGAAGCCGTTGGCCCGCATCCGCCCGATGGCGTTCACGGTGGCCGCCGTCCACTGGCCGGCGTCGACGTTGCCGATCGGCTCGTTGCCGATGTTGATGACGACGTAGTTCTCCTCGCCGACCAGCGCGCTCTTCTGGCTGATCCAGTAGTCGACGGCCTGGTCGAGCGAGGCGGCGGCACCTTCCTCGCCGTACCCGGTGGTGTCGTGCACCTCGAGCACGCAGATCATCCGGTTCCGCTTGCACAGGTCGATCACGTCGGCGACGTCGTTGGACGGACCCCAGCGCTGGCCGCTGCCCAGCACCACCCGTACGGTGTTGGCACCGAGCGCCTTGATGTCGGCGAACGACTCGGTCTCGCCGGTGTACCAGACATGCGGGTGGTTGACCCCGCGCATGACGAGCGGCTGGCCGTTGGCCTCGACGATGTCGGTGCCGCTGATGTGCAGGCCGACGGCCGCGCTGGCCGGCCGCACGACGAGCAGGATCGACGCGACGAAGGTGATCAGGGCAGCGCCGAGGACAAAGAGTGTTCTCTTCATGACCTACCTCAGGTTGAGCCCGGGAAGTCCCGGGACGAGGCGCGCCTGCCCGAGCGCACGGACCCGGAGCGGGGGCGTGCGCGGCGCGCTGTTGCAACGTTTGTAAACCGGGAGTACGAGGACCGGCTCGGCGCTCTACGGTGTGCCAACAAGCTACGTCCGTACCCCGACCGGATGCAATAGCTATCAGTCGATGCGTTTCGACGCGTCGGACGGCGGGGCGGTCGAGGCGCGGACCGCCAGCGTCGGGCGGAACCCGATCTCCCGGTGAACGTGCCCCGGCCTGGCCTCGTCCAACAGCAGTTCGGCGGCGGCCCGGCCCAGCCGATACTTCGGCTGGCTGACCGTGGTCAGCGCAGGCGCCAGCCGGCGGGCGAACGGCAGGTCGTCGTAGCCGACGACCGAGATGTCCGCCGGCACCCGGACACCGGCTGCGGCGAACCCGTCCAGCAGGCCCAGCGCCGCCGTGTCGTTGAGACAGACCACCGCGGTCACCGGCGGGGTCGCGGCGAGAATCAGCGCCGCCGCTGAGGCGGCGGCTTCGACCAGCGGCGGCGGATGCAGCGGTACGCGGACGTCCAGCAACCCTGTCGCCGGGTCGAGACCGGCGGCGGCCAGCGCCTTGCGTACGCCGTCGCGACGGCGAGCCACCGGCCCGGCGTCCCGGGTGCCGCCGAGGAACGCGATCCTGCGGTGCCCCAGCCCGACCAGATGCTCACCGGCCAGCCGGCCACCGGCGACATCGTCGACCGCGACCGCGCACAGGTCGAGCCCTGCGCGCGGATGGTCGATCAGCACGACCGCCATCCCGTGCTGACTCATCCACAACAGCGGCGCCGGGTCCGTACCGACCGGCGCGATGATGACGCCCCGTACGGCCTGGGTCTGCAGCAGTTTCAGCAACTGCCGTTCCTTGGCCGGGCGCAGGTCTGTGCTGCAGGCCAGCACCAGACAGCCGTGCTCGGCGAGCTCGTCCTCGATGCCCCGGTTGACCTCGGCGTAGAACGGGTTGGCCAGGTCCAGGGTGACGCTGGCGACGATCGGGCTGGGCCGGCCGCGCAACTGCCGGGCCGGACCGTTCGGCACATAGCCGACGGACTCGATGACGGCCTCCACCCGGCGGCGAGTCGCCGGCGCGACGATCGACGGTCGGCTCAGCACGTTGGCCACGGTGGAGACCGATACGCCAGCAGCCCGAGCGACCTCACGCATGCCGATCCGTCGCGCCGGTACGTCCCTGGGCACCATGGTCGCTCCCGCCCGTCGCTGGGTCATCGCAGGTGGCACGCCTGACGTTCGGACAGCTGCCGGTAGTCCGCGAAAGATGAGTCCACAATAGTCAATACATGGACGTCCGCGACAGCCGCCAACCGGGTCGATGTCCGCCGACGAATATCCGCCCGGTACCCGGGCACCCGGTGGCACGATGGCAGCATGATGACGATCGGCATGCTCGGCGGCATGAGCTGGGAAAGCAGCGCCCACTACTACCGGCTCGCCAACGAACTGGTCCGCGACCGGCTGGGTGGGCACCATTCGGCACGGTGCGTGCTCTACTCGGTCGACTTCGCCGACATCGAACGACGGCAGGCAGCCGGCGAATGGGACGAAGCCGCCGACCTGCTCGCCGACGCGGCGCGGCGGGTCGAAGCGGCCGGCGCCGACCTGCTGCTGCTGTGCACCAACACCATGCACAAGGTCGCCGACCAGGTCGCCGCCGCAATCGACATCCCGTTGCTGCACATCGCCGACGTCACCGCTGACGCGGTCCGCAGCCACGGGCTGCACACGGTCGGTTTGCTCGGCACCGCGTTCACCATGGAGCAGGACTTCCTGCGCGACCGGCTGGCCGGTCACGGCCTGACCGTCCTGGTGCCCGACGCCGCGGATCGCAAGATGGTCCACTCGGTCATCTACGACGAGCTGTGCCTCGGGGTGGTCAGCGAGTCGTCCCGGGCCAGGTACCTGAAGGTCATCGAGCGGCTGATCGCCGCCGGCGCGCAAGGCGTGGTGCTCGGCTGCACCGAGATCGAGCTGCTTGTCCGTCAGGAGGACACCCCGCTGCTGCTCTTCCCGACCAGCCGGCTGCACGTCGCCGCCGCCGTCGACCAGGCGATCGCCGCCGAGGCGGCGGCGGTCACCGTCTGAGCCGTCGCGGGTCCGGTCGGCGGGCGTCCCCCAGCGCGTCGACGCCCGCCGGGGGAACCCGACGTCCGGCGGTTCAGACGGTACGGGCCAGTCGGTCGGCGAGCAGCTTGGCGAACCGGGCGGGGTCGTCGAGTTCACCGCCCTCGGCGAGCAGCGCGGTGCCGTACAGCAGCTCGGCGGTTTCGGCCAGCGCCGGATCGTCGGAGCGGGCACCGTACGCCTCCCGCAGGCCGGTGACCAGCGGGTGGGTCGGGTTCAGCTCCAGGATCCGCTTGATCTTCGGCCCGTCCTGACCCATCGCCCGGTACATCCGCTCCAGCGCCGGGGTCATGTCCGCGGCGTCGCCGACCAGGCAGGCCGGCGAGGTGGTCAGCCGGGTGGACAGCCGTACCTCCTTGACCTGCTCGTCGAGCGTCTGGCCCAGCCAGGACAGCAGCGGGGCGTACGTTTCCTTCTGCTGTTCCCGCTCCGGGTCGGACTCGGCGGTGTCGTCGTCGCCGGCCAGGTCGACCTGGCCCTTGGCGATCGACCGCAGCTTCTTGCCGTCGTAGTCGGCGACCGACTCGACCCACATCTCGTCGACCGGGTCGGTGAGCAGCAGGACCTCGTACCCCTTGGCCTTGAACGCCTCCATGTGCGGCGAGTTCTCGATCATCGTCCGGGACTCGCCGGTCATGTAGTAGATGTCCTCCTGACCGTCGGGCATCCGCTCGATGTACCCGGCCAGGGTGGTCAACTGCTCCGGGTCATGGGTCGAGGCGAACGACGAGATGTCCAGGATCGCCCGCTGGTTCTCGTAGTCGTTGAGCAGGCCTTCCTTCACCGCCCGGCCGAGCTGGGTCCAGAACGTGCGGTACCGGTCGGCGTCGTTGTCCATCAGCTCCTTGAGCGAGGAGAGCACCTTCTTCACCAGCCGCCGCCGGATCAGCTGGATCTGCCGGTCCTGCTGCAGGATCTCCCGGCTGATGTTCAACGACAGGTCCTGCGCGTCGACGACGCCCTTGATGAACCGCAGGTACTCCGGGATCAGCGCCTCGCAGTCGTCCATGATGAACACGCGCTTGACGTACAGCTGCACGCCGCGCCGGGCGTCCCGCATGAACAGGTCGAACGGCGCCTGCGCCGGCACGAAGAGCAACGCCTCGTACTCGAAGGTGCCTTCGGCCTTCATGTGGATGATGTCGAGCGGGTCGTTCCAGTCGTGGCTGACGTGCTTGTAGAACTCCTTGTACTCGTCGTCGGTGACCTCGGAGCGGGGCCGCGCCCACAGCGCCTTCATCGAGTTGAGGGTGACCACCTCGCTGGTGGTCTCACCGTCGGATTCACCGGGACGCTCGGTGGTGGTGCGGATCGGCCAGGCGATGAAGTCCGAGTACCGCTTGACGATTTCCCGGATCTTCCACTCGTCGGTGTAGTCGTGCAGCTGGTCGTCCTTGTCCTCGGGCTTGAGGTGCAGGGTGACCGTGGTGCCCTGGGGCGCCTCGTCGAGCGTCTCGATGGTGTAGGTGCCCTCGCCGGACGACTCCCAGCGGGTCGCCTCGGTCTCCCCGGCCCGCCGGGTGGTCAGCACGACCCGGTCGGCGACCATGAAGGTGGCGTAGAAGCCGACGCCGAACTGCCCGATCAGCTCCTGCGCGGCGGCTTCCTTGGATTCCTTCATCTTGCGCAGCAGCTCGGCGGTGCCGGACTTGGCGATCGTGCCGATCAGGCTGACCACCTCGTCACGGGACATGCCGATGCCGTTGTCCCGCACGGTGAGGGTGCGCTGTTCGCGGTCGGCCTCGATCTCGATGTGCAGGTCCGACGTGTCGACGTCGAGATCCTTGTCGACCAGCGCCTGCAAGCGCAGTTTGTCCAGCGCGTCGGAGGCGTTCGAGATCAACTCGCGCAGGAAGATGTCCTTGTTCGAGTAGATCGAATGGACCATCAGCTGCAAGAGCTGGCGCGCCTCGGCCTGGAACTCACGCGTCTCGACCCCGGTGCTCACCTGGATTCCCTCCTGGAGACGAATTGCCGTCGGAAGCCTGGCTTCCACCGAGAATCGTACGGTCCGGGTCGGCCGGATATCCGGCCACCTCGGTCGCCTTGAGGGTCGCCCACACCCGCTCGCCGCGACGCAGGTCGAGGTGCGCGGCCGCCGCCGCGGTGACGTCCGCTCCGACCGGTAACGGCCCGGCCAGCTCGACCCGCAGCCGGTCGCCGTTGCGGGCGACACTGCTGACGGTCGCCGGCCACGAGTTGCGCGGGCTGCCGTCGGGACGCTGCCGGTAGAGCGCCACCGCCGACGGCGGGAACGCCACGAACACGTCGCCGCGCTGCGGCTCGGCGGCGACCAGCCGGAAGCCGCCGGGCAGCGTGACGGTGACACCGTCCCCGCTGCCCCGGTAGAGGTTGAGCCCGACCAGCCGGGCCACGTAGTCGCTGCGCGGGCGGGCGGTGACGGTGGCCGCGTCACCCGACTGCACCAGCCGGCCGTCCTCGACGATCACCAGCCGGTCGGCGAGCATCATCGCGTCCAACGGATCGTGGCTGACCAGCACCGCGACGCCGGTGTGCGCGGCGAGGTGCTGCCGCAGGTGGGCGCGGGTCTCCGCGCGGGTCCGGGCGTCGAGCGCGGCGAGCGGCTCGTCGAGCAGCAGCAGTTGCGGGCGTACGGCGAGCGCCCGGGCCAACGCGACCCGCTGCGCCTGCCCGCCGGACAGTTCCCGGGGCCGGCGGCGGGCGTGCCCGGTCAGCCCGACCCGGTCCAGCCAGCCAGCCGCCGCCTCCCGCGCGACGCGACGCGGCACGCCGTGGCTGCGCGGCCCGAACGCCACGTTGTCCAGCGCGGTCAGGTGCGGAAACAGCAGATAGTCCTGGAAGACCACGCCGATCGGCCGGTGCTCCGGTGCCACCAGCACCCCAGCCTCCGGCTGGTCCAGCGTCCGGTCACCGAGGCGCAGGTGGCCGGCGTGCAGCGGCTGCAGCCCGGCGAGGGCCCGCAACGCCGTGGTCTTGCCGGCGCCGTTGGGCCCGAGCAGCGCGACCACCTCCCCGGCGGCGACGGTCAGCCGCAGGTCGAGGGTGAACCCGGCGCGGCGGACCACCAGATACGCGTCGAGCGCCGCCGCCGGCCCCGGGTCGGGTACGGGGTCGGGGTCGGCCCGTCGCCGGATGGTCACCGCAGACCACCGACCCAGCGGTCGCGCAGCCCGGCGAGGATCACCACGGAGACGGTCAGCAGCAGCAGGCTCAACACGATCGCGGCGTCGAGGTCCTGCTCCAGGGCGAGGTAGACGGCGAGCGGCATGGTCTGCGTACGGCCGGGGAAGTTGCCGGCGAAGGTGATGGTGGCACCGAACTCGCCGAGCGCCCGCGCCCAGCACAGCACTGAACCGGCGGCGATCCCGGGGCCGACCATCGGCAGGGTGACCCGGCGGAACGTGGTCCACCGGCTGGCCCCGAGGGTGGCGGCGGCCTCCTCGTACCGGGGGTCGGCACCGCGCAGCGCGCCCTCGACCGCGATGATCAGAAACGGCATGGCGACGAACGCTTCGGCGAGCACGACGGCGGTGGTGGTGAACGGCAGGGTCACCCCGAATGCGCTGTCCAGCCAGCCGCCGACCAGGCCGCGCCGGCCGTAGACGAGCAGCAGCGCGACGCCGCCGACCACCGGCGGTAGCACCAGCGGCACGGTGACCAGGGCGCGGATCAGACTCCGGCCGGGAAACCGGGTGCGGGCCAGCAGCCAGGCCAGCGGTACGCCGAGCAGCAGGCACAGGACGGTGGCAGCGGTGGCGGTGAGCAGCGACAGCCGAAGCGCGTCGAGGACGCCGGGCGCGGTGAGCCGGGCCGGCAGCTGCCCCCACGGGGTACGCAGCAGCAGCCCGGCCAGCGGCAGCGTCAGGAAGGCCAGCCCGGCCAGGGCGGGCAGGGCGAGGAAGACCGGCGGCCGCCGGTCGGTGCGGCGACGTCGCCGGCTGACGGCGGGCGGCGCGGTCACGGTCACGGACTCTGGAAGCCGGCGGCGGTCAGGACGGCCTGGCCGGCGGCGGAGCGGACGTACCCGACGAAGGCCTCCCCGGCCGGCGGGTTGGCGGCGGCGGCCAGGGTGACGATCGGGTAGTCGTTGATCGCCTGGGCGGACTCGGCGAACTCGACGGCGTCGACCTCGTCGGCGGCGACGGCCGCGTCGGTGCGGTAGACGACGGCGGCGTCGACCTCGCCGAGGCGGACCTTGGACAGCGCGGCGCGGACGTCCCGTTCGAAGGTGACCGGGACGAGGTCGCTGCCGGCGGCGTCGAGCGCGGTACGGGCGGCCGCCCCGCATGGCACCTGCTCGGCGCAGAGGGCGACCTTGACGCCGGACCTGGTGAGGTCGGCCAGCCCGGTGACCCCGGCCGGGTTGCCGTCCGGGACCGCGATGACCAACTGGTTGCGGGCGAAGACGGCGGGTTCGCCGGCTGCCTCGCCGGCGGAGACGACCGTTGCCATGGTGGCCGGGCTGGCGGCGGCGAACACGTCGGCGGGTGCCCCGGCGGTGATCTGCTGGGCGAGCTGGGAGCTGCCGGCGAAGCTGAAGGTGACGGACACCCCGGGGTTGGCCGCCTCGAAGTCGGCCCCGATCCGGGTGAACGCGTCGGTGAGCGAGGCGGCGGCCAGCACGGTGAGCGGGCCGGTGACGCCGGCTACGGCACCGTCCCGGGCACCGTCGGAGACTGATCCGGTGCCGGTGCCGGTGCCGGTGCTGGTGCTGGTGCTGGTGGCGCAGCCGGCGGCCAGCAGCGCGGTGGCGGCCACCAGGGTGAGGGAGTCCACGCGGCGGCGCATCAGGCGCCCCGTTCGACGACGACGTTGGTGGATTTCACGACGGCGGTGGCGGTGGTGCCGACGGTCAGGCCGAGTTCGTCGACGGCTTCGCTGCTCATCAGCGAGACGATCCGGAACGGGCCGGCCTGGATGTCGACCTGGGCCATCACGGTGTCGCGGGTGACCGCGGTGACGATGCCGCGCATCCGGTTGCGGGCCGACGACCGGCCGACGACCTCGTCGGGGTCGTCGGCGAGGGCGCGGGCGAAGGCCGCCAGATCGGCGCCGGCGATCATCCGGTGACCGTTGCCGTCCCGGGCAGCGGCGAGTTTGCCGGCGTCCACCCAGCGCCGCACGGTGTCGACGCTCACGCCGAGCAGTTCGGCGGCGTCGCCGATCCGGTAGGTCGTCACGGACCAGACGTTATCCTCTCGCACCTGCGATGCGAAAGACAGTTTCACCTTGCAGATGCGAGTCAGGGGCGGCGCCTGGACGCCGGCCGGGCAGGGCCCGCCAGCAACCGCCGGGGCCCAGCTGGAACGGGCCGTGGTCCACTTGATGGTGTGACCGTCGCGCAGACCGCCGAACCCCCCGTCGCCGACCGCCGATTGCCCCGGCTCCGCCTGCTCTGGTCGTTCGCCCGGCCGCACCGCCGCGCGCTGGGCCTCGGCCTGTTCCTCGCTCTGGTCGGCTCCGCCGCCGGCCTCGCCACCCCGATGGTCACCAAATGGGTGCTGGACACCCTGACCGGGGCGGCGTCGCTGCGCGGCCCGGTGCTCGCGCTGCTCGGGCTGCTCGTCCTGGGTGTCGTGATCTGGCTGTGGCAGTGGATCCTGCTCGGCACCGTCGGTGAACGGGTGATCCTCGACGCCCGCCAGTCGATGGTGCGCCGACTGTTCCGGGCCACCGTGCCGGCCGTCACCGCCCGGCCCACCGGCGAGTTCGTCACCCGGGTCACCTCGGACACGGTGCTGCTGCGCGAGGCCGCCTCGTCGAGCGTGATCGGCCTGATCAACGGCTCGGTGCGGCTCGTCGGCACGCTGGTGCTGATGGCCGTGCTCGACCTGGTACTGCTCGGCGCCACCGTCGCCTCGGTGGCCGGGATGACCGTCCTGTTCAGCCTGTTGCTGCCGGGCATCGCCAAGGCGCGCGAACGCGCCCAGGAGCATGTCGGCAAGTTGGGCGCGGCGCTGGAGGGCACGTTGCGGGCGATCCGCACGGTCAAGGTGAGCCGGGCCGAGCAGCGCCAGTCGGAGCGGATCGTCGGCGAGGCCCGCGAGTCGGCCCGGCAGAACATCGCGGCCATCCGCCGCGAAGCCCTGGCCTGGACCGTCGCCTGGGCCGGCATCCAGTTGGCCATCATCACGATCCTCGGTCTCGGTGCCTGGCGGGTCGGCACCGGAGCACTGCCGGTCTCCAGCCTGATCGCGTTCCTGCTGTACGCGTTCGGACTGATGGAGCCGGTCACCACGCTGAGCCGGCACCTCACCGCGCTGCAGTCCGGGATCGCCGCCGCCGGTCGGATCCGGCAGGTCGAGGCGATGCCGGCCGAGGCCGACCCGACCGCTACACCGGCGCCGGCGGCCCGCCCGGCGCCGGGGACAAGCCCGGAGCCGGCGGCCCGCCGGGCGGGTCGGGCGACCGCCGACACCGACCGACCGGTACTGGAGTTACGGCAGGTCACCGCCGGCTACGGACCCGACCTGCCGGCTGCGGTACACGACATCGATCTCGCCGTGCCACGCCGTGGGCACCTGGCCGTCGTCGGCCCGTCCGGCGCCGGCAAGACCACTCTCTTCTCGCTGATCCTGCGGTTCCTCGTACCGCAGCAGGGCGAACTGCTGCTCGACGGTCGACCGTACCCGTCGCTGGGCCACGAGCAGGTCCGGAGCCGGCTGGCGTACGTCGAGCAGGACACCCCGGTGATCCCCGGCACCATCCGGGAGAACCTGCTGTTCACCCATCCGGACGCCACCGACGGGGAGATCCGCCGCGCGCTGCACGCGGTCCGGCTGACCGAGAAGATCGACTCGCTCGGCGACGGGCTGGACACTCCGCTCACCCCGTCGTCGATGTCCGGCGGACAGCGGCAGCGGATCGCACTGGCCCGGGCGATCCTGCGGCGGCCGGACGTCCTGCTGCTCGACGAGGCGACAGCCCAGGTCGACGGACTCACCGAGGCGGCCATCCACGACTGCATCCGGGAGCAGGCCGGCAACGGCGCGGTGGTCACCATCGCGCACCGGCTCTCCACCGTCATCGACGCCGACATCATCGTGGTGATGGACGGCGGGCGGATCCGGGCGTACGGCGACCACCGGACGCTGTTGGCCACCGACGAGCTGTACCGCGACCTGGTGGAGGCGCTGCGGATCGCCCAAGCCGGCGGGCCGGTGAACGGTGACCGCGTCGGCGGGCCGGTGAACGGTGACGGCGTCGGCGGGCCGGTGAACGGTGACGGCGTCGGCACCGGGGATCTGATGCCGAGCGACGTGGGCTGACCCCGACGCCGAACTGACCGGCGACGCCGTCGGGGGCGCGGCGGGCTGCTCCCGTTTGGTCCGCGCCGCCGGGGGTACCTCGTCGGCCGGGAACGGGGGTTGCCACGATGGCGAATCGGCAGGTACGCGCGGTCGACGCGCTGCTCGACCGGCAGGGCCGGACGTTCAGCGCCGAGGCGGGTATCGCCCTGGCCGACCGGCCGGCGCCGCTGTACCAGCTGCTGGTGCTGGCTACCCTGCTCAGCGCCCGGATCTCGGCCGGGGTCGCGGTCGCCGGCGCCCGGGAGCTGTTCGCGGCCGGCTACCGCACGCCGGCGGCGATGTGCGGGGCCAGTTGGCAGGACCGGGTCGACGCGCTCGGCCGGGGCCACTACCGGCGGTACGACGAACGGACCGCCACGATGCTCGGCGACGGAGCCGAACTGTGCCACCAGCGGTGGGGCGGTGACCTGCGGCGGCTGCACGCTGAGGGCGGTGACGACCCGACCGTGCTGCGCCGGTTGCTCACCGCGTTCCCCGGCATCGGCCCGACCGGAGCGGACATCTTCCTGCGCGAGGCGCAGGCAGTCTGGCCCGGACTGCGTCCGTACCTGGACGAGCGGGTGGTGACCGGGGCCCGCAAGCTGGATCTGCCGACCTCGCCGCAGCGGCTGGCCGCCCTGGTGGGTGAGCGCGACCTGCCCCGGTTCGCCGCTGCCCTGGTCCGGGTCTCGCTCGGCGGTGACGCCGGACGGGTCAGCGGGCCGGGCGAGGGCTGACCGGGCCGGACGCCGACTCACCCGGCCGACGCCGGTCGAGCGTGCGCCGGGCCGGCGCGTCCCGGATCGGGGTGAGGATGTCGCCGATCAGCGCGGCCATCGCCGGGGACGGTTCCAGCTGCAGCTCCCGCAGGGCCAGATCGCGGTACGCGTAGAAGGCATGCAGCGCCTCGTAGGCGTTGCCCTCGGCGAGATGGATCTGCACGATCAGCCGGTGCGGGGTCTCCCGCAACGGTTCGGCACCGACCGCTTCCAGCGCGGCCTGCAGCGCCTCGTCGTGCCGGCCGGCGTCCAGATGGGAGCGGGCGATGTGCTCGAGCAGGTGCAGCCGCAGTTGCCGCAGCCGTTCCCGTTCCAGCAGCACCCAGTCGTCGTACCAGCCGGGCAGCAGGTCGTGCCGGGCGGCGGTGAGCACCGCGTCGGCCAGCCGCGGATCCCCACCGTCGCGCACCCGCGCGGCGGTCCGGACCAGGTCGTCGACGTCGACCTGGACCCGCTGGTCGAGCCGGACGGTGTCGCCGGCGGTCCGCAGCGGGCAGTTCGGCTCCTGACGCAGCCGCCACAGTGCGGTACGCAGCGAGGACAGTGCGCGGTCCTCGGCGGCTTCCGGCCAGAGCAGACCGGCCAGGTGGGCACGGGTGGCGCCGGGTCGCAGCCCGATCACCGCGACGATCCGCTGCAGTCCACGGGGGATCGACACGGTCTCGTGCTGGTGGATCAAACGGAAGCCGCCGAGGAGCAGCAGTCGGAATGATGCCCCCGCGTTGCCTGCCTCTGACGTCACGGCCGAACCTCCTGCACACGTCAGTCACCGGTCGCCGCCCTTGCATCACGTCATCGCGTCACGAAGATTATCAATCACGATTACTCTCGGTCAACATACAGTCGGCTACCCGATTCGCTCGACCCACCGATTCAATCCCGTCTGACCTGGGATTTTGTCAATCTCAACGACCGCCGGTGGTCCCGACGCACATCGAGAACGATCACGCACTGTACTCATAGTCCGTCACGTCGGCGTCACCGACGGGCGATGACCCGGGCGGTCCGGACAACGCGCCGGTGACGCCGACGGCGGCAAGGTTGGCCAGGACCGGGCCCGACGCCGCTGGGAGGAACCATGGATCGCTCGCTGATCATCGCCAAGGTGGTCCCCGACGCGGAGCAGCAGGTCGCGGAGATCTTCGCCGAATCGGACCTGACCGACCTGCCCCACCTGGCCGGGGTACGACACCGGTCGCTCTACCGGCTGCACGACCTGTACGTGCACCTGATCGAGACCGACGAGACTGGACCGGACGCGGTGGCCGCCGCCCGGCGACACCCCGAGTTCGACGAGGTCAGCCGCCGGCTCGCCAGCTACATCAGCCCGTACCTGGCGACCTGGCGGTCGCCCCGGGACGCGATGGCACACCGGTTCTACCACTGGGACGCACCCACCGGTCGGCCCCGATGACCACCGTGGCGGCCCCGGGCCGCAACCGCTGGCTGCGCTGCCGCGCCTGCCACGCACTGGTCTACCGGCGACGGATGCGCCGCAACCTGGAGGTCTGCCCCGAGTGTGGACACCACCAGCGGTTGACCGCGGCGGAACGGATCGGACAGCTGGTCGACCCCGACAGCTTCACCAGGCTCGCCGACCGCGCCGCCGAGGTGGACCCGTTGGGGTTCGTCGACTCGATGCCGTACCGGCGACGGCTGGCCCAGGCGCGGGCGGCGACCGGCCTGGCGGAGGCGGCGGTGTGCGGCACCGCCCGGATCGGCGGGCATCGGGCCGTCCTGGCGGTGATGGACTTCCGGTTCCTCGGCGGCAGCCTCGGCTGCGCCACCGGAGAGTTGATCACCCGCGCCGCCGAGGAGGCACTCGCCGCCCGGGATCCGCTGGTGCTGGTCACCGCCTCCGGCGGGGCGCGGATGCAGGAGGGCGTCCTGGCGCTGATGCAGATGGCGACGGTCAGCTGCGCGATCGCCGAACTGCGCGCCGCCGGACTGCTCACCGTCAGCGTCGTCACCGATCCGACGTACGGCGGCGTCGCAGCCTCGTTCGCCACCAACACCGACCTGGTGATCGCCGAACGCGGCGCCCGGATGGGGTTCGCCGGCCCCCGGGTGATCCGGGAGACGATCCGCCAAGCGTTGCCCCCCGGTTTCCAGACCGCGGAGTTCCTGCTCCGGCACGGCCAGGTCGACATGGTCGTCGAACGCCACGACCTACGCCCCCGGCTGCGCGCCCTGCTCGCGCTGGCTGCGGGTGGCCGGGCCGGAGCAGGTCCGCTGGCCGCGCCCGCCGGGCGGGCCGAGCCCGCACACCGCACGGCACCGACGCCCCGCACCGGACCGACGCCGACTGCCTGGCAGTCGGTGTGTACCGCCCGGAACCTGGCCCGGCCCACCACATTAGACTACCTGCGAACGGCGTTCGACGGCTTCGTCGAACTGCACGGCGACCGGCTCGGCGCGGACTGCCCGGCGATCGTCGCCGGACTGGCCCGGCTCGGTGACCAGCCGGTCGCCGTCATCGGGCAGCAGAAGGGCCACGACGCCCGGGAAATGCTGGCCCGCAACTTCGGCATGGCCAGCCCGGCCGGCTACCGCAAGGCGTTGCGGGTGATGGGGCTCGCCGCCCGGCTCGGACTGCCGGTGGTCACCCTGATCGACACCCCGGGCGCACATCCGGGGGTCGACGCCGAGGAACAGGGCCAGGCCGCCGCGATCGCCACCTGCCTACGCACCCTGGCCCGGCTGCCCACCCCGGTGGTCGCCGTCGTCACCGGCGAGGGCGGCAGCGGCGGGGCGCTCGCGCTGGCCGTCGCCGACCGGGTGTTGCTGCTGCAGAACGCCGTCTACTCGGTGATCAGTCCCGAGGGTTGCGCAGCGATCCTGTTCCACGACCGGGCCGCCGCGCCCCGGGCCGCCGCCGCGCTCCAGCTCACCGCGCCCGACCTGGTACGCCTCGGCGTCGCCGACGGCATCGTCGGCGAACCACCCGGCGGCGCGCAGCGCGATCCGGCCGGCGCCGCCGACCGGGTACGGGCGGCGCTGACCGCCGCACTGTCCGACCTGCTCGCCGTACCCATCACCGACCTGCTGCGTCGACGATCCCGACGGTTCCGCCGGTACGGGGCGGGCACCGTCGACGCCGGCGTACCGCAGCCCGACACCGACCCGACGATCCAGGTGATGCCGCGATGACCAGTGCCGCCGCCAACGGAACCCCGGCCGGGTCGGATCCGGGCGGTCAGCTGCGCCGACTCGCCGAGCAGACCCGGGCGCTGGTCGGTCAACTCACCGGTCCGCTGCGCCGGGTCCAGGTCCGGCACGGCGACACGGTGATCGAGATCGAGTGGCACGACCGGACGACGCCGGTCGCGGCCCCACCGTCGTCTCCGGCCGACACGGCCGCAGCCGGACCGACCCCAGCGGCCGGACTGACCGCACCGCCAGCGGACCACGCCACGCCAGCGGACCAGGCCACGCCAGCGGCCGGGCACCGGATCGGGTCACCGATCGTCGGCACGTTCTACCGGGCCGCAGAGCCCGGCGGAACGCCATTCGTCGATGTCGGCGACTCGATCGAGCCGGGTCAGGTGATCGGAATCGTCGAGGCGATGAAGCTGATGAACGAGATCACCACCGACCGGCCAGGGGTCGTCGTGGAGATCCTGGCCGGCGACGGCGAACCGGTCGAGTTCGACCAGCCGCTGATCACCGTGGCACCGGGCTGAGGAGGCGGTGAGCGTGTTCGAGAAGATTCTGATCGCCAACCGGGGAGAGATCGCGCTGCGGGTCGCCCGGGCCTGCCGGGAACTCGGCGTACGGACCGTAGCGGTGCACTCCACCGCGGACCGCGACTCGGCGGTGGTCCGGTTCGCCGACGAGGCGGTGCAGATCGGCCCGGCGCCGAGCCGGGCCAGCTACCTCAACGCGGCGGCGATCGTCGAAGCGGCCCGGCGCACCGGCGCCCAGGCCGTACACCCCGGATACGGGTTCCTCTCCGAGGACGCCGACTTCGCCGACATCTGCGCGGAGAACGGACTGGTCTTCATCGGCCCACCGCCGCAGGTGATGCTGGCCCTCGGGGACAAGGCCAAGGCCCGGGACGTGCTCGGCGCGGCCGGTCTGCCGCTGCCGCCGGGCAGCCGGGAGCCGGTGCCCAGCAGTGCCCACGCCGCCACAGTCGCCGCCGAAATCGGCTATCCGGTGATCATCAAGGCCGCTGCGGGTGGCGGCGGCCGGGGCATGACGGTGGTCACCGACGAAGCGGACCTGGCGCCGGCGTACCACCGGACCCGGCAGACCGCCCGGGCGGTCTTCGGCGACGACCGGGTCTACCTGGAACGGTTCCTCACCCAGGCCCGGCACGTCGAGGTGCAGGTACTCTGCGACGGCCACGGCAACGGGGTGCACCTGGGCACCCGGGACTGCTCGGTGCAGCGACGGCATCAGAAGCTGATCGAGGAGGGGCCGGCACCTACGCTGCCGGCGGCGATGCTCGACGAGATGGCCGCGGTGGCGCTGCGCGGCGCGCTCGCGGTCGGCTACGTCGGCGCCGGCACCTTCGAGTTCCTGGTCGACGAGAACGACCAGTTCCACTTCATCGAGATCAACTGCCGGATCCAGGTGGAACACCCGGTCACCGAGATGATCACCGGGGTGGACCTGGTGCAGGAGCAGATCCACATCGCCTGCGGCACCCCGCTGCGGCTGCGCCAGCCGGACATCCGGCCCCGGGGCGTCGCGGTCGAATGTCGGGTCAACGCCGAGGACCCGCAACGCGGATTCACCCCGACACCTGGCCGGTTGGACCGCTTCGAGATCCCCGGCGGCCCGTTCACCCGGGTCGACACCCACGGCAACACCGGGTACGTCGTCGGACCGCACTACGACCCGCTGCTGGCCAAGGTGGTGGTCTGGGCGCCGGACCGGGAACTGGCGCTCAACCGGATGGAACGCGCGCTGAGCGAGTTCGACGTACGCGGCCCCGGCGTCCACACCACCATCCCGTTTTTGCGCCGGGTGCTGGACGACGCCATGTTCCGCAAAGGACGGCTCTCGACCGGCCTGGTCGGCCGGCTGCTCGACGAGCCGTCGCAGACCCGTACGGCCTGACCACACACGCCCGAGGAGGAGCGGATGAGCATCACCGACGATCAGCCGAAGGTCACCGCCGCGGACATCACCGCGATCCTGGTACGCAACTGCGGGCTCGACCCGGCCGGCGCCGCCGACACCCCGGCGGCGTCCCTGGCCGAACTCGGCCTGGACTCACTGGCGTTGCTGGAACTGCAGGCCGTGGTGGCCGACCGGTACCGGGTGCGGATCCCGCCGGACAGCGCGGGCCTGACCATCGGCGAGATCGCCGAACTGGTCGCCGACGAAATCGCCGGCGACGCGGCCGCCGGGGCCGCCTCGGACACCGGCCCGTCCACAGTGGCCGCCGTGGACGCCACCGGGCCGCCGCCCGGGCACACCGAGAACAGCGTGGTGATCGCCGCCCCGTTGGATCTCGTCTGGGCGGTCACCAATGACGTCGACCGGTGGCCCGACCTGTTCACCGAGTACGCGTCGGTGCAGATCGTGCACCGGCACGGGGACACCGTGCGGTTCCGGCTGACCATGCACCCGGACGAGAACGGGACGGTCTGGAGCTGGGTCAGCGAACGCACCGCCGACCGGGACCGCCGCCGGGTGCTGGCCCACCGGGTGGAGACCGGACCGTTCGATTACATGCGGATCCGCTGGGACTACGCGGAGGTCCCCGGCGGCACCCGGATGACCTGGGTGCAGGACTTCGCCATGCGGCCGACCGCGCCGCTCGACAACGCCGGCATGACCGAACGGATCAACACCAACAGCCGGATCCAGCTGGACATCATCCGCGACCGGATCGAAACCCTGGCCCGTACCGCAGACCCCGCCGGAGGCACCCCATGAACGATCCACGGCTCGTCGCCGCCCGCGACCTCGCCGCCGACCGTCGACGCGGCGGCGAACTCCGGGTCCTGCTCGGCCCACGCACGGTCGGCAGCACCTCCGGCTTCCTCGGCCTGGCGGTGCTGCGCCCCGGCGAACGCATCGCCGAGCACTACCATCCGTACAGCGAGGAGTTCCTCTACGTCGCGCGCGGCGAGATCGTCGTCGACCTGGACGACCTGCCGGTGGCGGTGCACCGCGCCGAAGGGCTGTTCGTGCCGATGAACACCCGGCACCGGCTGCGCAACGTCAGCAAAGGGCCGGCCGAAGTGGTCTTCCACCTGAGCCCGCTGGCACCGCGCCCCGAACTCGGCCACGTCGACACCGAGGGACCGGCGGTGCTCGGCCCCGGTCCGGACGCCGCCGGGGCAGGTCGGGACACCGCCAGGTCCGGCCCCCGGCCGGTGCCGCGCACCCGGACCACAACACCCAACGGGCACCGGCCGTGACCGCGGCCGGGTCGCTCCGGCGTACCGTCGTGACCGGGGTCGGGGTGGTCGCCCCCGGCGGCACCACCCGGGAGGCGTTCTGGGCGACGATCACCGCCGGGCGTACCGCGACCCGCCGGATCACCGTCTTCGACCCGTCCCCGTTCCGGTCCCAGATCGCCGCCGAATGCGACTTCGACCCGGCGGAAGCCGGGCTCGGCCCGCGCGAGCGGCGACGGGCCGACCGGTACGTCCAGTTCGCCCTCGCCTGCTCGATCGAGGCGGTCGCCGACGCCGGGCTGTGCCTCGACGACGCCGGCCGGCAGCGGGCCGGGGTGGCGCTCGGCTCGGCGGTCGGCGGCACCGTGGCTTTGGAGCAGGAGTACGTGGTGGCCAGCGACGCGGGCAGCCACTGGCTGGTCGACCCGGACTGCACCATGCCGTACCTCTATCAGGCGCTGGTGCCCAGCAGCCTGGCCGCCGACGTGGCCTGCCGGCACGGGCTGCACGGGCCGGCGCAGGTGATCTCCACCGGCTGCACCTCCGGCATCGACGCGATCGGCTACGCCCACCAGTTGATCGTCGACGGGGACGCGGACGTGATGCTCGCCGGTGCCGCCGACTCGCCGATCTCCCCGGTCACCGTCGCGTCGTTCGACGCGATCGGGGCGACCAGCCCGGACAACGACGACCCGGCGCACGCCAGCCGGCCGTTCGACAACGACCGGCACGGCTTCGTACTCGCCGAAGGGGCCGCCGTGCTGGTGCTGGAGGAGCTGGACCACGCGCGGCGGCGCGGCGCGCGGATCTACTGCGAGATCGGCGGGTACGCCACCCGCAGCAACGGCTACCACATGACCGGGCTGCGCCCGGACGGCGCGGAGATGGCACTGGCCGTCGTGGACGCGATGAACCAGGCCCGGCTCAACCCGGACGACGTGTCGTACGTCAGCGCACACGGCTCCGGCACCCGACAGAACGACCGGCACGAGACAGCCGCGTTCAAACGGGCGCTCGGAGACGCGGCGTACCGGGTGCCGGTCAGTTCGATCAAATCGATGATCGGGCATTCACTCGGCGCGATCGGCTCGATCGAGATGGCGGCCTGCGCGCTCGCCATGGCGCACGGGGTGGTCCCGCCAACCGCGAACTGGCGCACCCGCGACCCGGAATGCGACCTGGACTACGTCCCGAACACCGCTCGTGAGCTACCGGTCGACGTCGCGTTGTCGGTCGGCAGCGGATTCGGCGGATTCCAGTCGGCGATGGTCTTCGCCCGACCCGAGAGGACAGTACGGTGAGCGCCGACGGCCCCCCGGCCGCGCTGCCCGGTCAGCGGGCCGCGGTGCCCGGCCGGCGGGCGGTGGTCACCGGGATCGGCGTGGTGGCGCCGACCGGACTCGGTGCCGACGCGCACTGGAAGGCGACCCTGGCCGGGCAGGTCCGCACCGGGCGGATCACCCTGTTCGACCCGGCGCCGTACCCGGTCACCCTGGCTGGCGAGGTGGCCGACTTCGACGCGCTGCAGTGGACCGACAACCGGCGGGCGGTGCAGACCGACCGGTGGACCCATCTCGGTTTCGCCGGCACCCGGCTGGCGCTGGCCGACGCCGGGCTGCCGGACACCGCCGACGACCCCGACCGGTACGCGGTGGCGCTGGCCAGCTCGTCCGGCGGCAACCTGTTCGGCCAGCGCGAGCTGCAGCGGCTGTGGAGCCGGCCCGGCCGTACCGTCGGGGCGTACCAGTCGATCGCCTGGTTCTACGCCGCCAGTGTCGGCCAGCTCTCCATCGCCCACCAGTTCAAGGGCGCCTGCGGGGTGCTAGTCGCCGAGGCGGCCGGCGGGCTGGACAGCCTGGCGCACGCCGCCCGGACCATCCGGCGGGGCGCCGACGTGGTGCTGGCCGGTGCCACCGAATGCGCGCTGAGCCCGTACGCGCTGGCCTGCCAGCTGCGTAGCGGGCTGCTCAGCACCGGCACCGACCCGGAGTCGGCGTACCTGCCGTTCGACGTCGACGCCGCCGGCTACCTGCCGGGTGAGGGCGGTGCGGTACTGGTCGTCGAGGAGTTGGGGCACGCGTTGGCCCGGGGTGCGCCGGTGATCTACGGCGAGGTCGCCGGCTGGGGGGCCAGCCACGACGCCCGGCACACCGACCGGCACACCGGCGGGGACGCCGACCAGTACGCCCGGGCGATGCGCCGGGCGCTGGCGACCGCCGGGGTGGCTCCGGCCCAGGTGGACGTCTGCCTGCCGGACGCGCTCGGCGTACCGCGTTTCGACCGGGCCGAGGCGCGTGCGGTGCGGGCGGTCTTCGGCCCGACGCCGCCGCCGGTGACCACGCCGAAGCCGCTGACCGGGCGGGCGCACCAGGGTAGTGCGGCGGTGGACGTGGCGACGGCGCTGCTGGCGCTGCGGCACCGGCTGCTGCCGCCGACCGCCGCGCCACACCGCCCGGCCCCCGGCTGCGACCTGGACTTCGTCCGTACGCCACGGGAGTGCGCGGGGCACGCCGCGCTGGTCGCCGCCCGTGGCTTCGACGGCTTCAACAGTGCCCTGGTGCTGCGCCGTGACCCGGACTGGGAATGATCGACTACCACCGAAGCTGTGACCATTCGGGTGGTTCTGTCCCGCGACGAGGTGGTCGGCACTCAGTGGCAGTTGATTACCTGGGTATCCTGCGGCCGGAGTTCGCCGCCGCGAGCGCTCATGTCGAGCGTCAGGCGATATCGATCCGATGAATGTGCTGTCGGCGCTGTCTGCTGGTACGGATCTGCCGGGCCAGGGCATCCATGATCAGCGACGCTGCCGTGAGTGCCCTGGCCCGGAGCTTGTCAGGTACCCGCTACCGGGTAGCCATGCCACGACCCGTAGTAGTTACTGCTGCTGCCCGGTTTGTCCTCAACGACCCGGAGGTTCGTCAGCACGTAGGAGAGTTCGTACGTGGTGCAGTCAACGCCCGACGTGTCGCTGCCGTAGATTACCGGTGCGGTCTGGTACGAGTTCGATGCGGTGGTGTAGTACCCCGCCCAGACCCGGTGCCCGTCGTTCTCCGCGTCACAGATGGTGAGGACCCTACCGTTGTACGAATGTAGGGCGTAGTCGTTGCCCTGGCTCACCCCGTAGGCACTCGCCGAGGTCGGTGCGGCCAACAAGGCCGCCGTGCCGATGCCGATTGCGGCCAGTAGTGCGATGATCCTGCGTCGCATAGTCTTCTCCGATCCAAGTTTCGATTGACAGACGCCCATCGATGTGTTGGGCTTCACCTCCCCTGGTCGGACGGGACGTGCGAGCTGAGAGCCATGGTGACGTTGTGCGCCCCGACGGTGAGCGACTGCTTCACCCGATCCAGCTCGTCAACGTGGGACTCAATGAGGGTTCGCTGGGACTCGGCGGTGGCATCCACCAGGGTGTCCAGATAGCCGACCGCTGTCTTGCAGGCGACGTCCGTTCCGGCCACAGCGACCTCCTGGGGCGACGGTTTCGGGGCGCGGCGCCATTGTTGGTCCCGGGCGGCACTCATCGGTGTCGAGTAGTGGTAGCCGGCCTCCGCCATGCAGGCGCTCCACGCGTCGAACATCGCGGTAACCCGGTCATCGGTGGCGGCCTCCCGCGCCGCTTCCTCCTCCAGACGCGTGACAAGCGAAGTGGTGGCCAGCGGACGGGTGTTGGCCGAGAGCTGGCGCGAGGCCTCACCCCGGCACCCCTCCGCCGGCACCGAATCGCCATCTATAGTGGATACCTGTCCGAAAAGCACCTCGGCCACATCCGCCGGAGGCTCGTGGTGGTGAGCGTGCTCCCGCGAGGCGATCAACGTCCGTGTGCTCCAGCCCGGCGGGTGGTAGCCATGCGCGACTGCCTGTGCCTCATCGACGAGCCCAAACCGCTCGGCCAGCCCTGCGGCGAGTATCGCCCGGCCGACCAACAGGTCCGAGTCGTCCGGCCCGGACCAGGTCAGGCCGAACCGGCTCAGACACGACACCTCCAGTGCCGCCTGGGCTCGATCCGCCCGCTCCTGCTCCTCCGGGCTGATCACATAGTCGTCCAGTGGCAGGACAATTGAGGTGGCTGCCCCGGGTGGCGGCAGGTCCGGGACTTCATGGGAGTGGTCCGCCTCCGCGGCGGTCCCCGAACATCCGGACGCCAACAACGCGGCAGTCAGGGTCAAGCCGGTCCACGGAAGTGCTGTCACCCGACCTCGCCGTCCCATCCTCGCCTCCTCCGGTGAGTGGCTGTGGCTGGGAACAAAGGTACGAAATCATGCCGTGCGACATCATCCATCCATCGATTGACGTATTGCTACCAGTGGTTGAAAAAGAGCACGTCCGGTAAACCCTCGTCGTAGGCGCCGCCGCCCGCCCCGTTAACCTTCGCCGGCATGCGAGCGGTAGTGCACCTGAGGCAACTTTCGGACCGGCATCCGCTGCTGGTAGATGTGGCGTTGGCGGGGGCGACCGCCGCGGTCAGCCTGGCGCTCGGCCGGCAGGATCCGCCGGAGCAGTTCCGCGAGCTCGACTGTGTGGGTTACGCACTGACATGCCTGGTCAACGCGACTCTGGCGGCGCGCCGGCGGGCTCCCAGCTCCGTACTGCTCCTGTACTGCACACTCTGGGTGGGGTATATCGCCACCGGCTACTGGCCCGTGGTGAACAGCGCGGGAGCTCTGCTGGCGCTATACACGGTGGCCGCCCACCGGTCACCCCGGACAAGCGTGACCGCCGCCGTTGTGGTGGCCACGGTATGGTTCTACGGTGGAGTCGCCCTCGGCGCCGGCTCCGCGTGGACTGCCTTGGCGCAGAGCGTGGTCTGGACTGCTGTCGTATGGCACTTCGGGAACCGCGCCCAGCAACTGGCGGAGCGCAACCGGCACCTCGCCGTACTCGCGGAGCGGTTGCGCCGCGACCGCGAGGAGCGGGCCCGCCGTGCGGTCATCGAGGAGCGGGTGCACATCGCGCGAGAGCTGCATGACGTGGTCGCGCACCACATGTCGGTCATCTCCGTGCAGGCAGGGCTGGCCAAATACGTACTCGAGTCCGACCCGGCAACCTCGCGAACCGCGCTGGAAACGGTCCTGCGGGCGAGTGGCGAGGCGTTGCGGGAGATGCGTCGGGTGCTGGCGGTGCTGCGCGTCGACGCGGACGAGGTCGACGGTGAGACCTACCAACCCTCACCGGGCATCGGCCGCCTCGACGAACTGGTGGAGCGGGTACGCGGGGCGGGCGTTCCGGTCGAGGTGGTGGTGGTCGGCGTGCCGCGCCCCCTCGCGGCCGGCCTTGACCTGTGCGCGTATCGCGTGATCCAGGAGTGCCTGACCAACGTCCTGCGGCACGCCGGCCCGACCTGCGCCACTGTGACTCTGCACTACGACGCCGACCGATTCGTGGTTCGGGTAAGCGATGCGGGTCGCGGCATGGCCGAATCACGAGACGACGCCAAGCCCGGGCACGGACTAATTGGGATGCGGGAACGCGCCCGAGTCTATGGTGGAACTCTCGTCACCCGCAGCCGGCCACAAGGTGGATTCGAGGTCTTGCTCACGTTACCCACGGCGGCCGCGGAATCGGAGTGGGCTGAGCCAGGGGAGGGCCGTAGATGACCAGCGTGCTCGTCGTCGATGACCAGGTGCTGATTCGCGCCGGGCTGGCCGCGTTGATTGATGCCGCGCCAGGGCTCACCGTGGCCGGTGAGGCCGAGGACGGCCAGGCGGCGGTGATCCAGGCGGAGACTCGCCGGCCGGACGTGATCCTGATGGACATCCGGATGCCACGCCTGAACGGGGTGACCGCCACCGAACGCATCCTCGCCGACGCGACGCACCGTCCACGGGTCCTCGTGCTGACCACGTTCGACCTGGACGAGTACGTCTACGCCGCTCTGCGCGCCGGCGCCAGCGGATTTCTCCTCAAGGACACGCCACCGGAGCGCCTCATCGCGGCCATCCAGACCGTGGCGGCCGGTGACATGCTCTTCGCCCCCACGGTCACCCGACGCCTGATCGAGGCATACACCCGAGACTCCAACCTCCCCCAAGCGCCGCTACCTGACCTGCGAGGGCTCACCGCTCGCGAGATCGAGGTGCTGCGGCTGGTCGGCACCGGCATGACCAACGGCGACATCGCACGCGGACTGGTGGTCAGCGAGGCGACGGTCAAGACCCACCTACATCGGGCGATGACCAAGCTTGGCCTCGCCAGCCGAGCACAGGCCGTCGTGGTCGCGTACGAGAGTGGCCTGGTCACCCCGGGACGCGACGCCACGCCCGGCTCCCGGTCATGAACTCACGGGCGCCGCTCGCGTGCGATCGCCGCGGCCAGGCCGGCGAGCACGGCGCGCTCGTGTACTTATTCGCTTACTCGATCACCGAGAAGCTGAGAGTGTTGCTCCGGAACGCCGCCTCGCGGTGACCGTCTGGCCGGTCGACAGCGAGGAACGGATCGAGGTCACCCAGGACGCCACCGTCGCGGAGCCGAAGATCGGCGCTCTGATCCGCCGTCGGTCATCTCGCCGACCCGGCCCCGAAGCGGCAAAACTGCGGGTCGAGCACGACCGCGAATAGATCCGTCGGGCAAGGGTACGAAAACCTCGGACGGCGCCACGGTCACCGGACGTGGTGGGACCAGCAGGGGAAGGGCAGACACATGCGGATCGGCTACAAGCTGGCCACCGAGGCGTTCGGACCGGCCGACCTGATCGCCCAGGCGGTCCGGGCCGAGCAGGCCGGGTTCGACTTCGTCGAGATGAGCGACCACTTCCACCCGTGGCTGGACTCCCAGGGCCACTCGCCGTTCACCTGGAGCGTGCTCGGCGCGATCGCCGCCCGTACCGAACGGCTCGGGCTGGCCACCGGCGTGACCTGCCCGAGCCTGCGCTACCACCCGGCGATCGTCGCCCAGGCCGCGGCGACCGTGGCGCTGCTGTCCGACGGCCGGTTCACCCTCGGGGTGGGTGCCGGCGAACGCCTCAACGAGCACGTCACCGGGGAGCCGTTCCCGAGTGTGCACGGGCGGCACGAGCGGCTACGCGAGGCGCTGGAGATCATCCGGCTGCTCTGGTCCGGCGGCTACCACACGTACCAGGGAAAGCACCTGCAGCTCGACGACGCGCGAGTGTTCGACCTGCCGCCGACCCCGCCGGTGATCGCGGTGGCCGCCAGCGGCTCGGAGTCCGCCCGGCTGGCCGCCGAGCTCGGCGACGGACTGTTCGCCACCGAGCCGAAGGGCTCGATCGTCGAGCACTACCGGCGGGCCGGCGGCGCCGGACCGCGCTACGCCGAGGTGCCGATGGCCTGGGCGGTGGACGAGGAGCAGGCGGTCAAGGCTGCCTGGGAGTCCAGCCGTTGGGCGGTGACCGGCTGGAAGGTGATGAGCGAGCTGCCCAACCCGGTCAACTTCGAGGCGGCCTCGGCGATGGTCGACGCCGACGACATCGCCGCGCACTTCAGCGTAGGGCCGGACCCGGCGGTGCACCTCGATGCGGTCAAACCGTACGTCGACGCCGGCTTCGACCACATCGTGCTGCAGAACGCCGGGCCCGACCCGGACGGTTTCCTGGACTTCTTCGAGCGAGAGCTGGCCGACCGGCTGCGAGGGCTCGACCGGTGACGGTGGCCGGCTCGGGCGTCGGCGCCGCAGTTGTCAGGCGCGGGCCGGGCCGGAATAGTCGGGGGCGACGTAGACCGGCAGCCGCTCGCCCTGACTGCGGGCGTAACGGCGGGTGTAGGTGACGGGCTTGACCCCGGGTCGGAGCGGCACCGTGTACTGCGTTGGCAAGGTGTCCGCGGCAGCGGCGAGGCGGCGGGGCGTCACCTCGCGACGTTGGTCATGCCACGGGCCACCCAGGAAGAGAACCTTCATATGCCGATCCTTGCCGGTTCAGCCAGCCCGCGCCTCATCCGTACGCACAATAACTATCAAATCCCGCCGGATCCGTCCGTCGCAGCTGGCTGGCCGGCCGGTGACAGCCCGGCCGGCCAGTGAAGCCCGGTCGGCTCAGCTGCCGGTGAACCGTGCCGGCCGTTTCTCCAGGAACGCGGACATCCCTTCCGCCCGGTCGGCGGTGGCGAACAATCCGTGGAAGACCCTCCGTTCGAACAGCAGGCCCTCGCGCAGTCCGACCTCCTGCGACCGCTGGACCGCCTCGCGGGCGGCGGTGACCGCGAGCCGGCTGTGCCCGGCGATCACCGCCGCCGCCGACCGGGCCTCGGCGAGCAACTGATCTGCGGGCACGATCCGGGACACCAGGCCGCACTGCTCCGCCTCCCGGGCCGGCATCATCCGCCCGGTGAGGATCAGATCCATCGCCTTCGCCGTGCCGACCAGCCGGGTCAGCCGCTGGGTGCCGCCGATCCCGGGAATCACCCCGAGGGTGATCTCGGGCTGACCGAACCGGGCGTCCTCGGCGGCGAACACCAGGTCGCACATCATGGCCAGCTCGCAGCCGCCGCCGAGTGCGTAGCCGGCGACCGCGGCGATCTTCGGCGTCCGGAACGCGGCGAACTCCTCCCAGCCGGCGAAGTGATCGGCCGTCATCGCCTGCACCGGGCTCATCGCCGCCATCTCCCGGATGTCGGCGCCGGCGGAGAAGAAGCCGTCCGACCCGGTGATCACGAAACAGCCGATGTCCGGGTCCCGGTCCAGCGGTCGCAGGGTCGCAAGAAGTTCGTCGCAGAGTGCGGTGCTGAGTGCGTTTCGGGTCGCGGGCCGGTGCAGCCGTACGGTGACCACGCCACCGTCCCGCTCGGTCGTCAGGTGCATGTCGGTTCCTCCAGTCGGGTCGCAGGATGATGGGTCGGATGGTCCGTGTTCAGTCGGCCCGGTCCCGGTTTCACGAGTCCCAGATAGCGCCGTAGGCGGGGATCCCCCGGCGCTCCAGCCCGTGGACCACCTGCCGGGTGAGCTTCTGGTTGGCGATACAGATCACCGCTTCGGCACCGGTGGCCCGCCACGCCTGGAGCGCCAGGGCCACCATGTCCGGCTTGCCGCGCCGCGCGGTGTCCCAGATGGTGGCGTCGGGCTGCACCCGCAGGATCTCGTCGACCAGTTCGTCGCCGTAGGTCGTCCGTGGGCTGCGGGTGGACCAGACCAGGTGCGCCGGCACCTTGCCGGCCAGCAGATGCGGCAGCACCGGCCCGATGCCGCTGCCGGTGGCGACGTACACCACCCGGGTGAACAGTGTTTCGATGTTGGCCACGCCGGCGGTGGTGATGCCCTTGACCCAGATCCGGTTCGGCAGGTCGTCGATCAGGGCGCCGGTCCAGTCGCCGGCCCGGGAGACGGTCAGCCGGAAGCCGCGCTCACCGGGCGCCGGCACGTTGGCGAACGAGTGCCATTCGAGCAGCGGACGGCGGCTGATCGCGGTGGACGAGCCGGCGAACGGGGTGGTGTGACCGAACGTCAGCAGGGCCACGTGGTTCGACGGCCGGTCCATCTGCACGGGCACCCGACGCAGCCGCAGCCACGGCAGGGCGACGCTGACGGTGAGCAGGGCCAGGGTCCACAGCGCCGGCGAGCCGAGCAACGCGGCGGCCATCGGCCTCCCGTCGCGGGCACCGTCGACCACCAGCACCGTCTGGGCCCACAGGAGGATCAGCGCGGCCCACCCGCCGAACCGGTGGACCCGCTCGAACAGGTCGTGCCGGCGGCCACGGACCGGCGGCAGCGCGGTCGCCACCATCGCCAGCAGCAGGGCGACCAGCAGGTAGGACAGCACCAGTACGGCGGTGACGGCCCGGTCGGCCAGCGCCTGCCGGGTCAGTTCGGCGACGTACCCGGCGAACCAGGCGGTGCCGGCGAGTGCGCCACCGACGTGCAGCCCACCGAAGTGGTAGACCTTGCCCAGGCCCCAGCGCACCCGCAGCGGCCACCGGGTCGGCGCCCGGGTGGCCAGCCAGAACAGTAGGTTGATCATGTACTGCTGGCGGATCAGCACCGCCAGGGCGACGTTGGCCAGAGCGGCGTAGGACAGGTTCGCCAGGCCGCCATCGGCCGCCCGCCACCAGCCACCGGTGGTCAGCGCGTAGTACAGCAGCGCGGCGTTGCCGACCAGGACCAGGGCGGCCAGCCGGTGGTACGGCATCAGCCGGGGGTGGCTGAGAATCCGGCGCGCCCACAGCAGCGGAGCCGGTGGATCGGACGGAGTCGGGCGGTCCAGCGACCGGCGCAGCGCAGCCTTGTCGATCTTGCCCCGGTCGGTCACCGGCAGCGCCCCGAGGGCGTGCACCCGCTCGGGCACACAGTAGTACGGCAGGGTCCGGGCGACCGCGTCACGCGCCGCCGTCGGGTCGACGGTCGCCGGGGCGACGAACGACACGAGCGTACGGTCGTCGACCTTGATGGTCGCCGCCCGACGGCACCCCGGCACCGCTTCCAGGACGGCGGAGACCGAATCCAGCTCGACCCGGAACCCACGGACCTTGACCTGGTCGTCGGTGCGGCCGAGATGCTCCAGCTCACCGTCGGGGGTCCAGCGCCCGAGATCCCGGGTACGGAACATCATCCGTCCACCGCCGAGGAACGGGTCCGGGACGTACCGCTGCCCGGTGAGCTCGGGATCGCCGAGGTAGCCGACCGACACGCAGTCACCACCCGCCCACATCTCCCCCACCTCGCCGATCGCACAGGGCCGGCGGTCGGCGTCCAGCACGTACACCGTGTTGTTCGGGGTCGGCCGGCCGATGGTGAGCCGTTCGGAGGCGGGGTCGTGCCGGTGCATGGTGTTGACGATGGTGGTCTCGGTCGGTCCGCAGCCGTTGTAGAAGACCGCCTGTCGGGCCCACCGGTCGGCCAACTCCCGTGGGCACGGCTCACCCGCCACGGCGACCACCTTGACCCGGCGGCACCGGTCCGGGTCGACGGTGCCCAGCACGCTCGGGGTCGCGACGACCACGTCCACCGTCTCGACCGTCGCCGCGATGTCCCGTCCCCGGACGACCAGGGTGCCGCCGTGGCTGAGGCATCCGAGGATCTCCCAGGCAGCCATGTCGAAGGCGATGTTGAGGATCTGCCCGACCCGCCATCCCGGCTGGATGCCCAGGTCGCCGGGGGCGGTCAGGAGCAGGTTGCACACGTTGCGGTGGGTGACGGTGACCCCGTTGGGTCGGCCGGTGGTGCCGGAGGTGAACAGCACGTAGCAGCCGTCGTCCGGGCTGGTCAGGCCGGCCGGGACGACCGGGTACGCCGATTCCGTCAACGGCTCGGCGAGCAGTTCGTCCACGGCGATCAGCATCCGGCCCGGCAGGTGCGGCAGCTCACCGACCGTCTCGGTGCTGGTCAGCACGATCCGGATCTCGGCGGTCTCGGTGACATGCCGCAGGTGGGCCTCGGTGGCCACCCCGGCGTGCTGGGGCACGTACGCGGCGCCGGTCTTCAGGGTGGCGAGGATGCCGACCACCATGGGGATCGACCGGCGCATGAACACGCCGACCCGGTCGCCCGGACGTATCCCGTGGGCGATCAGCCGGGCGGCGAGACGGTCCGCCTGCTGGTCCAGTTGTCGGTAGGTGATGCGTTCGTCGAGGTGTTCGACGGCGACCGTGTCGGGGGTGAGGACGGCCCACTGTTCGATCGCGTGCTGGATGTGGGTGGAGCCGGTCGGCTCAGCAGGGCCGTAGCCGAACCGGCGGAACAATTGTCTGTCCTGCTCGGACAGGATGGCCAACGGTCCGGTGCCGACCGCAGCAGCGGCGGTGCCGGGAATGCCGCGTTGCCGCACGGCGCTGGCCCGGGAGCGGGTCGCTGGGAGGGCGGAACCTCGCTGTGACATGACTGCCCCTTTCTCGATGCCGGGGCACCGACCAAGGAGGACGGCGCGCTTCTCCTCCATCGAACCGCGCAAGTGGTCATTAGCCCACAGACAGTGATGATCGGTAATAAATACGTAAGAGGCGTAAGAAAACGGTTAAGACGGGCGGATCTTGGCGGAAGTCCCGCCGGCACGCGTTGCGCTGCCCGCTGCGCCCGCGACTACCGCCGCCCGGTCGAGGTGCGGCACACTCCCCCGGGTGCGAGAGATACTGATCATCGGGATCGGGGCCGGCGATCCCGACCACCTGACCGTGCAGGCGATCGAGGCGCTGCGTCGGGTCGACGTGTTCTTCCTGCTCGACAAGGGTGCGGTCAAGCAGGACCTGGCGGCGTTGCGGCAGGAGATCCTGCGCCGGCACACCACCGGGGCGTACCGGGCGGTCGAGATCGCCGACCCGGAGCGGGACCGGACCGCGGTGGACTACCAGGCCGCGGTCGAGGACTGGCGCCGCCGCCGCGCCGACCGCTTCGCCCAGCTGATCCGCGACGAACTACCCGACGGCGGCTGCGGCGCCTTCCTGGTCTGGGGCGACCCCGCGCTGTACGACAGCACCCTCGCCATCCTCGACGACCTGCGGGATCGCGACGTCGTCGAGTTCGACCACCAGGTGATCCCGGGGATCAGCAGCGTCGCCGTGCTGACCGCCCGGCACCGGATCGCACTGAACCGGATCGGCCGCCCGGTGCAGATCACCACCGGTCGGCGGCTCGCCGACGAGGGCTTCCCGGCCGGCGTGGACGACCTGGTGGTGATGCTCGACGCGCAGTGTGCCTTCACCCGGTTCACCGCCGCCGACGGCATTGACATCTACTGGGGGGCGTACCTCGGCACCCCGGACGAGATCCTGATCGCCGGCCCGGTGCACCGGGTGGCCGACCGGGTCGTCACCACACGCGCCGAGGCCCGCCGCCGCAAGGGCTGGATCATGGACACGTACCTGCTGCGGCGTACTCTTGTCCAGACAACCGGACAGCACCAGAAGACCGGAGTATCCACGGAAGGCATCTGATGACTGACCAGGCCCGGCCGGTCGACCGGGACAGCCCGATGCCGCTGTGGGCCCAGCTGCACGACGACCTGGTCCGCCGGTTGACCGCCGGCGGGTTCGCCGCCGGCTTCCCCGGCGAGCACGAGCTGGTCGACGAGTACGGCGTCAGCCGGCACACGGTACGGGAGGCGTTGCGCCGGCTACGCCAGGCCGGGGTGCTGGACTCGGCCCGGGGCCGACGGACCGCCGTCCATCAGCAGCGGATCGAGCAGCCGCTCGGTGCCCTCTACTCGCTCTTCCACGAGGTGCAGGCGCGGGGAATGCGCCAGCGCAGCGAGGTACTCGCCCGCGACCTACGGGTCGACGTCGCCGTCGCGGCCCGGCTCGGGCTGGACCCGGACACCCACTTCGTACATCTGGAACGGCTCCGGTTCGCCGACGACGAACCGTTGGCCACCGACCGGGTCTGGCTGCTGGCCGAGCTGGCCCGGCCGCTGCTCACCACCGACCTGACCGGTACCGGCATCTACAGTGAGCTGGCCGGGCATGGGGTCCGGGTCACCGACGGCGAGGAACGCATCCACGCCATCGTGCCCACCGCCGAGCAGCGCCGGCGGCTGGGCGTCGGCCGGGGCGTCGGTCTGCTCGCCGTCGAACGGATCGGCCGGGCCGACGGGCGGCCCGTCGAATGGCGGGAGACCTTCGTCCGTGGCGACCGGTTCAGCCTGGTCGCCGGCTGGGCACCGCACCGGGCGTACCAGTTGCGGGTGGCCGACGGATCCCCGTTGCGCTCACCTGCCGGGCGCTGACCGTGCGGGTCGCCCGGTTGATCTCCCTGGTCCTGTTGCTGCAGTCCCGGGAGACGATGACCGCTGCGGAGCTGGCCCGCGAGCTGGAGGTTTCCGAGCGCACCATCTACCGCGACGTGCTGGCGCTGTCCGCCGCCGGGGTGCCGGTCTACGCCGACCAGGGCCGGGCCGGCGGGTACCGGCTGCTGGACGGCTACCGGACCCGGCTGACCGGGCTGAGCCGGGCCGAGGCGGAGACGCTGTTCCTGTCCGGGCTGCCCGGACCGGCCGATGAGATGGGCCTCGCCGACGTACTCGGGGTAGCCCAGCTCAAGGTGACCGCCGCGCTGCCGGTCGGGCTGCGCGACGCCGCCGGCCGAGCCCGGCAGCGGTTCCATCTGGACGCGCCCGGCTGGTTCCGGCAGGCCGATCCGCCGCCTGCGCTGGCCGACCTGGCCCGCGCCACCTGGCAGGACCAGGTGGTCCGACTCAACTACCGGCGGAGCGGCACCGAGGTGGTCAGAACGGTGCAGCCGTACGGTCTGGTGCTCAAGAACGGCACCTGGTACCTGGTCGGCAGAGTCCCCGAGGTCGGCCAGGTCAACAGCGTCGGCCAGGTCAACAGCGTCGGCCAGGTCAACAGCGTCGGCCAGGTCAACAGCGTCGGCCAGGTCAACGACGGCTACCGGATCTACCGGGTGGACCGGATCGCCGCGGTCGAGGCCACCGGCGACGTCTTCGACCGCGACCACCGCTTCGACCTGGCCGACGTGTGGGCGGCCGGCACCGCCAACTTCGTCCGCAGCATCCTGGTCGACGAGATCGTCGTACGGCTGAGTCCGGCCGGGCTGCGGGCGCTGCGCTGGGCGGTGGAGGCACCGGCCGCCCAGGCAGCGCACGAGGCGGCCGGGCCACCCGACGGTCAGGGCTGGGTGCACACCCGGCTGCCGGTCGAGTCGCCCGACGTGGCGTACAGCCAACTGCAGGCGCTCGGTCCGGAGGTGGAGGTGCTCGCCCCGCCCGCGCTACGGGACCGGATGCGCGACGCCGCCCGCCGGCTCGCCGCGCTGTACGGCGACACCGCCGGTCAGCGGTAACCGGTGGTGTCCGCCGGCCGGCCGGTCTCGACGACCTCGACGATATAGCGGTACGCGTCCGGGCTGCTGCCGTCGACGTCGGTGAAGCCGTACTCGCCGGCCAGCTGCCCACTGGACAGTGACCGCCCGGTGAACCGGGACACCTGCGGATCGGCGGCGAGCGCGACCACTGCCCGACCGACCAGCGCCGGTGTCTCGGAGATGGCGAAGTGCGGGTCCTTGGCGGTGCCGTCGCGCCAGTTCGCCTCGGTCACCCCGAAGTGATCCAGCATGGCCTCGGACCGGATCCAGCCCGGGCTGAGCGCCACCGCTGTCGCGCCGTACGGCCGCAGCTCCTCAGCCTGGGCGAAGGCCAGCCGGATGACGGCGTTCTTGGCCGTGTCGTAGAAGACCGACTCGCGGTAGTGGGTGCCGTTGTAGTCGGCGGTGCCGTCGGTCATCTCCACCACCAGCCCGCCCGGCTGACGGATCAGCAGCGGCAGCGCGTAGTGGCTGGTGATCAGGTGGGTGTCGATGGCGAGCCGCAGCGTCCGCAGGCCACGGTCCAGCGGCTGCTCCCAGATCGGCGACTCGAAGTCGGTCAGATGGTCGGCCCCCCAGATGTCGTTGACCAGCACGTCGAGCCGGCCCTGTTCACGGTCGATCCGCTGCACCAGGGTACGGACCTGGTCCGGTTCCAGGTGGTCGGTCGGCACCGCGACTCCGGTGCCGCCGGCGGCGTCGACCAGTTCGGCGGTCTCCTCGATCGTTTCCGGGCGGTCCATCTCGGAACGTTGCCGTCGGGTGCTGCGGCCGGTGACGTAGACGGTGGCGCCGGCGGCACCGAGTTCGATGGCGATCCGCCGGCCGGCGCCGCGGGTCGCCCCGGCGACCAGTGCTGTCCTGCCGTTCAGTGGTGTGGTCATGCCGCTGACGGTGCCAGCAAAACCTGACATCCGACGTCAGCTTTTCCAGAAAACAGCAGCCTTGTTGACTCCATCGAATAGGGTCGATACATTGCCGTAACAATAGGAAAACCCTTTCCCCGCGTCGCTGTGGGGGCACGACCAGGCAGAAGCAGTCTCCGACAACCCAGGAGGTTCCATGACAGCCACCAGATGGCGGCGCTGGCGTACCGGCGTCGTGGCGCTCGCCACGACCGCCATGGTCGCCACCGGCGCAGCGGTCGGCATCCAGCACGCGGCCGCTGCCACCGTCGATACCAACGCCTGGTACGTGCTGGTCAACCGGCACAGCGGCAAGGCGATCGACCTGTACAACTGGGCGACCAACGACGGCGCGCCGATCGTCCAGTGGGCGCGCAACGACCAGTCCGTTCAGCAGTGGCAGTTCGTCACGGCCGGCAACGGCTACTACAAGATCCGGTCCCGGCACAGCGGCAAGTACCTGGAACTACCCAACGCCAACGACGGCACCCAGCTCGTCCAGAACCCCGACAACGGCAGCACCCGGCAGCATTTCGGGGTGCTGGACTCGGACAGCGGTTACGTCCGGTTCGTCAACCGGCACACCAGCAAGGTGCTGGACGTGTGGGAGTGGTCCACCGCCGACGGTGGGATCATCTCCCAGTACCAGGACCTCAACGGCTGGAACCAGCAGTGGCAGATGGTCCGGGTCGACAGCGGCGGCCCGCCGCCGACCACCCCGCCGCCGTCCGGCGGCTGCGGGTCCGGCTCGTTCAACGCCGAGGCCGTGCAGAACGGCTCGACCTGGACGGCACGCAACGGCGGCAGCACCGTCTACACCGGCTCCAGCATGCTGTCGGCCATGCAGGCGGCGGTGAACAGCCTGTCCGCCGGGCGCAACAGCAAGCAGAAGGTGATCGTGCGTGGCTCCGGGTCGATCAGCGCCGGCTCCCGGCTGTCGCTGCCGTCGTACACCGTCCTGGAGGTCTGCGGCACGGTCAACGTGACCGGTTCCGGCTCCGGTGACCAGGCGGTGGTCTACGCCCGCGGCGTCACCGACGTCGAGGTGACCCGGCTCAACATCACCGGCAACCCGCTGTACGGGATCTTCATCCGCAACGGCAACAACATCACCCTCGGCCAGATCGACATCCGGGTCACCGCCGGCCTGGGCATCCGGATCGACAACCACGGCGACCGCAGCCAACGGTCCCGCAACGTGCGGATCGACAACGTGTACGTGCAGGGCACCAGCGCGCACGGCGTCGAGACGTACGGGGTCGACGGGCTGACGGTCGGCACCGTCACCGCCCGCAACACCGGCTACTCCGGCCTGATACTCAACGACACCATCAACGCGACCGTCGGCACCGTTGACGCGCAGGGCGCCGGCACCGGCACCGGCTACGCCGGGTTCCGGATGGCCAACCGCAACGGCCGGGTCGGCAACAGCTACCCGACGAACATCCGGGTCGGCACGGTCATCGCCCGGGGCGGCGGCCGGGGCATCTTCTGCGTGTCGGAGTCCGGCGGCGCGGTCATCGACCGGATCGACATCTCCGGCACCGGCAGCAACTCGATCCTGCTGGAGAACTGCTACAACGTGAACATCGCGGCGGTCTCCGGTTCGGTCAACGGCTCGGACGTGCGGATCGCCTCGCGCACCGAGTTCCCGGTGTCGCGCGACATCACCCTGCAGAACCTGACGCTGACCAATTCGCAGATCAACGAAAACCCGTGCGGGCAGAACATCGTGATCCGCAACATCGCGCTGAACAACTCGACCATCAACCGCTGTTGACGGGCCGGCCGGCGCGGCGGCACCGGCGGGTGCCGCCGCGCCGCCACCCGACGAACTGCCGTACCAGCAGCACCAGGATCAGCAGGCCGGCCAGGGCGGCCCAGCCCCACGGATACCGTTCGGTCTGCACCTCGAACTCCACCGCGGCGGAGCCGCCGACCATCTCCGCCGTGGTCAACCGCCCCAGTACGGCGTACCGGCCGTACAGCGGTCCGTCGACCGGCACCACGATCCGGACCGTTGTGCCATGCCCTGCCGGCAGCGGCGCGATGTCGGTCGCCTCGACCACTGATGTCGCGCGGCCGGGCCGGCCGGTCAGCAGGGACAGCTGCACCGCACCGACCTCGGCGGTGCCGTCGTTGCGCAGGTCGACGTCGATGGCGATCTCGCCGCGCAGGGCGAACAGGGCCGACCAGGTCCGCTCGGCCGGTGCCACGCTCACCCCGGCCAGCCGGAGCCCGGCCCGATCGGGCCCGGCCGGGGCAACCGGCGCGGTCAGGTCGGTGACGTCGATCGCGGCGGTGCCGGTCACCGGTACCGCCACCGCGTACTCCGTCTCCGGGGCGAGGGCTCGGGCGCGAACCACGCAGGGGCAGGCCACCGGCGGCGCGGCGACGGTGAGCTGGGCGGCGACCGGCTGCCGGTCGGCGACGTACAGCTGCCGGGCCGATCCGGTGGCGCAGTCGAGCGCGCCCCGGCGGGCCTGGTTGCCGCAGACCTCCAGCTGCACGGTGCCGGTCGGCCAGCCGGTCAGGGTGACGCTCACCGGCGCACCGACGAGGGCGTCGGCCGGTGCGACGGCGACCTGGGGCGCGGTGGCGGTCGCGGGTGCCGACGGCAGGCCGCCGGCACCGGCGACCAGGACCAGGACCAGGGCGCACACCGAGGTTCGCCGGCCGGTCACGGCACGGTGCTGGTCGGGGCGGTGCCGGAGACCGGGCGGCGGGTACGCCAGCGGCGTACCCCGAACCACCCGGCGAGGGCGACGATCGCGGCGAGCAGCAACCACGGCGGCGCCCAGACACCGGCGGTACGGGTGACCGGCGGCAACGCCACGTCCACCGTGGTCGGGGCCAGATCGACGGTGGCGGTCAGCCGCAGCGCCGGCGGTACGCCGGTGATCCGCTCGGTCACCGTGAAGGTGCTGCCGGGCAGCAGTTCGGGCAGGTCGACCGGATCGGTGCGGGCCAGCTCCCAGCCCAGCGGGCCGTCCAGCAGCACCGCTCCCGTACCACCGACGCGGATGTTTCCGGTGTTGCGCACCTGGTAGGTGACCTCCACGTCACCGTCGCCCAGCGGGCTGACCGGGTCGTCGTAGCTGATGCTCATCGATTCGACGTTGACCGCCGGCCGGACCGGGCCGTCGACCCGCAGGTAGACCCGGGCGGCGACCCGCTGGTCGACGTTGACCTGCTGGCCACTGGCGTCGGTACGGAGCTGGGCGATGGAGCCGATCACCCCGCCGGCGTGGTCGCCGGGTGTCGCGTTGGCCGGCACCGTCAGGCGGAACGGGATGTCCAGCCGTTTCCCGGCCGGCACCGCGTACTCCCGCTGGTCGAAGTGGATCCAGGTGCCGACGTCGGTGGCCGGTTCGTCGGCCGGGAGCAGGGCGAACGCGCCGTCGTCGGTGAGGAACCCGTCGGTGCCGTACACGGTGAACGTCCGGTCCTGGTCGCCGAGGTTGCGCACCGCGACGTGGTCGGTGATCTCCGCGCCTGGGGCGAGGTCGTAGACGAAGTAGTTGCGTCCGGTCGGCCCGTCCGCGCTGGACGGCTGCACCGCCCAGGTGACCGCGGCGGCCGGAGCCGGACCGGCCGGCTGAGCGGCGGCCGGGGTGGCGCCGGGCAACGCGAGCAGTCCGGCCACCAGCAGGCCGATGGCGGCGCGGCGGCGGTGCGGGCGACGGGTGGGCGGGGCGGACATCGGGCGCTCCAGTCGGGCCGGTGGCCGGTGCGGGACCGTCGCGGTCCCGCACCGGCCGGTGGGGCTGATCCTCAGGACAGGGTCAGCGTCAGGGTCGCGGTGTAGTCGCCCGGCGCCGCCGCCGCGGGTACGCCGAGGTTGAGCTGCGCGCCGCAGGTGAAGCTGCCGGCGCTGGCGCCGGCCGCCGAGGTGCACAATGCCCGGGCGGTGCCGAGTCCGGCACCCGGGTCGGCCACCGCGCCCGGGGTGACCGTGCCGCTCTGCCCGACCAGCGGGTCGTCCACCACGGATGCGGTGGGCGCCCAGCCGAGGTTGTCCGCCGCGATGACCGCGCCGCCGGCGGCGACGAAGTCACCCACCTGACCGACCAGACTCCAGCCGGCGTTGGTGCCGCGCAGGTCGGACACGGTGGCGGTGTTCAGCTCGCCGCTGGTGACGGCGCCGTTGCCGGTCGGCGGCAGGGTGACCGAGGAACCGGCCACGCTGAGCGTGAGCGGGCCGCCGCCCAGCACGGTCGCGGCGATCTGCTGGCTGGCGTCGCCGCCGCCGGCCGGGGCCGCGAAGCTGATCGGAGTGAAGGTGTCCTGGCTGCGGTCGGCGGAGCCGCGCGCAGCGAAGGTGATCACATAGCACTGGGTGACGGTGCAGTCGACCGCGTTGCCGTTGCGGTCGGTGTACTGGGCACTGATCGGCAGCGTGGTGCTGAACGAGCCGTCCGGGTTCATCGTGTCCCGGGCGTCGGTCGGCTCGTTGGTGCTGCTCACCCACTTGGTGACCTGCAGGACGCTGGCGTTGGTCCAGTGTTCGTCGACCTTCGGGCCGAACGACACGTAGATCCCGGCGGCGTCGTTGGCCTGCGGGTCGAAGCCGCTGCCGTCGACGGTGATGGTGGCGCCGGCCGGGTCGACGTCGGTGTCCGGGCTGACGTCGACCGACGGAGCGGCCGGTCCACCGCCGCCGGAGGTGACCGCCTCGAACGACAGCGGATCGAGGACCTGGCCGGCCGGGTAGAAGCCGGCGAAGGCGGTGGCGCCTTCAGCGGTCAGAATGGCGGTCAGGTCGGTGCCGGTGATGCCGTCCGCACCAGCCGCCAGGTTGGCGTCGGTGGTGGTGAGGTCGGCGATGACCGCCTGGGTGACGTCGACCGACGGGAACGCGGTGCTTTCCAGTTCGACGTCGGCCTTGAGGACGGCGGTGCCGCCGGAGATGGCCACCGTCGGGTTGGCCAGGGTGATGGTGAACGTGTGCGCCGGGAACGAGAAGACGACCGTGCCGCCGTACGTGGCGTTCGTCTCACCGGTCTCGGCGTCGTAGCTGCCGCCGGTGGACGGGAAGGCGAACGTGCCATCGGCGTTGATCGACGCACCGTCACTCACCGCGATCGGCGGATTGCCGTCGCCGGACGACACGTAGTTGCGGAACGACTCCTTGAAGCCCCAGTTCAGGCTTCCCTCGGTGATGTCGGCAGGGGCAGCCACTGCGGGTGCGGCGCCGACGAGTGCGGTCGCGGTGCCCAGTACGGCCGCAGCCGCCCAGGTCGCCGACCGTCGCCCCAGAGCACCAGCTCTGGATGTGATCATCGACTGGTCCTTTCCGGATAGTTACTCACCGTGTTCCACTTCTGCTGTGGACACGGCATGCGATCGAGGTTAGGTTAGCCATGCCTAACCAGAAGCGGTTCCGGCAGGGGTACCTGATCTTCGACCCGGTCGGACCCTTGTCCCGAACTGCGACGGTGACTTAGGTTAGGCAAACCTTCATTGAGAACTCAACCGACGATCGTCGGAGGGATCACCCATGCCAACGCCGCTGCTCAGCGGCCGGGTCACCGCGACCTTGGCGGTCGTAACCGCCACCGCCGCGACCGCCGTCGTCGCGACCGCCGCCGTACTCGCCGCACCACCGTTGGCGTCGCCGGCCCACGCGGACACCTCCGCGACCGGATCCGGCGGCCAGCGACTCACCGTCTCCGACTCCACCGGCATCAGTCGCTCCGGCGCGACCGTCACGGTTACCGGCACCGGGTACGACACCAACAAGGGCATCTACGTCGGGTTCTGTGTGGACAACGGCGACGGGGCGCTGCCGACACCGTGCGGCGGCGGGGTGGACACCTCCGGCGGCAGCGGCAGCTCGCACTGGATCTCCAGCAACCCTCCGTCGTACGGCGAAGGACTGGCCGTGCCGTACGGCGACGGCGGCTCGTTCCAGGTCCGGGTCCCGCTGACCGCGAGGATCGGCGACGTCGACTGCACCGTACGCACCTGCTCGGTGGTCACCCGCGCCGACCACACCCGGACCAGCGACCGCAGTCAGGACGTACGCGTCCCGATCAGCTTCGCGGCCGCCGCCGCGCCCGCCCGCACCAGCGCCGCCCCGGCTGCCGGCAGCCCGGACCGGACCACCGCGCCACCGGCCCCGGCAACCGGCGACGCCGCAGGCCCGTCCGACACCGACGGTACGGCCGGTGACCCCAGCGGCTCCGCACCAGCCGCCGGTGCCACCACCGGCCAACCGACCGACGACACCGCCGGCCCGACCGCCGTCGCCGGCACCGAACCGACCGGGTTGGCGGTCACCCGGGTCAGCACCGTCGGCCCGGCCGGCCGGTGGTGGAGCAGCACGCTGATCCTGCTGGCGCTCGGCGTACTGGCGCTGGCCGGGCTGTCCGCTGTCCGCCGCCGGCACCGCCGGAGCCGGTCGTGAACCGCCCGACGCTGGTCGTGAACCGCCCGACGCTGGTCGGGCTGCTCGCCGCCGCGCTGCTCGTCGGCCCGGTGGCCGGCTGCGCCGACAGCGCCGCCAACCCAGGCGCGGCACCGGAACCGGCGACCTGCGGGCCGGTCACCGCCGTCGTCGCCGACGACGCGGTGACCCCGCTGGACCCGGCGCCGCAGCCGGCGTTGCCGGTCACCGTCACCGACGCCGCCGGCGACCGGGTCACGGTGACCGACGCCGACCGCATCCTCGCGGTGAACCTGTACGGCTCCATCGCCGAGATCGTCTTCAGCCTCGGCCTCGGTGACCGGGTCGTCGGGCGGGACACCTCCACCGACTTCCCGGCCGCCGCCGACCTGCCGCTGGTCACCCCCGGCGGACACGATCTGTCCACCGAGGCGGTCATGGCGCTGGACCCCAGCGTGGTGCTGCTCGACGACAGCATCGGCCCGCCCGAGGTGCTCGACCAGCTCCGCGCCGCCGGCATTCCGGTGGTACGGATCGGCGACGAACAGAGCCTGGCCGCCGTACCGGTGCACATCCGTGAGGTGGCCGCCGCGCTCGGCGTCGCCGACGCCGGCGAGGCACTCGTCGCCCGGGTCGAAGGCGAGATCGCCGCCGCCCGCGACGGCATCGCGAACGACGCCCAGCGACCCCGGGTCGCCTTCCTCTACCTGCGCGGCACCGCCGGCGTCTACCTGATGGGCGGCGAAGGCGCCGGCTCGGACGCGATGATCGCCGCAGCCGGCGGCGAGGACGCCGGCACCGCCATCGGACTGGCCCGGTTCCGGCCACTGACCAGCGAGGGTCTGATCAACGCCGCACCGGACGTCATCCTGGTGATGACCAAGGGCCTCGAATCGGTCGGCGGGGTGGACGGCCTGGTCGCCATGCCCGGCGTCGCCCAGACCCCGGCCGGCCAGCAGCGACGGATCATCGACATGGACGACACCGTGCTGCTCAACTTCGGCACCCGTACCGGGAAGGCGATCCAGGCTCTCGCCCGCGCCATCCACGAATGCCGGTGACGGCGTGACCGCTCCCGTACTCGCCAACCGCCGTCCGCTGCTGCTCACCGGCCTCGCCGGCACGCTGCTCGTCGTCGGCGTGGTCGCCGCCGGCTCCGGACAGGTGCAGATCGCCCCGGCCGAGGTGGTCGCCTCGGTGCTGCACCGGCTCGGTCTGGAGATCGGCGCGCTGCCGGCCGCACCGCACGGCGAGAACGCGCTGTGGATCGTCCGGTTCCCCCGGGTCGTCCTGGCCGGAATCGTCGGCGCGTCGCTCGGCTGCGCCGGCGCCGTCATGCAGGGCGTCTTCGGCAACCCGCTGGCCGAACCCGGGGTCATCGGGGTCTCCTCCGGTGCGGCGGTCGGCGCCGCCCTGGCCATCGTCACCGGAATCTCCACGCTCGGCGGCTGGACGCTGGCCGCTGCCGCGTTCGCCGGCGGGCTGGCCACCACCTACCTGGTGTACGCGTTGTCCCGCGCCGACGGACGTACCGAGGTGGTCACCCTGGTGCTCACCGGCATCGCGGTCAACGCGGTCGCCGGTGCCGCGATCGGTCTGCTGATGTTCGTCACCGACGCGGCCGGGGTGCAGGCGATCGCCTTCTGGAACCTCGGCAGCCTGGCCCAGGCCAACTGGAACGCGGTGGCGGTCGCCCTGCCCTGCCTGGTCGTCGGGCTGACCGCCGCACTCGCCTCGGCCGGCAAGCTGGACCTGCTCGCCCTCGGCGAACGCTCCGCACGTCACCTCGGGGTGGACGTGGAACGGCTCCGGGTACGCATGATCATCGTCACCGCGCTGCTCGGTGCCGCCGCGGTGGCCTTCACCGGCGTGATCAGCTTCATCGGTCTGGTGGTGCCGCACCTGGTCCGGATGGTCGCCGGACCCGGGCACCGGGTGCTGCTACCGGCCAGCGCGCTCGGCGGGGCGGTGGTGGTGATCGCCGCCGATCTGGCCGCCCGGACCCTGGTCGAGTACCAGGAACTGCCGCTCGGGGTGCTCACCGCGGTGGTCGGCGGACCCGCCTTCTTCTGGCTACTGCGCCGTACCCGGCACCGGGCCGGAGGTTGGGGATGAGCCCGCCGCCGATCCGGCTGCTCGGCGGGCGTACGGCGCGGCTGCTCGGCCGGCGCGGGCCCGCCCGGGTGCCGGCCACCCGGCCGGCCGGCAGCGCGCTGGTCGAGGTCGACCGGCTGCGGGTCGAACTCGGCGGGCGGGCGGTGCTCGACCAGATCGACCTGGTGGTCCACACTGGCGAGGTGGTCGCCCTGGTCGGTCCGAACGGTGCCGGCAAGTCGACGCTGCTCGCCGCCATCGGCGGCGACGTCGCGGCGGCCGCCGGCGCGATCCGGATCGACGGCGCGCCGCAGTCCGCCTGGACCTCGACCGAGCTGGCGCTGCGTCGGGCGGTGCTGACCCAGCGCAGCGTGCTGTCCTTCCCGTTCACCGTCGCCGAGGTGGTCCGAATGGGCCGGGCGCCGTGGGCCGGGCTGCCCGCCGAGGAGTCCGACGACCCAATCGTCGAGGAGTGTCTGGCGGCCACCGACGTGGCGCGGTTCGCGGACCGTACCTTCACCTCGTTGTCCGGCGGCGAGCAGGCCCGCGCCGCGCTGGCCCGGGTGCTCGCCCAGCGGGCCGCCGCGCTGCTGCTCGACGAGCCGACCGCCGCGCTCGACCTGCACCACCAGGAGCTGGTGCTCCGGCTTGCCCGGCAGCGCGCCGCCGCCGGTGACGCCGTCGTGGTGGTGCTGCACGACCTCGGTCTGGCCGGCGCGTACGCGGACCGGATCGCGTTGCTGTCGGCCGGCCGGCTGCGGGCCGTCGGACCACCCGGCAAGGTCCTCACCGGTGCGCTGCTCAGCGAGGTGTACCGGCACGACATCGAGGTGTTGCCGCACCCCGAGACCCGACTCCCGCTGGTCGTTCCGCGACGGCAGCACCCGACACCGGCAGGGGCCCGACACGGCAAGGAAAGGAACCCCCGACATGAGTGACACCTTCTCCGCCCGGCTGCGGGCGGCCAGTTGGCAGGACCACCAGGCGGCCGAGTCCCAGCAGTACGTCTCCGCGCTGGTCGCCGGGGAGCTGCCCCGGCAGCGGTACGCCGACCTGGTCGCCCAGCACTATTTCATCTACCAGGTGCTGGAGGAGGCGGCCGACGCGATGCGCGACGATCCGCTGGCCGGCGGCTTCGTCGACGACCGGTTGACCCGGTTGCCGGCGTTGGAGGCCGACCTGGCGTACCTGCTCGGCCCGGACTGGGCCGGCCGAATTGCCCCGAACCTGGCGACCCGCCGCTACGTCGCCCGGATGCAGGAGGTGTGCTTCACCTTCGCGCCGGCGTTCATCGCCCACCACTACACCCGGTACCTCGGTGACCTGTCCGGCGGGTTGTTCATCGGCCGCCAGGTGGCGCAGACGTACGAGCTGACCGAGGAGGGCGGCGTGGCGTTCTACCACTTCGCCGGCATCGACGATCCGCGCGGATACAAGAACGCGTACCGGGCCCGGCTGGACGCCCTGCCGCTGGACGTCACCGCCGAGGCGGCTCTGGTCGGCGAGGTGGCGGTGGCCTACCGGCACAACTCCGCGGTCCTCGCCGAGCTGGGCCAGGAGCAGGAGCCGAAGCCGGTGACGCCGGAGTCGATGGAGTCGGCGGCGTGACCGGCCCGTTCACCGCCGAGGTGGTCGCCCAGGTGGCTCGGCACATGAACGACGACCACGCGGCCGACTCGTTGCTGATCTGCCGGTCGCTGGGTGGCACCCCGCAGGCGACGGCGGCTCGGATGACCGGCCTGGACGCCGACGGCATCGAGTTCGCCGCCACCGTGGCCGGCGTCGAGGTGCCGGTCCGGGTGCCGTTCGCGTACCGGCTCACCGAACGGGTCCAGGTCCGCCACGAGGTGGTCCGGATGTACCAGGAGGCCTGCGCCCAACTGGGCGTCACGCCCCGGCCGGCGGAGACGCGGTAGGCCGGCAGCGGAGACGCGGTAGGCCGGCAATCGAGCGGGGCCCTCCGGCGTGTGCGACCATCACGAAATGGTTGCCAACCGGCATCACGGTCATATCTCGCACGGCGGTGTCGCGGTGCGGCTCGTCGCCTGGCTGGCGACGGCCGTAATCGTACTGTCGATCGCCGGGTGCACCGGGATCGGCATCGGCGAAGCACCCGAATCCGGCAGCGCGACCTACTCGGCGTGGGGGCTGAACGAGGCGTCCAGCGCGCTGACCGGCTCCGACCGGATGATCGTCCTCAACGGCGACGTGCAGCGCAGCGAGCAGGAGTTCTTCCAGGTGCGCGGGGTGTGGGGGCCGGACGGCTTCACCCTCGACGAGACGTCCGCGACCAAGGTACGGGCGTTGGCCGGCCAACTGCCGCAACGCACCGGTGACCCGGACTGTCACCGGCTGGTCCTGGTCAACCACGGCTTCTTCGGCGGCGGGGCGATCGCCGTGGTCGACCCGGAGGAGTTCCCGCCCGGCGAGCCGGTGGTCGCCCGGCCACTGAACTGACCTCGCCTGCCAGGGCGGATGCCGCAGGTGCATCAGGATGCACCTGCGGCATCAAGCTCGACCGGTACCCCCGCCCCGGGACGGCACTGGTTCCAGACAGCCGGTTCCAGCCGCTCCTAGCCGGTGGTCACGACCGGCGCCGGGTCGCAGGGCAGGCCGTTGAGGGTGAACCCGGCCGGCACCGGTCCGGCGCCTGCGCCGCCGCTGCCGAGGAAGCCGAACTCGACCCGGCCGCCAGCGGGCAGTGAGGCGTTCCAGGCGGCGTTGGTGGCGGTCACCGTCGCCGCGTCCTGGGTGATCACCGCGTTCCAGGCGACCGCTACCTGCTGTGCGCCAGCGAACGACCAACCGAGCGACCAGCCGTCGATCGGCTCGTCACCGGTGTTGCTGACGCCGACAGTCACGGTGAAGCCCGACCCCCAGTCGCTGTCCACCCGGTAGTCGACCAGACACTCGGCGACCGGCTCCGGTTCGTCGGCCTCGAAGGTGATCCGGTGCAACTGGCCGGGCAGGTCGTTGGCGAGGTAGAACTCGCCGTCCGCGGCCACCGCGAGGGTGGTCGGTTGGATCGGCAGCTCACCGATGACCGCCGTGTCGTACCCACCGTCCGCGACGGGCCGGATCGCGTACGCGGTCGCCGAGCAGTAGTCGGTGGCCAGGTAGGTGCCGGTAGCGGCGGATTCGCTACCCCGGTAGACGTGGCCGCCGATCACCGCGCAGCCGCCGACCGAGGTCTGGTAGTGGAACACCGGGTCGACGTACTCGGCCGCCGGGTCGCACCGCTGCGGGTCGAACTCGACCGGACCTTCCCGGCAGGACCAGCCGAGGTTGGCCCCGGCCACCCCGCGCAGATGGTTGACCTCCTCGTAGCTGCCCTGTCCGACGTCGGCGATCCACAGCGAGCCGTCCGCCGGGTCGAACGAGAACCGCCACGGGTTGCGCAGGCCGTACGCCCAGATCTCGGCACGGGCGCCGGCTTCGTCGACGAACGGGTTGTCCGCCGGTACGCAGTACGCCAGGTCGCCGCAGGCGGCCGAGACGTCCAGCCGGAGGATCTTGCCGAGCAGGGTGCCGAGGTCCTGGCCGGTGCCGAGCACGTCGTCGGCGCCGCCGCCGTCGCCGATGCTCCAGTAGAGGTGGCCGTCCGGGCCGAAGGCCAACTGCCCGCCGTTGTGGTTGGCGTACTCGGTGTGCGGCTGGCTGAGCAGGATCTCCTCCCGGTCGGCCGGCACCGGCTGCTGGTCGGCGGCGTCCAGCCGCAGCCGGGACAGGGTGACCGCGCCGTCGGGCAGCGCGGTGTATGCCAGGTAGATCGCCGGGTCGGCGGCGAATCCCGGGGACGTGGCGATGCCCAGCAGGCCACGTTCGTTGCCGGAGGTGTCGACCCGGTCACCGATGTCCAGCAAAGCCGTCTCGGCCAGGCCAGAGGCCGGATGGTAGACCCGCACCCGGCCAGCCTTCTCGGTGATGAACAGCCGGCCGCTGCCGTCGTCCGGAGCCACCATCGCGGTCGGTCGTTGCAGCCCGAAGGCGACCTGGGTGCTGGTGACGGAGAGCTGGTCGAGCGGCACCTCGGCGGCCGCCGAGGTCGCCGCCGAGGCGAGGTCGGCGGGCTCGGCGTGTGGGTCGGTGTACGGCGCGGCATGGGCCATGGTTGCGGAAAGCACCAGCGCGGTAGCGGCGAGTGTCGTTGCGGCGACCCGCCAACCAGCCAACGCAAAAGATCGAGGATCTCTCATATTCATGATGATCAGCTTATGGCCAGGGTGACCCGATCGCCACGCCTGCGCCACCCGACCGAGACAGAATTCCACCACTCAGGGTAGTCAAATGGGCGCACAAAGTGGTTACTCTGGGTACATGGAGCCGGACTCCCCCGACCCGATCCAGATCGCCGAACTGGTGATCGCCTGGTCCGGTGGGATAATCGCGGCTTTTGCCCTTTTGGTCACTGCGTTGACGGTGGTCTTCGTCTTCGCGGGTTTCGTCGGTGTCCGTGAACTGCGCACCATCCGGCGCACCGGCGCCCGCGCCCGGCTGGAACTCGACCGCCAACGGGTGGTCGCCGAGGAGATCGTCGCACAGGCCGACCGGGCCATAGACCAGGCGGAGACCCTCTCCGAGCAGGCCGACACGCTGGTCGGCCGGGTGGAGACGGCGGTCGGCCGGGCCGAACGCCAGTCCGAGCAGGTACACCTGCTGATCGAGGACATGCGGTCCCGGCTCAGCGACTTCGATCACCGGTTGACCACCCAGGTCGAGGTCTCCTACCTGTTCAACCAGGGAGAGGCCGCGTACTGGGAGGGCTACTACGAGAAGGCGGTGGAATGCCTGCGCCGGGCGGTCGAACTCGATCCGCGTAACCCCCGGGTGCGCTACCGGCTGGGCCGATCGCTGACCAACCTCGGCGAGGACGCCGCCGCCGAGCAGGAGCTGACCACCGCCATGTCGCACCGGTTGCCGGCCGACGCCGCCGACCGGGCGTTGGCCCTGCTACACCGCTACGCGCGGCCGGACCGGGCGCTGGCCTACGCCCGCAACTCGACCAAGCACGGCCCGCACGACGCGCAGAACTGGAACTGTCTCGGGCTGCTGCTGCGCGACAATGGTGACTTCACCGCTGCCCGGGACGCCCATCAGCAGGCCAACCGGTTGGACCAGGAACTCGTCTCCACCCCGTTCTTCCTGGCGCTGCTCGCCGCCCACGGCCAGGCGCTGCCACATGCCCGGGACCGTTCTGCCGAAGCGATCAGCCGGCTCGACTCCAGCGAACGACGGGCCAAGATCAAGCCCATGTGGGCGTCGTTGATCCGGTGGACCGACGAGGTGCTGCGCGGCAACTACGCCGAGGCCGACCTGCACGCCGCGGTGCTCTACCAGACCTGCCAGTCGAGTCGGCGGGCGCGGGAGATCTGCGACCACATGGACTTCCTGTTGCGGTCACTGGCTCGCGAGGAGCACCGGGACCGCTATCTCGGGGCCATCGAACGCACCTGGCTGACCGGCCGGCCCTGCTGACTTTCTGCCCGCTGCCGTGCAGCCTGCCGACTGCTACCCCTGCTTGCCGGCCGCTCCGGAGATGGCCGCCACGCCGAGTGCGGCGAGCGCCACCTGCAACGCGAGCTCGATCCAGTCGACACCCCGGGTCTCGGCCACCCCGAACAGGCTGGCGACCAGAGTGCCGAGCAACGCCGCCACCACACCGATCAGCAGGGTGACCCAAATTTTCAGCTTCTGCTTGCCCGGGACGACCAGCCGCCCGAGCGCTCCGACGATGAGACCGATGATAAGCGCCGAGAAGATTCCGTCGATTTCCACCGCATACCCCCTGTACCGGTCGGCTGGCCGCCCCTACCGCACTGTCGGCCCTCTCCTACCACCATGCCAGAACCGGGCAACGACGCCCATCGCGTCAAGCACCGGACAGCCCATCGATGAATCACAGTAGATAGTCGCGCTGAGCTGGATCTTCTCAGCAGATTCGCAGCATGACGCGATAATCTCTCGGGTAAGACAAAGCTGTCCTCCCTTCGTCACCCCTCGACTGGAGCATCGGCATGTCGGCACCGGACGCACCCGCCACGAAAGCCTCCCGACCGGGCCGCCGCACCCCGATCTGGGCGGTGCTGACCATCGCCGTCGGCGCGCTGCTGATGGCCACCAGCGCGACCGCGGTTGTCGGCGGCAAGCTGCTGATCGACCGGTACACGAGTCGAATCCAGCAGCAGGACCTGCTGGCCGGTGCCGCGAAGGTCCCACAGGAGCCCGACGGCGAGGCGCTGGACGGCCCGATCACCATGCTGCTGCTCGGCGTGGACGAACGGGGCAGCCGGCCTGGCGAGATGCGTTCCGACACGATCATCATCCTGCACGTGCCGGCCACCCACGATCAGGCGTACCTGGTGTCGGTCCCCCGGGACACCTGGGTCGAGGCACCGGCGTTCGAGCCGAGCGGATACCCCGGCGGCGAGTCGAAGATCACCGACGTGTTCCGAGCCGGCTCGCGCAACGGAGTCGGCCGGACCGGCGGCGCGCAACTCGTCGCACTCACCCTCAACGACCTGACCGGCATCGAGTTCGACGGCGCGGCGATCATCGACTTCGGCGGTTTCCGGGACGTCATCGACGCGCTCGGCGGGGTCCGGATGTGCGTCGACCAGCGGGTGAAGTCGCAGCACATGCGGCTGGTCGACGGCGAGCCCACCTGGCTGGCCGAGGCCCGCGAGGTCGGTGGCGGCGAGGAACTGTGGCACGAGGAGGGCTGCAAGCGGATGGCCGGGTGGGAGGCGCTGGACTACTCCCGCCAGCGCTACGGCCTGCCGAACGGGGACTACGACCGGCAGCGTCACCAGCGGCAGCTGCTGAAGGCCATGGTGCAGGAGGCGAGCAGTACCGGCGTACTGACCAACCCGGCGAAGATCGACCGGGTGATCACCGCGGCCGGCAAGGCCTTCGTACTGGACACCGGGGGCGTCCCGATCGCCGATTTCGTATTCACCCTGCGCGGGATCACCTCGAACGACCTCATCATGGTGAAGACCAACGGCGGCGAGTTCAATCCGGCTGGATTCAGCAGTACGGCGGCCGAACGGCTCACGCCGGAGAGCCTGGAGATGTTCGACGCGGTACGGACCGGCACACTGGACGACTACCTGTTGGCCAACCCGGACGCCGTCCAGCGGGATTGACCGTCCGGCGGGATTGACCGTCCAGCGACATTGACCGTCCGGCGGATCGGGACATCCGTCACCGTGATTCCCACCGCACGGTCCACATCGGTACGGTGTCCCCATGACCGCCGCGTACCCGGTCCGGGTCAGCTTCACCAATCACGTCACCGCCGCCGACTGGCAGGCACTGCAACAGGCCGGACAGCCGGTCCAGCTGGGCCGCAAACATGGGCTCTTCCTTCAGGACGAGCAGAGCCGCGACGTGTTCGTGCTGCTCCACGGTGCGGTCAAGGTGTACCGGACCGAGGCCAACGGCAGCGAAACAATGCTGACCGTACGGTCTACTGGGGATCTGCTCGGTGACATCGCGGCGCTGGACGGCACGCCCCGGTCGGCCAGCGTCTCGGTGCTGCGCCCGGTCACCGCCCGGAAGCTGACCACCGAACAGTTCCTCAAGCTGGTCGACGACCGCGACCTGCACCCCGCGCTGCGCCGCTACACCAACGCCCGGCTGCGCGAATCCGACGAACAGCGGGTGGAGATCGCCTCGCTGCCGGTGCCGCAACGGCTCGCCCGGGCGCTGCTCCGGCTCGCCAAGGCCACCCCGGACGGCCCGAACCAGGCCTCGCTCGACCTCGGCCTCTCTCAGGACGGCCTGGCCCAGCTGATCGGGGCGTCCCGCAACGCGGTGGTGACCGCGATCACCCGGTTCCGCGACGACCGGTTGATCGCGACCGCACCCCGCCGGTTCGTGCTGCTCGACCTCGGCCGGCTCGCCCGGATCGGATACAGCGGACCACGGTCCGGCAGCCACTCGTCGACCTGAGTATCCGCCGGCCTGAATGCCTGTCGACCGAACAGCAGACGGCGGGAAACCGATTGTCGGGCCGGGACCGCGATCAGTTCGGTCCGGGTCGCGGACCGGCCATCCGACGACCGCCTTGGTCCATTGATGGCCGTGTTGCCCACTGGTTGGCAGAAAACGCCGGGTAACCAGGGCACGATGCGGAGCCGACGAAACTCGACCTCGACAGGAGCACCGGTGGTCGTCTCACCTCCGCCATTCACCGTGACCCGGGAGTTGCCGCCGTACACCGGCATCCTCGCCGTCGACGCCAAAGGTTTCACCGCCGAGCCCGGCGGCACCCATCAGGACATCAACCAGCTCATTCCCCAATTGGTCCGGCAGGCCTTCGAGGCGGCGGCGATCGGCGAAGCCTGGCAGAACCCACTGTTCTACGGCGACAGCGGCGACGGGCTCGCGATCGGCGTGCCGACCCGGCTGCTCCCCGCCCTGGTGCACCCGTTCCTGACGGTGCTGCAGCACGTGCTGGCCGAGCACAACGCCGGTGTCCCACGTGGCCAGCCGGTCATCCGGCTGCGCGCCAGTCTGCATGTCGGGCCGCTGCCGGTCGATTCGGACCGGCCGGAGCGGGCCGGCAACGGCACCGCCCGCAACGAGACGCACCGGCTGCTCGACTCCGACGCGGTCCGGATCATGCTCGACTCGGCCCAGCCGACGATCACCCACGTCGCGGCGATCCTGTCCGACCGGGTCTTCACCGACGTCGTCCGGGCCGGCTACACCAGCCGGCATCCGGACCACTTCATCGAGGTCGCGGCGGCCGTGCCGGGCAAGAGCTTCAGCCAGCAGGCCTGGCTGTACGTGCCGGAGCCGTCCGGCAGCCTACTGGCGGTGCCACGGTTCGCGCCGCAGCCGACGACGGCCGAACCAGCTGCCGAGTCAGCGGCCGGCCCGGCGGCACCGGACAGCGGGCGCACACCCACCGGCAACGCTGGCGGCCGACAGCCCGCGCAGACCGGCGAGCTGCGGATCCGCAGCAACTCCGGGCAGGCGGCCAACCAGGTCAACGGTGGGATGTGGCAGTCCCGGGGCGGACGTCACGGATGATCCGTACCGACCGGGACCTGCCGGACCTCGCCGAGCCCGACCGGTCGGAGCTCGCCGACCGGGACCTGCCGGAACTGGCCGACCTCGACGACCTCGACGCGCTCGACGACCTCGACGCGCTGGACGACCTCGACGGCGGCGGCGGTCCCGACCTGCCGGCCGGCGGCACCGGTGCCGCCGTGACCATCGACCACAACGACGGGCAGGTCGCAAACGTCGTCTACGGCGGTCTGCACCAGTACGTCCAGCGGGTACGGGACTACCACGAGCTCAGTGCGGAGTACGTGCGGGACCGACTCGCCGGATTCGTCGACCCCGGCTACCGCACCCTCGCAGGCGACCGGCTGACCGCCGAGACGGCGGTCGCCCGGATCCGCCGCAGCGGCGGGGTGATCCTGGTCGGCGGCCCCGGGACCGGGCGGTACACGGCCGCGCTGCGGCTGCTGCACGGCACCGGGCTACGGCTGCGGGAGATCCGGCCGACCTTCGACCCCGCCCGCGGCGAACAGCTGACCATCGCGGAGCTGCCGGTCGCGCCGGGCTACGCGTACCTGCTCGAACTGCCCGAACACGCGCCGCACATCCAGTACGGCTTCGCCCGGGACATCGGTGCCTACTGCGACAGCCTGGCCCGGCGGGGTTCGGCCATCGCGGTCACCGTCACCGGTACGACCTGGGAGCAGCTCGGCGCGGTACGCGACGGCCCGGTGCTGCAGGTCGTGGCACCGCCCGCAGGCCTGGTCCTCGGCCGGCGGCTGCGTCAGCTCCGGCCGGATCTGGCGCTCGACTGGCTGGCCGGTCAGCCGCAGATCGCCGAGCTGCTGGTCGACGCGTCACCCGCCGAAGCGGTCCGGCTGGCCCAGCTCGCCGCCGACGTGCTGACCACCCAGCCCGGCCCGGCCGGACCGCCGGTCACCGCCGAATCCGACGCCGGCCGGCAACTGGTCGAGGCGCTGGTCTCGGCGTACCACAACTGGGAGGTGGAGCTGACCGCCTGGTTCCACCACCATCCCGACCCGCGCCACCGGGCGTTCCTGGTCGCCGCCGCAGCGTTGGAGGGTGCCCCGGCGGGACGGGTACTCGGCGCCGCCGAGGCGCTCGACGCCCGGCTCGCCGGCACCGACGCGCCACCGGCCGGCCTCGGACACGCCGGCGTCCGTACCCTCGTCGAGGCCGTCGACGCCTACCTCGACGACGGTCACACGGTCCGCTACCGCCGGGCCCGGTACGCCGAGGCGGTGCTCGACTTCGTCATCACCGACCGGGCCGACACGTTCCAGCGCGAACTGTGGCGGTGGGTGTCCGAGCTGCCGCTGCGGGGCGGCCAGCGGCGTGGTCCCGTCGACCGTGCGTTGGCCACCCGCAGCGCCGAACTGGTGCTGCACACCGCGCTCCGGCGGCGTACCCCCGAGATCCTCAGCCAGGTGGCACCGGCCTGGAGCCGGCGCGCCGGGCTGCGCGGCGCGCTGGTCCACGTGCTGGGCATCGCCGCGCTCAGCCCGGAAATCGGTGCCGCGGTCCGCCAGCAGCTCTACCGCTGGGCGCAGGGCAGCAGCAACCCGGCCGTGCTGATCGCGGTGGCCGAGGTCTGCGGTGGCGAGTTCGCCGACTTCTACGTCGAGCAGGCGATGGTCCGGCTGGGCCACCTGGCCCGGCACGACGTCGCCGAGGTCGACGAGGCGGTGCTCACCGCGCTGGCGGCGCTGTGGCGGCGACCGGCGCTGCGCCAGCCGGTGCTGCTGCGGTTGGCGTACTGGCTGGCCGACGACCAGCCCCGGCGGGCCGCGCTCGCCGCCGTCGCGCTGAATCTACTCGGCCGGCCGGAGCAGCCTCGGGCCGGCGACGGCCCGGCGCACGGCCCAGTCGACCCGGCCGACGCCCCGGCTCACCGCCCGGCCGACCAGCTCGCCGGGCCGCAGACGCTGGTCCGGCAGCCCGACCGGGTGCTCGCCGAACTCGTCGCGGCCACCCCGGTGGTCCAGGACGCGATCGGGGTGGCGCTGGGCCGCGCGCTGGACGTCCGGCAGCTGCCGGGCAGCGTCGACACCCTGCTGCACCGGTGGTTCGACGACGCGGCGGCCGACCCCGGGCTGGTCGACGCGCTCACCCACGTCCTCGGCCGCACCGTCACCGCCGGTCCCGCCGCCGCCCGGCGGGTGGCCCGGCTGCGCGCGCTGCTGACCGCCTGGCCGGCCACCGACGACCCGGCACGTCAGGCGGAACTCCGCCGGCACCTCGTCGACCAGCTGCGCCGCGCGGACCCGATCGCGGCCCGCCCACGGTCCGCGCCGCTGCTGTCGTCTCTGCTTCCCAGTGCCGCCGAGGAGTTGTGATGCCCGGTTTCTTCGACGTGTTCCGTAGCAACCCCGTGCCGGTGCTGCCCGGTCCGGACCAGGACGTGTTCACCGACCGGCTGCCGGCAGCGCTGCCCGGCACCGAGTTCGTCGCCACGTTCGCCACGGCGTGGCAGCCGCTGCGCCAGCATGACCGGGCCGCCGCCACGGTCCGCTGGTGCATGCTGGACGCGGCCCGCCGGATCGCCGCCCCGCGCAAGGTCACCGAGCGGACCATGCTGGAGGCCGAGCTGAACACCCGGCTGCCGCAGATGGATCTGACCGCCTCGCACCTGCGGCTGCTGGGCTGCACGGTCAGCCTGGTGGTGGACGCCCAGGCCGAGCAGGACACGAAGACGGTCGACAAGCTGACCCGGGAGCTGCGGATGCAGCGGCTGCGGCAGCAGTTGGAGCAGGAGCAGATGGGCTACCTGCGGGACAAGGTGCTCACCGACCCGGCGGCCGCCCGGTCCTACTGGTTCATGCACCACCCGGACGCGTTGACGTCACTGCTCGACGACACCTTCGAGCAGGTCGCCGCGAAGCTGACCGGTGGCGGCGACGACCGGCAGACCGCAGTGGTCGCCGAGACGGTGCAGGACTTCGTCGGTGGTCTCACCGCCGACGAACGACGGTACCTGCTGGACCGGCTCGGCGACGTGTTCGTCTCCTTCGACCGGGGTGACCTCGCCGGCCGGGTCCTCGACGCATGACCGCCGACCCCGTACTCAGGTCAGGTCGGCGTCGTGCACCAGAACGGCGATCTGCACCCGGTTGTTCAGCTCCAGCCGGGACAGCAGCCGCGACACGTACGCCTTGACGGTGGCGACGCCCATGAACAGCTCGGCGGCGATCTCCGCGTTCGACCATCCCTGGCCGACCGCGACGGCCACGTCGCGTTCCCGTGGGCTCAGCCCGTCGAGGACCCGGCGGGCGCGGTCCCGGCGGCTGACCTGGTCGGCGCCCGGTCCCGGCCGCACGTCGGCCGGGACCGGCGGCTGGCCCGCCACGTGGGTGATCAACCGCCGGATGACCGCCGGGGAGAGGATCGGCTCACCGGCATGCACCCGACGGACCGCGGTGACGATCTCCATCGGCGGGGTGTCCTTGAGCAGGAAACCGCTGGCCCCCGCCCGCAGCGCGCGCAGCACGTACTCGTCGGCGTCGAACGTGGTCAGCACGACCACGTGCGGCGGGTCGGGCCGGGCGCGCAGCGCCTCGGTGGCGGTCAGTCCGTCGACCCGCGGCATCCGGATGTCCATCAGCACCACGTGCGGCGTGCACGCGGCGACCGCCGCCGGCACCTCACCGCCGTCGCCGGCCTCGCCGACCACCAGCAGGTCGGCCGCACCGCCGAGGATCATCGACAGGCCGGCCCGGACCAGCGGGTCGTCGTCCACGATCAGGACCCGCACCTGGGCCCGATCGGACCCGCCGGCCGGGTCGGTGACGCCGGGCTCTGCGGTCATGTCGGCCACGGCAGCCAGGCAGCGAGCCGAGGCCGAACTGCTCCGCGCCGAACTGGGCAGGCTCGACGTCGTGGTCCGCGACGAGCAGGTGCCGCAGGCCGGGCGGCGGCAGTTCTGGCGCCGGGCCGGGCCGTGAGGACGGTTACCTCGGCGACGTCACTGGGTACCAGGTTGCCCATCCGCCGACCGGATCCCGCCGCCAGCAGGTGCGGCGGGGCCGGTACGGCGTCGACGAGTTGAGGAGGCAGTGATGCGTGGCGGTTCGATATCCGGCGTGATCGTGCTCATCTGGCTGGTGATCGGGGTGGTCGCGGCGGTGCAACGCGGCTACTTCGAACGCGACGACACCAACTGTGCCCACGCCGGCACCACGATCGTGACGGTGATCGCCGGACCGTTGAACTACATCGGCGTCAACCCGAAGATCGACTGCGACCTCCCCGAGCCGTCCGAGTGACCGGGGCCGTCCGGGCTGTCCGAGTGACCGGCCCGGAGCCCTGTCAGTCGTCGGCGAGGCGCGGCGGGAAACCGCCGGTGGCGATCGGCCCCCAGCGGTCCACGACCATCCGGATCAACGACTTGTCCTGCCGGCGCATCGCCGCGCGGTACTCGTCCCAGTCCGGGTGCTCGCCGGCGACGCAGCGGTAGTAGTCGACGAGACCGTCCAGCGCGTCCGGCATGTCGATCACCGCCGCCACCCCGTCGAGCTGCACCCACGGTCCGTTCCACTCGTCGGAGACGACACAGGCGGACACCGTCGGGTCACGACGGATGTTGACCGCTTTCGCCCGGTCCGGGTAGGTGGCGACCAGCAGCCGGCCGTCGGTGTCGACCCCGCAGGTGACCGGGGACGCCTGCGGGCGGCCGTCGGCGCGGGTGGTGATCAGGACCGCCCGGTGCCGGGTCCGCAGGAAGTCGACCAGGCCGGCCCGGTCGACGCGGGTGTTCGTCGCGATGGCACGTGCCATGTGTACGGCTCCTCGGGTTCGCCGCAGTCGGCTGCGGGCACGGGTGTGCTGGGCTGTCAGGATGATCGTATGAGCCGTACCGAGATGCCGCCGCCGGAGCCGGTCACCGTCACCGCACCGCGCCCGGTCCGCCGGCCGGTCCTGGTGCAGGGCTGGCACGATCTGGCGTTCCTGCACTGGCCGGTGGACCCGGCGGTGGTCGCTCCGCTGCTGCCGCCGGGCACCCGGCCGGACACCTTCGACGGCACCAGCTACGTCGGGCTGATCGGGTTCCGGATGGTCGGCGTCGGTCTGGGTCCCGGTCCGGGCATCCCGTACCTGGGCACCTTCTGCGAGACCAACGTGCGGCTCTACTCGGTCGACGACGCCGGCCGGCGCGGGGTGGTGTTCCGGTCCCTGGACGCGGCCCGGCTGCTGCCGGTGCTGGTGGCGATGGCCAGCCTGCGGCTGCCGTACCTGTGGTCGCGGATGCGGCTGGACCGCGACGGTGACACGGTGACGTACCACAGCCGGCGGCGCTGGCCGGGGCCACGCGGCGCGCACAACCGGATGGCGGTCCGGGTCGGCGCGCCGATCGCCGAGCCGACCCCGTTGGAGCATTTCCTCACCGCCCGGTGGGGGTTGCACGAACGGGTCTACGGCGCGACCCGCTATCTGCCCAACGAACATCCGCGCTGGCCTTTGCACCGGGCCGAGCTGGTCGACCTGGCCGACGACCTGGTCGCCACCGGCGGGCTACCGGCACCGGACGGCCCACCGGTGAGTGTCCTCTACTCCCCGGGTGTGCCGGTCCGGTTCGGGCGGCCGGTCACCGTCACAGGTCACGCAACGCGCGGTGCAGCACGTCCCGGGTCCGGTCCGGCGGGTCGGCCTCGATGAACAGCCGCCCGACGGCGGCCGCGTACCGGTCGACCTCTTCCCGCTTGTCCAGGTAGAGCGCGCTGGTCAGATGCTCCAGGTAGACCACGTCGGGCAGTTCCTGCTCCGGGAAGCGCAGGATGCTGAAGGCCCCGCCGGCTGCGGCGTGCCCGCCGCTGCGGAACCGGACCACCTGCAGCCGTACGCCCGGCTGCTCGCTCGCCTCGGCGAGCGCCTCGATCTGCCCGCGCAGCACCCGCGTCCCGCCGATCGGCCGGCACAGCACCGCCTCGTCGACCACTGCCCAGACGCGGGGTGCACCGGCCCGGTCCAGCACCCGCTTGCGGGCCATCCGCAGCTCGACCCGCCGGTCCACCTCGCGGACACCGGACTCACTGAACCCGATGTCGATGACCGCGCGGGCGTACTCCTCGGTCTGCAGCAGCCCCGGCACGAACTGGATCTCGTAGGTGCGGATCAGGCTGGCCGCCGACTCCAGGTCCAGATAGTACTGGAACCAGGTGGGCAGCAGGTCGCCGTACGGATGCCACCAGCCCGGCTGGTTGGTCTCCCGGGCGAGGGTGATCAGCTCGCTGCGTTCCACGTGGTCGGTGACGCCGTAGAGGGTGAGCAGGTCGTCCACGTCGCGTTCCTTGAACCCGACCCGGCCCAGCTCCATCCGACTGATCTTCGACTCGGAGGCCCGGATGGTCCAGCCGGCGTCCTCCCGGCTGATCCCCTTGGCCTCGCGTAGTCGGCGCAGCCGAGCACCGAGCTGCATCCGGCGGACCGTCGGTCCGCCGGCGGCGTACTCCTGGTGCCCGACGACGCTCATCGGCTCACGGCTTACGGCCGACGCCGCAGTACTGGTCGATGACGGGCACGTGCGCCTGCTCCGGCTCCGGCCGCCACCGGGTCACCGACACCACCCCCGGCTCCACCAGAGTGAGCCCGTCGAAGAACCGTTCGATCCGATCCGGGCTGCGCAGATGGTACTGCGGGTTCGCGGACTGGTTCCAGATCCGGGCGGCCTCGACCACCCCGGGGCTGGTGTCGCCACCGTCGTAGAGCGCGAGGTGGCTGCCGGACGGCAGGACATCGAGCAGGCTGCGCACGATGTCGCGGGCCTCGCCGTCGGCGGCGATGTGCCCGAGGATGCCCATCAGCATCAGACCGATCGGCTGGCTGAAATCGAGGGTACGGCCGGCTTCGCGCACGATCGACGCGGGGTCGCGCAGGTCGGCGTCGACGTAGTCGGTTGCGCCTTCCGGCGTGCTGGTCAGCAACGCCCGGGCGTGCACCAGGACCAGCGGGTCGTTGTCGACGTAGACGATCCGGGTCTCCGGAGCCACCGCCTGGGCCACCTCGTGGGTGTTGTCGGCGGTCGGCAGGCCGGTGCCGATGTCCAGGAACTGCCGGATCCCGACCTGCCCGGTCAGGTAGCGCACCGACCGGACCAGGAAGCCCCGGGAGAGCCGGGCATTTTCCACGATCTGCGGGAACGCCGCCTTGATCTGGTCACCGACCGCACGGTCGACGGCGTAGTTGTCCTTGCCGCCCAGCCAATGATTCCAGATCCGGGCCGTCTGCGGCACCGAGGTGTCCAACTTGGGCACCGGGCGCGAGCCACCAGCGGATTCATCGACCATCTGTAGTATCCCTCACGGATCGGGCGTATTCGACGGCTTGCCAGCATAACCACGGCAGATCAACATGACCATGCTCGCATGTGGAAGTTGCGGTCACCGTGCGATGATCAGCTCGCGGAGCTGGGCCACCGGCTGCGGCCGGCCGTACCGGTAGCCCTGTGCCCGCGGGCAGCCGATCGCCGCGACCGCGCCGTGCTGCACCTCGGTCTCCACCCCCTCGGCGACCACCACCAGCCCGAACGCGTCGGCCAGCCGGGTGACCATCTCAACCGTGGCGTAGGCCTTCGGGTCGGGCGAGTCGAGCCGGTCCACGAACGAACGGTCGATCTTCAGGTCGGTGGCCGGCAACCGGTGCAGGTAACTCAGCGACGAGTAGCCGGTGCCGAAGTCGTCGATCGAGATCCGTACGTCGAGTTCACGCAGCTGGGCGAGTCGGGACAGCACCTCGTCGGTGCTGTCGATCAGCGCCGTCTCGGTCAGCTCCAGGGTCAGCCGGGGGGCGGCCAGCCCGGCCGCCGACACCGCGCCGTCCACCATGGCGATCAGATCTGCACGGCGCAGCTGGGCCGGCGCCAGGTTGACCGCCACCGTGGTGCCGGGCGCCAGCTGCTGCCAGGCGGCCGCGTCGTAGCAGGCGGTGGCGAGCACCCAGCAGTCCAGCGGCAGCACCAGGCCGGTCTCCTCGGCGAGCGGCAGAAACCGGGCCGGACTGAGCAGCCCGAGCCGGGGGTGCCGCCACCGCACCAGCGCTTCCGCGCCTCGGATCCGGCCGGTGCCGACGTCGACGATCGGCTGGTACGCCAGCTCGAACTGGCCGCCGTCGTCGACCGCCCGGCGCAGGTCGGCGATCAGTTCGGCCCGGTCCACCGCCGCCTCCCGCAGCTGCGGCGTGCAGAACCGGTACGCGGACTTGCCGGCCGCCTTCGCCGCGTACATCGCGATGTCGGCGTCGCGCAGCAGATCGGCATCGCCGCAGTGGTGCGGACCGTACTCGGCGATGCCGATGCTCGCCGAGGTGACCGTGCCGTCGGCGAGCACCGCCAGCAGCCGGTCGGCCAGCCGGGCCGGGTCGTGGGCCGGGTCGAGCAGGACGGCGAACTCGTCGCCGCCGAGTCGGGCGATCAGCCCCGCATCCCCGACGGCGGACCGCATCCGGGCCGCCACCTCGCTGAGCATCGCGTCCCCGGTGGCGTGACCGAACCGGTCGTTGACCTGTTTGAACCCGTCGAGATCGAGCAGCAGGACGGCGACGCGGCTCGGCTCGGTCAACGCCGCGATCGACTGACGCAGCCGGCGGGTGAACAGCAGCCGGTTCGGTAGCCCGGTCAACTGGTCGGTGTAGGCGAGCCGGCGCAGCCGGGCGGCCAGCCGGCGGTTCTCGTTCGCGGCCAGGGCCTGCCGGACGGCCAGCGCGGCGAGCAGCGCGACACCGCTGGCGTAGATCACCGACGACGGTTCGCCGGCGGTGAGGACCGCTGCGATCGCCGCGCCGACAGTCAGGTACGGCAGCGCGACCCGCCACCACGGCAGCGGCGGCGGCTCGGCGGTCTCGTCGACCTGATCGAGGTCGGCCGGGGGCGGGTGCCGGCTGGCCATCGCCACCAGCAGGTAGCTGAGCGGCCAGCAGACGTCCACCGGGTGACCGGGCTGGTAGGTGCCCTGGGCGATCATCGAAACGTAGACGGCGTCGGCCCCGGCCCGCACCGCGAGGCTGGCCCCGAGCAGGGTCAGCGCCGGCCACAGTGGTCGGGCCGGTCCGGCGACCGAGATCAGTACGGCAAGCTGGATCAGGTCCAGCATCGGGTAGAGCATGCCGAGCGCAGTCGCCGTACCGTCCAGTTCGGCGCTGGCCATCTCTCGGTACACCACCACCCAGGCGACCGGGAGCAGCGCCAGCCCGACGATCACCCCGTCCAGCAGCACCCGGGCCCGGCCGACCGCGCTACGCGGTGCGGAGACCGCGCTGAGCAGCGCGGCGGTTCCGGTGACGAGGCCGGCGAAGAAGATCAGGCCGATCAGTGGGGTGTGTGGCAGTGCGTCGGCGGTGAGCCGGCCAACGGTCCAGACGACCCGGCCGGCGGCGGCGAGGGCCATGGTCGTCGCCAGCAGCACCCAGAATCGGCGCAGCTGCGGCGGATGGCGGCGGGCAGCGATCCCACAGGCGGTGGCGGCGCAACTGGCGACGGTGATCGCGCCGAGGTCGCTGACCAGTGCGGCGGCCGGGCCGGTCGCCAGCAGCCACCCCGCCTCGACGGTGGTTGTCAGGACCCCGGCGACGACGGCCCATCGACGCGCCCCGCCAGGTCTGTCTGCTGCCACCGGCGGAATCTATCGTCCGTGACGGATACCGCAAGGCAGGCTGTCGGCGAGTTTACAAGGGACCTGACCGGGTGGACCTTCCATCACGGCCGGTCAGCCGCTGGCGGACACCCGTCGGTACGGTGCCCGCCAACGGCTCTGCGACGTCCTGGTCGCTCAGCCGGCCGGCTGCTCGGCGATCCCGAAGCGCACGCCGCCGTCGTCGTCCACTGCGGCGTCGAGCGACTTGTCCTGCAGCAGGTTGGCTGCTTCGGCGTCGAGGAAGACGCGGGCGCCGGACGAATCCACCACCTGGTCGCCCGCGATCGGCTGCTCGGCGACGGTCAGGGTGAGCGACCCGGCGGTCGGGTCGGCCGAGATCCGCAGGCCGGCGCTCTCCGGTGCCTGCTGCTGAGTGGTGATCTCGCGAATCACGAAGACCGCGTTGTCGGTCATGGTCAGCATGACAACTCCTTGATCGGATTTTGGAACTACCGGAAACAGGTGATGGCTGACGCGGCGAGGCGGCTCAGCGGCAATGTCGGGTTTGGGCTGACGGCGCGGCGGACAGTGCGCGGCGGGCGGTCAGGGCGGGCGGCGGAAGCTCCAGGGACTGGGTCGGTCAGCGGCCGTCTACCGCCCACCGTGCCGGAGATCCACCAATCAGTCAAATCCCCACGTTACCCGACTGTCGCCGATGTCACTCCCGATCGGGTCGTTGGCGCCGGCCAGCCGGGCGACGGTGACCGGACAGCCACCGTCCAGGCGGTATCCCACTCCGTGGACGTCCGTACCACGGGAAGGTCGTCGCCGAGCTTGGCCCGCAACCGGCGGATGTGTACGTCGATGCAGCGCGGCCCGGACCGGCGGTGCCCCCCCAATCCGGTCGGCACCTGCTCGCCGGCCAGCTGCTCCAGCAGGTCCATGAGGTGGGCTCGGAAGGCGGCATCCATTCGGCTACAATGACAACCGTTTTCATTTCAATCGAGGGGGCGTGCATGCCGTCACCGTCAGCTCCGGCCGGCCGTACCACCCACCGGTCCGCCACCACCAGACCGGCGGTCACCGTACTGTCCGGTTTCTGGCCCGCCGCCACGATGGCCGTCGCCCGGACCCTGCTCGCCGCCGACCCGTCCCTGCTCGTCGTCCGCTACGACGTCGGCCCGGCGCACGACGGCGCTCCGCACCGGGTGCTCCGCGACGGCACCGGCCCGGTCGAGGACGTGCGCCTCGACCTTGTCGACGGCTGTGTCTGCTGCACGCTGCGGGCGGACGCGCCGGCCACGTTGGCCCGGCTCACCGCCGCCCGACCCGACCGGGACATCGTGCTGGTCCTGCCCGAAGTGGTGGAACCGGAGACACTCGCCACCGCCTGCGCGCACGGTCGGGTGGCCGGGCGGCCGGTCGGCGACCTGGTCCGGTTCGACTCCTACGTCACGGTCGTCGCCGCCGACCACCTGCTCGACGGCCTGGCCAGCACCGACGACCTGAGCCAGCTGGGCATCGCCGCCGCCCCCGGCGACCGCCGCCGGCTCGCCGACGTGATCGCCCGGCAGATCGAGTACGCCGACACCGTCGTACTGTGGGGCGGGTCGACCGACCACGCGTTCGAGGCCCACCGGCTCGGTGTGCTGCTGTCCCGGATGGCCCCGTGGGCGGTGCATCTGCGGGCCGGCGACCAGCCGACGATCGACGCCACCCGGCTCGCCGGCCAGCTACGGCACACCGACCGGCACCGGCCGGAAACGCCGGCGGTGCTGGACCGCGGCGTCGAGGGTCACCTGATCGGCGTGCACGAGCCGGTCGCCGACTGCGGCGTCGTCTCCGCGGTGTTCCGCGCCCGCCGCCCGCTGCACCCCGCCCGGCTGTACGCCGCGTTGGCCGACGTCACGGCGGGTCCGCTGCGGTCCCGCGGGCACCTCTGGCTGGCCAGCCGGCCGGAGACGGTGATCGGCTGGGAGTCCGCCGGGGGTGGCCTCACCCTGCACACCCTCGGCCGATGGCTGGTCGACCTGCCGGACGAGCAGTGGGAGCAGGCCAGCCCGCAGCGCCGGCTTGCGGCCGCGCTGGACTGGGACCCCTACTACGGCGACCGGCACAGCAACCTGGTCTTCGTCGGCGTCGACTTCGATCCGGTCGACCTGTACCGGCGGCTGGCAGGCTGCCTGCTCACCGACGCCGAGCTCGCTGACGGCGAGGCCGGCTGGCGGAACCTGCCGGACCCGTTCACCGGTGGCGAGGTCGGCCCTGGCTGACCCGGCCGGGCATGCGTCGAAGGGCCGGACCCCGTACCCGGGGTCCGGCCCTCGCGCTGAGCTTGGGGTGTTTCGGGTCAGCTGTTCCAGTGCTGGGCGACGAGTTCGGCGGCCT
>ENA-ORCZ01000066-ORCZ01000066.1-marine-metagenome-genome-assembly--contig:-NODE-66-length-152282-cov-10.335403_pt1 | contig 152282 bp, 135 predicted proteins | sample MGYA00237785_ERZ508519 | MGnify/ENA primary metagenome ERZ508519 (study PRJEB26189, sample SAMN06268790) | marine metagenome | isolation source: Bioluminescent Bay, La Paraguera, Puerto Rico | place...
CGCTGTCTCGAAGGATGGGCTGCACACTCGGGAGCAAGCGGCCCATCCTTCGAGACAGCGCTCGCGCGCTTCCTCAGGATGAGGCTTTGCCTTCAGGAGCGATTTCCATCCACCCCAAGGACAACCTCTTGAAACTCTACATCTGGAAAATGCAGGCGGAAGCCCGGCGCGCGCCTGGCTTTGTCGGCGCCGCCGGGAAGAAGAGATTTCGAAATGCCGGGAAAGAAGGTGACGGTGCCGCCCGGCCCCGCGAGTTTCTGAAAACACCTCTTATAGCAGGGTGGATGTCTTCAGTCGGGAGGGAGCAAATTTCTCGCTCGGGCCGGGCGGCGTCCGCCTGATCGACCCGGCTCCCCGGGGGCTTAACGAAGAAGCCGGATCGATCGATCTTGAGTAGGAGGGGCCATCTGCGGTCGGATAACCGCGGCAGGCTCCAATCCTGGAGCGTCACATCGACGGATAGCCGTCGATGACATTGCGGTAGAGAGCTGCGATATCCTTGGACGCTTCCAGTTCGGGATGCAGTTCGTCGGTCCAGCGCCCGCGGACAACGTTTCGGATATCAATCACCATCACGTTCGGCTGCTTTTCGGCGACCTCCTCCAGCATGTCGTAAAACCGGTCGATCAGATGCTCCAGAATGGCGGCGATCAGATCCTTGTCCGCGCCCATGTCGAAGCCTCGCCGCAGGAAAGGCCTGCCGACCCAGGGACCGTCCGCGCGGGCGACCGGATAGTCGTAGCCGTGGACCAGAACCTGTGTTTCAGGCGATTTGTCCCGCACATATTCGGCGACTTCCACATAACCATCCTTGAGCTTCTTCATGACGGCTTCGAACCGGTCGGCAACCAGATAATCCTCCGGCCTGCCGGATCCGTGTCCGGCATCGCGGTCCTTGAGGAGTTTCTGCAGCACACCGCAACCGAAGATTTCGCTGCCGCCTCCGGAAAAGACGAAATAGTCGAATGTTCCCGTGTCGACGTGGAACCTGAAAGGCTTGGATGCGACCAGATGATCGAAGGTAACCCCAGGCCACGCCGTGCTGGCGGTGAAATAATGGCCTTCCAGAACATCGAAGAAGGTTTTGTTGTAGCCGAGAAACCGCGAGACCTCGATCAGCACGTTGATCCAGGCATCCCCACCGGCACAAATCCTTGTCGGCGAACGTCTGGTCCTGAGCGGCAGCGCTTCCTCGCCCTTGCCGATAGCCGACCATTCAACCGCAACCTGCTCCGGGGTCAACGGAACCCTTGCATCATCAAGTATATGATACACAAGGCATTTTCTCGGGTCCTTCTCAAACCTTGTGTTGTTCAGAACCGTTGCTTCCAGGATTTGATCATACATGGGCTACCTCCTATGCCCGGCAAAATGCGGCCGGCAGCGTGAGCAAAACGTGAGTGGCACGTGAGCAGGATCTCTGGCCTCGAACCAAAGCCGTTGCGCGGCACGAATGCTTGCCGGCCGCCGGATCGCTCCTGTCGCGCGCCCTCGGCAACAGCGAAAAACCGGCTTTATGTGAAACGAATTTTCGCGTGATCAGAGCCCCTCGGCTCACGATCCCCCGAGACCGGACCAACGCCGCCTGCCACTCCTGCCCGACAGGCAGGCGGCCACGAAAACGTTGGGGCAGCTCTCGCCACCGGGACCTGCAAGTGCGCCGATTTTGTCGAAAATATCTGCTGCCCTGCCGAAGAGAGCCAGAACAAGATCGGACTGTTTCTTTTCAAAGGCAGCAATCTTGGCGTCGGGCATGACCCTTCTTCCCCTTATTAAAAGTATCAAAATGCGATTTGACCGACACCGAACGGATAACGAGACGAGGTTCGGCGGGTTTCGAAATTCCCGAAAAAACTAGAAGAGCCGTCGTTAGGCCAGAGTTAGACAATGCGAACGCGACCCTGCGCGAATTATCGATGCCGCAAGGTCAGCCCACATTTCCCTGATTTTGCAGATATCTAGCCGAGGGATCCTCGCCGCCGGACTTGACCTAAGGTCATCTGACCTCCGCACCTGTCTTTTTGACGAGGGCAGATCTGCCTAACGCTTCTCTAACGCTGCGCAATGAAACTCCGCTCTTGTTCTCATGGGGAGAGGTTAAGGCCTTGCCCTAGAGTAACTTTCAAACGGTGTGAATACGCCTTAAGCTTACACGCCACCACGAGATGCTCTTTTGGCGAGAAGTTAAGGTTGTATTCGGCGAGGTCGGTTAATGGCTGCAGCATCAGGCAAATACGGCGTACCACAGAGGACAGGATACGCCGCCAATCGGGTCAGGATCTACGTTCTTGGACCGATGGCAGTTGTAGGGGAAGGCGATGTATCGCTAACCCCACGCAGCAAAAAGGCCTGTGCGTTGCTGGCGCTTCTGGCGCTTGCCCCCCGCGGTCAGCGCACCCGGGTCTGGCTCCGGGACAAGCTCTGGAGCTGCAGCGACGAAAAGAAATCCGCCACGAGCCTGAGGCAGATCGTCTTCGAACTGAAGCGCGATCTCGGCGACTGGGCCTCCCAGATTCTCGTCATCGACCGTCTGACGATCGGCCTCGACCTGGATGCCGTCTGGATCGATATCCGCGAACTGCAATCCAGTCCCGACCTCTTTCACGGCTTGAACCTGACAGCGGAAACCCAGCTTCTGGAAGGCCTCGATGTCGCGGACGAGGAGTTCGAGGACTGGCTCCAGATGGAGCGGCAGATCTGGTACGATCGAGCAGCCGAACTTTCGGAACGGCCCAGCCAGAGAATGGAGCCCGTCGCGCCTGCGGAATACCACGCGCCTGACGAAATCGCCTGGCAACCGGAACCTGCCTTCAGCCTCGGCTTCCTTCCCAGCATCCTGCATGGCTGCTCCGGCCACACCCAGCATCTGGCCGACTACATCCTGGAAGGCGTGGCAGCCAACCTGCGGGAATTCGAGCCGGTCAAGATCTTCGATTTCCGCGACGCGATGATGAACAGCGATTTCCTTCAGAATGCCTGCGAAACGGAATATTACACCCGCGTGCGCATCCTGCAGCTCCGCGACACGATCACGCTGACGTTTTTCCTCTACAAGACCCTCAACATGGGTCTGGAGTGGAGCCAGTCCATCCAGGCATCGGCGCATGAAATCGAGACCGATTTCGAGAACCTGGTTTCCGGCTTCATCGCGCAGATCGTCGACAGGCTGGCAAAGTCTCTGTTCACGACCGACGGACACAAGAACTTCGAGCTGGAAAACGTCAACAGCGTCAGTTTCACCGCGCTCAACATGTTGTTCCAGATCGACGACAAAGCGCTGGACAACTCCGAAAAGCTGCTGACGAAGGCCAACGAGTTCCACGCAAATTCGATTTATCCCGCACTCCGGTCCTATGCCTTGTCCTTCAAGGTCGGCGAAAATGTCGGAGAATACGACCAGACGACGATCGATGAGGTCCGCAAGCAGATCACCAGCCTTGTCAGCGCCAACCCGTTCAACAGTCTGGCACTTGCCTGCCTGGGCCACGTCATGGGCTATGTCTACCAGGAGCACGAGGTCGCGGGCGAGTTGCTCAACCGCGCGGTCCAGCTTAATCCGAACCAGGCCTTCGTCTGGGATCACTTCGCCCTGCACAAGCTCTATGTCGGCGACTGCAACGGCGCCTACGAAGCCTCGCGCCGCGCCGTCAGCCTTGGCCGCTACAGCCCGATCCGGTTCAGCTACGACACCACCTTGTGCATGACGTCGATGTTGTCGGGTCATCTGGAACAGGCCGTCGTTTCGGGAAAATCGGCCCTCGGAAAGCAGCCGCGCTTCACCGCGGCCATGCGCTATCTGTCTGCCAGCTACGGTCTGCTCGGCCGCGCCGAGCAGGCGCGCGACGTCTACAAATCCCTTCTGAAAGTCGATCCGGATTTTGAACTTGCCGAGGTGCGCAGGGAACGTTTCCGGATCATCGACCTGGATGCCGAGCAGAAGGTCCTGAACGCATTGGTGAATTTATGAATTTTGCAAAGATCAGACATGGAGCCGGGGGGAACATGTGTAACGGCGATATTCTTCAGAAATACAGGTTTTCCGTAACGTCCCTGGGCCTGACCCTGTCGGGCGGGTCAGCCGCCCTAGGGGACCTTTCCGACGGCAATCTGCAAGGTGCGGCCGCCTCCGGCGGCTCCCTGTCCACCCTGCTGTCGCTGAACCGCAACCGGAACAGAAACAGGAATCGGAACCGCAACAGGAACCGGAACCGGAACCGCAATCGGAACAGAAACCAGAACCAGGACCCCGACAATCTGAGCATTCTGGAACCCTGGGAAGAGCGGGAAGAGCTGCACAAGCTCCTGACCGAATGGCAGGACTTGCCGCTGGCACCTCCGCCGTCCCTGGAACAGCAGCGCAGCGAATGCATTGAGTTGCTGAAAAAGCAGTATCTGCTGCGGCAGCCGCAAAACACCGGCCGCCAGGAAGAGATCCTGACCGAGAGCCAACTGGAACTGTCGCGCTACATCCGGCCGCTCAACATCGAGGAATTCGAAGGCTACGGCAACACCATCTACCTGTTCCTGGTCATTCTCGCGCTGACCGACGAGATCGGGCTCCGCTACAAGGACAGGTTCTCCGCGCTGCGCCCGAATCAGGTGGAACCGCGCCTGCGTCCCTTCCTGGCCAACCCGGCGCACGCCTCCTATCCGAGCAACCACTCCTTCCAGTCCTTTTCGATCGCGTTCCTGTTCTCGCGCATGCTTCCGGAACATCCGGCAAGCTCGGAGCTTTTCCGCAGCGCCCACAGGGTGGCGGTCAACCGGGAGTGGGCCGGCGTCCATTACCCTTCAGACACGCGCGCGGGCTACGAGCTGGCGCGGATGATCACACCGGTTCTCGAAAAGGTCTGCCGCAAACAGATGCTGGCGGCCCTGTCCGAGTGGATGTGAAGGTGAGCACGATGACACAGGAAAACTACCCGAACTACGATGCCCTCTGGCCGCTCGTTTCCATGCGCGTTCTCACCGATGAGCATGCTCCGAACGGCTGGTCGCTACCGGCCGGAGAGAAGCCGACCCGTGTCGCGATCATCGACACCTCGGTCGCGGTCGACCACCCGAACCTGAAGCCGGCCATCAACCGCACGCTGGCATTCGATCTCTTTTCGACGCGCCTCGGCGCCTTTCCGTTCCGCGAACCGGGTGAAAAGATCGGCGCGCTCACGCTCAACACCTCGACCAACGTGGCCAGCGGCCAGCCGCACGCGACGGCGCTGCTGGCAGAGCTGATCGACCGCCTGTCTCCCGACAGCACCAGCTGGCTGGGGAAGGTCCAGCCGACCGTTTCACCCGACTTCTCCGCGCACGGGACGGCGATCTGCGGCCTTGTCGGCGCCCGGCCGACGATCGCAGCGATCGCTGACGGTTTTCCCGATCCGGTCCCGTCGGAGACGGAAGTGCCTCTGCCTTTCACCGGCGTCGACCCGAGTTGCGAGATCGTACCGATCTCCACCAATTTCGATCCATCGCCGGAATCGCTCACCCTGGCATTCCTCTATGCCGAACTCATCGATGCCGATGTCATTCTGGTGCCGCGCACCATTCCGGATCCCACCCGGACGATCCCGGAGCTCAGCCAAGTGATCCACGGAACGCCTTTGCGGGACCTGGTGGCACCCGTGGATTATCCGGAGGAGGAACTCCAAGCCTGGGACGAGCTGGCACAGCTCATTTCCAACATTTCCCTCGCCCGGCCGATAGTCTGCGCGGGAGGGAACGGCCAGGAGGACGGCGGCATCTATCCGGCCAACCTGGCATCGGATCACAACGGCATCATTTCCGTCGGCGCCGTGAACGCCAAGGGCTATCGCAGCTCCTATGCTCCGGCGAGCAACGTCACGGTGGTCGGGCCGAGCGACGACGGCGAGAATTTCGACCGGACGGAAATCCGCCTGGACGAACGCAAGCACGACTATTCCCACATCGGCGTTCCCGACAGCAACTCGAACTTCAAATTCTCCTACTACGAGATCATTTCGACGGACGTGCCGGGCAGGTTCGGATATTCCGGCAGCCCGTTCAACGGTCCGGAGGCAAAGGACGGCCTACGAGAATTCGGCTCCTATTTCTGCCGCTTCGGCGGAACCTCCGCCGCTTCCGCGCTGGTCGCCGGGTTCCTTGCCCTCGGCAAGTCGAGCGGAGACCTTGCCGCCGGGTCGGATGGCCTGGATGCGAAGGCCTGGCTCGTATCGCGTTGTGCTGTTTTGCAGGAAGGCGAAGAGGAATATCTGTTCCCGGTCTGGAAGGATGCGCCCCAGTTTCCTGACGCAGAAAAACCAATAGCTTAGGTAATTTTTCGAAAGTTAATTGTTGACATGTATCTTCAGTTGAATTATTATTACTTTGCACTTAACGAATAAAGAGGTGCAATTTCATTTTTCAGACAGATCTTTTGAAGAGATATTCTGTGGCGGAGGTTTCCTCCGCCACAATTTATTTTAACTGTATTTAATTAATGCAAAACCTCTCTTTAGGTTAACTTTCCGAACCAGTTCAGCATCGATCAGGCAGCGGCATGCTCTGCACCGTCGGCGGACTCCGTTCGGCCGAAAATATTGCGGGCATTCCATCAAAATACAATTTTAGATTGTTCTCGCGTTGAAATCACAAGCAAAATGCCGGAAGGTTTTACTGTAATCAACGGCAAGGCCGCCAGCCGGTCGCGTTCCTGCCGCCTGTCTCTGGCGAATGCGGATTTTTCGTTTCCGCCTCTATCGCCCGCCTTATTAAGTTTTCCTGTCACCCCGCCCGGATGGTATTCTTGGAATTCACGATCGTGCCGGCAAATGGCCAACGGAACCGTCCCGCCGGCGAAATGGGGGATACGCCATGCTGCAGCTGTGGAATAGCTGGCGCGCCCGCAGGGCTGCGGTCTCGACCATCCTTCCGCTGGTCGAGCGCACCCGCTTCGTCAACGGACATATTGCCGAGGACCGCTGGCTGGATGCCTACATGGTCGGTTTCCTGACCATGCTCATCTCGCTCGTCGCCCGAAGGTACATCCATTCGATCGACTCCGAAACGCTTGGCAATGTCCAGGCGGAGGCCTGGCAGGAAATTACCGGTCTGCCGGGCGAGCTTGTCGGAGAAGAAGCCTGCCTGCTGAGCGCCGACGGCCATCAGGACTTCATGCGCGGCTGTGAAAACGCCGGAAGGCTGGACACCGCGCTGACCGCGCGCGGCGGTTTCCGGTGGTTCAATTCCGGAAGTCCGGACCCCGAACATTCCCTGCTCTCCGGCGAAGGGCGTCCGATGCTGGAGGACACAGACATCCACGCCCTGTGGCAGGAATTCTTCGAGCGCCCGCTGCTCAACGCCGTTCATACCGCGGACGGGAACGACGGCTGGAGCGTGTAGGCGATCCCCCAATGCGCGGGCACATTGGCCGTACAGCCCTTCCAGCCGCAAGACCGCCCGGAAATCCGGACGGCCTCACCTGTCCCCGGCCCTCACCCGCGGCTTACGATTCCCTGAAGGCCCGCGTCATGGAATCCTTGATCGGACGCGTCAGGTATTCGAAAAACGTTCGCTCGGACGTCGCGATATAGACTTCGGCCGGCATTCCGGGCGTCGGCTTGAAATCGTGCACCAGGCCGCTGGCGGACTTGTCGAGGCGGATCCGCGCGACATAGGCGTCCGGGCTCTGGGATTGCTGTTGCCCGGTGATGTCGTTGGGCAGGGCATCCGCGGAAAGGTAGATCACGGATCCCTCCACCATGGGCGTGACGCGCTGGCTCAGCGCCGTCAGCCTGACCGTTGCCCGCTGGCCGTTGCGCACGTTGTCGATGTCCTGCGGACGCACGGGCACCTCGATCACCAGTTCCTCCTGGAGGGGAACGATTTCAAGGACATTCTTGCCGGCTTCGATCACCCCTCCGGACGTATGGTAGCGCAGCTTCACCACGATGCCTTCGACCGGCGCTGTGATATTGACGCGATTGAGCACCGCCTGCGCGGAGCGGACGCGCTCGCGCACGTCATCGAGCTCGGCGTGAACTTCGTGCAACTGATCGACGGCCTGCTTCGCGGCCGTGTTGCGGGCGACCTGGATCTGCTCGCGGATCCTGGCGATCCGTTCGCGCGCATCGCCGATCTCTCCGGTCAGGCGCCCGATCTCGCCCTGCAGGTTGGCTTTCGCCCGCCGCAGCGCAAGCAGTTCGGGCTTGCGGATGAGGCCGCTTTTCAGGAGAGCGGATTTATCGGCCAGTTCCTCTTCGATCAGGGCGAGCTGATCCTTGACGGACTGGTACTGCACCTCGCTGCCGCTGATGCGTTCGCGCAAGGCGTTGATGCCATCCTCCAGGGTGGCGATCTCGCTGACCAGCGTGTTCCGGCGCGCCTGGAAGGTCAGGCTTTGCGCGTCGACGATCGCCGCGATGTCCGGATCGTCGTCGCGCTGCCTGGTCAGGTTCTCGGGCATGGCGATATCTTCCGTCCAGTTCATTTCCGCCAGGAAGCGGGCCTCCATCGCCTTCAGCCGGGCAAAGCGCAGCTCCAGCCGCCGCAGCTCCGCCCTGGGCGCGACGTCGTCGAGGACCACGAGCGGCTGGCCGGGCGTGACCCGGTCTCCTTCGCGCACCTTGATTTCCTTGATGACACCGCCTTCGAAATGCTGGACGATCTTGTTCTCGCCGGTGGCCACGAAGACGCCCGACGCGACGATCGCGCCCTTGATGGGGGCGGCATTCGCCCAGATGCCGAACCCGAAGATACATCCCACGATCAGACAGTATCCGAATATCCTCACCTTGCGGTTCGTCCGTGCGATCTGCCGGTCCCAATCGTCGCACATTGCCAGATAGGACATGGTCTTGGTTCTCCTGCTTATGCGGTCCCCGGGACCGCGCTTGACATGTCAGGCCGTCTGCGACGGCAGGCTCGGACTGCCGCCTTCCAGCGTTCCGCCGTTTTTCAGCACCTGCATCATTTCGTCCCGCGGGCCCATGGCCTGAACCGTGCCATCCTTCAGAAGCATGATCTTATCGACGTTCTTGAGCAGGCTCGGCCGCTGCGTGATCGCGATGACCGTTATCTCCTTGGCCTTGGCACGCGTCAGCGCGCGGGCGAGCGCCCGCTCGCCCGGCACGTCGAGATTGGAGTTCGGCTCGTCCAGAACCACCATGCGCGGATCCCCGAAAAACGCGCGGGCAAGACCGATGCGCTGTTTCTGGCCGCCGGACAGCGGCGCCCCGTCGACGCCGATCAGCGTTTCGTAGCCTGCCGCGAACTGCGAAATCATCTCGTGCACATCGGCAGTCTCGGCAGCGTCGAATATCTGATCGTCCGTTGCGTCCTCGCGCATGCGCGAGATGTTCGCCTTGATCGTTGCCGGAAACAGCTGGACGTCCTGCGGCAGGTAGCCGACGCTTTCACCGAACTGCCGCGGGTCCCAGTTGCGCAGGTCCATGTGATCGAGACGGACATTGCCGGCGGTCGGCATGATCGAACCGACCAGCATTCGGCCGAGTGTCGACTTACCCGACCCGGACGCTCCGACGATGGCCATGGATTCTCCCGGCTCCAGATGGAAGGAAATCCCGTTCAGGATCACCTTCTTGGTGGGCGGCGGCACGTAGAGCACCCGCTCGACCGTCACCCGCCCCTGAGCCCGCGGCAGCCGCAGACGCTCCAGATTGAGCGGCGAGTTGAGCAGGAGCGCGCGGATGCGAGCGTAGGACGAACGCGCCTGGATAAAGCCGCGCCAGCCCTCGATGGCGCCCTCGATCGGCGCCAGGGCACGGCTGCCCACGATCGACGCGGCGATCAGCATGCCGCCCGTCAGTTCCGCATTGAGCGCGAGCCAGGCGCCCCAGCCGAGCATGCCGATCTGCGTGCACAGCCGGACGAACTTGGACAGCGTCGACATGAGCACGTTCCGGTCCTGTGCAATCACTTGCGCCTTCAGGGAATCCATCGTTTCGCGCCCCCAGATCTGCACCCCCTCCGGGATCATGCCCATGGCATTGATCACCTGGGCGTTGCGAGACATCGCATCCGCCTGAAGGTTTGCACGCGTGCCGAAGGCATTCGCCTGACCGAAGGGAACGGCCGTCAGTTTCTGGTTGATGAGCGCGATCAGGAGAAGAAAGCCGCCCGTGCAGGTGACGATATATCCCAGTTGCGGATGGATCAGATAAACGGCGAGGAGATAAATGGGAATGACCGGTATGTCGAAGATCGTCAGCAGCACCGGGCCGGTGACGAAATTGCGTATCTGCTGCAGGTCTCCAAGCGTCTGATATTCGCGGTTCGATCCGTTCTGCGAGGCTTTTGCAGCCGCACTGAGCACCGAAGGCCCGAGCCGGGTTTCAAGTTCCACGGCAACGCGCATCAGGATGACGCGGCGAGCCATGTCCAGAAGCACATGCACGAGCAGGAAACCGATGACCAGGGCCGACAGCATGATCAGCGTATCGGTGCTCCGGCTGGTCAGAACGCGGTCGGAAATCTGGAACAGATAAACCGGAATGCTCAGCACCAGCGCGTTGACGAAGAACGAGAAGATGCCGACGGTCAGAAGGCTGCGCCGGCATCTCGACAGCCCCTTCGTCAGGACATCGCGGAAGTTCTGGTCATATTGCCGCTGTCCGAGATTTGGACCCGAAGACGGATTGCCGCCGGCCCTCCTCCCGCCGCCGCCTCCGGAACCGCCGCCCGTCCCGGAGCCTTGCCCCCCGCCCGCATCCGCCTTGCGCTCCGGCCTGGAGAGCTGCTTCTTCGGGGCATCCGGCCGCACATGCGGAATATTCGGAGAGACCGGTTCCTTGAAGGGCCTCGTTCCGGGGGCCGGTTCCACCTTGATTTCCGGAGCGGCCTCAGGGGCTTTCGCTCTCAGCTGCGGATTGTCGACCGGAGGTAACGGCCCCTGCCGACTGCCCGGGCTTTTGTTTTTGTCAGGCGCCGGGATTTCAGTCTGCACTCTGTTGCTTGCATTTTCACGTTGGGAAATGACCGGCTTTTCCAGCGCACCCAAGGGCTTCGAGCCGGGCGTCAGAATTTCGGGTTTTCCGGCATCCACGGGTTTCGCGGCTCCGGCCTTGGCGGTCCCCATATCCGGCGTTGTCGGATGCGGAGCAGGTTTTGATGCGTTGCCTTGAGGGTTGCCTGCCGCTGGCTGGGACGGCCGCGACGGCCTGCTCACATCGATCATGGAGCGGATGGCTTCGTTCGTCTCGACGAAGGAAGCGAGCGCATTCTCGCCCCGTGCCGGAACGCCCGCCCTGGATTTTTCGTCTTGCGGGGTTATCGTCCGGATTTTGGCGGGTGCCGGGACCGGATCTGCCGTTTTTTTGTTTTCGGCTTTCGTCTGCAGAGCCGGTCCGGAAATCGCGGCGGCTTTGTCCGCCGGGCGCGGGGCTGGCTTGTCGACAGGGTCTGACGGCCGGGATTTTTCCTTCAAACCGCCGCCATCACGGGGAGGGTCAAGGTGGAGGGCGTAACCGGGATCGCCCTCCTTCTGTTCCACGAGCCTTGAAACAGTCTGGCTGTGTTCTCGCATGCGCTTGATGAGAGATTTGATAACCTCTTCCCCGTCAGGGGCATTCGGCACCGTCTCTCCTCGTGTCGTGTCACTCGTTTCGGCCGCCTTCCGGCTAGCCTCCTCGTCATCGAACCTCATGGATACTCTCCCAGGTCCCGCTGGCTTTGTGATTGCTGTTGGTCCAGCGGGCGCGAAGCAAATAATTGAAAAAAAATCCGGAGCGGTGAGAAATACAGACCCGCTCAAAAGCATTCCAGACCGGTCAGGCCATCACATGGCCGAGTTCATCTCCTCCCATCGACAAGGGCATCGCGCCCGGATCCACGAGATCTTCGTCGTCTTCGGTCAGATAGGCGAAGGCGACGACCTCATTGGCCAATTGGGCCGCATCGCCATAGACCACTTCGTCCTCCTCTCCGGCGATGACGTTGGTCTGGACCAGCGTCCAGTCCTCGTAGACATCGCCGCCGACATACTGGTCGCCATAGGCGCCGACATCGACAATGGTGGCAAAGTTGGTTGCCGTGTTTCCTCCGGTGGAGACGAACTGGCCGGCGCCGTGTCCGCCGACCTGCATGGCGGCGTCCGCATCCGCAACGAGATTGAGCTGGCGGATGAAGTTGATGTCGTAGTAGCTGCCGGTCACGAAGAGCACGTTCATTTCGGTCGAGCCGGAGCCGGAAAATGACCACCAGTCTTCCGGAGCGACGCTGTCGGTTGTCTCCAGGCCGCGGAGGAAGGCGTCGAACCCGGCCGACACGCTGCCGAAGCCTTCCAGGCCATAGGAGGAGACCGAAGCCTGGTTGGTCATCAGGTTCTGACCTGCGTAAACCGTCTGATCGCCGTTGCCGCCGGCCGCGGTCATGACCAGCCAGTCATTGTCGAGCAGAATGTTCGTCTGATGAATGAAGTTTCCGGAGAAATAATCGCCCACAACGACAATCAGGTCGTAGTCGTTGCCGTAGTCCTCGACGAGGGAAATGTTCGATTGGCCGTTGGCATCCGCCATCACGCGGTAATAGGCATTGGTGCTTTCCTGATAGATTATGTCATTCGAATAAAGGACATTTTCCTGGTAAAGGCTTTTGACGTCGTAATAGTCGCCGTAGGAAATATCGATGTTCCAGTGGAACCCGGTAAAACCCCGGAAGTCGATCGCGCCGTCAAACAGCGTCTCGCTGGCGAATTCCGCGATATTCGTGGCCTCGTTTCCGCCGAGGGCGACAAACGCGTCGCTGCCGGTTCCCGACGAGCCGATCTGGACGTGATCGCTGTCGGAATAGACGTTCGTCTGCGCAATGACATTCGTCCGGTAATAGTCACCCAGGACGACGAAGGTACCGCAGGCTTCATCGGCGTCGACGATCACGGCGGCATTGTAGGCCGCGTTGCTGCCGAGTTCGGCCGCTTGCAAACCCGGATCGCCGGGCATCCAGCCATCGGGCTGCGCGGGCACCGGCGGCGGGGCGCCATCCCGGCGCTCGTCGCTGTCTGAAACGATAAGTCCGCTTTGCGGCGCCGGCACTTCCGTTCCCTGAGGCTGCAGGACACCGTCCACGTAAACGCCGAACTCCACGCTTGAGGGCTCCTCGCCGGACGATTCCCTGGCGATCAGTATCTCGGCGAGATTGGCGGTGACGACCGGCACGTTGCCGCCGCCTGCCGGGAACAGCCCGTCCGGCACGGTATCGGCCGCCAGACTTCGCATGGTGTTGATTTCGTTGGTGATGTCGAGACCCGTGACCTCCTTGACGGAAAGGTTCATCCGGACGCCGAACCGGTCGTTGTCATTGAGAAGATTGTACTGATCGATGTCGACGTTGGTCTCGTCGCCGCCCTCCTGGCGCGTTAGGCTGGTGTCGCGGAGGGTGGCCGTGATCACCCTGTAGCTTTCAAATGGCACAGTGTGCCGAAAACCGGCGACATCCGTCAGCGCCATTCCGGCCGGGCCCACGCCGGCGGACAATTCCCGCAAGGCTTCTCCCGGGACGTAGAAAGCCGTCTGATCGAATTCCGGCCAGTGAACATTGGTTCTGCCCGATCCCAGTTCCTCGAGATCCTTGACCTGGTCAGGGTCCTCGGGAGACCCCGGTTCGTAGTCCAGAGCCGTGAGAACGGTACGCATGTCCTCGTAATGCACGCGTGCGCGCGCCAGTTCGTCCATCAGGTGAAGATAGCCTGCGAAGTGCCAAATCAGTTCGGTTGCGCCACTTTGCAACATCGTTTTCCTCCCGGCTGCACGGGTATACCGCGGCGAGAAGAAGGCGGTGCCTTCCGGCAGGTCCGCCGGAAGCCACCATGGTCTTCATCCGCGTGCACAAAGAGAACCGGCCCGCGCATGGTTCGCGCGAGCCGGCGTTTTTACTGGTACTTAAGCGTCGCTGTCGTCGTAGATGGTCTGGTTGCCGCCCACGATTTCGCTGCTGTTGTACTGCAGGTTCGCACCCATGACGATTTCCTGGGTGAAAGCTTCCTGGTTGACGACACCGTCAGCCGTTGCGGAACCGACGCCTTCGTTGGAGCCGTCGTCGCCGACGCTGGCGTAAGCACCGTTGGCCATGGCATGACCGCCATGTGCGGAGGCCGCCTGAACGAAGCCGCCACCGAGGTCGTCATTGCCCAGACCGATGTCGCCGACCAGGCCGAAGCCGGCGGGACCGCCGTCGAACGATACCTTGGCATAGCCCTGATAGTCGTTATCGGCCATGTTGTTGATCTGGTCGAGATTGAAGTTGTTGCCGTTCGTCGTGGTCTGAACGACCGCATCGATCTGGGCAACGGAGTCCTCGATGCACTCGATTTCCATTTCCTCGACGTCGATGAAGTCGTTGTCGTCGGGCAGGGAGTCGAGTTTCAGATCCACTTCCACATCGACCTTCACTTCGGTATCGACCTTGGTCGTGACTTCGTTGTCGACGGTGTTGTTGACCGCGTTTTCGACACCGTTGTCGAGGTCGTTGTCGATGATGTTTTCGTTCGCGTTCAGGTTACCGTTGGCGTTGCCGTTGAGGTTACCGTTGCCGTTCAGGTTTCCGTTGCCATTGCCGTTTGCATTTCCATTGGCATTGCCGTTCCAGGAGGAAGACGTCAGATCCTGTACGGCGGACTGGGAAGCGTACTGAGACTGCCCCTGGGACTGACCCTGGCCCTGGCCCTGTCCTTGCCCCTGACCCTGGCCTTGTCCCTGACCCTGAAGCTGGCCCTGAAGTTCGGCCTGGCCCTGAAGCTGACCCTGAGCTTCAAGCTGAGCCTGTGCCTGGGCCTGAGGATCGTTGCGGCGATGATGTGACATGGTACTACTCCTAAATTTGAACGCACCTTCCCCGTGGCCAAAACCGCCGAAATTTGCGTTTTCGGCTTTGGCTTGGTTAACTAAGGTGCTCGTTTAGGACAGCCCGGCAATTCGTCTTCTATTGAAATGCATGGGGCTATCTTGGTTGATCGGGGCGTCACCGCCCCGGGTAATAAAGAAAATGGAAGAAAGCAAAGCCGTCCTGTCATCACAAACAACGCGATGTTATTCGTGCAGCCATTTACTTTTCAGCGAGAGGACTCGATTAAAACAAACTGAAACGTATCCCAGAAATATTTAAAATCAGCGCCCAACCCGCTGATCAGGACGATGGCAGAACTCGAAAAATAAAAGAAGCCAACAATCCATACTAAACCTTAACCACTTAACTTTCAGGAAAATTCAGCCAAGCGGTCAAATTTTTAGCTCGGGAAAATTGAGGAAAACCGGGGAATTTAGCGATTTATGCAAGCGGATCTATATCAAATTATCTATATTACCTTAGGTAATTTTGGTTTATACAACCCACCTTCTCCTAGGGTAAGTTTATGCTCGCAAGGACTAAAATATTATTGATCATGTATTCCATTTAGCCAGGGAAGGAATCCCGTTTGAGCGGGAGGCAAAAAATGAGACTGTTGCAATTTGCGCGTCAGGCCTCAAAACACATTGGGTTTATTAAACCACGGTAATTTATTTCAGTCAGAAGACCTAGCCTATTTTTAGGTACCTGCACGCATCCTATTTTCAAGAAGGTTCTTAATAAGAGAACCCAATAAAGTGCTTATTACAATGCTTTTACCACTGAACGTGGAGGAAATAATGTTGAGTAGAATGAAATATGACCGAAAAGGGTCTATTTATTACATTGGATCTTACGACAAGTTTCCAAGGGAACTTGAGCATTGCATTGAACGCGAGATCGATGACGGCAGTTTCATCAGGATTGCGCAAAGAACCGATCTGTACCGGTCTGAAAAACGTGCAGAATTCACCAAACGCCTGTTCCTGATTGACGACGATTTCGGCGCTGCACGGAAAGAAGACATAAGCTGCCTTCGGGACGGTTTTCCCGGAGCAAACATATGCATGCTGATCAACGATGAGCTCGAATTTCCGAACATCATCCGCGACTACTTCCAGAAAGGTCTCATCAAAAGCGTCTTGCCGATGAACCTGCGGGTCGATTTATGGCTCGGAGCCATCCGGCTCATGCTGAACGGCGGCAATTACCTGCCGGGGGACGCCATCAAGTACATGAGTTCGAGGGAAATCCGTCGGACGGAAATGCCTCTGAGGACGGCGGACAAAAAGGGCGCCCCGCGCTTCAACAAGCTGACCAAGCGGGAAACCGAGGTCCTGCGGCTGATTTCCGAAGGTCACCAGAACAAGAACATCGCCGAAAAGCTCTCGCTCTCCGAACATACTATCAAGCTGCACATCCACCATATCATTTCAAAACTGGGGGTATCGAACCGAACGGAGGCCGCCGCGGTCTTCCTGCAGGAAAACTGATTTCCCGTTGCCGAGGTGTGCCGATGAATTCGCCGGACGTAAAAAGTGAAAGCGAGGACTTTCAGGCCTTTCTGGCCCTGGTAGGACGCCTGAACTACACTTGGACGAACACGGAAAGCCTGTTGATCCATATGATTGCAGGCCTTGCCGGCGTCACCAAGGAAGTCGCCACCATCATCTTTCTGACTTTGAACACGTCGCGGGCCAGAATTGACCTGGTCGAGCGTCTTTCAAAGTTGGAAAACAGAAGCCAGGACCTCAGAGAAGAAGTTCTGAATCTAACGGGAAATTTAGATAAAGCATTGAAATTAAAAAATAAATATAATCACTGCATTTATTCTTTTGATAATGAAGGACGTAACGCCTCGACAATTCTGATGCGCATCAGCGACCGGAAGAACGGCATAGAATTCGCCAAGTCGAGCCCGATTACCAAAAAGGAAACCGCGCTGGTGAAGGAAACCATAGCAAAAACCCAGAAGCTCAATACCGAGCTCTGGGATTTCTTTCGCCGGCGTAATTTCCCGATCTGACTCTTCCAAGCCGAACCACCGGGCAAGGGGCCGCCTCGAATCAGGCGCGCCCCTTTCCGGACTCATCTGCTCCCGCAGATGCTCCCGGCCGCACAGGGCCCGTGGAGCTGCGAACGACCAGCCGCACCGCTGTTTCGGTATAGGTTGCCAGGCTGTCCTGGGATTTGATCCGCTCGATCAGGCGGTTGACGCTCCGCGATCCAATGTCCTCGGCTTCCACGTGAATAGTGGTCAGGGGCACGGAGTTGAGCGCCGCGGTCGGAATATCGTCGAATCCGACGACGGAAACATCTTCCGGCACGCTTAAGCCCGCTTCGGTCAGGGCCGCGATCGCACCGAAAGCGCAGGCATCGTTGCAGCATAATATGGCGGTGAAATCGTTTCCGTCCATGGCTTCGATCCGTTCCTTGACAGCCTTGAAAGCAAGATTGGAGCGCATCGCTTCCAGCTCGATCGCAAGCTCTCCGGACGCCTCGATGCCCGCCTCGCGCATCGCCTTGCGGCTGCCGGCCATCCGGTCCCGGATGGTCGGGCGCTGCGAATGGGACAGGGTGAGGATACGCCTGTGGCCGAGTTCGATCAGGTGGTGGGCGCCGAGATAGCCGCCGGTGCGGTTCGCAGGCGCAACGGCATCGAGGCGCATCAATGGTTCGCGGCCGTTGACGATCACGGCCGGAATGCCCCGCTCATGAAGCAGCGCCACCAGCTCTTCATGCTGCATGGAAAACAGGAGATAGCCCGACGATGCCTCGTCCGGATCCAGCCGCGCCATGCCCGAAGGCGTGATATGGGTCATGGAGAGCGTAAGGCCGAGCTCGCGGGCCCGGCGCTCGACGCCGCGCTGGACCGCGAGCATGAACTCCCCGGCGGCACTTTCCGCCAGCTGAAGATCCGACAACAGGGTGATCTGCGTGATGCCGGGCAGCGCACCGGCGTAATTCAGGCGCTCGGCCGCCGACTGGATCCGTGAGCGCACATCGCCGGAAATCCCGGGAGCTCCGGCAAGAGCCCGCGATGCGGTGCTGATGGAAACACCCACCGCCTCCGCGACATCGCGCAACGTGACCCTGCCGGATGCCGCCGCCGGAGTGTCTTTTTTGCCCGCAGTCTCCTCAAAGCCGGCCATCCAGGCTCCCCGCTCGCTTCCCATCCCTCGTTGGCTTGTCTTCGGTACTGTCTTTGCAAGCCCTTCACAAGTCATCCTATAGCACAAAATTTTCGCAAACTATGCAAAATTGCATAAACAGAAAAATTTCTGTTGACTTTGCAAAAACGCTCTGCCTGATTATTCCGTACGGAAATGCTGACAACAGTCCGGAGGAGGGGACGTGATCAGCCTGGAGAAAATCAACGGCGGCGCGGTTGCCGAAGGAATGTTCGCGCGCTGCCTCCAAGGTCTCGGCAACATCCTGTCCCAGTTCGTTCCGGGACGGCCCGTCTCCGACCGTGCCTGGTGGGACGGCCTTCCCGAAGACACCAGAGAGCGCCTGATTGGCGAAGGCGAGGAGGCGCTCGGATCGGCCTGGCCTCTCCTGAAGGCGAAGGCCTATCGCGCCTTTACCGCGACCGGCGACCGCGTCGTCTACGAGGATCCCTATTTCGCCCGCCGCCGCCGTCTCAACGCGCTGGCGCTTGCCGAACTGGCGGAAGGCAAGGGCCGTTTTCTCGATGCGCTGATCGACGGGCTCTACCTCGTCACGGAGGAAAGCGGCTGGCAGCTTCCGGCGCACAATTCCCATGAACGGGGCGGCAAACGTTCCCCCCTGCCCGATCCGGACAATCCCGTCATCGACCTCTTTGCCGCCGAGACGGGCGCGCAACTGGCGGTGATCCGCGCCATTCTCGGTGAGGCTCTCGAAGCCGTCAGTTCGAAGATCGTTCAGCGTATCGACAGGGAGATCGGCAGGCGCATTACCCGCCCCTATCTGGACCGGCATTTCTGGTGGATGGGCAATGGCGACGAACCGATGAACAACTGGACCGCCTGGTGTACTCAGAACGTTCTCATCTGCACTTTCGCCCGGCCGACGGACCAAGGCGTGCGCCACGCGGTGATCTCAAAGGCCGCCCAAAGCCTCGATGCCTTTCTGAAGGACTACGGCGCGGACGGCGCCTGCGAGGAAGGCGCCTTCTATTACCGCCATGCCGCGCTTTGCCTGTTCGGCGCGCTGACCGTGATGGAAGCTGCAGCACCGGGCGTGTTCGCCCCGCTGTTCCGGGAGCCGAAAATCCGCAACATGGCGGAGTTCATTCTGAACAACCACGTCGACGGCGCGTGGTACATCAATTTCGCCGATGCGTCCGCGGTGCTCGATCCCTGCGGCGCGCGGGAATTCCTGTTCGGCAAGGCGGTCGGCTCCAGCGCTCTCTGCGCCCTTGCCGCCAAAGATGTTTTGCGCGATCCGGCACCGGAGCTGCCGCAGGAGATCAACCTCTACTACCGGCTGCAGGCCCTGGCCGCCCGCCCGGAGATCGAAACCTTCGGCGAAAGGCCCATTGAGAAATCCGATATCTTCTATCCGAGCTGCGGCGTGTTCATCGCCCGGGACGACCGCTTCACCCTCGCCGTGAAGGCGGGCGACAACGACGACGGCCATAACCACAACGATGTCGGCAGCGTCATCGTCTACAAGGCGGGACAGCCGGTTCTGATCGATGTCGGTGTCGAGACTTACACAGCCAGGACCTTTTCGCCCGAGCGCTACGGCATCTGGACCATGCAGTCCGCCTATCACAATCTGCCGGCTTTCGACGGCATCGAGCAGCAGGCCGGCGCAGCCTATGCGGCACGGGACGTTGCCGTCGACCTCGGCGACCGCATCTCTTCCATCAGCATGGAAATTGCCGGCGCCTATCCCGTTGAGGCGCATGTCGCCTCCTGGCGCCGGACCGTCCGCCTGACCAAGGGAAAGGCCGTCGAGATCCTCGACGAACATGACGGCAACCGGCAGGCGGTGCTCTCGCTGATGATGCGCGAACGGCCGGTTCCGGCCGAGAGCGGACTGCGCATCGGCGGCCTGGCCAACCTGGAAATCTCGGGGGCCCGCAAACCGGCCGTCGAGGAGATCGCCGTCGGCGACCCGAGACTGCGGAAGGCCTGGCCGGAGCGGATCTACCGGGTCCTGCTTCCCTTGAACGGCCGAAGCCTGCGGCTTCGCATCGTCTGACGGGCAGGAGGAAAACGTGACGACGACAACCGTATCCGAGACCCCGGTAAAGACGGCAACAATCGCCAGGGCGCCCAGGAGCAAACGCTGGCGCAAGGCCCAGAAACTGCTGACCGCCTATTCCTTCATCGCGCCCAATTTCATCGGCTTCGCGGTCTTCACGCTGCTGCCCATCGTCTGCGCCTTCGTGCTGGCCTTCATGCATTGGGACGGCAACAACCCGATCGAATTCGCGGGCCTCGACAATTTCTGGAAGCTGTTCTCCGACAAGGCCTTCATCGCCGCCTTCTGGAACACGATCATCTACACCGGCTTCACCGTGCCGCTGACGCTGATCTGCTCGCTCGGCCTGGCGATCCTACTGAACCAGAAGATCTTCGGGCGCAATTTCTTCCGCACCGTCGCCTTCTTTCCCTATGTCGCCTCGCTCGTCGCCGTCGCGGTCGTCTGGAACATGATCTTCAATCCCGAATTCGGGCCCGTGAACATGGTCCTCTACCAGCTCGGCGTCGACCCGAAGAACCTGCCCGGCTGGGCCGCGGACAAGGACTGGGCGATGGTCACCATCGTCATGTTCTCGGTCTGGAAGATGATGGGTTACTTCATGGTGATCTATCTCGCCGGCCTTCAGGGGATCAGCGCCGAACTCTACGAGGCGGCCGAGATCGACGGCGCCAATGCCTGGCAGAAGTTCTGGCGCATCACCCTTCCCCAGCTTACGCCCACGACCTTCTTCGTCTCGGTCATGCTGACCATCCAGTCGTTCAAGGTGTTCGACCAGATCTACATGATCACCCAGGGCGGACCGGGAACCTCCACACTGGTGCTGGTCTATCACATCTACAACGAAGCCTTCATTTCCTGGGATCTCGGCTATTCCAGCATGGTCGCTCTGGTGCTGTTCCTGCTCGTTCTCGCAATCACCATCGTCCAGTTCCGCTGGGTGGAAGGCAAAGACGGGGATCTGGCATGACGGCAACCGCCCCTCTCAAACGCCCGAAGCGCCGGGTCAAATGGGGACTGATCCTTACCTACGTCACGGCGATCGTCGTGACGCTGACGATGCTGGCGCCCTTCGTCTGGATGCTGTCGGCCTCGTTCAAGCTGGACAGGGACGTCTTCGCCTTCCCCATCGAATGGATCCCCTCCGAGCCGCGCTGGCGGAACTATATCGACATCTGGACCAAGATCCCGCTGGGACTGTTCGTCTACAACACCACCAAGCTGACCGTCATCGTCACGATGCTGCAGCTGCTGACCTCCAGCTTTGCAGCCTATGCCTTCGCCAAACTGCGCTTTCCTTACCGCAACCTCCTGTTTCTGGCCTATATCGCCACCATCGCCATGCCCTGGCAGGTCTATATGGTGCCGCAGTTCCTGCTGATGCGCGAACTGGGGCTGAACAACACCCATCTGGCGCTGATCTGCCTGCAGGCCTTCACCGCCTTCGGTGTCTTCCTCATGCGCCAGTTCTACATGTCGATCCCGGACGAATTGTGCGAGGCGGCGCGCATCGACGGCATGAGCGAATACGGCATCTGGTGGCGCATCATGCTGCCGTTGTCCATGCCCGCGCTGTCGACGCTGACCATCTTCACCTTCGTCACCACCTGGAACGATTTCCTCGGTCCGCTGATCTACCTGACCAAGACCGAGCTCAAAACCATTCAGATTGGGATCCGCATGTTCATCACGCAGTACTCGCAGGAGTACGGCCTGATCATGGCCGCATCGGTTGTCGCGCTCGTGCCGGTGCTCGTCGTCTTCCTGGCGCTGCAGCGCTTCTTCGTCGAGGGCATCGCCTCGACCGGGCTGAAAGGGTGAACCATGCTTGAGACCTTCACCCGGCAGGACACGCCCGCGGCGATTTCGGACCGGCAGGTATCGGAGGCGATCGACGCCGTCGTCGCGCAGGTCCGGCGCAACCTGCCCGAATTCACCTATTCGGCGCAAAACCACTCCAGCGTCGGCAATTTCTATCCCCCCGTGCCCAACACCCAGTGGACCGCCGGCTTCTGGCCCGGATCGATCTGGCTGGCCTATGAGGCGAGCGGCGACAAGGTCTTCCGCTACGCCGCCCAGATCCACGTGCAGAGTTTCCTGCACCGGATCGAGAACCGTATCGAAACCGATCACCACGACATGGGCTTTCTCTATTCGCCCACCTGCGTGGCGGCCTGGAAACTGGTCGGCGACGAGGACGGACGGCGCGCGGCCCTGCTTGCCGCGGACCAGCTCCTCGACCGTTTTCATGAAAAGGGCCAGTTCCTCCAGGCCTGGGGGCCGATGGGCGAGCCGGATAACTACCGCTTCATCATCGACTGCCTCCTGAACCTGCCGCTTCTTTATTGGGCAAGCAACGAGAGCGGCAACCCGCTCTACCGGGAAAAGGCGCTCGCCCATGCGCGCACGACCCTTGCCCATTCGGTGCGTCCCGACCACTCGACCTTCCACACCTTCTACATGGACCCGCAAACAGGGGCGCCTGTCCGCGGCGCGACCAAGCAGGGCTATCGCGACGACAGCGCCTGGACGCGCGGCCAGGCCTGGGCGATCGCCGGCATGGCGCTGTGCTACCGCTACGATCCGGACGCGATCTATCTCGAAACCTTCGAGAACCTGCTCGCCTATTATCTCGACCGGCTGCCGAAGGATCTGGTTCCCTACTGGGACCTGACCTTCACTGGGGGCGACACCGGCGGCGACGAAGAGCCGCGCGATTCCTCCTCCGCCGCCATCGTCGCCTGCGGCCTTCTGGAAATGGCCGGCCTGATCGGCGGCCCGCGCGCGCAGGAACTGCGCGAGCTGGCCCGGCGCATGCTGGGCAGCCTCTGGCAGACTTACGCCGTGCGCGACCCCGCCGTTTCCAACGGCTTTCTGCTGCACGGCACCTATTCCAAGAAATCCCCGTTCAACACCTGCAGCGGCGAAGGCGTCGACGAATGCGTGGCCTGGGGCGACTACTACTACTTCGAGGGACTGACACGTCTCGCGCGCGACTGGACGCCTTACTGGTGACCGGCGGACAGATGCGCGTGGAGACTTGAGGACAACAGGAATGGCCGGAATTTCACTCAGAAAGCTGCGAAAATCCTTCGGGACCCTGACCGTGGTGCACGATATCGACCTGGAGATCGCCGACAAGGAATTCATCATTCTGGTCGGTCCGTCGGGCTGCGGAAAATCCACGACGCTGCGCATGATCGCGGGGCTGGAGGAAGTCTCCGCAGGCGACCTCGTCATCGGCGACACCATCGTCAACGACGTCCCCTCCAAGGACCGGGATATTGCCATGGTCTTCCAGAACTACGCGCTCTACCCGCACATGACGGTCTACAAGAACATGGCCTTCGGCCTGGAGCTGCGCCGCTCCCCCCGCGACGTGATCGACCGGAAAGTGAACGAGGCGGCCGAGATCCTCGACATCGCCCACCTCCTGAACCGCAAGCCCAAGGCTTTGTCCGGCGGCCAGCGCCAGCGCGTGGCGCTCGGCCGCGCGATGGTGCGTTCCCCGGAAGTGTTCCTGCTCGACGAGCCGCTTTCCAATCTCGACGCCAAGCTGCGCACCACCATGCGCTCGGAAATCACCAAGCTGCACCGCCGCCTGGACGCGACCTTCATCTATGTCACCCACGACCAGGTGGAGGCCATGACCATGGCCGACCGGATCGTGGTCATGAAGGACGGCTACATCCAGCAGGTCGATACTCCGCAGACCCTTTACGACCGCCCGGTCAACATGTTCGTCGCCGGCTTCATCGGCGCGCCGCAGATGAATTTCCTGACCGTGACGGTCCTGAAGGGCGAAGCCGGTTACGTGGCCGAATTCGAAGGCCGCATCCTGCCGCTGCCGGACCGGCTGACGCCGGAGGTTCTTGCCCCTTATGCAGGCCGGCAATGCAGCCTGGGCATCCGGCCGGAAAACTTTCACGAGAAACCGCCCGTGGATGTCGATCCGTCCATGACGGCACCGCTCGACGTCCTGGTCGAACTGGCCGAACCCATGGGATCTGAGGTCCATCTGAACGCAATGCTCGGCGATCACCCGATCATCGCCCGTGTCTCGCCGCGCTGCCATGCGCACTCCGGAGACACGGTCACGCTGACCGCCGATCTCTCGACCGCCCACCTGTTCGACATGAAAACCGAGGCAGCGCTCGCCTTCTGACCGAATGCCGAGGAAAGGCAGACCATGAACTGGTTCTTGAACCACTATTTCGCGGAAGGGCCGGGCATCCCCAAGGATGCGCCGAAACCGGAAGGGCTGCGCCTACTGGCGGCGACCTTCGGCCGCGAATGGTGGGAACTCATGAAGCTCAATCTGCTGTTCCTCGCCGTCTCCCTGCCGCTCGTCACCCTGCCGGCAGCCTGGTACGCCATGACGCGCATCGGCCTGACCATGGTCGAGGACCGCAACGTCTACCTGGTGCGTGATTTCTGGGCAGCCTTCCGCGCCCGCTTCCGGGAGATGACGCTGCTCGGCGCCGTGTTCTTTTCCGGCGAGGCGCTGACCGTCCTGGCGGTCCGGACATATGCGCAAGCCTCCCAGGACCAGATCCTTTTCGCCGCACCGCTGGCCGTCTCGCTCACCGTCGCGGTGCTGCTGCCACTTTATGCCGCGCATCTTCTCGTTGCCCGTGCCTGCGCGCAGGATGCGCCGCTCGCGACCATAGCCAAGGCAGCCGCCATCGGGGTCCTGGCCCGGCCCCTGCCGGGCCTTGCCGCCCTCCTCTTCGTGGCCCTGCTCTGGCTCGCCCACGTCCTTTTCTATCCCGCATCGCTGCTTCTGCCGGTGCTCGTCAATTTCTCTCTCGGAGCCCTGGTGACCGGTTTCGCCGTGCGCGAGGGGGTTCGATACGGCCTTTCGCGGTCGCGGACAGGCCCGCATTCACAACGACAAGAAGACCGAAACACAGTCGGCCCGCATACCTGAAACGGAGGAAGACATGAAAAAACGGACTCTTTTGAATTCCCTGGCGCTGGCCGCAACGGGACTGGCGCTGATGCAGGGCCAGGCGGCCGCGGAAGACGTCACGCTCAACTGGGCTCTTTGGGACTGGGACAAGGTGGCTTATTACAAGCCGCTTATCGACGCCTACGAAGCCTCTCATCCGGGCGTGAAGATCGAATACACCGATCTCGGCTCGAGCGACTACAACCAGATGGTCATGACGCAACTGACCGGCGGTGGAGACGACCTAGACATCATCTCTATCAAGGACATTCCGGGCTACGCCCAGATGGTCAACACCGGTCGTCTGATGAACCTGACCGAAATCGGCGCCGTTCCGGCGGACACGTCCGGATATGGCGGCCTGATCGAGGCCCTGACGGTCGACGGCAGCATCTACGGCCTGCCCTTCCGCACCGATTTCTGGATCGTCTACTACAACAAGGACCTGTTCGATGCCGCCGGCGTGGAGTATCCGACCAACGACATGACCTGGGCGCAGTTCGACGACAAGGCCCGCGCGGTCACCTCCGGGTTCGGCGCCGACAAGGTCTACGGCGCGCACCTGCACACCTGGCGCTCCACCGTGCAGCTCCCGGCGATCCAGAGCGGCGAAACCACGCTCGTCTCCAAGGATTATAGCTTCCTGAAACCCTGGTACGAGCGCGCACTCAGCCTGCAGGACGACGGCATCGTGCGTTCCTACGCGTCGCTGAAGACGTCACAGACCCACTATTCCGGCCCCTGGTTCTCCGCCCAGATCGCCATGCTGCCCATGGGAAGCTGGTTCATCGGCACCCAGATCGACAAGGTGAAATCGGGTGAATCCAAGGCCACCAACTGGGGCCTTGTGAAATACCCGCATCCGGAAGGTGTCGAGGCGGGCGCGACCGCGGGCCAGGTCACCTCCCTGGGCATCAACGTGAATTCCAAAAAGGTCGATGCCGCCAAGGAATTCATCGACTGGGTTGCAGGACCGGAAGGGGCTGCGATCGTCTCCAGCACGGGAACCATCCCGGCCCTGCGCGACGACAAGGTGATCGAGACGATCACCGCCAAGGACGGCTTTCCGAGCGACCCGGCAAGCGCCCAGGCCCTGGCGACCTCCGCCGCCTATCTCGAAATGCCGGTGGACCTGAAGGCCGCCGAATACGAACTGGTCCTGAACCGCGTCCACGACTCGCTGATGACCGAGAACATTTCCATCGACGACGCGATCAAGGAAATGAACGAAGGCGTCGCCGGCATCGAGTGACATAAACATGTGGCGGCGCCGGTCCCTTCCGGCTCCGCCACAATCTCTATCCGGCTGATAAACGGCATTCTGAATAAGCCGCTTGCACGGCCGGATTCCCTTCCCTCCTTGCGGGAAAGGGTTATCGCATTTGGCGAAGCGTGACTCCCTCTCCCATTGGGAGAGGGTTGGGGTGAGGGGCTCAAACGCCGGAAAATGGCGGAGAGGTTCAACCCCTCACCCGGAGCTACGCTCCGACCTCTCCCCATGGGAGAGGTTACAGGGGGCAAATCCAGACATTTGCGGTCAAATGCGATAGCCCTGCCACAAGGGGGAAATTACCGCCGCGATATGACAATCATTGTCTGAATGAAACCACCGTGGTCTCATCCTCAAATCCTCATCCTGAGGAAGCGCGTGAGCGCTGTCTCGAAGGATGGGCTGCTTGCTCCAGGGTATGCCGCCCATCCTTCGAGACGGACCTCCGGTCCTCCTCTGGATGAAGGGATTTCTGCAGCTGGACACCATCGGACACTCCCTCTAGCCCCCACCCATTCCCGGAGCGCCGCATGACGATTGGACTGCACCCCCTTTCGGGTAATCCGCTCCGGACCCGCGCCGACGTGCAGAAAGCCGCTGGCGATCTGTTTGCACCGCTTCTCCCTTATTTTTCCCCTTCCGGCGCCCGCGTGCGCCTGAGCGACGCCGCCGCGCATTTCGACCAGGCGGCGGCACACCTGGAGGGCTTCGCCCGTCCGCTCTGGGGGATCGCGCCGCTGGCCGCGGGCGGTGGAAACTTCGAGCACTGGGAGCTTTACCGCAAAGGGCTCGTCGCCGGTACCGATCCGGACCATCCGGACTACTGGGGCGACATCACCGACATCGACCAGCGCCAGGTGGAACTCGCCTCCATCGGCTTCTCCCTGCGCATCGCGCGCGCGCAGCTCTGGGATCCTCTGGACGATGCGGCGAAAGAACGGGTCGTGGCCTATTTGATCTCAGGACGCGAACGGGAATTCGTCAACAGCAACTGGAAATTCTTCCGGATCATGATCGATCTTGGCCTCCTCCACTGCGGTGTCGAGGTCGAGCCGCAAAAACGCGAAACCTATCTGGACGAGATCGACGGCTTTGCCATGGAAAACGGCTGGTACAGGGACGGACCGGTCTGCAGTGCCGACCATTACATTCCCTTCGCCTTTCACTATTACGGGCTGATCTACGCGGCACTGTCGGGCGACGAGACCCGCGCTTCCCTCTACCGGCAACGGGCGGCGGAATTCGCCGGATCGATCCGGCACTGGTACGCGGCGGACGGCTCCGCCCTGCCCTTCGGCCGCAGCCTCACCTACCGCTTCGCCCATGCAGGCTTCTGGGGCGCGCTTGCCTTTGCCGGTGTCGAGGCGCTGCCCTGGGGCGAGATCAAGGGCTATTACCTGCGAAATCTGCGCTGGTGGGCCGGACAGCCCATCTTCGACAGGGACGGCGTGCTCTCCATCGGTTACCGCTACCCGAACCTTCTCGTCAGCGAAGGCTACAATTCGGCGGGCTCGCCCTATTGGGCGATGAAGGCGTTCCTGCCGCTGGCGCTTGGCGAAGACCATCCCTTCTGGAAGGCGGAGGAAGAAGAGCCGGAAAAACGTAAGCCGGTGGTTGCTCTCGCGGAACCGGGCATGGTGATGCAGCACCTGCCCGGTCACACGGTCGCCCTCACCTCCGGCCAGCGTTATGTCCGCTGGCGGGGAACGGCGGAGAAATACGGCAAGTTCGCCTATTCGACGCGCTATGGCTTTTCCATCGAGGCGAATGACCGGCACTTCCCGAGTGCTGCCTGCGACAACGCGCTGGTCTTTTCGAAGGACGGCCTGCACCTGCGCATGCGCGAGGACAACGAGGCGGTGCTGATCGCCGGCAACAGACTCTACGCGAAATGGCGGCCCTTCGAGGACGTGACCGTCGAGACCTGGTTGATACCCGCCGGAGACTGGCACATCCGCCTGCACGAGGTAACCGCGCCCTGCCGGCTGGAAGTCGCCGAGGGCGGCTTTGCCATTCCGAAACCGGAATTCGGCGCGTGGGAGCCGATCCTGACGGAGACACGCGCGGAAGTCACGGGCGGGGAAGATGTCAGCATCATCGTCTGCGGCGACACCCGCACGCCCCGCGTGACGAGCCCGCTGTCCAACACCAACGTGATGTTCGCGCGCACGCTGGTTCCCCAGGTGAGCGGACCGCTGGAGCCCGGCACCAACCGGCTGGCCTGCGCCGTTCTCGCCCAGCCGGTCAAGAAAACCGGAAACCTGCCTCACGTCCCGGAGTTTCCGGAGATTTCAGACCTGCGCGCGCTTTTCGCGGCCGAAGGGCGGCCGGTCCCGGTGTTTTCGATTCCCTGAAGGCTTCAGCCGATCTGGGCTGTCGCCTCGATCTCGATCAACGCCTCGTCCTCGATGAGATCCGCCACCACGACCACGGACATGGCCGGGAAGTGACGGCCGAACACCCGCCGGTAGGCTTCACCGACTTCCTTCTGCCGGGCGAGATATTCGCGCTTGTCGGTGATGAACCAGGTCAGCCGGACGATGTCCGTGACCGCGCCTCCGGCCGCCTCGACGATCGCCGCGATATTGGCGAGCGTCTGTTCCATCTGGCCGATGAAGTCATGGGTCTCGAAGACCTGATCCCGGTTCCAGCCGATCTGCCCGCCGATATGCAGCGTCCGGCCTTCGGTCAGCATGCCGTTGGCATAGCCTTTCGCGGGCGCCCAGCCGTCCGGATGAATGATACTAGCCCGCATGTCTCGCACTCCCTGAGCCCTGGCTTTCCTCGAATTGTTTCATTTGTTGTTTTGCCTTATCCGGCCAGACAGTCGGCCTGCCGTTTTCATCCACGTTGACGAGCGTCAGCTCGGTGGAAAATCTCGCTTCGCCGGCACAGTCCGCCTCGATGGTGAAGCCGCAGCTCGTGCGGCCGACCCTGGTGATGCCGAGTAACAGCGTCAGCTCGTCGCCCAGGCGGCTCGGCGCCCTGAACCTCGTGCGGACCTCCGCCGTCGGAACGGCACCAGTCAGGTGGATGTCCTTGAACGGCCATCCGACGACCCGCGCGAAGAAGGTCTCGATACAGTCGTTCATCATCTCGAAATAGCGGGGATAGAAGACGATCCCCGCCGCATCGCAGTGCTTGAACATCACGGGCTGTTCGACACGGAACATGGCTCAGACCCCGATATACTGATGGGTGACGTCTTCGGTCAGAGCAGAAATACTTCCGCTCCAGACCGTCCTGCCCCGTTCGAGGATCGCTGCCCGGTCGCAGACCGTCCTCAGCTCCTTGATCGACTTGTCGATCACCAGGATCGACAGGCCCGCTTCGGCTTTCAGGAGGCGGACGACGGCCCAGATCTCCTGGCGGATGATCGGCGCAAGGCCCTCGGTCGCCTCGTCCAGGATCAAGAGTTTCGGATTGGTCATCAGTGCCCGGCCGATAGCGAGCATCTGCTGTTCGCCGCCGGAGAGCGAAGCCGCCTTCTGGCCCCGCCGCTCGCCGAGCCGCGGAAAGAGCTCGATCACCCGCTCGAAGGTCCAGGCCCCGCGCCGGGCGGCGGCGGTGAGGTTTTCCTGAACTGTCAGGCCGGCAAAGCAGCGGCGGCCTTCCGGCACCAGCCCAAGCCCGAGCCGAGCCGCCCGGTGGCTCGGAAACTGCGACAGGTCCCTGCCCTCAAAGATCAGTTTTCCGGACGCAGGCAGCATCCGGCAGATGCATTTGACGGTCGTGCTCTTGCCCATGCCGTTGCGGCCGAGCAGCGCCAGCACCTCGCCTTCGCCGATCTCCAGGTCCACGCCGAAGAGCGCCTGGCTGGCGGCGTAGGACGCGGTGACGTTTTCAAGTCGCAGCAGGCTCATGCCTCGTCCCCCAGATAGGCTTCCCGCACGGCATCGTTGGCGCGGATCTCGTCGACCGTTCCGGTGGCGATCACCTCGCCATAGACAAGCACGCTGATCCGGTCGGCCAGGGAAAACACCGCGTCCATGTCGTGTTCCACGAGCAGGATCGGCGCTTCCTGACGCAAGGTGTCGAGAAAGCCGGTCAGGCGCTTGGAACCTTCCGGTCCCATGCCAGCCATCGGCTCGTCCATCACCAGGGCCTTGGGGCGCTGTGTCAGCGCCACGGCGACCTCAAGCTGGCGGCGCTGGCCGTGGCTGAGTTCCGCCGTCCGGTGGCGGGCATGATCCTGCAGACCGACGCGGACAAGAGCTTGCTCGGCCACGTCCCTGAGCGCCTTGTCGCTCAGCACGTCCTTCCAGAACCGCCAGGGCTTGCCGGCAGCACCGAGCGCCCCGAGAAGCGCGTTCTGCAGCACCGTGTCCTCCATTGCCAGAGAGGAAATCTGAAACGTCCGGCCGAGCCCCGCCCGGGCCCGCATCCGTGCAGCATCGTGGGTGACGTCCTTGCCGCGCAGGTGAACCGCTCCGGCATCCGGTTTCAGCGTGCCGCAGATCTGCCCGATCAGCGTCGACTTGCCCGCACCGTTTGGGCCGATGATCGCGTGGATCTCACCTGGCCTGAGGTCGAGCGAAATATCCCGGCTCGCCCGCAGCGCACCGAAGCTCTTGCAGATGCCTTTCGTTTCGAGAACCGGTTCAGTCATGGACCGCCTCCCGTCCCGAGATCATGCCGATCAGTCCGCCCCGGCCGAAGAGAACGATCACCAGGAGCAACAGCCCGAGATAGATGTGCCAGAACTCGCTGAGCTCGCCCAGCCAGTGCTCGAGCGCCACAAAGACCAGCGCCCCGACCACCGGACCGAAGAGCCGTCCCACTCCACCGAGGATCACGAAGATCATGATCTCGCCGCTGGTCTGCCAGCTGAACATCGTCGGGCTGACGAACCGGTTGAGATCGGCAAAGAGCGCCCCGGCGAGCCCGGTGACGACGCCGGACAGAACGAAGGCGACAAGCTTGAGACGGTTGGGATCGAGACCCACGGTTTCCACCCGGACCGGCGCCTGGCGCGCGGCGTTGAGCGCAAGCCCGAACGGCGATTTCGCAAGACGCCAGGCGAAGACCAGCACGACGCACAGAAGCGCCAGGCAGAGGCCGTAGAACTGGATCGGGTCGAGCGTGTTCAGTCCCGGAAAACCGTTGCGGACATAGATCGACAGCCCATCCTCGCCGCCATATTCCGCCCAGGAAATGGCAAAGAAGAAGAACATCTGCCCGAAGGCGAGCGTGATCATGATGAAATAGACGCCGGCGGTCCTGAGCGACAGGATGCCGATCACCAGAGCGGCCAGCGCCGAGAACACGATCGCCGCCAGCCAGATGACCGGCATGGATTTGGTGCCCTCGATCAGGACCGGCCATTCCGTCAGCGCCGTATAGGTCTGCGCGTGATAGGCGAGAATGCCCATCGCGTAGCCGCCGAGCCCGAAGAACACCGCGTGGCCGAGACTGACCAGCCCGCCGATGCCGAGCGCGATGTTGAGGCCGATCGCGGCAATGGCGAAGATCGCCGCACGGGTCATCAGCGTGATGGTGAACGGCTCGTCGGCAAGGACGGCCCAGAGCGGGATCGCGACGAACAGCGCGAGGGTCAGGGTGTTCAGCCAGCGTTCCCGGATCATGCCCGCGCTCCGAACAGTCCGGCCGGCTTCAGGATCAGGACGGCGGCCATCAGCACGTAGATCGCCATGGAGGCGAGCGACGAGCCGACCGAGGTCGCGGTCGACGGATCGAGAAACAGCTTCATCACCTCCGGCAGGAAGATACCGCCGAGCGTATCGGTCAGGCCGACAAGGATGGCGCCGATGAGCGCGCCCTTGATGGAACCGATTCCGCCGATGACGATCACCACAAAGGCCATGATCAGGACCGGTTCGCCCATGCCGACCTGGACGGATTGAATCGCCCCGACCAGCGCTCCCGCGAAGCCGGCCAGCGCGGCGCCAAGCGCGAAGACGATGGTGTAGAGCCTGGCAATATCGATGCCGAGGGCGGCAATCATCTCCCGGTCGTTTTCACCGGCGCGGATCTGCACGCCGAGCCGTGTCTTCGAAATCAGCAGGTAAAGCCCGAGCGCTACCAGCAGCCCGACGACGATCAGCGTCAGCCGGTAGAGCGGATATTCGATCCCGCCCGGCAGGGTGACCGGACCGGAGAGAAACTCCGGAATGTTCAAAAACAGGGGGAACGAGCCGAAGATCCAGCGGGTGCCTTCGGAGAAGATCAGGATCAGGGCGAAGGTCGCGAGCACCTGGTCGAGGTGGTCCTTGCCGTAGAGCCGCCGGATGACGACCAGCTCCACCAGTGCTCCGGCGATCGCCGCCCCGGCAAGGGCCGCGACCAGTCCGAGCAGGAACGATCCCGTCGCCGCGGCGACGGCCGCCGCGCAGAAGGCACCGACCATGTAGAGCGAGCCATGGGCGAGGTTGATCAGGCCCATGACGCCGAAGATCAGCGTCAGGCCGGCAGCCATGAGAAACAGCATGATGCCGAATTGCAGGCCGTTCAGAACCTGCTCTATGAGCAATATGAGTGACATGAGTTCCCCACCCCGTTGTCCGGCGCGGTCTCTTCACCGCGCCGGACTTAGGTGCTTACCTTACATGCTGCATTCGGACCAGTAGGCATCCGAATGGCTGGTGAGCGCGGTGCCGATGATCTTGTTGGTGTAGACGTCGCCCTCCTTGATCACCTCGCGGACATAGATGTCCTGGATCGGGTGATGGTTCGGGCCGAACTTGAACTTGCCGCGCACCGACGGGAAGTCGGCCGCTTCAAGCGCTGCACGGAAGGCATCGGCATCGCTGACGTCGGCTTTCGCCATGGCGGACAGCAGCAGGTTCGCCGTGTCGAAACCCTGAGCTGCATAGAGCGACGGCAGGCGGCCATACTCGGCCTGGAAGCTCTCGACGAACGCCTTGTTGGCCGGATTGTCGATGTCCTTGCTCCACTGGCTGGTGTTCTTCACGCCCAGAGCCGCATCACCGATAGCTTGTAGAATGCCCTGGTCGAAGGAGAAGGCCGGGCCGACGACAGGAAGGTCGACGCCGGAATCCTTGTACTGTTTCATGAAGGAGATCCCCATGCCGCTCGGCAGGAAGAAGAACACGCTGTCGGCGCCCGAGGCACGGATCTGGGCGATCTCGGCCGCATAGTCGGTCTGGCCGAGCTTGGTATAGATCTCGCCGGCAACGTCTCCTTTGTAGAACCGCTTGTAGCCGGTGAGCGAGTCTTTGCCCGCCGGGTAGTTCGGTGCGATCAGGAAGCTCTTTTTCAGGTCGGCGAAATTCGCATAGGCACCGGCCGCCTCATGCAGGTTGTCGTTCTGGTAGGCGACGCTGAAATAGTTCGGATGGCAGCCTTTGCCGGCGAGAGTCGACGGGGCCGCATTGGGCGACAGGTAGAACTTGCCCTGGGCGGTCACCGACGGCACGACGGCCATGGCGAGATTCGACCAGATGATGCCGGTCAGCACGTCGACCTTGTCCGACTGGACCATCTTGTCGGCCAGTTGAACCGCCACGTCCGGCTTGCGCTGGTCGTCCTCGATGATCACCTCAAGGTCCTTGTTGCCGGCCTGCTTGACCGCCAGCAGGAAGCCGTCGCGCGCGTCGATGCCGAGCCCGGCGCCGCCGCCGGACAGCGTGGTGATCATCCCGACCTTGACCGGCCCGGCCTGAGCGCTTGCCATTCCAATTGCCAGGGCGGCAGCCGCCGCCATCGTCATCAGTTTCATCATTTGCTCCTCTCGGGTCCTGGACCCGCTGTTCCCACTCTTATTTCTCTGGCTCGCTTTCCCGGTCCGTCCGGTCCGGAAAAGCAACGGGCAATCGGTTGTTGTTCCTCTCCAGCCTGCCCCGGACGGGAGAAGTGTTCTCTCAGGCGTCCGGACGCAGCCGGAACCTCTGGATCTTTCCGGTTTCGGTTTTCGGCAAAGCTTCGGTGAAGACGATCGAGCGCGGATACTTGTAAGGCGCGATCGTCGCCTTCACGTGGTCCTGCAGCATCTTGCGCATGAGGTCGCCCGGCTCGTGTCCCTCGCTCAGAACCACGTGGGCCTGAACGATGGCGCCACGATCTTCGTCCGGCATGCCGATCACCGCGCATTCCTGGACCGCCGGATGCGCCAGCAACGCCGCCTCCACTTCCGGACCGGCGATGTTGTAGCCGGCGGAAATGATCATGTCGTCATTGCGCGCGGCGAAATGCAGATGGCCGTCCTCGCTCATGGAAAAGCTGTCGCCGGTGATGTTCCAGCCATCGACCACGTACTGCCCCTGCCGGTCGTCCGCCAGGTAGCGGCAACCGGTCGGCCCGCGCACGGCGAGACGCCCGACCTCGCCCGCCGGAACCGGTTGACCGTCCTGTCCGACGATCTTGACTTCGTAGCCGGTCACGGGCTTGCCCGTGCAGGCGGGATTGTGGTCCTCGAACCGGTTGGAAATGAAGATATGCAGCATCTCCGTCGCGCCGATACCGTCCAACATCGGCTTGCCGGTTTTCTGCATCCAGGCCTCGTAGACCGGCGCCGGCAGGGTCTCGCCCGCAGAAACGGCCGCGCGTAACGAGGAAAGATCCGCCCCCTCCTCCATCGCCTGCAGCATCACCCGGTAGGCGGTCGGTGCGGTGAAGCAGACGGTCGCTTTGTATTTCTGGATGATCTCGATCATGTTCGGCGGCGAGGCGTTTTCCAGAAGCGTGGCCGCGGCCCCGAAGCGCAGCGGAAAGACTGCCAGGCCGCCCAGCCCGAAGGTGAAGGCCAGCGGCGGCGAGCCAACGAAGATATCTTCCGGCGTCACGCCCAACACCTCCTTCGCATAGCCGTCGGCGATGATCAGCAGGTCCCGGTGAAAGTGCATCGTCGCCTTGGGCGTACCGGTCGATCCAGAGGTGAAGCCGAGCAGGGCGACGTCGTCACGGCCTGTGGGCACCGCGTCGTAGTGCACCGGCTTTTCCAGCGCCAGACGGTCCAGCTCCGCATCGTGGTTGGACGTGCCGTCGAAACCGACGACCTTCTTCAGGAACGACGAGGTCTTCGCGCAAGTGACCATCTCTTCCATCAGCCGCGTGTCGCAGAGCGCGAATTCGATCTCGGCCTTGTCGACGATCTTGGCAAGTTCGCCCGCTCTGAGCATCGGCATGGTGTTGACGACGACGGCCCCGGCCTTCGTCGCCGCCAGCCAGCAGGCGACCATCGCCGGATTGTTGGCGGAGCGGATCAGGATCCGGTTGCCCGGCTTGACGCCGAGATCCCCGGTCAGCGCATGTGCCAGACGGTTGGTCCAGTCCGACAGTTCTTTGTAGGTCCGCCGCCGGCCGTTGCCGATCAGCGCCGTGCGGTCGCCAAGGCCCTTCTCGACCATTCTGTCGGTCAGTTCCACACCCGCGTTCAGAAGCTCGGGATAATCGAAACCATCGAGCAGAAAGTCCGGCCAGGTGTTCTCCGGCGGGAGGTTGTCGCGCGTGAACGTGTCGGTATGTGCGGACGGACCAAGCATGGATCAGACCTCCTGGAAAGCATTGAGCGTCTGGCGCGCGATGATGATTTTCTGGACGTCCGACGCGCCTTCGTAAATGCGCAGCGCGCGGATCTCCCGGTAGAGCTTTTCGACCGCCGTCCCGGAACGGACACCGTCGCCACCGTGCAGTTGCACAGCCCTGTCGATCACCTGCTGGGCCTGGTCGGTGGCAAACAGCTTCGCCATCGCGGCTTCGCGCGTCACCCGGGGCGCGCCGCTGTCCTTCGTCCAGGCTGCCCGGTAGGTCAGCAGTGCCGCAGCGTCAACGTCGAGCGCCATGTCGGCGATGTGGCCCTGGACGAGCTGCAGGTCTGCAAGCGGCGCGCCCTGGATCTCGCGGGTGGTCACGCGTGCCAAAGCCTCGTCCAGCGCGCGGCGGGCAAAGCCCAGCGCGGCGGCGGCAACCGTCGACCGGAAAATGTCGAGGACCGACATGGCGATCCTGAAACCTGCTCCCGGCGTGCCGACCATGTTTTTCTTCGGGACTCGGCAGCCGGTAAAGCGCAGGGTGGCCAATGGATGGGGCGCGATCGTTTCCAGGCGTTCGGCGATTTCAAAACCCGGCAGGTCGGGCGTAACGATAAAGGCGGAGAGGCCCTTGGCACCCGGAGCCTCTCCGGTTCGGGCAAAGAGCGTGTAGAGATCGGCGATGCCGCCGTTGGAGATCCAGGTCTTCTCGCCGTCGAGCACATAGGCATCGCCGTCATCCATGGCGGTCATGGTGGAATTGGCGACATCGGACCCGGATTGCGGCTCGGTGAGCGCGAAAGCCGAGACCGCCTTGCCGGAGCGGGTCCGAGGCAGCCAGTCGGATTTCTGCGCGTCGGTGCCGAACAGCGAGATCGCTCCGGTGCCGAGACCCTGCATGGCGAAGGCGAAATCGGCAAGCCCATCATGACGGGCGAGCGTTTCACGGATGAGGCAGAGGCTGCGCACGTCGAGATCGCCGTCCGGCGCACCGGAATATTTCAGGAAGCCCGCCGTACCCAGCGCCCCGACCAGCGACCGGCAGGCGGCATCCGTGTCGCCGTGATCGACATGCGCGAGTTCCGAGCAGGCCCAGCTCTCAAGTTCGGCGGCGAGCACCCTGTGAGAGGCATCGAAGAACGGCCAGGCGAGGAAGGTCTTGTCGGACATCAGTCTCCCTCGAACACCGGTTTTTCTTTTTTGACGAACGCTTCGTAGGCGCGCTGGAAATCCCTGCCCTGCATGCAGATCGCCTGCGCCTGGGCTTCGGCCTCGATGGCCTGCTCCAGGCTCATCGACCATTCCTGGGCGAGCATGGTCTTGGTCATGGAATTGGCGAAGGTCGGGCCGGAAACGATGCGCGCCGCCATGTCCAGAGCGGTCTTTTCCAGTACCTCCGCCTCGGCGACCGCGTTGAAGAAGCCCCAGGCATGGCCTTCCCCGGCGGTCATGGACCGGCCGAGATAAAGCAGTTCGGCGGCCCGTCCCTGGCCGATGATCCGGGGCAGGATCGCACAGGCCCCCATATCGCAGCCGGCAAGGCCGACACGATTGAACAGAAAGGCGACCTTGGCATCCGGTGTGGCGATCCTGAGATCGGACGCCATGGCCATGATCGCGCCGGCACCCGCGCAGATGCCGTCGACCGCCGCGATGACGGGCTTGCCGCAGCCGAGCATCGCCTTGACCAGGTCGCCCGTCATGCGCGTGAAGGCCAGCAGCTCCTTCATGGTCATTTTGGTCAGCGGACCGATAATGTCGTGGACATCCCCGCCGGAACTGAAATTGCCGCCATTGGGCAGGATCACCACCGCATGGACGTCGTCGGCATAGACGAGATCGCGGAACCAGTCGCGCAACTCCGCGTAGCTTTCGAAGGTCAGCGGGTTCTTCCGCTCCGGCCGGTCGAGGGCGATCCGCGCAATACCGTCCGCAATCTCGCACCGGAAATGCTTCACGTCGCTGCGCATGGCCTCACTCCTCCTCCGCCTGCCTGCTCAGGATCACGTCCAGATGCTTGGCCAGCGCCTCGATGTCCTCGCCCGACAGGTCGCCGAGCAGATCGTCGATCCAGGCCTCATGATGCTGCGCCAGAGCCTCGAACGCGGCCTTGCCCTTCGGGGTCAGCCGGGCGATCTGCGACCGGCGGTCACCGGGAACCGCAACCCGCAATGCCAGGCCTTCCTCCGTCAGCTTGTCCACGATCCCGGTGACATTGCCGTTGGAGACCTTCAGGTAGGTCGACAATTCGCTCATCCTCAACCCGTCCGGAAACCGCGACAGGGCGGACATCACGTCGAAGCGCGGCAAGGTCGTGCCGTGGCCTTCGCGCAGGTTGCGGCGAATTTCGGCCTCGATGCCGTTCACGGATTTCAAGAGCTTCAGCCAGACGCGCAGACGCGCCTTGGACAAAGGCTCGCTGGATGGTGCCGGTGCGGACTTCAAAACTCGCCTCCCGAAAGGTTGAGGGCCTGACCGTTGACCGATTGTGCCGCGTCCGAACAAAGCCAGAGCGCCGTTGCGGCGACTTCCGGCGGCTGGATGAACCGGTCTTGCGGATTGTCTGCCTTGAGCGTGTCTGCCGCCGCTTCCAGGCTGAGGCCGGTCTTAGCCGCGATGGTTTCAACGGCGCGTTCGAGCAGCGGAGTTTCGACATAACCGGGGCAGATGGCGTTGACGGTGATGCCGGTCTTCGCAAGCTCCCGGCCGAGCGACCGCGTCAGCCCGACAACTGCATGCTTGGCCGCGCAATAGGCACTCACATAGGGATAGCCGCGCAGGCCCGCGGTTGAAGCGATCGCGATCATCCGGCCCCGGCCTTTGGCTTTCATATCCGGCAAAGCCGCCTGCCAGACATTGGAGACGCCGAAGAGATTGACCGCAAGCATCGCCTGCAGATCCGCAGGCGTCATCTTCGCGAAGGGAATGCTCTCCGCGGCTCCTGCATTGGCGATAACGGCATCGATCGGTCCGGCCTCGCCCCGCGCCCTGTCACACGCAACGGCAACCGCTTCCGGGCTGGTGACGTCGCAAACCTGATAGGACAACGACTGTGCCGCGAGCTTTTCCTCCGTCCGGCCGAAGATCGTAACCTTCGCGCCTTCAGAGGCAAACAATTGCGCGCAGGCGGCGCCGACGCCGCTTCCCCCGCCCGTAACGACGATATGAAGACCCGAGACGCTCATGCCCGAAACGTCTCCGTTTCGCGGTCAGCCAGCCGCCAGAGCTGGTCCCGGCCGGCCAGATAGGGCAGCGGCCAGTCCTTCGCTTCCCGGTCGCCGATCCTGGCGGCTTCGTGCAGCGTCCAGTAGGGATCGGAGAGATGCGGCCGGCCGACGGCGACAAGATCCGCGCGGCCTGCCATCAGGATCGAATTGGCGTGATCGGCCTCGTAGATGTTGCCGACAGCCATGGTCGGCAGACCGCCTTCGTTGCGGATCCGGTCGGAAAACGGCGTCTGAAACATACGGCCATAAACGGGTTTAGCGGCGACGCTGGTCTGCCCGGCGGAGACGTCGACCAGGTCGACACCGGCAGCCCGGAACAGCCGCGCGATGTCCACCGCCTCGTCCGGGGTGACGCCCTCGTCGCCCACCCAGTCATTCGCCGAGATGCGCACCGACATCGGCTTCTCCTTCGGCCAGACGGCGCGCATGGCCTTGAAGACCTCCAGCGGCCAGCGCATCCGGTTTTCCAGCGAGCCGCCGAATTCATCGTCCCGGATATTGGAGACCGGCGAAATGAAGGACGACAGCAGATAGCCGTGGGCGGCGTGCAGCTCGATCATGTCGAAGCCGGCCCGCTCCGCCATTTCGGCGGCAGCAACGAACTCGGCCCTGATCCCATCCATTTCGGCACGTGTGATCGCGCGCGGCGCCGCATTGCGCTCCGACCAGGCAATGGCGGAAGCCGAGACCAGATCCCAGTTACCGTCGGTCAGCGGCTGGTCCATGCCTTCCCAGCCGATCCGGGTCGAACCCTTGCGGCCGGAATGGCCGATCTGGCAGCAGATCTTTGCGTCCGTTTCCGCATGGACGAAATCCGTCAGCCGTTTCCAGGCCGCTTCGTGCTCCGGAGCGTAAAGCCCCGGGCATCCGGGCGTGATCCGTCCTTCCGCGCTGACGCAGGTCATCTCGGTAAAGACCAGCCCGGCACCGCCCTTGGCCCGTTCGCCGTAATGGATCAGGTGCCAGTCGGTCGGCGTGCCGTCGACGGCCTTGTACTGCGCCATCGGAGACACCACGATACGGTTTTTCAAGTCCATGCCACGCAGCTTGAAAGGCGCGAACATTGGTGCGCGCAAGGGCGCGTTCGATCCGGCGCCGGCCTGGTCCTGGAACCATCGCTCTGCGGATTCCAGCCATTTCGGATCGCGCAGCCGCAGGTTTTCATGGCTGATCCTCTGGGAACGCGTCAGCATGGAGTAATTGAGCTGGACGGGATCGAGATGCAGATAACGCTCGACATGCTCGAACCATTCCAGCGAATTGCGCGCCGCCGACTGCAGACGCAGCACCTCCAGCCGGCGGTCGGCTTCGTAGCGGGCGAAAGCCGAGGCCATGTCCACTTCCTCGTGCAGGTAATCCGCAAGCGCGATCGCGGACTCAAAGGCGAGCTTCGAACCCGAGCCGATCGAGAAATGCGCCGTCGCCGCCGCATCGCCGAGCAGCACGACATTCTCGTGGCTCCATTTCTCGCACAGGACACGCGGGAAACGGATCCATGCGGAGCCGCGGATATGATTGGCATTGGTCATCAGCGCATGGCCGCCGAGGTGATCCCTGAATATCTCCTCACAGGTCCGGATGCTTTCCTCCTGGCTCATCCCGTCGAAGCCGAAAGCGTCGAACGTCTCCTGCGCACATTCGACGATGAAGGTCGCGGTATCGTCGTCGAACTGGTAGGCGTGCGCCCAGACCCAGCCGTGCTTCGTCTCCTCGAAGATGAAGGTGAAGGCATCGGAAAATGTCTGATGCGTGCCGAGCCAGACGAACTGGCACAGCCGCCGGTCGATGTCCGGCTTGAACGTATCGGCATAAAGCGCCCGGGTTTTCGAGTTCAGCCCGTCGCTCGCCACCACCAGGTCGTAGTCGCGGCGGTAATCCTCGACGCTTTCGACCTCGGTTTCGAATTTCAGATTGACGCCGAGCTCACGGGCGCGCGCCTGCAGCAGAAGCAACAGCTTCATGCGGCCGATGCCGCAAAAGCCGTGGCCGGACGAGACCAGCCTCTCGCCCTTGAAATGCAGCGCGATGTCGTCCCAATAGGCGAAATTCTCGCCAATTGCTTTTGCGCTGACGGGATCGTTGGCCGCCAGGTTCTGGAGCGTTTCTTCGGACAGGACCACACCCCAGCCGAAGGTGTCGTCGGCGCGGTTGCGCTCGATCACGTCGATCTCGAGCGATGGGTCGCGCAGTTTCATGGAGATGGCGAAATAGAGCCCGGCGGGCCCTCCGCCCAAACATGCAATCCGCATAAGTCCCTCCCCATACCGAATTCGACCCCTTCAGCGAACCACACTTTCAGAATTACTTCAAGCATGAAATTTCAAGCTTAAAATAAATTACCGCTCTCACCGGAGAGGCCATCTCCGGCGGTAGTTCCTGGGAACCGGAACAAATCCCGTATATCCGCGTTTCCTTCCTTGAAGGGAGCTCTGAAATGACATCCACGCACACGGGCGGACGACGGGACACGCGTTGGTCTTCACACGGCCTTCCCAGATCGTCGGATCTCGGGAAAAATATCCGCAAAAGGTGTTACGGGCGCGACCTGCGCGAAAACCGAAGCGGACGCCTGACCGGCTGAATTCGAAACCCGTTCTCAATAAGATCTGTTGGATTGTCACCCATGAGCGAAGCGACCGCCTTTAAGACAAAGTGCCATGCCTGTCCCTTACGGAAAAGAAGTGTCTTCCGCCCCTTCGACGACAAGGAACTGGATTTCATCCTGAAATTCAAAACCGGCGAACTGACGGTCGAGGAAGGTGCGACCATCGTCCTTGAAGACAACAAGAGCCCTCATCTTTACACCCTCCTCCAGGGCTGGGCCTTCCGGCACAAATCCTTGCCGGACGGCCGGCGCCAGGTGCTCAATTTTGCGCTGCCCGGAGAACTGATCGGGCTGCAGCTCGCCCTTCTGGACGAGATGCAGCACACGGTGACCGCCCTCACCGACACCACGCTCTGCGTCTTTCAGCGCGAACGGATCTGGTCCGTGTTCAAGGATTATCCCGCGCTCGCCTATTCCATGACCTGGCTGGCCGCCCGCGAGGAACAGATTATCGACGGCCATCTTCTGAGCCTCGGCCAGCGATCCGCCAAGGAGCGCCTGGCCTATCTCATTCTTCACTTGTATGACCGGGCGGAAGCCATCGGCTATGCCGGCAACCTGACCCTGGATGCGCCCTTCACCCAGGGCCATCTGTCAGATGCGCTCGGCATCACGAGCGTGCATACCAGCCGGACCGTCAAGAAGCTGCACGAGCTTGAACTCATCGACTGGACACGGGACCACATCCAGATTCTCGATCGCGGCAGGTTGGAAGAAACCGCGTCCTACGAACGCGACGAGACCCCGCAAAGGCCGATGATCTGATCTGGATCCGCCGCTCAAAGGAGTTCCTCGATCTGCGCCTTCGTATAGGGCTTGCGCAGAATGGTGTGGTTCCGGAATTCGTCCGGCAGCGTACTGGTATCGCCATAGCCGCTGGCAAACACGAACCGCGTTCCCCTGGTCACGAGCGTCGCCGCAAAATCCAGGCTGCTGGTTTCTCCGATCAGAAGATCCAGAATCACGAAGTTGAACAGCCGGCTAAGAACCAGCTCCATCCCTTCCGCCAGGGTGGTTACCGCCATCACCGGCGAAAACCCCAATTCCTCGAGCACTGTCTGTGTGTCGAGCGCGATGATCGGATTGTCTTCGACAACCAGTGCCGCACCGAGCGGCTTGCACGCCGTTCCATCCGAAAAGTTGTTCATGGGGGTGCTCTTGAGCCTGTAGATCGAAAGAGACCTATGGCACGAAACGCGGCGGCGATCATTAACATAAGTTATCTGATGCACGGCATTTTCGGCCGGCTTCGTATTTTAGCGGCCGGCTTTGCATTTTCGGGCCGATTTGCCGTGAAACCATTTCTTAACTGGTGCGTTTACTGGGCGGAGGTAATGATATGATCACTGCTCGAAAACGCATCCTGGCAGCCAGTACGCCGACCATTGTCGGAGCCGTTGCAATCGCAAGCGCTCTATGTGCGGCGGAACTCATGTCCGGCCCGGCAACAGCAACCGAAGCCCAGCCTTCCGCTTCCCGCACCGTCGAACCGGAGCGCGCGGCGGCTGAAAAGGGTGACCTGAAGGTCGATCTCGCCGACGTCCACAGCAGGCCCATGCGGTGCGTGTCGGGCAACCGCGAGACCACCTGCACGGGATGGCCGGTTACCGGCGGAATGCTGGCTTACCGCAGTGAATAGATCAAATGCCTGAAATTGGGAATTCCTGAAAAGCCGTCCCGCAAGGACGGCTTTTTAGATTCTTCACCAATTTGGTTCGGATGCCTTCTTCCGGCGCTTCGCCTGCCGGCCACAGATTTGTCACGTCTCTCAATCTTCCGTGATCACGATTTCCAGCACGGAATGCGCAACCAGCAACAACGGAACGGCGACGAACCCGCCTGCAGGTCCCCAGAGCCAGATCCAGAAGGCGATCGCCAGGAACACGACGAAGGGATTGAGCGTCATTGTCCGGCCCAGCACCGTCGGCGTCACGAACTGCGCCTCGATCAGGTTGATCAGCAGATAGACTGCAGGCGGTGTCAGGATCGTAACGACGGTGTTGCCCGTTGCCAGCCCGACCCCGGTCAGAATGACGACCATGGCCGCGGGACCGATATAGACGATGTAGTTCAACAGGCCTGCGAGCATGCCCCAGAGCAGCGGCGACGGCACGCCGAACGCCCATAGTCCCAGGGCAACCGCCACACCGAGCCCGATATTGATGAAGGTAATCGCAACGAGATAGGTGGACAGCCGCGCTTCGATGGCCTGAAACACGGTGGCGACGCACTTGCGTTGATCATGATCGGCGCACATGCGCAGTACCGACTGGCGGAAATAGGGCCGCGTCAGAATGAAGAAATAAAGGCTCGCCAGGAACAGGATGACCTGGGCCATGAATGTCGGCGCGAAATAGAAGACGGTTTCGACGGCGGAATTGTCGTCGACGCTCACCTGCATGTTACCCGATTGGCCCATGGCGTCGCGAAGCTGGTCCTGAAGACTCGTAACCGAGGCGAAGAACCCCTGCCAGCTTGTGAGCTGTGTCTGAAGCTGGGCCCAGATGAACGGCAGCCTGTCCAGCCAGTCCGACAGCGGCACGACGATGGCCGCACCGGCCGTGAGGATCAAGGCGACGAACAGCACCACCATGGCAAGCGCGGAGATCCAGGAGGGAATCCTGAACCGTGAAAGACGGTCCGCCGCGGGCCCGAAGAGCATGCCGACCACCAGCGACAGGCAGACCGGCGCCAGGATCACCTGAGCGAAATCGAGGGCGGCCGTCAGGGCCAGCCCGCACAGGATCAGCAGGCTGATCCGAACGACAGGGTCCGCGCGCAATGCCAGCACCGGCTTTTCGGCCAAGTCCGCCGGACCGGTTTCGGGCATCTTTCCCTGACTGGTCATGGGATGCTCCTATTCAAGCAAAACGCGCCGCGACGGACGCGGTCGCGCAAACGGCCTGTTGAAACGCCACTGCTGGAGCATGTTGCGTTCAAGTAAACGCAGACAAGATGCTCTAACACTTTAAAGCCGATCAACTTTCGGATGTTCAATCGATTCCGGCTGAGCATCCGTTGATCTAGTCGTCGTCATCATCGTCATTGCGCTGGCTTGCCAGGAACGCCAATCCGCCGAGGGCGGCTATGACAAGAAGGCTTCTGGATTTCGTAAGCTGCGGCAGGATCGAAATCGCGGCCGCCGCCGTAAGCCGCTGCGCCGCCCGCCGCCGGCTCGCCCGCCGTTTCTCCCGGGCCCTCAGGACGCTCACGACTGCGAGAAGACCGAGGCCAAGCACCAACATGACGCCCGCAATGATCGCAGCCGCGACCGCCGGCCCGAAAACCGGTGCGAGCCATGCCCAGACGGCCACAAGCGCGGCTACATAGGCCGTACTGAAACACAGAGCCGCGGCAGCCGTCAGAACCGCGTTCCGCCTGGCCCGCCGGTACATGGCCCGCAGGTCACGCGTCGCAGCACTCATGACCAGCGGAAGGGTACGCAGGATCATCAGCGGCGGACCAGCAACGCCACCAGAAATCCGACGCCGGCCGCGATGCCGATCGACTGCAGCGGATGCTTGCGGACGCTGGACACGAACGCCTTTTCGTAGGTTTCAAGTTCCGCGGTCAGTTTGTCGAGCGCCTCTTGCGACATCTTGGTCAGATCTTCACCGGCAGCGGTCGCCTTGGCCGCGTATTCGTCCGACTTGCCCGCACCGTATTTTTTCAGCGAACCGGCCAGCGCGGAGATATCGGCACGGATCCGCTCGATATTCTCTTCGATTTCACGCGCACTGACTGTGTCGTTTGCAGCACTTCCGGTCTTGGCAGTCGCCATCATGTCGCTCCATCTGTTACCCGGGCTTCGGTCCAAGCCGCCTGGACGGCTCGCGGACACCCTTTGTTTTACGGTGATTCTCCGGATCCCCCGGAAGCTCTCGATCCCGCACGCTACACGCGCGCGCGACACCGGGTAAACTGGCGACCCGCTGTTTGGTTCCATTTTTTCAGACAGGCAGCGGTCCCTTTGCGCCGGTCCGCGCCTGCGCGGACAGGTCAGCTGCGAAGGGCGCTGATCAGCTCCGCCTTGGCCATCGACGAACGGCCCGCGATGTCGAGTTCCCGGGCCCGCTCGTAAAGCCGCTGCCGGGTCCACTCTTCATAGGGCGGAGCCTTGCCGCCCTTTTTCGAAGGCGACTGCCTGTCATTCACCTTGGCATTCGCCTGGGCATTCGCGATCCGGGCGGCTTTTTCCTTGCCGTAACCCTCCTCACGCAAGGCCTCGTAGGTGTCTTCATCCTTGATGCTCGATCTGTTTTTGCTGGCCATGGTTTCATCCCTCTCCACGAAAGCCGGCAACCGCAAGTGCCACCAGTGCTGCGTTGGCTCCTTGATCAACGCACCGGACCGGAACCCGTTCCCCCGAGTGGCCCGTTCCCCTGAGTGGAAAGTCTCATGCTGCGCGAACAATTGGAATAAATCTCATGCCTCAACATCGACCGGCACGAGATAATCCGTAAATAGGAGTAAAATCATCGCTTTATTTCAATAATATAGATGAGAAATACATAATTATACGTATGAAATCCGCAAGAATAGCTCCTCCTCTCCCAAAGCCACATCTTCCCTTAGGTCAATTTTGAATTTTTCGAAGCAAAGCCGGAACCGAACGCGCTCTGAAGAATTTTCTCTTTGAATGCCGCGGAGGCAGGGCATTGCAACTCGTCAATTTACCGAAGAAAGGAACAGAAATGTCTACGACCCAAGTCCTGAAAGTTGAAACGCCCAAGTCCGATCATCTGAAAACCGGCGTATCGGATGAGGTTCGCGAGCAATTGGCGAAACATCTGTCTGTGGTTCTCGCGGAAACCTACATGCTCACCGTGAAGTCGCATCTGTACCACTGGAACGTGGTCGGCCCGATGTTCAAGTCCATCCACGATCTGACCGAGGAACATTACGAGGATCTGTTCGCCGCGACCGACGTGCTTGCGGAGCGCATCCGTGCGCTGGGTCATCGCGCCCCGGTTAACGTGCAGGAAGGCGTGCTGAACCTGTCCATCCATCTGCCGACCACCGGCATGCCGAGCGCACAGGACATGGTCGAGGACCTCGTTCGCTGCCATGAGATAATCGCCGCGGAGATGCGCGACATGGCGTCTTATGCCGGAGACAACGACGATCCGGTTACGGAAGACCTGCTGACCGAGCGCATCGGCTTTCACGAGAAAGCGGCCTGGATGCTCCGGGCATTGATTACCGGCTGATCCCGGCAGGACACGTGTAGGAATACCATTCAAAATCAACGGCGGGGCCGGATGTCTTTCGACAAGACAACCGGCCTTGCCCTCGGGAATACCAGTATCGTGTAATCATGATTAGCGTACCAAAGCGATTTGCAGGTTTCAGGTCTGCCCAGAGCCTTCTGAACGATCCGTCGCTGACGGAAGATCAGAAGAAAACGGCGCTGGTGGCATGGCGGACTGCTCTGCAGCAGGCCGTCCCGCCGAGCACGCAAGGCGGCAATGACACTGCACGGATGATCCTGGACATCGATGCCGCCCTTGAGCGACTGGGCAACGAGCCGCGCAAACACCGCGGCTTCAGCTAGATGTGATCTTTCTCAGGAGCACCCGCTAGGGTCCGTGGGGAATCCTTGCGCCATGATCGCAGCCTGCCCTTATTTCGCCAGATGCTTGGTCGGAACCTCGATGACGCAGCTCACGCCCTCGGGGGCAAAGTCGATTTTCACATTGCCGTCCAAAGCCGGCCCGACCAGGCGCTCCAGCAGCATCCGGCCGAAGCCGTTGCGCTTCGGCGGCACCACTTCCGGACCGCCGCTTTCCTTCCAGGTCAGAAAAACGGTATCGCCTTCCTGCTCCCAGGAAACGGAGAGTTTTCCGTCCAGAACGGACAACGCGCCGTATTTCGCCGCGTTCGTCGTCAACTCGTGGAGTGCGAGCCCCAGGTTCTGGGCAGCGTCGGCACTGACCGAATAGCTGTTTCCCTTGATCTCGATCTGCGGGCTGCCGGGATCGATCGACTGGGAGAGATGCGCCAGGACCAGTTCGCGAAGATCGGCGCCATACCAGGATTGGGAAACGAGCAGATCGTGGCTGGCGGCCATGGCCTGCAGCCTTGCGGAAAAACTTTCGACGAAGTCGTCGGTGTTGTCGGACCTGGCCGCCGTCTGACGGGCCATCGCCTGGATAACCGCCAGAAGGTTCTTCGAGCGGTGGGTCAGTTCGCGCATCACCAGGTGCATCTGACGCTCGTTTTCCCGTTTATGGGTCAGGTCGACAGCCGTCCCGATCAGGCCGGAGACCCTTCCGCCCCGGTCCCGGGTGGGGTCGAGGCGCATGTTGTAGCTTCTGAGCTTGCCGCCCATATCCATATCGAATTCAATGACCGTGCTTTCGCCGGTTTCGAGGACCTTTTTCTTGGCCGGAATGAGCTTGAGCTGGTCCTCGTGCGGAAACAGTTCGTCGTCGCTCTTGCCGATGAAAAACTCGGGTTCGAAGCCCGGAGTCGGGTTGACGACATGGACATATTTCAAGTCCGCATCCTGCTCGAAAACCGTGATCAGCGAACCGTCCAGCGCCGTTTCGAAGCGCTTGTTCGCCTCCGCGAGCTGGCTGGCCATCGAAGCCAGCCGGATCTCGTAGAGATTCTTCTCCGTCATGTCGACGGCGGTGCACAGCACCCCGTCGATCTTGCCCTTCGGATTGCGGGTCGGATGCACGATGAGATCCAGGAAGGTCGTTCCCGCCTCTTCATCTTCGATCGCGATATAGGTGGACGCGGATTCCCCGGTTTCCATGACCCGGTGCTTCAGCGGCACGATTTCTTCCGTGGTTTCCGCCGGCAGGATTTCCTCGTCGGTCTTGCCGATCACATCCTGATTGCCGAAGCCGAACCGGGGATTATGGATCCAGGTGTAGCGCAGATCCGAATCCTGCGAGAACACTGAAATGTTCGAGCCCGTCAGCGCCATCTCGAACCTGGTATTGATTTGGTTCAGCTCCAGCCTGCTTCGGCCGACCTCGTCGTTCAGTTCCAGGTTTTCCGCCTTCAACAGCTCGTTCGCCCGCTCCAGGTCGTCCATCGAGGGAATGGCCAGGAGTTTGGGCTTGAGCTGCCAGACGACCACTGCGGTCAGGATCGACACGATCCCCGTCGCCAGTTTGACCAGCCCCTGAGCACCGAATATCGGCCACCACAGGGTCAGGAATGTCATCGTATGCGTGACGCCGCCGGCAACGATGAAGGTGATCAGAAGATAGCCGGCATACCGCGAGGTTCCCTGGATGTCCGGGCGGCGCCGGAGAAAGTCGTAGATGGCGAACGGAATGGCGAAATAGGCCAGCGCGATGAACGCGTCCGAAAGCGCATGGACCCAGATCAGATCCTCCCGCCAGCGCATGTAGTATTCGAGCGATCTGAGCGACGGATCGCCGAAGAGATAGGACAGGATGTCAGAAAACATGTTTCGGTTCTCCGGGCACAGCGTTCGATGGGGTTTCGTTGCGGGACATGGCGCCTGCCGGGCTGGATCGTTTCCGTATCCGAGTCCCCGGCTTTACGGTCCCGGTCCTAAGGCCCGAGGTATATCGGGTGGGAACCTTTGTTCTCGCGAGCCGTTTTCTCATTAGCATGAAATCAAAGAGGTTTTGCGAAGTGAACTGGACCCGGAGCCGGCGTGAGTTCACAGGAAAGGCGCGTGTCCGGAAGAGCAAGAGCGACCGGGACCGGACTTTTGCGCGCCCCGGCGAGATTCGCGACCATCGGGGAATGGAATAAAAACGCAATGCCGCTCCGGCGCAGCCGGCTTGCCGCCGCAAGGACGGAAAGCGGCCGCGCCGGAACGGGCGTTCGCACTCAAACCCCAAGGCCGCCGCCTGCGCCTGACCGGCCGCAGCCGCTCAGGCGGCGACTGCGCTGGCTCCGTTGAAGAACAGGGCCTGGCTGATGCCGGCTTTCACTGTGTTGGGATTGAACGGTTTGGTGATCAGGAAAGTCGGCTCCGGACGTTCGCCGGTCAGAAGGCGTTCCGGGAACGAGGTGATGAAGATCACCGGCACCGAAAGCTCCGACAGGATTTCCTTGACCGCGTCGATCCCCGAAGAGCCGTCCGCGAGCTGGATATCGGCCAGCACCAGGCCTGGCGTGTGCACCTTCGCGGCCGCGATCGCGTCGCTTGCGGTCCGCGCGACCGTCGTCACGTTGTGGCCGAGGGATTCCACGATCTGGATCAGGTCCATGGAAATCAGCGGCTCATCCTCGATGATGAGCACGTCCGTCTTGGTCTGGCGGTCGATTTCATCGATCGCATTGTTGATAAGCCGCGTTACCTCTTCTTCTGTCTTGTCGATGATCTTGGCCGTCTCGGAAAGGGAAAACCCTTCCAGGGTAGACAGAAGAAGCGTCTGCCGGCTCTCCGGCGCCATGCTGGAAAGCCGCTGCTGGGCGGTCTGCTCGAAGATGGAAACCGTCCCGTCATTTGCCGCCGGCGGAACGACCGTCGCGTTCCACAGCACATGGAACAGCCTGTACAGGCCGATTTTCACTCCATCGGACATATCGATGATAGACTGATCCGCGACGAGGGCCTGTAGACAGGCCCGCACATAGGCGTCGCCGCTTTTTTGCGTCCCGGAAAGGGCCCTGGCGTAGCGGCGCAGGTAGGGCAACAGGGGCGCAATTTCTTGTGAAAGGCTCACAGACATTCAGTTTATCCTTAGCTTACCACCGCATCTTTGCGGCCAAAAATCGGTCGGTAACGGGTACCTCCTGTATGTGGAAATGCTTAATCTGAAAAAAAGTTCCGCACGCATGGAACTTTTTTTTCGCGGCAGCGTTATCTGGTCAGCACAAGGCACGGACTGGAAGGAATCTTAGGAACTAGCGATGGCAAGCAAAACCAACCCTAATCGGCCGGCATCCGATTTCGGAATAATCAAACCGACCGCCGGAGCAACGACCAAGGAAGACTGGATCGGCAACCAGCTGAAGAAGGTCTACGATGAAGCTTTGTCCGAGGAAATTCCGGACGACATGCTTGAGTTGCTTTCTTCGTTGGATGATGCACCCGCCGGCGACAAAGCCGCCTCCGACGAGGAGGCCGCCGAATGAGCAACGTCCAGTTCAAGAGGGATCTCGTCGACTCCATCCCGCGATTGAGGGCATTTGCGAGATCCATCAGCGGCGACCGGGACCGGGCGGACGACCTGGTTCAGGAAACGCTGGCCAAGGCCATCGCCAACAAGGACAAGTTCACCGAAGGCACGAACCTGACAGCCTGGCTGATCACCATCCTGAGGAACCAGTACTATTCTGTCGGCAGAAAACTCCAGAGGGAGGTCGCCGACCCGGACGGGGAACATGCAGCCACCCTTGAATCCAAGCCGCAACAGGCCGGCCACCTTGAGATGAGGGATTTCCTCAGCGCCCTTCAGGTGCTGCCCGACGATCAGCGCGAAGCCCTGATCCTGATCGGCGCAAGCGGCTTTTCCTACGAGGAAGCGGCGGAAATTCTCGGTGTGAAGGTCGGCACCGTCAAGAGCCGGGTGTCCCGGGCACGCCTGCGCCTGGAAGATCTTATGAACGGTGTCGAGCATTTCGAGCGATCCGACGTTGCGGTCGCCGAATCCGCCTCCCTGATCCAGGACGCCCTGTCTGTCTGACCGCGCTCCCGGCGCCGGCGGTTCTCTGCCAAGAACCGCCGGCCCTTAACGCCGCGGAAGGACCGCAGCCATGGATCTGGCATATCGCGACGACGCCCGTGAACAGGCGCTGATCAGGCTGGTCAAGGGGTTCCTGTTCATTCCGGTATGCATCGCCCTGTTGGGCGCCCTGCTGGCCCTCATCACTCTCCTTGTCGATAACCTCGGGCTGTTGTCCGGCGTCTACGAGGCGTTCAAGTTTCAGGAAATCGGGCCGGACGGCGCCCGCTCCGTCCTGTCGACCATTGCCGGCGCCATGATGTCGGTGATCAGCCTGGTCTATTCCCTCACTCTGGTCGTCTTCACCCTCGCCGCCGGCAACATCTCTCCAAGACTGCTTGAAACCTTCGCCAGCAATCGCACCACCCAGGTCACGATCGGGTTGCTGGGCGCGACCTTTCTCTATGCGCTCCTTGTGCTCTACATGATCGACGAAACCCGCGATGTCCGGTTTTCCGTCACCATGTCGATCGTCATGGCGGCTGCGAGCTTTTTCTGGCTGGTCTATTTCGTCAACGATGTCGCCAGCCGCATCCGCATCGATACGGAAATCGGCCGGATCCAGGCCTCCCTGCGCGCTTCGATCGACGGTCTTCTGGCGAGCGAACCGCGTGAAAAACCGAATGACCGCGACGCGATCCCCTCCCTGCCCGCTCACGCCGCGGCGGCAAGGCGCAGCGGCTATGTCACTTTCATCGACAGCGACAGGCTGATCGCCCTTGCCGCGAACCTCGACGGCTTCGTCGAGGTGCTGGTGTCACCTGGAACCTTCGTCATCGAGGGAATGCCGATTGCCGAGGTTCTGACGGAAACCGAAGATCCGGATTTCGGCGAGCTCCACAAGGCCTTCCGGATCGGTAAGGCCCGCGCGCCAGAGGGCGACATCCAGTTCTCGGTCCACCTGATGGTCGAAATCGCGCTCCGCGCCCTGTCGCCCGGCGTGAACGATTCTTATACCGCCATCAGCGCGGTCGACCACCTGTCCGCCTCTCTCGCGCGCATCCTGCAGCGCGGCGCACCGAGCGCCCTGCTTCACGATCAGGAGGAAAAGCCGCGGCTCTGGCTCAAACTGCTGCCCGTGCGCGACCTTCTGGACACCGCCATGCGGCCGCTGCGCCAGGCGTCGATCAACAATATCCTGGTGCTGGACCACCTGATCGGCGCACTCAGGAAAATGTCCACGGTCTGCCGCCCGGAACATCTGCCCCTGCTTGAACACCAACTGCTGAATGTCGTTTCCGACGCCAACCAGACGATCCGGAGCCGTCCGGATCGCAAGCAGATTGCCGATGCCTTGAGATCTGCCCGCCAGACGCTCAAGAGCAAGAAGGCGGCATAAACACTTCGATAAGGGATATTCGGAACCGGACAGGTTCTTGAAGACAATAAAAAAGGGCGCCGGAGGCGCCCGTTTTTTTGGGTTCGTGGTCCGTCAGACCCTTCGGCCCCGGATGGCGTGCGCGATGGCAGACACCAGGAAAAGGGCAATCGCCACGAAGAAGATCAGCTTGGCGATCGAGACGGCGGTCCCGGCAATACCGCCGAAACCAAGAATGGCTGCAACCAGAGCAACCACCAAGAAAAACAATGCCCAGGAAAGCATAGTATCCTCCGTTATTTGAGATACCTCCATTCAACGCAGAAATTCCGGCATCGTTCCCAGGTTTTTGAAATTTTATTTTTACCGCCTGAAAACAGAGCATGTGCGGGCTTCGTATTCGTCAGAATTTTCAGCCGGCCTCGGAACTTTCGTCGCTGATATTCGTTTCCGCTCAGTCCAAGGCGTAATGAGGAATTTGCTGCCGTTCGCGGGAGTGAACACGGGAGATGTCAGGAAGGCCGCGCTGAGGCATTCGTGACATTGCGCGCGTTCCGGAACCGGATCGGCTGATCCTGTCGAATGGGGAGCCGACGAGCGGATCCAACGGCATCCAACTCCTCGTGACGGACGTACCCGGAGGTTTATGATGGAATATGGCATTGTCGGACTGATCGTCCTGATACTCGATATCTACGCAATCATCCGCATCGCGGGAAGCGGTGCCGAGCCCCTTGCAAAGATACTTTGGATCATCGGCATCCTGGTTTTCCCGGTCATCGGCTTCATTGTGTGGTTGCTTGCCGGGCCGGGCGGCCGGGCTCGGGCCATATAATAACAAGCAGAAAAATACGCCCGGCTTCGGGCGTATTTTTTTATGGAACTCATCCAAAATTCAAAAGTTTACAAGGCGTCAACTGAATCCCGAAACGGAAATCAGAAAGGAGCCTCTATATGCTTCGTAAATTACTTGCAACGACCGCCATCGCAGCCGTCATGACAACCGGCGCCATTGCCGAAACGGTCACCACGCCCCAGGCCGGCAACAACGCCGCCATGGACAGGAATTCCGGCGTCTACGAGTTTGAGCTTCACACGCTCGCTCCCGACGCCACCACCGGTATTCTCGCCTCCAACATGATCGGCAAGTCGGTGATGACCGGCGAAGCCGACGACGCGGAAACGATCGGTGACATCAACGACGTCGTTATCGGCCGCGACGGCGAGGTTCGCGCCGTGATCGTCGGCGTCGGCGGTTTCCTGGGTATTGCCGAAAAGGACGTCGCTCTCGAGTTCGACCGCCTGTCCTTCGTATCGGACGGCGACAGGGACGACCAGTTCGAGATCGTGGCGGATGCCACCAGGGAAGATCTGGAAAACGCTCCGACTTATGAGCGTCCGGATTACATTCCCGAGTGGATGAGCACTTCCGCCATGAAGGACGGCATGGATAAGGCCGTCGACGGCGCCAAGAACGCTTACGAAACGGTGCAGACGGAAGCCATCGACCCCGCCAGAAAGCGGATCGATGAAGCGATGGGCAGCGCTTCGAACGAGCCGGCCGAGGATATGCCGGTGACCGGCGAGGCCACCACCGAAACGGCTGAAAATGCGCCTGCGCCGCTGGACGACACCGCCTCGACCGATATGGCGATGACCCAGATCGACGCGAATACCATTTCGACCGACGAACTGATCGGCACCGACGTGGAGACCGGCACGGAAACCGACATCGGTGAAATCGCACAGGTCCTGATCGACGAGGAAGGCAACGCACGTGCCGTTGTCATCGATGTCGGTGGGTTCCTCGGCTTCGGTGAAAAACCGGTCGCCGTGGCCTATGACAGCCTGAAGATGTTCAAGACGGACGACGGCGAGCTGATCGTTACGGTGCCCTTCACCAAGAGCGATCTGGAGAACGCCGAGAGCTTCGATCAGGCGACCTTCAAATCCAACCCGAACAGCGTGACGCTGATTGGCAACTGATCCGGCTCCCGAACCGGAACCAATGACGGGCCGCCCAGCGGCCCGTTATTTTTTTGCCTTTGCCGAACTCGACCAACTCTGTCCCTTTTGGTGTTCTCCTTTTGGTGCCGTCCCGGCCTTGAGGACCTCCTCTCTGTTTTTTAAGCGAGGCCCCGGGGCTCAAGGTCGGGGCAGCCCGATCCACTGCGGGGAGGAGAAGGACGTGCCCGCACCTCTCGAATGGAATGGTGTTGTCGAAGAACGGAAGTTTGAAAGCTACGCGTCTTCCAAATGCCGGCAGGTCAAACAAACAAACCAACGGTCAAAACGCGATATAGAGCAGCACACCTAGGGCAGGCACCGTCAGCAGCAGTCCGAGCAGGGTGACGAGGCCGTCCTTGGTCAGGAGCCCGAGTGACAGAAACACGATGGCACCGCCCGGCAGTACCGGGACGACAGGCACGAGCGTGGCAGGATAGACGAGGACCGCCAGAAGGATGCACAGGCCGGCAACGATCCGGGCCATTGCCGGGCCTGTCAGAATGGCCAGCCGCCGGCCGAAAACCTTGTCAGCCTGCCTCGCATAGGGCAGCAGCCTGTCTATCGCCGAAATCACCTTGTCCCTTGGGATCTTCCTGTTCCTCAGGAAGGACGGCATCCAGATCGCCCTCGCACCGATAACGACCTGGCCCGCGACCAGCACGATGATGGTGGCAAGACCGATGTGAATGCCGGGTATGGCCCCGAGCGGCGATACCATGACCAGCGCAGGCAGGAACAGGAGCGGTCCGGCCGTACGGTTCCCCGCCGCCCGCAGGATCGAACCGATATCCGAAGATCCGTCTTGAACCTCATCCTCCCAGGCCTTCAGGACACCTGCAATCGTCTCACCCTGCTCAGCCATGGGACGGTCCCCCTCCTGCGCAATTCGAAAACAGGATAGCCGGCAAAACAAAAGGGCCGGCGGAGCCGGCCCTCTTTGAAACCCATGTTGAATGGATCAACTGACTGCCTTCAGGGACAGGTGGCTGACACCGAGGGTCAGATTGGTCCCCGTCTGGCTTTCAACGCTCAACGGGTTGAGCGCGATCGACTTGTCGAAACCGCCGATCAGAGCGTTGGCCTTGACGCCGGCTCCGAGGCTGGCACCCGCGGTCACGCCGCCATACTCGCCTTCGAGCGCCCCCGGTTCCATATCGGCACTCGGCGCTACGACGCCCCAGACAAGGGTCGCATTGTTGGTGGTGCCGATGTCCAGGCCGAATTCGCTCACCTTGCCGGTGTAGTAAGCGGGCTTGCCGCCATCGATCGACTCGTATGTGCAGCTAAGCGTTGCGTTGGATCCGACGATGAAATTCGTTTCGCCCTCGACCGAACAGGTGAGCGTGCCGATCTTTACACCGGCCTTGTTGTCTGCCGCGAGGACGGGCGTTGCCAGAAGCGTTGCGCCGGTCAGTGCCAGGGCAATCTTGCTGAACCGTTTCATCAAAATCTCCTTCCGTTTGCCGACCGCCAAAATGACCCTGATACCGGTACGGGCGGTCACGCGTTCCGCTGCCGGCATCGGCCGGCTTGCGATGACAGGAAAACGAAACGCCTGCGCAAGAGTTCCAAACAAATTTGATCCCGCCGGAAATTCGCCCCGGTTTGCACCGGCTCCAGGTGGAGTGGGCCGGCGCGCTGATCCAAGGCAAGATTGCTGGATTTAACGTTTTATCTTCTCTGACCGGACTTTTGTTGCCGCGGCCATGCCTTCAGCCCTGAAATAGAAGTTTTTAAAAAATATTTCAGATAGATAAGTACCGAAAGAGAAAGCTGATTGACACTCGATCCGGACAAGGTTTAACGATAAACCTTCTCGCCGGTCCCGGAATACGGGACAGCCCTTTTCGAAACAGTCCAGTTCCCGCACGGATTGGCCAGTCCGGAGACATGTCGTGACCCTTCACAGCAATGCGCCTGCCGGAGAACACCAGCCATCGCCAAGTTCCGTTACCCGCCCCCTCCACGAAGGCTGGACGCTGAGCTGCTCCCGGACCGTTCCCGCCGCTCCTGTCACCCAGGACATAACCTGGCCGGCAACCGTTCCCGGCTGCGTGCACACGGACCTGCTGGCGGCAAGGGTCATTCCCGATCCCTATCTCGATTGTAACGAACTCGCCGTCCAGTGGATCGGCGAATGCGACTGGAGTTACGAAACCGAATTCGACGCGGATCTGAGCGCCGGCGACCGCCACACGCTCGTCTTCCACGGCCTCGACACGGTGGCCACGGTCAGCCTGAACGGCGAGGTGATCCTTGCCTCCGAAAACATGCACCGGACCTACCGGATCGATGTGACCGACCGTCTGCAGGCTAAGGGCAACCGTCTCAAGGTCCATTTCCTGTCGCCCTACGAGCACGAGAAAAAGCTCCACGAAGTGCTGGAACCCCGACCCAATTGTTATCCGGGCCCCGGCAACCTGATGCGCAAGATGGCCTGCAACTTCGGCTGGGACTGGGGACCGAACGTGGTCACCGCCGGCATCTGGAAAGACGTGGAACTGGTGAGCTGGTCCGTTGCCCGGTTCGACGGCGTCCGAACGGATGTGTCCCTGTCCGGCCGGGACGGTCTCGTGCGCATCGAAGCGGAGATCGACGGTGACCGGGACGGCCTGGAACTGCACGCGCGGATCGGCGATCAGTCCGCCTCGGCCTTTCTCGGCGGCGGAGAGGCTTCGCTTGACCTGACCTTCTCGTCTCCGAAGCTCTGGTGGCCGCACGGCATGGGCGCTCAGCCGCTCTACGAGCTGGAAATTTCCCTGACGAAGAATGGCGTTCTCCTGGACCGCCGGGTGAAACGGATCGGCTTCCGATCCATCGCGCTCGATCTGTCGGGAGACGAGGAGCAGTCGGCCTTCACCTTCGTCGCCAACGGCAAGCCGATGTTCGTCTTCGGCGCCAACTGGATCCCCGACGACTGTTTTCCCTCCCGCATCACCCGGGCGCGGCTGGAGCACCGCATTACCCAGGCGAAGGACGCCAACATCAACATGCTGCGCGTCTGGGGCGGCGGCATTTACGAGAGCGACGACTTCTATGAGCTGTGCGACGAACACGGCGTACTCGTCTGGCAAGATTTCCTGTTTTCCTGCGCCGCCTATCCGGAAGAAGGCTCGCTGCCGGCCGAAGTGGAGGCGGAGGCGAAGGACAACATCACGAGGCTGATGTCGCATCCGTCGCTCGCGCTGTGGAACGGCAACAACGAGAACATCTGGGGCTATCAGGCCTGGGGCTGGCAGGAACCGCTCGCCGGGCGGACCTGGGGTCTCGGCTATTACCTGGACCTGCTGCCGCGCATGGTGAGAGACTATCACCCGAGCGGCCTCTATTATCCCGGCAGCCCCTATTCCGGCTCCATGGACCGCTTCGCCAATGCCGACCCGCACGGCTGCCGGCACATCTGGGATGTCTGGAACGAGGTCGGCTACGAAGTCTATGCCGCTTACAGGCCGCGCTTCGTTTCCGAATTCGGCTGGCAGGCTCCGCCAACTATGGCAACGCTGAAACAGGCAATTTCGGACGATCCGATGACCCCGACCTCTCCGGGGATCATGCACCACCAGAAGGCGGGCGACGGCAACGGAAAACTGCTGCGCGGGTTGAAGGGTCATCTGCCCGAACCGGCTTCCTTCGAGGACTGGCATTTCACCACCCAGCTCAACCAGGCCCATGCGATCGCTTTCGGCATCTCGTATTTCCGCTCCCTGCAGCCGACCTGCCGGGGAGCGATCGTCTGGCAGCTCAACGACTGCTGGCCGGTAACCTCCTGGGCGGCAGTCGACGGCTACGGCCGCAAGAAGCCGCTCTGGTATGCGCTGAAGAAGGTCTATGCGCCGAAATTCCTCACCGTGCAGAAATCCGGGGCCGGATTGACGCTTCACGTGATCAGCGACGTGAACCTGGAATGGCGCACGCCGGTCACGATCCGGCGCGTCCGCTTCGACGGGACGGTACTTGCCGAACACAAGGTCTGGCGGGTCTGCGTCGAACGCAACAAGCCGGTCGCGATTCCGCTGCCGGAAAGCATCTCGCAACCGGAAAACAGCGCGGAAGAACTCATCAGCGTCACGGCAGAGGGTGGCCGCACGCAGTATTTCTTCGAAGTAGACCTGAGCCTCGCCCTGCCCGCGCCGCGTTACAAGCTGGACGCAGAACCGTCACCGGACGGAACGCATGTGCGGGTGACGGCGGAAACCCTGATCAAGGACCTCTGCCTCTTCGCCGACCGGATCGACCCGGCCTGCGAACCCAACACGATGCTCGACACGCTGCTGCCCGGCGAGGAGATCGTCATCCGGCTCGCGAACTGCCCGGATATCACCGTCGCCGACCTGACCAAGGAGGGCATCATTCGCACGGCAAATGACTTGATCGCGCGCTGAGCCAGCCCCGCCTTCCCCACCCCACTCATGCCGAGGAGGACCGCCAGGTCCGTCTCGAAGCATGGGCGACAGTCTCCAGAGCGAGTGGCCCATCCTTCGAGACAGCGCTCACGCACTTCCTCAGGATGAGGGTGTTGGGTGCTGGAAACCCCTCCTATCGAAGCGGAATTTCCCTCTCCCCTTGTGGCAGGGCTAACGCACTTGACCGGAAATGTCCGGGATTACTCCCAGTAACCTCTCCCGTGGGGAGAGGTCGGAGCGCAGCTCCGGGTGAGGGGTTCAGGCCTCTTCGTCATTTTCCAACGTTTTAACCCCTCACCCCAGCCCTCTCCCAATGGGAGAGGGAGCCAGGCACCGCCATATGCTATAGCCCTGCCCCTTGTGGAGAGGAGACTGGCTGTACGAACAGGCACCTCTCCCAACAAAAGGAAGTCCGAAAATCTACCTCAGCTCCGTCGGCACGACCTTCTGGAGGCTTTCCACGGGCTCGCCCTCGATCCGGCGGATCAACATGTCCGCCAGGTTCCAGCCGGCGTCGATGCGCGAGAAGTAGGAGGTGACCGGCCGTTTCTCCAGGTAGTCGCCAAGGCTGGTTCCGCTGCGGACCGAGAAGTCGAAGTCCTGGAGCCGTCCCGGCGCCACGTCGCGCACGCCTCTGCGCGCACCCATCAGGACGATGTCGTTCACGCAGACGAAACTGTCTACGTCCGTCGAGCGCACGAGGCCGGCGGCGGCTGAACGCGCGACGTCGGCCTGCGGGTTCAGGTTGACCACCAGCTCGTCCCGGAAGCTCAGTCCCGCTTCGGCGAGCGCCCGCCTGTATCCGGCCATGCGCTGCTGCACATAGGTATAGTCCGCCGGACCGTCGAGCAGGGCGATGTTCCTGTGGCCAAGCTCGATCAGCTCCGTCGTTCCCTGCCAGGCGGCGAATTCGTTGTCGACGTCGAAGAAGGCGTGCTCCGAATAGAGTTCGGTCCGCCCGAACGTGATGAACGGCATTTCCGCCTCGAGCAGGTATTTCACCCGCCGGTCCTGAAGGGTTGTGTGGTCCAGGATCACGCCATCGGCCGCCCGCCCCCTCACCAGTCGTTCAAGCTCCAGGAGATCGTCATCCTCCTTCGGCGCGATGATCGTGCGGACGGAATAGTCGGTCCCGGCACAGCGCTGGTGAATACCCTGGAGCAGACCGAGCAAGGTCGGATCGCCGATCTCCGTATCCGACGGGAAATTCAGGACAGCGGTCAGGACGAAGCTCCGCCCGGTGCGCAGCTTGACCCCTTCAAGGTTGCGGACATAACCGAGCTCCCCGGCAACCCGGTTGACCCGTTCCGTCATCGCGGCACTGGTCTTCGGCGAGCCGTTGATCGCCCGCGCGACGGTGGTTACGGAAACGCCGAGCCGGTCGGCGATCATTTTCAGGGTGACGTTCTTGGCGGAGAAGGCACGCGGCATCGAGGAATCAGCGTTGTTGAAGGGAGGTCGAGATTACCCCGACAGCAGTCCGCACTGCAAAGCCAACGTCAGGCAAGCCCGGAGAAGACCGGCCCTTGCAGAGCCTTCTCCGCCAGACGCCCGATGCGCTGCGGCTCCGGGTGCTCGCCGGCCTTCTCCGCGATGCGGCACCAGAGGCAGACAAGCAGCAATCCGGAGGTGACGGTCACGAAATCATGCGCCAGGGGTGTGGGGTCCGCGCTTTCCAGAACCAGGTCCCTGGCCTTGCGCCATTTCGAGAATGCGTCCCGGAGCCGGCTGCCGCCATTTTGCCGGGCCGCGCATTCCCGCTCGACGAAGGCTTCGAACGCCTTGCCGGGAGACCCGGCCAAGAGCCGGGTGACCAGGGCCCGTTCATGAATGCCGTTGGCGCCCTCATAGATCGCGGTGATGCGCACATCCCGATAGATCTGCTCCAGCCCGTATTCCTGCAGATAGCCGTAGCCGCCCAGCACCTGCATCCCGAGTTCCGCCGCCTTCATACCGGCCTCGGTGCAATAGACCTTCACGATCGGCTTCAGGAACTCCGCCAGATCCGGATCCTTGCCCGCTTCGATGGTCACGAGGGTCAGATGCGCCAGAGCCCGGCCGCCAAGCGCCAGCATGTCGATCCCGTCCAGCATGCGCCGGACATCCGCATGGCTGTCGATTGCGGCCGGCCGGCCGTCCTCCCCGCGCCCCTGAACGCGCTCCGCAGCGTAACTGCGCGCGATGTCGCAGGCACGCGCCGCATGCGCCACACCCTGCAGCGCCACGTCGACACGGGCATGGTTCATCAGGATGAACATGGCCTTGAGCCCTGCCCCGGTTTCGCCGATCAGCTCCGCTTCGGCGCCGTCGAAGGCAAGCTGGCAGGTGGGCGAGGCATGCAGTCCCATCTTCTCCTCGATCCGGGTCACGGCGATCGGATTGCGCGACCCGTCCATGAGGATCGAGGGACACATGAAGAGCGACAGGCCCTTCACGCCATCGTCCGACGTACGCGCCAGAACCAGATGCTGAATGCGCTCGCTCAGGTCCTGATCGCCCCCGGAGATGAAGATCTTTTCGCCCGATATGACCCAGCCGTTTCCTTTCGGCTCGGCCCGGCAGCGGATGCGCGCAAGGTCCGACCCGGCTTCCGGTTCGGTCAGGCACATCGTGGCGAGCGCCTCGCCCGAGGCATAGGGCGGAATGTAGCGTTCCTGCTGCTCCCGGGTGCCGAAGGACATCAGGGTGCTGACCGCCCCCGGCACGAGGCCGGCCACCATCTGCATACTGTGGTTCGCGCCTGTAAAGATCTCCGAAACGATGGCGAGCACCGTCGCGTCCAGCCCCTGGCCGCCGAACTCTTCGGGAACGCTCAGCCCCGGCCAGCCCTGTTCCACATAGGCGGCGAAAGCCTCCTTGAAACCGTCAGGCATGCATACCCTCCCCGCCTCCAGGCGGCATCCCTGCCGGTCGCCTGTCTCATTAAGCGGAGCCAGTTGCCCCGCGGCGAAGGCGGCGAAATGGCTGCCGATCTCCGCGGCAAGCTCGCCGTCCCAGCGCGGCAGCTCCGGTGCACCGGCAACATGGGTCAGCGAGAAGAGGATATCGTCAAGGGGCGCTGAGAACGGTTTCATGGGCTTCGGTCTTCAATTTGGCGAAACGGGAAGGTCACGACGGCTTTCTCAAATGACGACCACTGCCGGGTCGTTGTCGGTGTAAAGCCGCTCCAGGAGCGCGCTGCGGCGGGCCAATACCTTGCGGATATTCAGATTGCCCTTGGCGGTCATTTCGCCTTCAGGCATGGAAGGAGGTTCGCATAACACGATCGCCCGCGTCACCAGGGCCGAGCTGCCCGAGATCTCGCGCGCGCGCTCGCTCAGCCTGCGGTGGATTTCGCCCTGCAGCAGCGGACAGGAAAGGGCCCCGCCGTTTTCCCGGGGGGCGAACCCTTCCCGGGTCAGTTCGGCCATGTCCGGAAAGATCATCACGCCGATCTGCCTGCGGTCGGCCCCGGTGATGATGAGGTCGGTGGCAAGTGGCGCCAGGCGGGACAGCATGTCGAGCTTGAGCTGCGCCGCGCGCACCCAGGTTCCCGACTGCAGCTTGAAGTCCTCCGAGATCCGGCCGTCGAAGCGCATCCCCTTGTCGGGATCGCCGGCATCGAGAAACAGCATCGCATCGCCGGTGAGAAAATAGCCTTCCTCGTCGAAGGCCGCCGCGGTCTTTTCCGGATCGTTGAAATAGCCCGGCATGATGGTCGGGCCCTTGACGCGCACCTCGCAGCGCATGTCCGCGTCCGGAACGAGCTTGACCGTGACGCCGTTGACCGGCACGCCGACGATGCCCGAGCGCGGCGCCGGTTCCTGCTGCATCATGGCGCAGGGCGCGGTCTCCGTGAGCCCCCAGGACGAGGTCATCAGCGGGACCTCGCCCTTCACTTCCATCGCCATCCGCTCAAAGCCCGACCAGACCTCCTGCGGCAGCGAAGCCCCGGCGTAGAAGATCAGGTCCAGCTCCTCGAAAAAGCGCCGGCGCAGGCCTTCGTCCTTTTCCAGCGCGCCGAGCAGCATTCCGAAGCCGAGCGGCACATTGAAGGCCAGCGTGCCGGTCTTCAGCGCGAGATTTTCCAGCGTCCGGTCGAACAGGCCCTTCACCGGCTTGCCGTCGTCGATGTAGAGGCTGCCGCCATTGGCCAGCATCATGTTGAAATTATGCGATCCGCCGAAGACGTGGTTCCAGGGCAGCCAGTCGACGATCACCGGCGGGCGTGCACGCAAAAACGGCAGGGCGTCGGCGATCTGCGCCTGGTTGACGCACATCATCCGATGGGTGGTCAGAACGCCTTTGGGGCTGGAAGTGGAACCGCTGGTCATCAGGATCTTGCCGACGGTACCGGCTGTGACCTCCGCGAATGCTGCGTCGGCATCGACGGCGTCATCGCCTTTCAGAAGCTCGGCAAAGGCGGTCACCTTTCCGGCTCCGGGGCGGCTTGCGACAATTTCAACGTCTCGCAGAGCATCGAGCGCCAGCGCTTCGGCGAACTGATCCGCGTCGGCCACATAGGCCATTTTCGGCCGGATCAGGCCGATGGCCTCCCGCAGGCGGCCATGGGCGCCGTGGATGAGGGAATATTGCTCGGCAACGGGCACGGCCGGGACACCGACATATTGCGCCGCAAGGGCCAGAATGCCGTGATCGACACCGTTGCCGGACATGATCAGGATCGGCGTTTCCGGTCCCATGCCGCGCGCCAGAAGGGCGGCGCCGACGGCCCTGACCTGCGCCAGCACGCTTGAATAGCTCTCTTCCCGCCAGCCGGCCCCGCTGCGCTCGGCGAGAAAGACCCGCTCCGGCGAGGCCTCCGCCCATTGGTGCAGCCAGTCCCCGGTGCGGTCAACCGCCGGGCTGAGCGCGTGCCGAGAGCGCAGCAGGATGGATCCGTCCGCGCGGTCCTCCCGTTCGACGGAATGCCGCTGAAAGTCCGTAGTGCGTTTCATGACTGTCTCCTCCCAAAGCCTGTCAGCCCTCGCGCTGCCGGTTTTTCTCGATCCGCCGCATGACCTCCATCGCGGCCGCCAGAGCTTCGGCGTCTATGCCCTGCAGAAAGGCCTCCTCATGGGCCGTGACCGCCGCGATGCTCTTCTCGTAGAGCCGCCGCCCGGCCAGCGTCGCCTTCAACGCGTAAACCCTGCGGTCGGTCGGCAGCCGGTCCCGGACGATCAGGTCGCGCCGTTCCAGTTCGTCGACGATGACCACGAGGTTCGGTCGCTCGATATCCATGGCTTCGGCGAGCTGTGACTGGCTGAGGCCCGGATTGTCGACGACCAGGACAAGCGCCGTGTAGGTCAGCATCCTGAGATCGAAGGGCTTCAGCGTCTTGTTCAGGTCAGACTGAATGGCGTTGAAGGTCCGCTTCATCTGGTAACCGTGCAGCGCCCGCAGCGTCTTGTCGCTAATGCTGGAAAGGCCGGCGTCCGCTTCGGGCTCGGGTCTGGTCTTTTTCATGGCATCACCTGAAGGTCGGGTTGCGCTTTTCCAGAAAGGCCGCGAGGCCCTCCAGGGCATCGGGACTGGTCTGGGTGATCGCGGCGCACAGGCTCTCGGTAAAGAAGCCGTCGGTTTTCGACATGTCCTCGATCCGCGCCAGCGCCTGGATCATGATGTAGTTGGAGAGCGGCGCGTTGGAGGCGATCCCGCGGGCAAGCTCCTGCGCCTTCGCCAGCGCCTCTCCCTCGCCGACCGTGTAATGCGACAGGCCAAGCGCAAGCCCCTCCGCCGCATCGTATTTGCGCCCGGTCAGCATCATTTCGGTCATCCGGTCCGCCCCGAGAATGCGCCCGACCCGGACCGACGCGCCGCCGCCCACGAAAATGCCGCGCCGCCCTTCGGGCAACTGGAAGAAGGCCGTCGGCTCGGCGACCCGGACATGGGTCGACGCCGCCAGTTCGAGCCCCCCGCCGATGACGGCTCCGAACATGGCCGAGACGACCGGCAGGCCGCCGAACTGGATCTTCTCCATGACCTGGTGCCAGCCGCGCGAATGGCGCATCGTGCCTTCCGCATCGCGGGCGACATGCTCGCTGAGATCGAGGCCGGAACAGAAATGCCCTGCGGTGCCGGTGATCACCACGGCCTTGGTGCCTTCCGGCGGCTTCGAAAAGAAGCCGTCGATGGCGTCCAGCAGCTCGTCGCACATGGCGTTGCGCTTGCCCGGGCGGTTCATGGTCAGCGTCGCGACATGGTCGCTCAGCTCGATTTTCAGGATCGGTTCGCTCATCGGATCCTCCTCAGCGCGGCGGCAGGCGTACGGCACCATCCAGGCGGATGGTTGTTCCATTGAGGAACGGGTTGGTGACGATATGCGCCGCAAGCAGGGCATATTCCTCCGGGTCCCCCAGACGTGGCGGGAACGGAATGTTGGCGGTGATCTTCGCGGCGACCTCTTCCGGCAGACCTTCCATCATCGGCGTCTGGAACAGCCCCGGCGCGATCGCCATGACGCGGATGCCGTGCTGGGCGAATTCCCGCGCCGCCGGCAGGCACATCGCTGCGATTCCGCCCTTGGAGGCCGCATAGGCGGCCTGGCCGAGCTGCCCGTCCTCGAACGCCACGGACGCGGTGTTGACGATCACCCCGCGCTCGCCGCCCTCAAGCGGGTCCAGCGCCATCATGCGCTTCGCTGCATGGCTCATTACGTTGTAGGTGCCGAAGAGATTGACCCGCAGCGTCGTTTCAAAGACGTCGAAGGAGAGCTTGCCCTCGCGGCCGACGATCCGCGCCGCGTGTCCGACGCCGGCGCAGTTGACCACGACACGGGGCACGTTCCCCAGAAGGAGCCCGGCTTCCTCGAGCGCGCCGTCCACGGCCGCCTGGTCGCCGACATCGGCCTGGACCGCGACACCGCCGAATTCCCTGGCGACGCTCCGGGCCCGGTCGATGTTGAAATCGAGGATGGCGACCTTTGCACCCTGGCCGGCGAAATGGCGCGCCGTCGCGGCCCCCAATCCGCTGCCGCCTCCCGTCACGAGGACTGTCTGTCCGGTTATCAGCATCACTTAGCCTCTATATCAGTCTGTTTCATCATTATTATGTTTCATATCTATTTTCGCACGCCGAAAAAACTTGCCTTCTGTCCGCTAGCCGGACAGCAGGAACAAGGTGATCGGCGGGAAAACCACCAGCAGGATGACACGCACGATGTCGGAGGTGACGAACCAAAGGACCGCCTTGTAGGTCTCCTTCATCGGTGTCGACCGATCCATTGCGTTGATGATGAACAGGTTCATGCCGACGGGCGGTGTGATCAGGCCGACCTCGACGACGATCAGCACCAGGATACCGAACCAGATGGCGACATGTTCCGGGCTCATGCCGAATTCCAGCACGCTGACCACCGGAAAAAAGATCGGGATCGTCAGCAGGATCATGGAGAGACTGTCCATCAGGCAGCCGAACACCAGGTAGAAAAGCAGGATCAGAGTGAGCACGACCCAGGGGCTGAAGCCCTGGCCGACCACCCAGCCGGAGAGTTCCTGCGGAAGCTGGCTGAGTGCCAGGAAGCTGTTGTAGAAACCCGCCCCCAGCACGATGAAGAAGATCATCGCGGTGCTGAGCGCCGTCTGGACGATGCTGTCCAGGAACATCTTCCAGGAGAGGTTTCCCGAGATCAGGGCGAGCACACCCGTTCCGGCGGCTCCGACCGCTGCGCCTTCGGTGGGGGTAAACCAGCCGAGATAGATCCCGCCGACGACCAGCCCGAACACCAGCAGCACCGGCCAGACATCCATCAGGGCCCGGACCCGTTCGGAATAGGGCACGGGTTCGCGGGTCCCCGCAGCCTTTGGATGAAGGCGTACGTAGATTGAGATCGTGATCATGTAGCCGATGGCCGCCAGGATGCCCGGCACGAAGGCCGCCAGGAACAGCTTGGCGATGTTCTGCTCCGTCAGGATGGCATAGATCACCAGAATGACCGACGGCGGGATCAGGATGCCGAGCGTGCCGCCGGCCGCCAGCGTCGCCGTCGAAAACCCGCCGGAATAGCCGTAGCGGCGCAGCTCGGGAAGCGCCACCCGGCTCATGGTGGCGGCGGTGGCGAGCGACGAACCGCAGATCGCGCCGAAGCCTGCGCAGGCGCCGACCGCGGCCATAGCGACACCGCCCCTGCGGTGGCCGAGCCAGCTTTCCGCCGCCTTGAACAGCGACGACGACATGCCGGAATGGGTCGCGAACTGGCCCATGAGCAGGAACATCGGAATGATGGTCAGCGAGTAGCTGGAAAAGGTTGTGTAGGTTTCGCTTTTCAGCTTGGCGAGAAAGATGTTCGGATTGCCTGTCGCCAGATAAAGCCCGCCGAGGCCGCAGAGCATCATCGCGAGCCCGATCGGCGCCCTCAGGAAAATCAGCAGAAGCAGGACGGGAAAGGACAGATATCCCAGTTCAAGCAGGCTCAATGGACCGCCCCTTCCCCATCCGCCGTGAAACGCTGTCCGGTCACGAGTTCAAGCACCCTCGCCACCGCGCAATAGACGGCGACGACCGATGCGATCACAGCGGCGGCAAAGCTCAGCGCGTAGGACCACCAGATGGGGAATTGCAGGATGAACGTCGTTTCCGCGTAGCGCATCTTGTCGTGCATGCCCGCAAAAAGCCGCCAGGTGATCAGCACGATGACAGCGCTCAGCAGGACTTCCCACAGGGTCACCAGGAAGCGGTTCATCCCGCGCGGAAAACTACCCGCGAAGACATCCACCGTCGCATGCGCCTTGCGCAGCTGGCAGATCGGCAGAAACGCGAAAATGGTGAAACTGATCCCGGCCTCGACCAGTTCGAAGTCGCCGGTCACCGGCCCGACGCCGGTCGCGATCAGGGCATTCGCAGCGCTTTCTGAAATCGACGTCAGAAACGCGGAATGGCCCAGGGTGTTCAATCCGCGCCCCAGCACGCTGACGCAGGTCAGGGCGATCAGCGCCGTCAGCACCAGCCCACCGAGGACCGCCATGAAACGCGCAAGACGCTCCACCAAGTTAACCAGCATTTTTCAAAGTCCCGTCGGAAGACATCCCCGGAGAACCAGGTTCCCCGGGGACCGGATGACCGGAAGGTCAGTTGCCCATCAGTTCAGCGGCCCGCTTGCGCAGGCCGGTCCCGTCCAGGCCCTTGCCGTCCATTTCTGCGGTCCATTCCTCGATGGTGCCTTGCGAGGCGGCTTCCCATTCGGCTGCCTGCTCGGGGGTAAGCGTGATGATGTTGTTGCCCATTTCGACAGCCGCCGCGCGCGGACCGGCATCGTCGGCCTGCATCTGCTTGCCCGCGAAGGCGGAGAACTCAAGGCCCGAATTGGCGTCGATCACGGCCTTCAGATCGTCGGGCAGCGACTCGTACTTGTCCTTGTTCATCGCGAAGATGAAGGCGGTGGTGTAGATCGCCTTGCCGGGAAACTCGGTGTGATTGTGCACGAGCTCATTCACCTTGAGCGCGCCAACAACCTCCCAGGGAATGACGGTCGCATCCACCACGCCTTTGCTCAGGGCTTCCGGGATGGCCGGGACCGGCAGGCCGATCGGGGTGGCGCCGAGATTTGAGAACAGCTTGTTCGTCACGCGGGTCGGAGCGCGAAGCTTCACGCCGTTCAGATCGGCCACTTCCGTGATCGGTTCGCTGGAATGGATCACACCGGGTCCGTGCACCCAGAGCCCGAGCGGCTTGAACGGCGCGAATTCCGTATCCATCATGGTTTCTTCGGCGAGCTCCCAGTAGGCCCTGGACATGGTCTCGGCGTCCGTCATGGTGAACGGCAGCTCGAACACCTCTGTGCGCGGGAACCGGCCCGGCGTATAGCCGGCAACCGTCCAGACGATGTCGACCACGCCGTCGACGACCTGGTCGATCAGTTCGGGCGGCTTGCCGCCGAGCTGCATCGCCGGATAGCGTTCGATCTCGATCCTGCCGCCGGACTCCGCCTCGATCTTGTCGGCCCAGGGATCCAGAACGTTTTTCGGCACATGCGCCTGCGCCGGCAGAAACTGGTGCAGGCGGAGCGTAACCTCGGCCCCGAATGAAACCGACGCGGTCCCCGCCAGTCCTATAGCGGAAACGGCAGCGGCAACCGCCAGCCTTGCGAGCTGTCTGTTCAAGCTGATCATGATGTCCTCCCTCTTAGATCAACTTCACGACCTGACCGGTTTCCTCCATCCGATCAGATGATGATCTATAATAGTTATAGTCTATAACTTGTTTTGAGCCGATGTCCATCGGGAAATTGAAGCAGATCGGTCCCGCTCCTCTTACGGTGAATCGGGAGCCGCGAAGCGCCTCCATTCTGCAGATCCTTCCCATCGATCCGGCCGAGTATTCAAGTCTCCCGAGCAAGCCGTCCGGGGCCGGCAGCTTATCATTGTTTCAACAGAAGAAAATCCGTTTGTCGAGGCCTCCCTCATGGCCATTCGTGGAAGCCGGGATAGGTTTTCTTCCGTTCCGCGCCGCGCTTGCGGGTCTGGCCCGGCGGCTGGCCGGTCTCGCGCTTGTAGAAGCGGTTGAAATAACCGGCATCCTTGAAGCCGAGCGCATCGGCGATTTCGGCGACCTGAAGATTGCTGTCGGCGAGCAGCGCCTCCGCCTCGATCACCAGACGCTCATGGATCAGTTCCAGCGGCGCCCGGCCCGTCACCCGCTTCACCGCGCTGGTCAGCCGGGCCCGCGAGACCTTCAGCCCGTTGGCATAGGCTGCAATCGTCCAGTGGTCGCGCAGATGCAGTTCCAGAAGATGGAGAAAGTTCCGCACGATGGTCCTGGGGGCCGCCTGAACCTGCGGCGGCTGCGGGCTGGAGATCCGCCACAGCGTCATGAGTGCGAGAACCAGATGATGACGCGCGGCTTCCTGACCGCCCGGAAGCTCGCTGCGCAGCTCCCGCTCCACCGATTCGATCGCCTGCATGAGTTCGAATGCCTGGGGCCGCTGCAGGCGGGCGCCGATCAGCGGATGGAACAGGGCATCCTTCACCTGCCGTCCCACGGGTCCCGAGGGGACGGCCCTGCCGAAAGCCAGCTCAGAGACGGAAACCAGCGCGCCGCGCGAACCGGACTTCAGCGTCAGGCGCGCGGTGTTGCCGGCCGGAAGCCAGATGGCGCAGGGACTGATAAAGGGAAAGGTGTTGTCCTCGAAATCCAGGTGCCCCTCGCCCGAGATCAGCACGAAACCCCGGTTCCGCCGTCCGCGCAGGGTCCAGCTCGTCGGTGTAAGCGCCGTGCGGATCACGCCGGCTTCCGTATCGGGCAGGACCTCGATCTGCTGATGGCCGGTTCCGGCGGCGGGCCAGTCACCGGTGGTGTAATCGAAAAGGGTCATGGTCAAAGAGTCACGCGCACGGCTTCGGAGCAGTCTGATCATTTTGAAGGCAAACTTGCCTGCAGTTTCGTATCATATGTACAATTATTTCGGGCAAATATACATTTTTATCCGCGTTTTCCCGGATAGTGTGAGGAACGAGGCCGGTTTGAGGAGAACCGGTCCCGCCGCTGTCGCGAGAACGACGTGCGGCCGATTGGGAGGAAAACATGATCACAACAATTCGCAGGCTCAGCCTGGCCGTGCTCGCGGGCACGGCAGCGCTCGCTCTTGCCGCCCTGCCCGGCACCGCCGCGGACTATCCGGAAAAGGTCAAGATCGGCTATGCCGTTTCGAAAACCGGCCCCAATGCCGGTGGCGCCGCCATGACCACCATTCCGAACTACAAGCTCTGGCTCTCCGATCTGGAAGCCAAGGGCGGGCTGGAGATGCCGGACGGCACAAAGATCCCGGTCGAGGTCATCGAATATGACGACCGGTCGAGCGCAGAGGAAGTCGTGCGCGGGGTCGAGCGCCTGGCCGGCCAGGACGAGGCGCATTTCATCCTGCCGCCCTGGGGCACCGGCTTCAACCTAGCCGTCGCGCCGCTGTTCGACCGCTATGGCTATCCGCAGCTCGCGGTGTCCTCGGTCACCGACAAGGCCCCCGACTTCGTCAAACGCTGGCCCAAAAGCTTCTGGTTCCTCGGTGGCGGCCACGATTACACCAACGCGCTGGCCGAACTGCTCGCCGATCAGGTCAAGGCCGGCACGATCAATCCGAAAGTGGCGATGATTTCCGTCGCCGACGGCTTCGGCATCGACCTGGTGACCGCCGCCCGCCCGTCCTTCAAGGACGCCGGGCTGGAAGTGGTCATGGACCAGACCTATCCGATCGGAACCCAGGACTTCACCACCATGCTGAACGAGGCCAAGGCATCCGGTGCCGACACGTTCGTGGCCTTCTCCTACCCGCCCGGCACCTTCGCCCTGACCGAGCAGGCGCAGGTGAACGGCTTCAACCCGAAGGTTCTCTATCTCGGTGTCGGCGTCGGCTTTCCGCCCTATGGCGCGAAACTCGGCGAAAAGGCCGAGGGCATCATGACGCTCGGCGGCATCGATCCCAAGAACGAGAAGAACATGGCCTACCGGGAGCGTCATAACGAGGTGAACGGCCAATACCCGGATCTCTGGGGCAGCGTGATCACCTATGCCAGCCTGCAGATGCTGGAGGAAGCCGTCAAACGCGTCGGCCTGGACCGGGAGGCGGTCTCCGAGGAACTGTCGACCGGAACCTTCGACACCGTTCTCGGCGAGACCAGGCTTCAGGACAATCAGCTTCGCGATCTGTGGTGGGTCGGCCAGTGGCAGGACGGCACGCTGGCCGGTGTCGCACCGGCCGACCGCAAGGGGGCTTCAGCGGTGAAGCTGCCGAAGCAGCCCTGGTAAGGCCCAACACGGCGAGGAGACCGGCAGCAGTGCGAAATCGCGGCGCCGGTCTCCCTGCATGAAAGTATAACCGCCAACGGTTTCAGCAAGAACAGATGACACTGACCACCACCCTTATCGCGGGCCTCGTGCTCGGAGGCACCTACGCGCTCGTCGCCATGGGTCTCACCCTGCAATATGGCATCGCCCGCATCATGAACCTCGCCTATGGCGACATGATCATCACGGCTGCCTTCGCCGCTTTCATCATTCAGGCGTTACCGTCCCTGAACCCGCTTGTTGGCCTTGCACTCGTCGTCCCGGGCGGGTTTGCCTTCGGTTACGTGATCTACCTGTTCCTGCTGTCCCCGCTGGTCAAGCGCGCGCCCAACCGGGCGGCCCTGGAAGTCGATTCCATCCTGACCACCTTCGGGCTTCTGTTCGTCATTCAGGGCGTGCTGCTGGTCGTCTTCGGCAGCAACTACACCAGCTATTCGTTCCTCAACGTGCCCGTCTCGGTCCTGGGCACGACGGTCGCCGCCAACCGGCTGATCGCCCTGGTGCTGGCGCTCGTGATCGGTCTGGTGTTTTACGCCCTGCTCACCCGGACCCGCTGGGGCACGGCGCTCAGGGCGGTATCCGTCTCGCCGCAATCGGCACAGCTCGTCGGCATCAATGTCGACCGGGCCGCCGCCGCCGCCTTTGCCATGGGAACCGCGCTCGCAGCCGCAGGCGGCGGGGTGATCTCGATGTACCAGACCTTCACCGCGACAGGCGGCGTCGTCTTCACCATGAAGGCGCTGATCGTCGTCATCATGGGCGGCGTCGGCAATCTGGTCGGCGCGCTGACCGCCGGCCTGCTGCTCGGCCTCGTCGAAACCGCCGTCTCGACCTACGTGGATCCGGGCCTGACGCTCGCTGCGACCTACACGATCTTCCTCGTCATTCTGCTCTGGCGCCCCGAAGGCCTGTTTGGACGGCGCGCGTGATGAAGACCTCGCTCGCACTTCTCGCCGTCGCAGCCGTCTTCGCAGCCCTCGCCGCGGCCCCCTTCTTCGTCGGCACCTACGGCGTCGGCCTGCTGCTCGGCCTGATCGGATACGTCACGCTGGCCAGCGCGTGGGCGCTGTTCTCGGGGCCGACCAGATACGTCTCGCTCGCAACGGTGGCCTTCTTCGGTATCGGCGCCTACACGGTCGCCGTTCTCTACGAAACCCTGCCCTCCTATCTTGTCCTGGCCGTGGCCGGACTGATCGGACTGGTTGTTGCTCTCTTCGTCGGCCTGTCGACGCTCCGCCTCGCCGGGGTCTATTTCGTCATCTTCACCTTCGGGCTCGCCGAGCTGATCCGTCAGCTCGTCACCTGGTATGAAGTCAATATCACCGGAACGCTCGGCCGTTACCTGTTCGTCGACTACGGACCCGAGGTGGTCTACTGGAAGCTGCTCGGCCTGTGTGCGGTCACGCTCGCCATAGGGTATCTCATCAAGCGCAGCCGCTGGGGCCTCGCCCTGAAGATGATCGGCGACGACGAAGTGGTCGCAGAGCATTGCGGCCTGCCGACGGCGCGGGTCAAGCTGGCCCTCTTCGCGGCAAGCTCGGTGATCATCACGCTGGTCGGCGCGATCCAGGCGCCGCGCTGGACCTATATCGAGCCGACCATCGTCTTCAATCCGACCATCTCGTTCCTGACGCTGATCATGGCCCTGCTCGGCGGCGCGGGCCGGCTCTGGGGCCCGGTGGTCGGTGCGGTTCCCCTGTTCCTGCTGTTCGAGTGGCTCTCCGCCAACTTCCCCGATCACTATTCGATCATCCTGGGACTGTTGTTCATCGCGATCGTCTTCGTCCTGCCCAATGGCGTGCTCGGCTTCCTGGAGGACCGCTGGAACGGCTTTCGCATGAAGAAAGCCTCGGATAAAGCGGAACGGCCGGCGACAGCCGTTCTGGAAGAACGGGAGGCCGGCTGATGCAGACGCTTCTTGAGATCCACAGCCTCACCAAGCGCTTCGGCGGCCTGACCGCCGTCAATGAACTCTCCTTCAGCCTGGAACAGGGCGAAGTCACAGCGCTTCTCGGGCCGAACGGCTCGGGCAAGACAACGGCGCTGAACATGATCTCCGGTTTCCTGCCCGCGTCCGCCGGCAGCGTGTTCCTGGGCGGCAAACGGCTGACGGGCCAGCCGGCGCACCGGATCTCTCACGCCGGTGTCGCCCGCACCTTCCAGCTCGTGCGGGTCCTGCCGTCGCTTAACGTGAAGGACAACATCCTGGCCGCCGTCCTGTTCCGCAAGGATCCGCCCGGCAGGCAACATGCGGAGCAGGAAGTCGACCGGCTGCTCGAAGAGGTCGGGCTCGCGGGCCGGGCCGGAGAAAGCGCCGGCGACCTCACCTATATCGACCAGAAGCGCATGGAACTCGCCCGGGCGCTCGCCACGCAGCCCAACTTGCTCCTGCTCGACGAATGGCTCGCCGGTCTCAACCCGTCGGAACTCGCCATCGGCATCGAGCTGATTTCGAGCATCAACGCGAAAGGCATCACCATTCTGCTCGTCGAGCATGTCATGGATGCGGTCAGGGCACTCTGCCCCCGCGCGGTGGTCATGAATGCCGGCCGCAAGATCGCCGACGGCGCAACCGCCGACGTCCTGAACGATCCGGAAGTTATCCGCGCCTATCTGGGAGACACCCATGCTGTCGCTTGAGAAACTGTCGGTCCGCTACGGCAAGCATGTCGCGCTCGACAACGTGCATCTGCGCGTCGACAAAGGCGAGACCGTGGTGATCCTGGGCGCCAACGGCGCCGGGAAATCCAGCCTGCTCAAGGCCGTTTCCGGACTGGTCAGGCCGGAGCCAGGTGCCCGCATCACGCTCAACGGCCGCGACATGGTCGGCGTTTCGCCCCACCAGATTCCCGACGCCGGGATCGCCCTGGTGCCGGAAGGTCGGGGGATCTTCGTTGCGCTGACCGTCGAGGAAAACCTCTCCCTCGGCGCCTATTCGAAACGGGCCCGGGCCGGGGAAAGGCAGCAACGGGACTTCATCTTCGACCTGTTCCCGCGTCTCGCCGAACGGCGCAGGCAGATTGCCGGCACCATGTCCGGCGGCGAACAGCAGATGGTCGCGATCGGCCGGGCGCTGATGTCCAATCCGGAAATCCTGATGCTGGACGAACCGAGCCTCGGCCTTGCCCCTGTCGTCGTCGGCGAGCTTTTCGAAACGCTCGGCCGGATCAGCACCTCCGGCGTCGCCCTTCTGCTCGTCGAGCAGAACGTCAAAATCAGCCTCGACCTCGCCTCCAGAGGCTACCTTCTGGAAGTCGGCCGCCTGGTCGGAGAAGGAACCGCCGACGAGCTGCAGCAGGACCCCGCCGTTCAACACGCCTTTCTCGGCCTGAATGCCTGAGACAGGGACTAACCGCTGAAACACAACGAAAGACAAACTGGGAAGACTGAAATGGATGCACTCGGATTATTGATCGGCTCGGACGACACGCAAGCCGCCGATGGCAGGGTGTTCGAACGCTGCAACCCGATCACCGGCGCGGTCGCAAGCCGTGTGGCCGCCGCCACCAAGGAAGACGCAAGACAGGCCTGTGACGCCGCCGCCGCAGCCTTTCCGGACTGGGCGGACATGGGTCCCGGTCCCCGGCGGAAACTGCTTCTCGCGGCGGCTACCGCGCTCGAAGCCCGCGCCGACGATTTCGTCGCCGCGATGGCCGACGAGATCGGCGCAACGGAAGGCTGGGCGCGGTTCAATGTGGGGCTCGCCGCCGACATGCTGCGCGAAGCGGCGGCCCTGACCACGCAGATCAGCGGCGAAATCATCCCCTCCAACCGCAAGGGCAGTCTTGCCATGGGCGTCCGCCAGCCGGTCGGGGTCGTGCTCTCGCTTGCGCCGTGGAATGCGCCGGTGATCCTCGGTGTGCGCTCACTCGCCACGCCGCTAGCCTGCGGCAACACCGTGGTCATGAAGACGTCGGAAATCTGCCCGCGCACCCACCGGCTGATCATCGACGCTCTGTGCGAGGGCGGCATTCCCTCCGGAGTCCTGAACGCGATCTCCAACGCACCGGAAGATGCGCCGGAAATCGTCGAGACCATGATTTCCCACCCGGCGGTCCGGCGAGTGAACTTCACCGGCTCCACCCGGGTCGGCCGGATCATCGCGGAAATGTGCGGCCGGAACCTGAAACCGGCGCTGCTGGAGCTCGGCGGCAAGGCGCCGTTCCTCGTTCTGGACGATGCCGATCTCGACGCCGCGGTATCGGCCGCCGCTTTCGGCGCCTACATGAACCAGGGCCAGATCTGCATGTCGACGGAACGCATCATCGTCGATGACGCGATTGCCGAAGTCTTCATCCAGAGGCTTGGCGCAAAGGCCAGATCCCTGAAAGCGGGCGATCCGAGAAAAGGCGAGACCCCGCTCGGAGCCGTTGTCGATGTGCGTGCCGCCGAGCGGATCCAGGAACTGGTCAAGGACGCCGTCAGCAAGGGCGCGGTGCTCGTCGCGGGCGGCGGCGCCGAAGGCGCGATCATGGAAGCGACCCTGCTCGACCACGTGACGCCGTCGATGCGCATCTACAAGGAGGAGAGCTTCGGGCCCGTGGCGATCATCGTGCGCGTCAACGGAGACGACGAAGCGGTCCGGGTTGCCAACGACACCGAATACGGCCTGTCGGCGGCCGTCTTCGGCAAGGACGTCAACCGTGCGATGCGCGTCGCGCGCCGGATCGAATCCGGCATCTGCCACATCAACGGCCCGACGGTCCACGACGAGGCCCAGATGCCCTTCGGCGGCGTCAAGGACAGCGGCTACGGCCGGTTCGGCGGCAAGGCCGGAATTGCCGAATTCACCGAGCTGCGCTGGATCACCGTTCAGGACGGACCGGTCCACTACCCGTTCTGATCCCGGTCCGGCGCGACGTGCGGGCCCGGCAATCCTGCCGGACCTGTTTTTTGACGGAACAGGCATGATGAAACTCGAAAACAAGACCGCCCTGATCACCGGCGGCGCGGGAAGCCTCGGCCTGGCAACGGCCCTGCTGTTCGTCGAACAGGGCGCGCGCATTGCGGTCATCGACCGCGACGACCGGTCCCTCGACCGGGCACAGGCCGTGCTGCCGCCGGAAAAGGCGATTTTTCTGGCCGCGGACGTGACCAGCGAGGGCGACATGGCCGCAAGCGTCGAGGCCGCGACTGGACATTTCGGGCCGATCGATATCGTCTTCTCTAACGCCGGAAATTTCGGCGAGGTCAGCCCGATCGCGGACTATTCCACGGAAGCCTTCCGGAGCGTCCTGGACGTTCACGTGACCGGCGCGTTCCTGACCGCCAAATACGCGGTTCCGGCTATGCGCGACGGCGGCAGCCTGATCATCACCTCGAGCGTCGCAGGCACGAGGGGCGATCCAGGCGTCTACGGCTACATCACCGCCAAGCATGCCCAGGTGGGTCTCATGCGCTGCCTGTCGAAGGAACTCGCGCCCCGGCGCATCCGGGTCAACACCATCCACCCCGGCCCGCTCGACAACGGTTTCCAGCAGGCGGTCGAGGACGGCATCGGCGAGACGCTCGGCATCGATGGAACGCAGATGTTCAACGGCATGATCCCGCTTGCGCGCCACGGCACGGTGGAGGAAGTCGCTCGGGCCGTTTTGTTTCTCGCCAGCGACGACAGCAGCTTCACCACCGGATCCATGCTGATGGCGGATGGCGGGATGAGTGCCTGACGCGGCCGCCCGAGACGGCGGGCGGCTTTCCTTGGTGGATTGCCGGGCATTCGCCGCGGCGAAGATCTTGTGCGCTTCCTTGGTCCGGCCGCTGTTGTAGAGCGTCCATCCGCGCAGAAGCTTGGCGCTGCGGGATTCTCCGCCGCGCAGGGCGCTGCGTTCCAGAAGGGCAGCCGCCTCGCACTAATTTCCCGAATTGACCTCTTTCCTGGCTGCGCTCAGCGCAGAGCTGAAAAAAAGCTGCCGCCACCTCCCGACTTGCTGCTGCGCGTCGGCGACGCAGAACCGGTCGGGACGATCTTCAGGGCCGCGACGGCGGGAAAATCGCATGCTATTTTTTTGATGCTTATAAAATCCGGGTCTATCGGATTAATAGTTTTTTAACGAAGATTTCCCTACAGGCCGTCTCTCATAAACCCTCGGTCGGATCAGGTTACGCCAAATGCCCGCTCATTCAAAAATCGATCTGGTCATCTTCGACTGCGACGGCGTCCTGATCGACAGCGAGGTGATCAGCGCGCGCATGCTGGTCGCCGAACTCGCCGACCGCGACGTTCACATCACCATGGACTATGTCACGCATCATTTCCTGGGCCGCAGCTATCCGGTCGTCCTGCAGCAGATCCGCGATGAATTCGGCGTCGACCTGCCGCCGGAATTCGAAACCCGGTACCGGGCGAACCTTCTCAGCGCCTTCGAAAGGGATCTGAGACCCATTTCCGGTGTGCGGGCCGTCATAGAACGCCTTTTGCCGGACTATTGCCTCGCCACGAGTTCCAGTCCGCCCCGCCTGGCGAAGTCCCTGGAGATCACCGGGCTGAGGGATATTTTTTCAGGCCGGACAACGACGGCCTCCGAGGTGTCGCACGGCAAACCCGCGCCGGACCTGTTCCTGCTGGCCGCACAGAAACGCGGCGCCGATCCGGCGAATTGCCTGGTGATCGAGGACAGCGAAAACGGCGTCAGGGCGGGCCTTGCGGCGGGCATGCAGGTCTGGCGGTTCATCGGCGGCTCGCATCTGAAAGACCTTGCCGGAGCCGAAAACGCGGCCGCCGGGGCGGCGCAAGTATTTGCATCTTTCGAGGAATTCTATCAGCTTAGGCCCGATTTGCGATCAGGCAGCAGGTAGACAGGCCCCACGAATGAAACAGAAAAACACTGCCGAGACCTCGCGTCTCGATGACGCCGCCCGGGCCGGCTGGTTGTACTATGTCGCCGGGAATACGCAGGATGAAATCGCCCGCAAACTCGGCGTGTCGCGGCAATCGGCCCAGCGGCTGGTCTCGCTGGCGGTCAGCGAGCGGCTCGTCAAGGTCCGGCTCGATCATCCGATCGCCCATTGCATGGAACTCAGCAGCCGGCTGACCGAACGTTTCGGCCTGCAAAGCTGCGAGGTCGTCCCAAGCGATCCGGACGCCCCCTCCTCGACCGTCGGCATCGCCCAGGCGGCGGCGGCCGAAATGGAACGCCATTTCAGTTCGCAGAAGCCCAAGATCGTCGCCTTCGGCACCGGGCGGACCCTGCGGGCATCCGTCGACCAGATCCCCTCCATGGACTGTCCGCAGCACCGTATCGTCTCCCTGCTCGGCAACATGATGTCGGACGGCTCCGCATCGGCCTATAACGTCATCATCCGGCTGGCTGACCGGATCAACGCCCGGCACTATCCGATGCCCCTGCCCGTGTTCGCCCGGTCTCGGGAGGAACTGCATCTCCTGCACAATCAGGAAGCGGTTCACAGCATCCTCGATCTCATCCGCCAGGCCGACGCCACATTCGTCGGCATCGGCAACATGGGACACACGGCCCCGCTCGCGGTCGACGGCTTCGTCAGCCTGGATGAAATGCGGGCACTGGAAAGAGCCGGTGCAATTGGCGAAATCACCAGTTGGGTGTACAACCGCAAGGGAGAACTCCTCAGCGGGCTGACCAACGACCTCGTGGCGAGCGCCCCGCTGCTTCCGGCCGGCGACAAGCCGGTCTATGGTGTGGCCGCCGGCGAGGTCAAGGTACCGGCGATGCTGGGGGCTCTGGCAGGCAGATTTATAAACTGCCTGATCACCAACGAAACGACGGCTGAGCAATTGCTCAAGGCGTGAGCTATTTCTCACTTTTTATAAATATATGAAATATAAGGACTTTTTGCATCGCAGCGAAAAGTCTTTTATGTTTTGGCCGATTCGATCCTTGACAGATCGTTGGATTCACTGCGAATATTTGCCCGCAAGAATGGCAAATGCCCAATCTCGCTTGGGAGGAAAATATGGCATTTCATACCCGTGCGCTGCTCAGCGCATGTGCGGTTGCAGCACTCTGTGTTCCGGCGACTGCAGAAACGATTACCATTGCGACCGTGAACAACGGCGACATGATCCGCATGCAGGGTCTGACCAAGGATTTCACCGACAAGAATCCGGACATCGACGTTGAGTGGGTGACCATGGAGGAGAACGTTCTCCGCCAGCGCGTCACGACCGACGTTGCCACCAAGGGTGGCCAGTTCGATGTCATGACCATCGGCACCTACGAGGTTCCGATCTGGGGCAAGCAGGGCTGGCTCGTTTCCCTGAACGACCTGCCGGAAAGCTATGACGTCGACGACATCCTGCCGCCGATCCGTGGCGGCCTGACCGTTGACGGCGAGCTCTATGCCGCGCCGTTCTACGGCGAAAGCTCCATGGTCATGTACCGCAAGGACCTGATGGAAAAAGCCGGACTGGAAATGCCGGACGCTCCCACCTGGGACTTCATCGCGGAAGCCGCCAAGGCCATGACCGACAAGGACAACGAAGTCTACGGCGTCTGCCTGCGCGGCAAGGCCGGCTGGGGCGAGAACATGGCCTTCCTGACCGCCATGTCCAATTCCTTCGGTGCGCGCTGGTTCGACATGGAGTGGAACCCGCAGTTCAACACCGAGCAGTGGAAAAACACCCTCAACTTCTATCTGGACCTGATGAACGAAGCAGGCCCTCCGGGAGCGTCCTCCAACGGTTTCAACGAAAACCTTGCGCTCTTCCAGACCGGCAAATGCGGCATGTGGATCGACGCCACCGTCGCCGCTTCCTTCGTGACCAACCCGGCCGAATCCACGGTCGCGGACAAGGTCGGCTTCGCGCTGGCTCCGGACAACGGTCTCGGCAAGCGCGGCAACTGGCTCTGGGCCTGGTCTCTCGGCATTCCGGCCGGCACCCAGAAGGAAGCCGCCGCCAAGAAGTTCATCGAATGGGCGACCTCCAAGGAATACCTGGATCTGGTAGCCGCTGAAGAGGGCTGGCCGAACGTTCCCCCGGGAACCCGCACCTCCCTCTACGAGAACCCGGAATACCAGAAGGTTCCGTTCGCCAAGATGACGCTCGACAGCATCAACTCCGCCGATCCTCAGCACCCGACCGTGGATCCGGTTCCCTATGTCGGCGTTCAGTTCGTCGCCATTCCGGAGTTCCAGGGCATGGCCACGGTCATCGGCCAGATCTTCTCCGCGGCTCTTGCCGGATCGATGGATGCGGACAATGCACTCGCCTCTGCACAGGCCACCGCAGAACGTGAAATGAAGAAGGCCGGTTACATCAAGTAGAGAAGCCTTCCTGCGGACCGGCGGGCTCTGCCCAGCTCGCCGGTCTCCTCCTTCCGATTTGCGCCCTCTGACCGAGCAAAGGTCACATCATGGCTACCCAACACTCGCGGGCGGCGGCCCGCTTGATGATCTCACCCGCGGTGCTGCTGCTGCTGGGCTGGATGATCATCCCGCTATCGATGACGCTCTATTTCTCGTTTCTGCGTTACAACCTGCTCATGCCCGGCATGGAAGAATGGACGGGCTGGACGAACTACGAGTTCTTTCTGACCGACCCGGCCTTTTTCGCGGCCTTGAAGAACACCTTGATCCTGGTTGCCGGCGTTCTGTTCATCACCATTGTCGGCGGTGTGCTTCTCGGACTGCTGCTCGATCAGCCCTTCTGGGGTCAGGGCATTGTCCGCATCCTGGTGATCGCGCCCTTCTTCGTCATGCCGACCGTTTCGGCGCTGGTGTGGAAGAACATGTTCATGAACCCGGTCAACGGGCTGTTCGCCTACGCGGCCAAGGTAGTGGGACTGGAACCGTTCGACTTCCTGGCCCATGCTCCGCTGTTTTCGATCATCCTGATCGTTTCCTGGCAGTGGCTGCCCTTCGCGACCCTCATTCTCTTGACCGCGCTGCAGTCGCTCGACAGTGAGCAGCTCGAAGCGGCCGAAATGGACGGCGCCAACTTTCTGAACCGCTTCGTGTTCATCATGGTGCCGCACCTGGCCCGCGCCATCACGGTCGTGATCCTCATCCAGACGATCTTCCTGCTGTCGGTCTTTGCGGAAATCCTCGTCACCACCAATGGCGGTCCCGGCACCGCGTCCACCAACCTCACCTTCCTGATCTACGCCCAGTCGCTGCTTCAGTTCGACGTCGGCGGCGGATCGGCCGGCGGTGTGGTCGCCATTATCCTTGCCAACATCGTTGCGATCTTCCTGATGCGGATGATCGGCAAGAATCTGGAGGCCTGACCCATGGCGCGTGCTGTTTCCTCACGCCGCAAGGCCATCACCACCGTTTGTGCATGGATTGTCGGCATCGCGATCTTCTTTCCGATCCTGTGGACCGTGCTGACCAGTTTCAAGACGGAAGCGGAGGCCATCGCGTCTCCTCCAAGCTTCCTGTTTTTCGACTGGACGCTGGAGAACTACACCACCGTCCAGGAGCGCTCGAACTACTTCCGGCACTTCTGGAACTCGGTGGTCATCTCCTTCGGCTCGACCCTTCTCGGGCTCGTGATCGCGATCCCCGCGGCCTGGTCCATGGCCTTCGTGCCGGCCAAGCGCACCAAGGACGTGCTGATGTGGATGCTGTCCACAAAGATGCTGCCGCCGGTCGGCGTGCTCATCCCGATCTATCTGCTCTTTCGGGATACGGGCCTGCTCGATACCCGCACCGGTCTGGTGATCGTGCTGACCCTCATGAACCTGCCGATCATCATCTGGATGCTGTTCACCTACTTCCGGGAAATTCCGGGAGAGATCCTGGAAGCAGCCCGGATGGACGGCGCGGAACTGTGGGCGGAGATCATCTATGTTCTGACGCCCATGGCCGTGCCGGGCATCGCCTCGACGCTGCTCCTGAACATCATCCTGTCCTGGAACGAAGCCTTCTGGACGCTGAACCTCACGGCGGCCAACGCGGCGCCCCTGACAGCATTCATTGCCAGCTATTCCAGCCCGGAAGGTCTGTTCTACGCAAAGCTGAGCGCCGCCTCCACCATGGCGATTGCGCCCATTCTCATCATCGGCTGGTTCAGCCAGAAACAGCTTGTGCGCGGCCTGACCTTCGGCGCGGTTAAATAGGAGACCTGATCATGGGTCAGATTAAGCTCAATCAGATAACAAAAAGCTTCGGCGACATTCAGGTCATCCCGCCTCTGGACCTCGATATCGAAGACGGCGAGTTCGTGGTTTTCGTCGGCCCTTCCGGCTGCGGCAAATCCACCCTGCTGCGCCTGATCGCGGGTCTGGAGGACGTCAGCACCGGGGCGATCAACATCGACGGCACGGACGCCACTCTGGTACCGCCCGCCAAGCGCGGCCTTGCCATGGTGTTCCAGTCCTACGCGCTTTATCCGCATATGTCGGTGCGCAAGAACATCGCCTTCCCGCTGCGGATGGCCGGTCTCGACAAGAGCGCCCAGGATGCCAAGGTCGAGGCAGCCGCCAAGGTCTTGAACCTGACGCCCTATCTCGACCGCCGCCCCGGCCAGCTTTCGGGCGGCCAGCGCCAGCGCGTGGCGATCGGCCGGGCGATCGTGCGCGAACCGGCCGCCTTCCTGTTCGACGAACCGCTGTCCAACCTCGATGCCGCCCTGCGCGTCAACATGCGCCTGGAAATCTCCGAGCTGCACCAGACGCTCAAGACGACCATGATCTACGTGACGCACGACCAGGTCGAAGCCATGACCATGGCCGACAAGATCGTCGTGCTGCAGGCAGGCGTGATCGAGCAGGTCGGCTCGCCGCTCGAGCTCTATCACACACCGCGCAACAAATTCGTTGCGGGCTTCATCGGCTCGCCAAAGATGAACTTCCTGGACGGAAAATTCGCCGAAGAACACGGGGCGAAGACCATCGGCATCCGGCCCGAGCACATCACCGTCTCTCCGAGCGAGGGATCCTGGGCGGGCAAGGTCGGCGTCTCCGAGCATCTGGGCTCCGACACGTTCCTTTATGTCGATATCGAAGGCATAGAGGATCCCATCACGGTCCGGTCGGGCGGCGAACTCAATGTCCATCACGGCGACGCCGTCTATCTCACGCCGGATCTCGGCAAACTCCACCGCTTCGACAACCAGGATCTCAGGATTGCATGATGCGGCTGGAGGGCAAGTCTGCGCTGATCACCGGTGCCGCCCGCGGCATCGGCAAGGCTTTTTCTGCCCGCTACGTCGAGGAAGGTGCAACGGTCGCAATCGCCGACATCAATATCGCGGGGGCTGAAGCCGCTGCCGCGGAAATCGGTCCGGGCGCCTATGCGGTCGAGCTGGACGTCACCAGCCAGGCCTCCATAGACGCTGCTATCGCGGCGGTCGAGGCAAGGACCGGCGGCCTCGACATTCTGATCAACAATGCCGCCCTGTTCGATCTGGCACCGATCGTGGAAATCACCCGCGAGAGCTACCAGCGCCTCTTCGACATCAATGTCGGCGGAACGCTGTTCATGATGCAGGCCGCCGCCAGGTCCATGATCAGGCGCGGCATGGGCGGTAAGATCATCAACATGGCCAGCCAGGCGGGGCGCCGCGGCGAACCCCTGGTCGGAATCTACTGCGCCACCAAGGCGGCCGTCATCAGCCTCACCCAATCCGCCGGGCTCAACCTGATCCAGCACGGCATCAACGTGAACGCCATCGCCCCCGGCGTGGTGGACGGCGAGCACTGGGACGGCGTCGATGCGCTTTTCGCAAGATATGAAGGCCTGAAACCGGGCGAGAAAAAAGCCGCCGTCGGGGCCGCCGTGCCCTATGGCCGGATGGGAACGGCGGAAGATCTCGCCGGCATGGCCGTGTTCCTGGCCTCGAGCGAGGCCAACTACATCCTCGCGCAAACCTACAACGTCGACGGCGGCAACTGGATGAGCTGACCAATGACCCAGAAACTCGATAAGACTGTGCTCGCTTCTCTCTCCCAGACCATCAGGAAACCGGCCTATGACCGTGCCGGCCTGTCCCCCGGCATCGTGCATATCGGTGTCGGCAACTTCCACCGGGCTCACCAGGCCATCTATCTGAGCAAGCTGTTCGACCTTGGAGAAGGGCACGACTGGGCCATCGTCGGCGCCGGCCTGAAACCCTACGACAGGACCATGCGCGAGCGGCTGAAGGCCCAGGACTGGCTGACCACAGTCGTCGAACTCGATCCGAAAGGCCTGAGCGCGCAGATCTGCGGCTCGATGATTGATTTCGTCGAGGTCGACCCGGCCGCGCTGATCACGCGGCTCGCCGAACCCGATATCCGCATCGTCTCCATGACCATCACCGAAGGCGGATATTTCGTAGATCCGAACACCGGCGGCTTCGACGCGGCCCATCCGGAAATCCAGGCGGATCTGAAAAATCCGCATCGCCCCGAAACCGTTTTCGGAGTGCTGGTTGCCGCCCTGCTTAACCGGAAGGCGGCAGGTGTCGCCCCGTTCACCGTGATGTCCTGCGACAACCTGCCGGAGAACGGCCACATGGCCAAACAGGCCGTCGTCGGGTTCGCCCGCGCCCTGTCAGCGGAGACGGCCGATTGGATTTCGGAGAATGTCGCCTTCCCGAACGGTATGGTCGACTGCATCACGCCGGCGACGGGCGACCGGGAGCGCAATCTCGTTCAGGAGACATTCGGCCTTGAGGATGCGGCACCCGTTGTCTGCGAACCTTTCCGCCAGTGGGTGCTCGAAGACCATTTCCCAGCCGGGCGTCCCGCCCTGGAAAAGGTCGGCGTCGAATTCGTCGACGACGTCGCTCCCTACGAGCTCATGAAGCTGCGTATCCTGAACGGCGGCCACGCGACCATCGCCTATCCGAGCGCGCTTCTCGGCCATTATTTCGTGCATGACGCCATGGCGGATCCGCTGATCAAGGCGTTTCTGAAAAAGCTGGAGGAAGACGAGATCCTGCCGACCGTGCCGGAAATTCCCGGAGTGAGCTTCGAGGACTACCTGACGACGATCATCGAGAGGTTCTCCAACCCCGCCGTCGGCGACACCATCCCGCGCCTTTGCCTGGACGGCTCGAACCGCCAGCCGAAATTCATCCTGCCGACGATCCAGGACAGGCTCGACAAGGGTTTGCCCGTTAAGGGCCTGGCGCTCGAAACCGCGCTCTGGTGCCGCTACTGCCTGGGACAGGACGAAGCCGGAAAGGCGATCGCACTCGAGGACGACAATGCCGACAAGCTGCGCGCCTGGGCGAGAAGCGTGTTCGACAACGAGTCCGACCTGTTCGAGATGCCGGACCTGCTGGGCAGCCTTGCCACGAACGCCGTCTATCTCCAGGCCTTCCGCGAAGCTGCGGAGAGCATCGCGACGCACGGCGTCGCAGAAACGCTGAAGGCCTATCTGGAAGGCTGAGCGCCCGGGAAGCCTTTATTCCGCGGCGCCGAGAACGATGGCACGATCCAGGCGGGGCAGGTTTTCCGCAAGGCCGCGCCAGTCGGAGCGCTCCGCATCGCCCTCGCCGCGCATGCCGAAGAACTGGATAATCTGCTGTCCGTCGCGGTCATAGGCCTCGACCGAGGTGACGTGGCCGGCATCGGCCGGCTTGCGCACCGCCCAGACCTCGTGGATGTGGTCCGTGCGCAGATGCAGATGGAAGGTCGGATCCATAACGTTGATCCAGGGCCCCTTGTCGATGACGGTCCGGATCGGTCCGCAGTGAATCTGGATGCAACCGCGGTTGGCGACGAAGCACATGATCGGAATGCGCTCGGAGGCCACAAGGCGCAGAAGCGCCGGAACCGACCCGTTATGCAACGGCCAGGCCCGGCTCTCGCCGGCAAGCTCGAAGGCGCTGACCCGGTCGAGGTCCAGATCCTGAAGCAAACCGTGGAACTGGTGCGGATCGGTCATCGCTTGCCAGCCGTCGCGAAGTGCCGTCTCTATGCCTTCCAGCGGTACCTTGCGGGAAAAGGAATCCGTTTCCGCCACGTCGGGAAGCCTGTCCGGCGTCTGGTCCTCCAGCAACAGGCTGTCGACCAGCCGGGTCCAGGCCGCCATATCCGTTCCCGGGCGGGCATGGATCTTCTGGACCGCTTCGCCATGGGCATCGAAAAACTGCAGGGATCGGCGCACATCGTTGCCGTCTACCTTATCCACGGCGAAACCATGGACCCAGTTTCCCGGGAACATGCGCATGTCGATCCTCTCGCCCAGCATCATCGCCGCCCGCTTGCCGGGGATGTATCTTTCGAACGGCCCGATCTTTTCGTGGACGGCACTTTCATTGCGGGTCAGCGCCATCACTTCGCCGACCCCGGTCAATCCTGGAAAGAGATCGTCGAACCGGACCGCGATCCGGCTGACGCCATAACCGACAAAGCTTGCCGCCAGCTCCGCTTCGGTGATCCCGAGGCACCGGGCCAGATCCCGCTCCCGCATTTTCGGATTTTTGGCGCGTGCCTCACGTATCTCCCCGGCGTTCGGTCTGTCTTGGAGGAAAATATGATCGGCCTTCATGGGTCTTGCCTTCGCTGACTGGGGTGCGGACTCGCGCCGGCGGCCGCCATCGATTTCCCGCCCATCTGTCCGGATAAGCAACTGGAAACGAAAGATAAATTTGAATCCTTCCAAAGAAGCCGTTGGCGCGGCGCCTGCGCTGCAATACTTGACATTATTACTCATGTTTTATATCAAACTCAATACCTGAGATAATTAGTCAAGTTTAGAAATCCGCACGGATGCGGCTCGAGAACTTCAACAATTTCTCCGGTCCGGGCCCGCGATGGGCTGCTTGTCCGGTATCGCTTTCACATCTCCAACAGGACCCGGGTCCGAGGGGAGATCATCGGAATGTCGGAATTCTTTGATCATCTCGCGCTGTTTCTTCAGCCTTCCCACCTCGTGATCGCCGTCATCGCCGGCCTCGCCGCGATTGCGCTGGCGCTCGTCCTGGCAAAAGTCTGCGAGTTCTTCTCCTGCGGCATCGGAGACGGCAAGCGGGCGGAGACCTTCCTCCGCGATTGGCGCAAAGACCACCCGGACGGCGCGCAATCCGGCCGAGCCGTCCCCAGAAGCGCGGCCGAAAAAGCGGTCACGACCGCGTTGGTGCTTCTTGAACAGCGCAAACCCCAAATCGAAATCGAAGAACGGGTCGATCTGCAGGTGAACGCGGATCTCAACCGCCTTTCAAAAGGCCTTCCCGCCCTGAAAGCGATTGCCTGGGCGGCCCCTCTCGTCGGGGTTTGCGGAACCGCGCTCGGGATCATCCAGGTCTTTCGAACTCCGTCTACCGCCGATGACGTCCTGACGGCTTTCTCGTCCATAGCCGCCGGTCTCGCCGTCTCGGTACTAGTTCTCCTGAGTGTTTCCTGGCTCAAGTCCCGGCTGGAAGCCGAGCGGGCCACCATCAAGGTGCTGACGGCTTCTCTTCTGACGGAATGAAGCTCCGCCACCCGTTGTTGGCAAAGCAGCTCAGGGCCCCGGAAAGGTCGTCCGCCAGCGGCGCAGGAAGGTTTCCCGCGTCAGGCCGTCCAGCGCCACCAGGAGCGCCGGGGAAAGCTCGATCGGGCGCAAGGCCGTCGAGCTGAGCGCCTCGCCCTCGTTGCCGTCCTCCGTTTCCAGCAAGGGGCTGATCAGCAGCGCCTGCCGTTGAGCAAGGGTTCCTTCCGGCGACAGCAGGAAATCCAGGAACGCCTGCGCCAGCGGTTTCTGCCTGGCCTGTTTCGGGATCATCAGCGCCCGCGACAGCACCAGCGTGTAGTCGGAGGGCAGCACGATGCCGATCCGCTCGTCCCGTTGCTGATAGCCCTGCGCATAGGACCCGAGAACGTTATAGGCGATCAGGTACCGGCCTTCGGCGACATCCCGGATGATATCGACCGAGCAGCAGGTGGAGACCGCCTGCGTGCGCCCGAAGGATTCCTGCAGCGCGCCGAAGGTGGAGGCTTCCTGCGCGTCGACGAAGGCGAAGAGATAGCCGAGGCCCGATGCCTCGATATCGTAGGTCGCCACCCGTCCGGCATAGGGCGTGTCCGACGGGCGGAGAAGATCGAGCAGGTCGAAGCGCGTCTGCGGAATGTCCTCCGCGGGCACCAGCTCGCGGTTATAGACGATCACCGCCGGTTCCCGGGTGATGCCCCAGAGCTCGTCGCGCCAGCGCAGGGGATCGGGAAGCTGCTCCGTCAGCCGCGAGCGGTAGGAAGAAGCGCAGGCCTCGTTGACGAGCTGCACCATCTGGTGCACCGCGGAACTGATGACAATATCCGCGCCCGCCGCGCCGTCCCGGCAATCCGCGCGCGTGAGCCGGTAAAGCTCGTTCGAGCCCCATTGCTCGTAGCGCACCCGGACATCCGGACGGGATTGCAGGAAGGTTTCGACGACAGGACCGAAGATCGCGATATCGGTGGTCGATCTCAGCACCAGGCTCTGCCCGGCGGTCTCGACACCGAAATCCTCCACCATTTCCTGGGCGGCAGCGAGGGCGCAGGACATCAGGACGAAGGCGCCCGCGAGAAAATTCCGCAAAGGTTCGATCTGCCGTTTCATGCCGCCTGCTCCGCAACGGCATCGAACAGCAGGGCGGCCCGGAAGCGGTTGTCCTCTGCCTGTTCCAGAAGCAGTTCACCGCCGAAGGAGACGGCGACGGAATGGGCGATCGCCAGCCCCAGGCCGGACCCGGTCTGGCGGGCGAGGGTTCCCTTGTTGAACCGGCTGCCGAGTTCGGCCAGGGTCTCGCTATCCGGCCCGTTGCCGCAATCCTCCACCCAGATGACCGCCTTGCCGCCCTCTGTCGACGCCCCGATCCGCACGGGCGGCCGGCCGTATTTGACCGCGTTGTTCAGAAGGTTCTTGAGCGCCTCTTTCAGCGACGTTACGTCCGCCATGGCCATGACGGGCTCCTCGCCGATCTCGAGCGCCACGTCCATCTCCGGGTTGAGCACCGCATGATCGCCCTCCTCGAACACGTCCAGCGCGACGTCGCGCAGGTCGACCCTTTCCCGGCGCACGCTGTCGCCCCGGTGGATGACCAGCGCCTGGCTCAGCATCTGGTCGAGCAGGCGGCCGAGACTGGCGGACCGCGTCTGGATCCGTTCGACGATCTTCTCCTTCCTCGACAGATCCGTTTCGTCGGAAAAGAGATCGGCCTGGGCGCGGAGCGCGGCGACCGGCGTCCTCAACTGGTGCGCGGTATCGGAGATCAGGTGGCGCATGGAATTCATCTGCCGGTCGAGCCGCGCCATGAAACCGTTGAGCGCGCTGATCATGACCGCTGTCTCCCGGGGAACGCCGGTGTCCAGCGGCGTCAGGTCATGCGGATCGCGCGCCGACAGGCCCCCGGCGATCTTTTCCAGCGGTCGCAGGACGGAGCGGACAACCACGACCGCAAGCAGCACCATGGCAAGGCCGGACGCGGCGAGCACGTAGAGCGCCTTGCGGGTGATGTCATAGGCCATGGCGTTGCGCGCCAGCAGGGTCTGGCCGACGACAACCCGGATCGTGCCGTTCAGCGTGCGCTCCGCGAAGCGGCGAGAGACCACCGCGTAGCGGGCCGGCTCGTCGAAAAACGTGCCGTCGAAATAACCGTCGCGGAGATCGCGCCGGTTGGCGGGCAGGGCGATTTCCTCGTAGCCGGTCAGCGTTTTGCCGTCCGGCCCGATGATACGGTAACCGATCCTGTCGTCCGGGGCGAGCGCCAGCAGCTCGAACGCGGAGACCGGCAGCTCCAGCACCGGACGGCCGTCCTGGACGGTGATCGCCGAGGCGATATCGTGGGCAGCACCCAGCAGCAGCCTGTCATAGGCGCTGCGGGCAGCCTCGCGGCCATATGCGAAGGCGGCGATGGATACCATCACGCCACCGATGATCAGGAGCAGCGCCACACCGAGAGCCACGCGGGCGGTGAGCGATGTCGTTTCCAGCCGGCGCAGCAGCTCAGGCATCGACGTCCAGCTTGTAGCCAAGCCCTCTCTGGGTCTCTATCCTGATCGAGCAGCCGGCGAGCTTCTTGCGCAGCCGCGCGATATAGAGTTCCAGCGCGTTCATGCCGACGTCCGTGTCCTGGAAGCTGAACACGCCCTCGAACAACCGTTCCTTGCTGACTGTTTTGCCCCGGTTGCGGATCAAAAGTTCCAGCAGCGAGAACTCCCGGCGGGTCAGGTTGATCGGGCTGTCGTCCTGCCGGGCGATGCGCGCCGAGGCATTGAAGGTCAGGTTGCCGAGGGTCAGCTCCTCCGCCTTGTCGCCCTGCTCCCTGCGGTAGAGCGCGCGGATACGGGCTTCCAGCTCCCGGTGGTCGAAGGGCTTGACCAGGTAATCGTCCGCGCCGGAATTGAGCGACGACACCCTGTCGTCGACGGAAAACTCCGCCGTCAGCATCAGCACCGGCGTGCGGTCGCCCGCGGCGCGCATTTCCTTCAACAGTCCGGTCCCGAGCCCGTCCGGCAGGTTGATGTCCAGAACGATCACGTCGTAATGCTGCACTTCAAGGCAGGCGCGGGCCTGCTCCAGGGTTTTCGCCAGATCGCAGGCGATGCCCGACCGCTCCAGCCGGATCATGATCGCTTCCGCCATGTCAAAGGTGTCTTCAACGAGCAAAAGGCGCAAAGATCTATTCCTCCCAACCCCACTCTTGCCCTGCCTTTTTGGCCCATGCAAGCCATCTGATGCCGGGTGACAGGTTGGTGACAGGGTTTCGCGCTAGGCTTGCCTCACGTCCGTTGGAGGACCCGCCATGGCGGCACGACGGATTTCAAGGGCTACCCATAAGCCTGATCATGTGGAGGAAACACATCATGGCGTTCAAACCCGCCCGCCTTCTCCTGGCGGCAGCACTCCTTGGCGCGTCCGCTTTCGGCGCCGCCGCAGCCGACTTCAAGCCGGAAAACCCGGAATGCATCGCACCGGCCAACCCGGGCGGCGGCTGGGACTTCACCTGCCGTCAGGTCGGCAAGACCCTGCAGGACCAGAAGCTGCTCGACAAGACCATGCAGGTCGTCAACCTGGCCGGTGGCGGCGGTGGCGTCGCCTATGCCGAAGTCGTCAACAAGCGCGACGACGACAACGACCTGATCGTCGCGGCCTCCTCGGCCACCGCCACCCGCCTCGCCCAGGGCGCCTATCCGGGCAACACCATGGACCAGGTCCGCTGGGTCGCCTCCGTCGGTGCAGATTACGGCGTGATCGCGGTTGCGGCCGACAGCCCGATCAACACGCTTCCCGAACTGCTCGACAAGATCAAGTCCGATCCGGGCTCCGTGTCCGTGGCAGGCGGTTCCGCCGTCGGTGGCTGGGACCACCTGAAGGTGCTAATCGCGGCCAACGCCTATGGCATCGATGATGTCCGGTCCATCAAATACATCGCCTTCGATGGCGGCGGGGAAGCCGTCACCCAGCTTCTGGCCGGCTCCGTCCAGGCCTTCACCGGCGACATTTCCGAAGCCAAGGGCTTTGTCGACAGCGGCGACATCAAGGTGATCGCGGTTCTGGCTCCCGAACGGCTGCCGGGCGATTTCTCCGACTTCCCGACTGCGAAGGAACAGGGCGTTGACGCCATCGGCGCGAATTGGCGCGGCTTCTACGCTCCGGGCCACATGTCCGACGACGCCTATAACGCCTGGGTCGGCATGATTGCCGAACTCTATGCCAGCGACGAGTGGAAGGGCGTGATGGCCGCCAACGGCTTGGCGCCGCTCGATCTTCAGGGCGAGGAATTCCAGAAGTTCGTCGCCAATTCGGTCGATCAAATCCAGAAAATCTCCAAAGAGATCGGCATCATCAAATAAGATACCGTCTCTGCCACTGACGGGGGCGCAGTCCATGTGCCCCCGCTCTTTTTTCAGGCTGACCGCTCTACAATGCACTCCCTCATCCTGAGGTGCGGAGCAACGCGAAGCCTCGAAGGATGGGCTACGAATTCGGCATGTGCCGCCCATGCTTCGAGACAGGCCTTCGGCCTTCCTCAGCATGAGGAAACTCGTGTAGCGGGTCAGTAATCCGAGTGGCACCGTCAAGTGCCGATACCGTTAGTTCCCGTTTCAGGCGGCCGTCATGACCGGCCAGTGCCGCTTGCCGGAGGGTACCATGAGCGACCGCATTTTTGGCGCGGTCGGGCTGTTTCTCGCGCTGGGATATGCCTGGGCCGCTCTCGTCATTGAAGAAAGCTTCCTGTCCGATGCCGTGGGCCCGAAAGCCTTCCCGCTGATCATCGCCGCGGTTCTGGGCCTGGCGTCCCTGGCGATCATCCTGAAACCCGACGCAGCGCCGGACTGGCCGTCCCTGCCCCGCCTTCTGGAGGTCGGCGCCGCCATCCTCGCGATGATCCTCTACGCGATCCTGCTGCCCGAACTCGGCTTCGTCATCGCCACCGCGCTCGCCGCCACCTATCTGACCTGGCGTCTTGGAAGCGCACCGGTCTCGTCCGTCGTGTCCGGCTGCCTGACATCCGTCGGCATCTATGCCGTGTTCCATCTCGTCCTCGGCCTGTCCCTGGCCAGGGGCCCCTTCGGTTTTTAACGGAGCGTTCCCATGGAAACCCTGTCTTCTCTGGCCGACGGCTTCGTGATCGCGCTGACCTGGCAGAACCTGCTTCTGGCCCTACTCGGCTGCTTCCTCGGCACCATGATGGGTGCCCTGCCCGGCCTCGGGCCCTCCAACGGCGTCGCTATCCTGATCCCGCTCGCCTTCACCCTCGGGCTCGGCGCGACCCCGTCGCTGATCCTGCTGACCTCCGTCTATTACGGCGCCATGTATGGTGGCCGCATCTCGTCGATCCTTCTGAACATCCCGGGCGACGAACCCGCGATGATGACCTGTCTCGACGGCTATCCGATGGCGAAGAACGGCCGCGCAGGCGAAGCCCTGTCGCTCTCCGGCGTCGCCTCCTTCGTCGGCGCTTTTCTCGCCACATGGGGCCTGATCCTGCTGGCGCCGCAGCTCGTCAAGATCGCGCTGCTCTTCGGCCCGGCGGAATATTTCGCTCTCTTCACCCTGGCCTTCGCCACGCTCGGCGGCGTCGCCTCCACCAACCAGGCCAAGACCGCCTTCGCGGCCGCCCTCGGCATCGGCCTTGCGACCGTCGGCGTCGACACCCAGACCGGCGTGCCGCGCTTTACCTTCGGCGAGGTACATCTCTACGACGGTATCGACTTCCTGGTCGCCATCGTCGGTCTCTTCGCCCTGTCGGAAGTCTTTCTCTTCCTCGAACACCGGCACGGCAAATCGGACGCTGCCGGCAAGATCGAAGTCGGCCGGCTGATGCCGAGCTGGTCGCTGCTGAAGTCCTGTACCCCGACCATGCTGCGCACCAGCGTGCTCGGTTTCGTCGCGGGCGTGCTGCCCGGCGCCGGCGCCTCCCTCGGCTCCTTCATCTCCTATACGTTCGAGAAGAAGCTGGTCGACAAGGAAGGCACGTTCGGCACGGGCGACCCGCGCGGCGTCGCGGCCCCCGAAGCGGGCAACAACGCCGCCGCCGGCGGCGCGCTGGTTCCCATGCTCGCCCTCGGCGTTCCGGGTTCCGGCACCACGGCCGTGCTGCTTGCGGTTCTGCTGGCCTTGAACATCACACCCGGCCCGCTGCTCTTCACCCAGCAGCCGGACGTCGTCTGGGGCCTGATCGCGGCGCTCTTCATCGCCAACGTCATGCTGCTTGCGATGAACATCCCGATGATCGGCCTGTTCACCCGCGTGTTGCTGATCCCGCCGCGCATCCTGATGCCCATCGTCGCCATGGTCAGCTTCGTCGGCATCTACGGCATCTCCGGCTCGTCTTTCGATCTCCTGGTGATGATCGGCTTCGGCGTGCTCGGCTGGGTGCTGCGCAAGCTCGACGTGCCGCTCGTGCCGATCATTCTCGGCACCCTGCTCGGCAACGCCATGGAAAACAACCTGCGCCGGGCGATCACCATCGACAACGGCGACTGGTTCGCCCTGATCGACAGCCCGCTCTCCATCGCCCTCTGGAGCCTCGCCGTCATCGGCTTTATCCTGCCGATCGTCTTCGGCAAGGTCGTCAAGGCCCGCATGCGCATGGCCAAGGACCAGGAAGGCGCTGTGATCGATTAAAGGCCGCGCGGCCGCACGTCCCGGTGATCATCCTTTGGCTTGGCCTACTGATGTCCGGTTCAAGTTTGCGCCGCCTGGGATGTGAACCGATGCCACCATCACTCTGGCCGCCCCTGCGCAGGCAGGGGCCCAGTAACCACATATTTTTTTGCAAATTAGTTCGGTAGCAGGTTACTGGCTCCCGGATCTCCGCTTCGCTGCGTCCGGGAAGGCAAACGAGGATATCTCCTGGCATGTCCAATGGCTCTGCGGAGGGAAGCCTTCAAATATTTTCAACGCCTGCCCGAAAATTACAGAATTCAACCGGACAGCAGTGGGCTTGACCATGGGATCCATGCCGTGACCGTGCACCATGGCAGAGCCTGATTTGAGGCGACGACACGGCATGGATGCCCGGATCAAGTCCGGGCATGACAATGGAGAGGAAGTTTCCGGCGGTTCAAATCCCCGTCCGCATCCGGTAGCCCGGCGCGAAGATCAGGCGGACGTGGGTGATCGGCGTTCCGTCGGTCCAGGTGACCCGTTCCATGGCGAAGAGCGCCGTACCCGGTGCCGTGTCGAGTTTCTGGGAAAGCGTCTCGTCCGCGTTCAATGCGAAGAAGGACAGGTCGCCGTTTGTATAGGGCGCGTTGTGCACCAGCCACTCGTTGGCGCTGACCTGTTCAAACGGCGTCTCGACAGCTTTCGGCACGGCCTCCGGATTGATGTAGCGTTCCTCGAAGGCATAGGGCCGATCGTCGGCGAAATGCAGCGTCCTGAGATAGAGGACATCTTTCCCGGCGGGAACCTGAAAGGCGCCGTGCAGCATGGGCGGCAGGGGTCTCAGGTCCCGTTCCAGCAGGCTGTGCCGGTAGGAGCGGCCCAGCGCCTCTACCTCCTCGCGGAGAACCGGAATGGTCAGTGTCGCCCGCTGAGGCGGATTGAGTGCGACCCGGGTTCCGGCGCGGCGCTTGCGCACCACGAGACCGCTTTCGGCAAGGTCGCGCAGGGCCCGGTTGACCGTGGTGCGCGCGCAGCCGAACTCCTCCGCCAGGTCGGCCTCGTGGGGGATCTGTTCTCCCGGCTGCCAGATCCGGTCGTGGATCCGCCGCAGGAGCTCGGTGCGGATGCCCGTCCAGGAATTTGTGTCGGTCAGCGTCACGTCTGGGTCGTTCCTGTCAATGTTACGGTCAGAGCCGGGCGCGCAGCGAAGCCATCACGGCCCGGTATCTTTCGCGGATCGCGTCGCCTTTTACATGCTTTCCATTCGTAACGACATGCCGTCCCGCCGACCACACGTCCGTGACCATCCGGTCGTCGCCCGCAAAGACATAGGCGTCCAGGACCTCGTCGCCCTCGCGCCCTTCCAGGTCGATGGCCGTGCCGTCGAGCGCCAGGAGATCCGCATAACGGCCTTCTGCAATCGTTCCCGAGGATCGTCCCGCGGCCTGGGCACCGCCGGCAACGGCCCCGTCGAACAGAACCCGGCCGGTGGATTTTTCCGGCGTCGCGACAGACGCCCGGCAGGTGTCGCGCAGGCGCTGCGAATATTCCAGCGTCCTGAGTTCCTCCGAAAGAGAAATCCGAATATTGGAATCCGAGCCAACGCCGAAGCGGCCGCCGTGTTCCAAGTAGCGGACCCCGTCGAAGATGCCGTCGCCGAGGCTCGACTCGGTGATCGGACACAGGCCGGCGACGGCACCGGTCGCAGCAAGACCTTTCGTTTCTTCGGCGGTCATCTGGGTGCAGTGGATCAGGCACCAGTTGTCCCGCACGGCGTGATTTTCGAGCAGCCATTCGACCGGGCGCCTGCCCCTGGCCCGAAGAACCTCGTCAACCTCCGGGATCTGCTCGGCCAGATGCATGTGCAGCGGATTGGACCCGGCCAGCGCGACGGCGTCCTTGAGCCCCGCCTCGTCGACGGCCCTGAGAGAATGCGGCGCGACACCGATCACCGCGTCCTCGGGCAGGGACTTCAGGGATTTCGACGCCAGCTCGTGAAGCTTCTGGAACCGCTCAAAATCGTTGCCGAAGCGGATCTGGCCCGCTGCCAGCGGGCGCCGGTCGCAGCCGCCATACTGATAGAGAACCGGCAGATGGGTGAGGCCGATCCCGGTCTCTGCCGAAGCCGCCATGATCCGCTCGGACAGTTCCGCCAGGTTGTCGTAAGGCGCACCGCCCGGCTGGTGGTGCAGATAGTGGAACTCGCCAACGGCGGCATAGCCTGCCTCCAGCATTTCCATCTGCACGAAAGCGGCGATCACCTCGATGTCCTCCGGCGTCAGGGCATCCAGGAAACGGAACATGATCTGCCGCCAGGTCCAGAAGCTGTCGCGCGGCTCCGATCCGCGCCGCTCGCTCATCCCGGCCATGGCGCGCTGAAAGGCATGGCTGTGCAGGTTGACCGGCGCGGGCAGAAGGATACCTGCTCGTGTACCGGCCGCAGCCGCGCCGCGCTCAACGGAAGAGATCCTGCCGTCGGCCCCGAAGGTGACAGCGACATTCTCGGCCCAGCCGTCGCTGAGCAGCGCCTTTTCCGCGAAAACCGTCGCGCCGGAAACTGTCGCCATGCCGCTTTTTTCCTCCGTTGACACGTTAATATGTGCATGCATATTATATTATATCGCAATCTAATCAAGCTGGAGATACATCTTGTCGACGCGCCTTTTGTCCAGTGCCAGGCTGGCGACGTTCACGGAGAACGGCGAACCCTATGGCCTGATCGAGGACGGCGCCGTGGCAATCGCGGACGAAAGCATCGCCTGGACCGGTTCCGCGGCGGATCTTCCCGCGGAGTTCGCTGCCTGGCCGAAGCAAGATCTTGGCGGCCGTCTCGTCACCCCCGGCCTGATCGACTGCCACACCCACGTGGTCTTCGGCGGCGACCGGGCACGCGAATTCGAGATGCGCCTCGAAGGCGCGACCTATGAGGAGGTCGCCCGGGCCGGCGGCGGCATCGTCTCGACCGTCAAGGCAACCCGCGCCGCCGGCGAGGACGAATTGCTGGAAGCAGCCCTTCCCCGCGTCGACGCGCTGATCGCCGAAGGCGTCACCACCCTGGAAATCAAGTCCGGCTACGGGCTCGACATCGAAACCGAGCTGCGCATGCTGCGCACCGCAAGGCGGATCGGCCGGGAACGCCCCGTGCTGGTCAAGACCAGTTTCCTCGGCGCGCATGCGATCCCGCCGGAGTACAAGGACCGCGCGGACGATTACCTCACCGAGATCTGCCTGCCCGCGCTGGAAACCGCTCGCGCAGAGGGTCTTGTCGATGCCGTCGACGGCTTCTGCGAGGGGATCGCCTTCTCGCCGGAGCAGATTGCGAAAGTGTTCGACAAGGCCAAGGACCTCGGCCTTCCGGTGAAGCTCCATGCCGAACAGCTTTCGAACCTCGGCGGTGCCGCGCTGGCCGCAAGCTATGGAGCCATGTCCGCCGACCACATCGAATATCTCGATGCGGCCGGTGTAAAAGCCATGGCCGAAGCGGGAACGGTCGCCGTGCTGCTGCCAGGCGCCTTCTACACCCTGCGCGAGACGCAGCATCCGCCGCTCGATCTTCTCAGGCAGCATCAGGTGCCTGTCGCGCTCGCAACCGACTGCAATCCAGGCTCCTCGCCGCTCGCCTCGCTGCTCCTCACCGTGAACATGGGCTGCACACTGTTCCGCATGACGCCGGAAGAGGCGCTCGCCGGCGTGACACGGGAAGCGGCCAAGGCGCTCGGCCTCGCCGATCGGGGCACCCTGGAGGCTGGCAGGCGCGCCGACCTTGCCGTCTGGAACGTGCAGCACCCCGCCGAGCTTTCCTACCGCATCGGCTTCAACTCCCTTGAAAAACGCATCTTCGGAGGCTCTGAATGAGCACCCTCACCCTGACGCCGGGGTCCGTTACCCTGGCCGACCTGGAAAAGATCTACCGGGACGAATTGTCCGTCCGCATCGACCGCAACGCGGAAGCTGCCATCAACCTCGCCGCCGAACGCGTCGCCAAGGCCGCCCAGGGCAGCGACGCCGTCTATGGCGTCAACACCGGCTTCGGCAAGCTGGCGAGCGTCAAAATCGCCGCCAAGGACACAGCCACGCTCCAGCGCAACCTGATCCTCTCCCATTGCTGCGGCGTCGGCGAGGCGCTCGACCGGACCACCACGCGGCTGATGATGGTGCTGAAGCTACTCTCCCTCGGCCGCGGCGCTTCCGGCGTCCGGTTCGAAGTCCTGAAGCTGATCGAGGACTGCCTGGAAAAGGGTGTCACGCCGGTGATCCCGTCTCAGGGCTCGGTCGGCGCCTCCGGTGACCTCGCGCCGCTTGCCCACATGACCGCCGTCCTGATCGGCGAAGGCGAAGCGGAGTTCGGCGGCACGCGCATGCCGGGCGGGCAAGCCCTCGCGAAAGCCGGATTGACGCCGGTCGTTCTCGGTCCGAAGGAAGGCCTCGGCCTGATCAACGGCACCCAATTCTCCACCGCTGCGGCCCTCACCGGCCTGTTCGACGCCTGGCGGCTCGCGGAAGCGACGCTGGTAACGGCCAGCCTGTCCACCGACGCCATCATGGGCTCCACCGCGCCCCTCCTGCCCGAGATCCATGAGCTGCGCGGCCATCGCGGCCAGATCGAGGTCGCGAGAGCCATGCGCGCGATCATGGAAGGCTCGGAAATCCGCGAAAGCCACCGCGAGGGCGACACGCGCGTGCAGGACCCCTATTGCATCCGCTGCCAGCCGCAGGTCGCCGGAGCCTGTGTCGATCTGTTGCGCATGGCCGCCCACACGCTCGAGATCGAGGCCAACGCGGCCACCGACAATCCCCTGGTGCTGATCGCCGCAGACCGGATCGTTTCCGGCGGCAACTTCCACGCCGAGCCGGTCGCCTTCGCCGCCGACCAGATAGCGCTCGCGGTCGCCGAACTCGGCGCGATCTCCCAGCGCCGCGTGGCGCTGATGGTCGACCCGACGCTCTCCTTCGACCTGCCACCGTTCCTGGCGCGAGACCCGGGCCTCAACTCCGGCATGATGATCGCCGAGGTCACGACGGCCGCCCTGATGAGCGAGAACAAGCATCTCGCCAATCCCTGTTCGACCGATTCCACGCCGACCAGCGCCAACCAGGAAGACCACGTTTCCATGGCCGCCCACGGTGCCCGCCGTCTCGGCCGCATGAACGCGAACCTCGCGCAGATCCTCGGCGTCGAACTGCTGTGCGCGGCGGAAGGGATCGAGCACCGCGCGCCTCTGAAAACCAGCGAACCGCTTCAGGGCGTCATCGCCGGATTGCGCGAAATCGTGCCCGCTCTCGACAAGGACCGCTACATGGCCCCGGACCTGGAAAAGGCTGCGATCCTCGTCCGCGCCCGCAAACTCGTTTCCGTGCTCGCCGAGGATCACATGATCACCCTGGGAGATGCCCATGACGCCGGTTGACGTCCTGCGCGGCGACAGCCCCGTCGTCATGGGCGTGCCTCATGCCAGCACGGACCGGCATGTCGACCGGCTTAATTCCGGTGCAGCTATGCGCATTCATCGCAGGGACATCCCGAGCGCGCTGGAGAGCTTGGCGCCGTCCCTTTCCGAAACACACGAAAACACACTGGGAGCGAACCATGGTTGATCGCCGCCACAATGCCCGCGACGTCTTTCCGCCCACCGGCACGGAGCTGAATGCCAAATCCTGGCTGACCGAAGCCCCGTTGCGTATGTTGATGAACAACCTTCATCCGGATGTCGCGGAGAACCCGCACGAGCTGGTCGTCTATGGCGGCATCGGCCGCGCGGCGCGCACCTGGGACGACTTCGACAGGATCGTCGCCAGCCTCAAGCAGCTTGAGGAAGACGAGACTCTGCTCGTCCAGTCCGGCAAGCCGGTCGGGGTCTTCCGCACCCACAAGGACGCGCCGCGCGTCCTGATCGCCAACTCCAACCTGGTGCCGCACTGGGCGACCTGGGACCATTTCAACGAGCTCGACAAGAAAGGCCTCGCCATGTACGGCCAGATGACCGCGGGCTCGTGGATCTATATCGGCACGCAGGGCATTGTTCAGGGCACTTACGAGACCTTTGCCGAGGCCGGCCGGAAGCACTATGGCGGCGACCTGAACGGCAAATGGATCCTGACCGCGGGCCTCGGCGGCATGGGCGGCGCCCAGCCGCTCGCCGCCGTCATGGCCGGCGCCTGCTGCCTGGCGGTCGAATGCGACGAGACCCGTGCCGACTTCCGCCTGCGCACCCGCTATGTCGATGAAAAGACCCACTCGCTCGACGAAGCGCTTGAGATGATCGACCGCTGGACGAAAGCGGGCGAGGCGAAATCCGTCGCGCTGATCGCCAATGCCGCCGACGTCTTTCCCGAACTCGTCGCCCGCATGAAGGCCGGCGGTACGCGCCCGGACATCGTCACCGACCAGACCTCCGCGCACGATCCGGTCCATGGCTACCTGCCGCAGGGCTGGACGCTGGGCGACTGGCGCGCGAGACAGGAAAGCGACCCCAAGGCTGTCGAAAAGGCCGCCCGCGCCTCGATGAAGGTCCACGTCGCCGCGATGGTCGACTTCTGGAACGCCGGCGTGCCGACGCTCGACTACGGCAACAACATCCGTCAGGTCGCGCTCGAAGAGGGCCTGGAAAACGCTTTTGCCTTCCCGGGCTTCGTTCCCGCCTATATCCGTCCGCTCTTCTGCCGCGGCATCGGCCCGTTCCGCTGGTGCGCGCTGTCGGGCGATCCGGAGGACATCTACAGGACCGACGCCAAGGTGAAGGAACTCATCCCCGACGATCCGCACCTGCACAACTGGCTGGACATGGCCCGCGAGCGCATCTCCTTCCAGGGTCTGCCGGCGCGCATCTGCTGGGTCGGCCTCGGCCAGCGCCACCGCCTCGGCCTGGCGTTCAACGAAATGGTCCGCAACGGAGACCTGAAGGCCCCGATCGTGATCGGCCGCGACCATCTGGATTCCGGCTCCGTCGCCTCGCCCAACCGCGAGACCGAAGCCATGAAGGACGGTTCCGACGCGGTCTCCGACTGGCCGCTCCTCAACGCCCTGCTCAACACTGCTTCCGGCGCGACCTGGGTGTCGCTCCACCATGGCGGCGGCGTCGGCATGGGCTTTTCCCAGCATTCCGGCATGGTGATCTGTTGCGACGGCACGGAAGATGCCGACCGGAGACTTGAGCGCGTTCTCTGGAACGACCCGGCCACCGGCGTCATGCGCCACGCCGACGCCGGCTACGAAATCGCCATCGACTGCGCCAGGGAACAGGGGCTCAACCTGCCGGGTATCCTGTAAGGTTCCAGTTCCCAGGCGGCTTTGGTGGGTGCCAGCGACAGGGGCTCAGCCGCCCGGCAGCAGATCCCGCTTGAACGCCGCTGTGATGCTGTCCTGAAGCTCCCGGTGGATATCCGCGCGCGGCCGGCCGCCGCCGTCGGTGCAAAGCGCATCCGGCTCGCCGATGGATTTCATGAACTCAGCCGCCCCCACCCGGCATTCCGGCATGAAGCTGAAATGCACGGCTTGCGCGATCCAGGCATGGGTCGCATCGGGGGCAAGCCGCGCCAGCCCATCGGCTTTCACCGAAACCGGAACCTCTTCGGGGCCGCCCAGATTGATGAAATGCAGAGGGATCGGGATCTCCCTGACGCTCGTCTCATCGAACACCGAGGCAAGGGCCGGCTCGACCAGCACGGCGGCTTTGATCCGGGGATCGGGCGTGAACTGTTCGAAACGCTCCCGGTCGACCGAGCGCAGGTCGAATGCGTCGACGTTTACCGCCTCACCGTTGCGGAAACCCCTGCCGCCTGCGAACCACACGCAATCCGCCATTTCGGGATAGCGATCGCAGTAGCGGATATAGGCGTCGAGATCCGCCCGCGCGCCGGCGAGTTCCATCGCCGCCGCCCCGCCGAGCGAGAAGCCGAGAATACCGATCCGGTCCGGCGCGATGAAGGACCGCCAGCGCCGGTCCGCCAGCAGAGCGGAAATGACTGTCGTCAGGTCGTCGGTGCGTTCCCAGAGCTTCGGCGTGTCCTCGGGCGTGGAATCGCCGCTGGTCGTTCCCGGATGGTTGGGACCGGCGACGATGAAGCCTTCCGCGGCGAGGTGCGCCGCCAGCCAGCTCATCTTGTGCATGCTCGCGCCCGACCCATGGGAAAAGACGATCAGGGGATAGGTGCCCTCGGCCACGGGCGCGTCCGCCAGAGCGGGTGTCCCCTTGAAAATCTTGTCCGTGCCGACAAGGGTGGACTGGCCGCCCGGTCCGGCCGGATACCAGACCGTGACGGCAAGCTCTTTCCCTCGTGTGTCCGAGACGATCTCTATCTCACGGACACCCGCCGGTTCGGCGGAATGAGATTGAGCTGTCAGGCCGAAGATTGCGAACAGCGAACAGAGAATGACTTTGGCTTTCATGAGAAGGTTCCGCATATGGTGATCTGCGGGCAGTTTTGCTAACGGTCTTGCACGCGTCGTCCTGAATCGCGATTCAGTCAGCCTGAAACACGATTTAGGACGTTCCGGCCACCAGGATCAGGTCTCTTGCTCTTCGTCCCCTTGCCATTCGTGTTCGCGCTGCTGCTGGCAATCCTTTTCGTTTATCTGCTACGCAGCAACGGGGCGCTGTCCACGAAGCCGTTCCTGATGCTGATCGGGCTCTGTGCCCTGCAGTCCATCGTCATCGGGCTACGCTGGGGCTACGGCATCGACGAGCTGCGCTTCGCCCTGCCGGTTCTCGCGGTCTGCCTGCCGCCGCTGATCTACGAGTGTTTCCGGGGCCTGATCGAAACTGCCAGGACCGATCCGGTCCGGCTGGCAGCGGCCCCTGTGGCGGCCGCCGCCATCATCCTTCTTCTGCTCGTGTGGCCGAGACTGGTCGACGGAGCGATCATCCTGCTCTTCGTCGGCTACGGCGTGGCGCTTCTGCGGCTGGTGCGCGCCGGGCCGGACGGCCTCGATCTGGCCCGGCTGGACGGCGCCGCCTCCGCGCATCGCGCGATGATCCTGGCCGCCGCCTGCCTGTTCCTCTCCGCGTTGTTCGATATCCTGATCCTGCTCGACTTCGAATGGACCAGGGGCGAGAACGCGAAGGTCCTTGTGAGCAACGCCAATGTCTTCACCCTGCTCCTGATCGGACTTGCCGCCTCCGTCGCCGGACGCAGCCGGACGGACGCTGAAAGCGGCACCGGACCGGCCGCGCCCGAAACCGGTCCGTCCGGGCTCGACGCCGATATCGTCGCACGCGTCGGCGGTCTCATGAAGGAGCAGAAGCTCTACCGGGACGAAAACCTCAACCTCGCCAGACTGGCGAGGCGGGCCGGGCTGCCCGCCCGGCAGGTCTCGAGCGCGATCAACCGCGTCACGGGCAAAAACGTCTCCCGCTATGTCAACGACTTCCGCATCGAAGAAGTCTGCCGGCTGCTCCAGCGGCAAGACACGACCGTCACCGCGGCCATGTTCGAGGCCGGCTTCGTAACGAAATCGAATTTCAACAGGGAGTTCCAGCGCGTGACGGGACAAAGCCCGGACGCCTGGCGGAAAGCGGCGAGAGCAAAACCGGACACGGCATCCTGAGATTCGTGCCCGCATTGATGGATCTGATCCAGCTGCAGCGAAAGCTTCCTTCCTCACAAGGGAGAAGGGAATCCCGCTTGGGAACCGGGGCACAATTTCCAAACCCTACAAACGACTTTCGCCGTCCCGGACGGAGCAACGCGGAGATCCGGGACCTGAGGGAAGGTCCCGGCTCGCGCTTCGCTTGGCCGGGACGGCCAGGCGGGTTAATCAAGTCACGAAAAAGCGAACGATCACACCGTCCCGAGCTGTGCCTTGTCGAAGATCTCCAGGGCGCCGTCCTTGGTCAGCGGCACGGGGTTGCCGCCGGCAGTCGGGTCGACGATGGCCATCTCCGCGATCAGGTCCCGTTTGCTGTCGTCGACCTGAAGCCCGCCGAGCGTGTGCGGCACGTCGAGGTCGTCGCGCAGTTTCAGGATGGCCTCCAGCACGCCCTGGTACCCGCCGGCAATGCCGAGGAACCCGGCGAGGCGTTCGAATTTGGTCTCGATGGCCGGCTTGTTGAACTGCAGCACATAGGGCATGAAGACCGCGTTGGTCATGCCGTGATGGGTGTCGTAGAGCGCGCCGACCGGGTGGGACAGCGAGTGGATGGCGCCAAGGCCTTTCTGGAAGGCGACAGCGCCCATCGCGGCCGCACTCATCAGGTGGCCGCGCGCTTCCAGATCGGACCCGTCGGCGACGACCTTCGGCAGGTTTTCAAACACCAGCCGCATGCCTTCCAACGCAATGCCTTCCGACATCGGGTGGTACATCGGCGCCGAATAGGCTTCCAGGCAATGGGCGAGCGCATCCATGCCGGTGCCGACCGTGATGAATTTCGGCATGCCGACGGTCAGTTCCGGATCGCAAATGACGATCGCGGGCAGCATCTTCGGATGAAAGATCACCTTCTTGGTATGGGTCGCCTCGTTGGTGACCACGCCCGCCCGGCCGACTTCCGAGCCGGTGCCGGCGGTGGTCGGCACGGCGACGATGGGTGCGATGCCGGCCGGATCGGCGCGCGTCCACCAGTCGCCGATATCCTCGAAATCCCAGATCGGCCGCGTCTGTCCGGACATGAAGGCAATCAGCTTGCCCGCATCCAGGCCGGACCCGCCGCCGAAGGCGATCACGCCGTCATGGCCGCCGGCCTTGAAAGCCGCGACGCCTGCGGAAATGTTGCTGTCGACCGGGTTCGGCTTGACGTCGGAAAAGACGGCCGCCTTGAGCCCCGCCGCCTCAAGGCTAGCGATCGCCTCGGCGACCATCGGCAGGCCGGCGAGCCCCGGGTCGGTCACCAGCAACGGATTGGACATGCCGGCGGCCTTGACCGCATCGGGCAATTCCTTGATGCGGCCTGCGCCGAAACGGACGGACGTCGGATAGGACCAGTTGACGGAAGGAAGTGAGCTCATGGGTGTCTCGTCGGTTTGAAACTCAGGTTCTTTGTCGCCGCCGCTTTAGCCGTGGCAGCTGTCTAATTTTGGCTTCGCCCCTTGCTCCCCTCTCCCCCTTGCGGGGGAGATGTCAGCGAAGCTGACAGAGGGGGGTGAACAGCGTTGCCTCATATTCCGGTGCCGAATTCGCCGAGGGGCTGGCACCCCCCTCTGTCTCCTTGAGGAGACATCTCCCCCGCAAGGGGGGGAGAGGGGAGCAAGCCCGGGCGCCCAGGTTCAATTGAAGCTGAGGAAGTCGGGGCTTGCTCGGTCTTTTTCAGTCCGGCCTCAGTGCTCCACGCGGAAGTGGAACGACTTCGGACGGGTCAGGTTATGGAAGCCGATCTCGGAGAGCGCGGCGCCCTTGCCGGTGTCCTTGACGCCGGTCCACACGAGCGCCGGATCGAGATAGTCGCAGCGGTTCATGAAGACCGTGCCGGTCTCGACCCTGTCGCCGATCTCCGCGGCAGCCTCGACGTCCTCGGTCCAGATCGAAGCTGTCAGGCCGTAGGGGCTGTCGTTCATGAACTGCAGCGCCTCCTCGTCGTCCTTGACCTTCATGATGCCGACGACCGGACCGAAGCTTTCCTCGCGCATGACCGACATCTGGTGGTTGACATCGGTCAGCACCTGCGGCGCCAGATAGGGCGTGCCGTCCTTGTCTTCCGGGAATTTCGACAGGTCGATATGCGCCTTGGCGCCCTTGCGCAGAGCCTCCTGCGTCTGCTCGCGCACCCAGGCCGCGAAACGCGCCTGCGCCATCGGGCCGAGCGTCGTCGCTTCGTCCAGCGGGTTGCCCAGCTTGTACTGACTGGTGAGATCCACGAAACCGTCGACGAACCGGTCGTAGAGGCTTTCATGCACATAGACGCGCTCGATGCCGCAGCAGCACTGGCCGGCATTGTAGAAGGCGCCGTCGACCAGGTTCTCGACCGCATAGTTGAGATCGGCATCGGCGCGGACATAGGCCGGGTCCTTGCCGCCGAGTTCCAGGCCGAGTGTTGCGAAGGTGCCGGCAAGCGCCTTTTCGATGGCGCGTCCCCCGGCGACGGAACCGGTGAAGTTGACGTGGTCGATGACACCGGAACCGAGCAGCTTTTCCGTGCCCTGGTGGGTCAGCACGATATTCTGGAAGACACCCTTCGGCAGACCGGCGATCTCGAAGGCCTTGGCCAGGCGTTCACCGACCAGCAGGGTCTGCGCGGCATGTTTCAGCACGATCACGTTGCCCGCCATCAGCGCCGGCATGATGGTGTTGATCGCCGTCATGAACGGATAGTTCCACGGCGCGATCACCATGACGATGCCGAGCGGAACCCGCTTGAGGTAGCGCTTGAAGCCCGGCTTGTCGGTGCGCTCGATATCGGCGAGGGCTTCCTCGGCGATCTTGGCGCAATACTCCGTGCGCTCGATGGTGCCGCCGAGTTCGCCGCCGAAGCGCACCGGCCGGCCCATCTGCCAGGCAAGCTCCGTCACGACCTCGTCGTTCATCGCCTTCAGCGCCTCCAGCGCCTTCAGGCAATAGGCGACCCGTTCTCCAATCGAGAGCGCCGCCCAGCCGGGCTGCGCGCCGCGCGCGGCCGAAACCACCCGTTCGACCGCCGCCTCGTCGAGCGCCGGACGTTCGGCATAGACCGATCCGTCGATCGGAGAAATCAGCTTGATCACATCTGACATTTTGAACCTCTCATGACCGCGTCTTCCCGCGCGGCTTTTCGAAAGTTGTTGGCTCTATTCATTCCTGAATTTGCCCGTTTTCAGAACCTCATCCTGAGGAAGCGCAAAGCGCTGTCTCGAAGGATGGGCGGCAAACTCCTGTACGTGTGGCCCATCCTTCGAGACGGACCTGACGGTCCTCCTCAGGATGAGGGGGAGAAGTGTCAGGCCCGCTCGAAGCCGCGGGCGATTTCGTAATCCGTGACGGCGCGGTCGAATTCCTCGATTTCCCATTCCGCCGCCCGGGCGTAGTGCTCGACCACCGCGTCGGAGAAGGCTTCGCGCAGGAACTTCGATTTCCGCATGGTCTCGCGGGCGTCGCGCAGCGTCTGCGGAATTTCCTTCGCCCGCTTGGCCTCATAGACATCGCCCGTCGCCGGCGGGTCGAGCGGCAGTTTCTCTTCCAGTCCCTTCAGCCCCGCCGCGATCTGGACGGCAAGCGCAAGATAGGGGTTGAGATCCGAGCCGCCAATGCGGCATTCGACCCTGAGCGCCTTCGTGCCTTCCCCGCACAGGCGGAACCCGGCCGTGCGATTGTCGACCGACCAGACCGTCTTTGTCGGCGCGAAGGTGCCTTTCTGGAAGCGCTTGTAGCTGTTGATGTAGGGCGCCAGGAAATAGGTGTAGTCGGGCGCGTATTTGATCAGGCCGGCCATGTAGTGGCGCATCGTCTCCGACATGCCGTACTCGCCCTTGGCATCACAGAACACGTTGTTGCCGTCCTTGTCGAACAGCGACTGGTGCACATGCGAGGAGGAGCCGACCTTGTCGTGCCGCCACTTGGCCAGGAACGACGCGGAACGGCCCTTGGCCCAGGCGATCTCCTTCACAGCGTGTTTGGCGATGGAATGATATTCGGCGGTGTCCAGAGCTGGGGCATATCTGATGTTGAGTTCTTCCTGCCCGGTTTCCGCCTCGCCCTTGGTGTTCTCGATCGGGATGCCGGCGCCGTAGAGGCCGTTGCGCACCGGGCGCATGATATCCTCTTCCTTGGTGGTCTGCAGGATATGGTAGTCCTCGTTGTAGCTGGAGATCGGCTCGAGATCGCGGAAGCCGCCCTTGCGCATGTCGTCGTAGCTCTTCTCGAACAGGAAGAATTCAAGCTCGGTCGCCATGAACGGCGTCAGGCCAAGCTCGGCCATGCGGGCGACCTGGGCCTTCAGCATCGCGCGCGGCGAATGCGGCACGTCGTTGTGGGTGTGATGATCCTGCACGTCGCACATCACCATGGCCGTGCCGTCCAGCCACGGCACCAGCCGCAGGCTCGAAAGATCGGGCTTCATGACATAGTCGCCGTAGCCGCCCGCCCAGCTCGTCGCCGCGTAGCCCTCGACCGTGTACATTTCCAGGTCCGTCGCCAGCAGATAGTTGCAGCAATGGGTTTCGTTATGGGCGCTGTCGACGAAATGCTGCGCATGGAACCGCTTGCCCATCAGCCGCCCCTGCATGTCGACGATGCAGGTGAGCACCGTATCGACCTCCCCGGAGGAGACGAGAGATTTCAGCGCATCGAAACTCAGGTTGCCTGGCATTTCTTAAGTCCGTGTTGGGCGGGCGTCGAGCCGGATGAACTCCGGTGAGTCATCTCTTTATAATCCGAAAAAGCCGGTCCGGAGGGTTTCGCTCCGGACCGGTAGTGAGACCGTGCCTGCCTATGCGCAACGGCACGGTCTGGGCCTCAGCTGTACCGGTAGGGCCGTCCGGCCTTCTGCATGTCCTGATTGTACTTCTTGAAGATCTCCACGACCTTCGCCTTGGTCGGCGATTCGGCGGCGATCTCGTCCCAGAAGGCCATGGCGGCTTCTTCCACCGTTGCCCACTCGGCATCCGGAATCGCGGTCAGCTCCATCTTGGTGCCGTTGACGCGCAGGCTAGCTTCGCCGCCCCAGTACCACCACTGGCGATAGTAGTGAGAGGCGTCCATGGCGAGCTGCAACATCGTTTTCAGGTGATCCGGCAACTCGTTCCAGCGCTCCATGTTGGCAAAGAAGGAGCCTGCCCAGGCACCGGAGATGTTGTTGGTCAGGAAGTAGTTGGTCACATCGGCCCAGCCGACGGTGTAGTCCTCGGTGATGCCCGACCAGGCGATGCCGTCGAGTTCGCCGGTCTGGACGGCGACTTCGATGTCTTCCCACGGCAGGGTAACCGGCACCACGCCGAACTGGCTCATGAAGCGGCCGGCGGTCGGGAAGGTGAAGACGCGCTTGCCTTCCAGATCCTTCAGCGACCGGATCGGGTCCTTGGTGGCGAAGTGGCACGGATCCCAGGACCCCGCGGAAATGTGCTTCACGCCGACCTTGGCGTATTCCTCTTCCCAGATTTCCTTCAGGCCATACTGGTTGAACAGCACCGGCACGTCGAGGGAATAACGTGAGGCGAACGGGAAATAACCGCCGAAGACGGTGACTTCCGTCGGAGACGCCATGGAATCGTCGTCGGACTGCACCGCGTCGATGGTGCCCTGCTGCATGGCGCGGAACAGTTCACCGGTCGGCACGAGCTGGTCGGAGGTGTAGAGCTCGATTTCCATCTCGCCGTTCGCCGCCTTGTTGAAGGCATCGATATGCGGCTTGATCACGTGCTCGGCCAGAGCCGGGCCGGCATAGGTCTGCAGGCGCCACTTGATCGGCGACTGGCCGTGAACGGCGGGCGCCGCGAGGGTGGTCGCACCCGCCGCGGCGGCGGTGCCGAGACTGGCTTTTTTCAGAAAATCACGTCTGTTCGTCATGTTGAGTTCCCCTGGTTGCGATTAATAACCCTGGCAGCCCGTCCGAGTTTCCGGTTCTGATCCGGCTGCCGTTCAACTCCGCTTGTTCCGGATGTTGTTTTTGTTGTCCCCTTCATGCGCCTACCTCTGGTAAACCAGATCCGGCAGCCAGAGCGCGATCTGCGGGAATATCATCACGAGCACCAGCGCCAGAACCATCACCCCGACAAACGGCGTGATCGAGCCGTAGATGTCGCGCATGGAAATCTCCGGCGGCGCCATCGCCCGCATCAGGAAGAGATTGTACCCGAAGGGCGGCGTCATGTAGGCGATCTGCGTGGTGATCGTGTAGAGCACGCCGTACCAGATCAGCACCTCGCCCGCCGGCATGCCGAGATCAAGCGTCGCCACAAGCGGCACATAGAGCGGCGCGACGATCACCAGCATGGCCGTGTCGTCCAGGAAGGTGCCCATCACCAGGAACGAAAGCTGCATCAGGATCAGGATCATCCAGGGCGACAGGCCGAGCTGCTCGGTGAACAGGTTCTCGATGGCCTTCACCGCGCCGAGCCCGTCGAACACCGCCCCGAAGCCGAGCGCGGCCAGGATGATCCACATGAACATGCACGAAATGCCGAGCGTATTCTTCATGCACAGGATCAGGATGTCCCAGGTCATGCGGCCGCGGAAAATCGCGGCTAGCAACGCGGTGAGTGCACCGATGGCCGAGCTTTCCACCAGGCTCGTCCAACCGTTGACGAAGGGCACCATCATGGTCGCGAAGATCACGATCGGCAGGATGCCGGCCAGGAGCAGGCGGTATTTTTCGTCTTGCGAAGCGGCCCGCTCTTCCTCGGGCAGGGCCGGCCCGAGAGACGGCTGAAGCCTGCAGCGGACGGCGATGTAGACGACGAACAGGCCTGCCATCATCAGGCCGGGCAGAACACCGGCGAGCCAGAGCTGACCGACCGGCGCCCGGGCGATCATGGCGTAAAGCACCAGCACGACGGACGGAGGCACCAGGATGCCAAGCGAGGACCCCGCCTGGATCACCCCGGTGACCATGCGCTTGTCGTATTTGCGCTTCAGAAGTTCCGGCAGCGCGATGGTGGCGCCGATCGCCATCCCGGCCACGGACAGCCCGTTCATCGCGGAGATCAGCACCATCAAAAGGATCGTGCCGATGGCGAGCCCACCATTCACCGGCCCCATCCAGACATGGAACATCTTGTAGAGATCGTCGGCGATCTTGGTTTCCGACAGGATGTAGCCCATGAAGATGAACATCGGCAGTGTCAGGAGCGGATACCATTTCATCAGCTTCATGGCCGCCGAAAACGGAATATCGCCGCCGCCTGTGCCCCACAGCGCCAGCGCCGCGATGGCCGCGATGCCGCCGATCGCACCGAAGACGCGCTGTCCCGTCAGGAGCATCAGCATCATCGACGAGAACATCAGGAGGGCGATCATCTCATAAGACATCAGATCGTCTCTCCCCTGATCAGGGCGATATCTTTCAGGAACTCCGAAAAGGCCTGCAGCAGCATCAGGAAGAAGCCGATGATCATGATCAGTTTGATCGGCCAGAGATAAGGCCGCCAGGCGGTCGGGCTGCGCTCGATATAACCGAGTTTTTCGCCCGCCGCCTCCGGACCGCCGGTCACAAAGGCGCTGATCAGATCCCACCAGAAACTCAGCGAATCTTTGCCGAAATAGCCAAGCGAATAGGCGGTCGAATTGAGCGCGCCGTAGAGCAGCACGCCGAGATAGAAGATCAGCAGCATGACCGTGAAGGCATCGAACCAGGCTTTCTTCTTCACGCTCCAGTCCGCGTAGAACAGGTCCATGCGCACATTCGAGCCGAGCTGGATCGAATAGGGGCCGCCGAGAATGTAATAGGCGACCATGGCGAACTGGGCGATCTCGAGCGTCCACAGCGAGGGATTGAAGAAGGTCTTGGAAACGGACGACCAGAGCAGGATGCCGGCCATCACGAAGACGCCCCACATGATGATCTTGCCGAGGCCGCGGTTAAAACCGTCGACGACGCGGATATAGGCGCGCGCAGCCCTAAGCATGGGCGCCTCCCTGGCGTTCGCCCACAGTGGACTGCACGGCCCGGGCCAGCATCGGCGCCAGCATTTCCGTCCAGCGATCCTCCTCCGCGGAGGTTTTCACCTCGTCGTTGCGGATCTCGATCATCAGGCAGGGCAGCCGGCGGTCCTCGCCGTGACGGCGGATGGTGTAATAGACGCCGTCGGAAGGCGCGTAGGGCTCGTTGTCGCCGACGGTCAGGTCGCCCCGCGCCTTGAGGTCCGAAAGAACCGGATCCGCAAGACGGCGGTCCGTCTCGGAAATCAGCCCGATCTCCCAGGGCCTGGCCTTGCCCTTGTAGACCGGTGTGAAGGAATGGATCGACACGACGGCCGTCGGCTGTCCGCGGCTCAGGCGCTGGTTGATGACCCTGTCGATCGCCTTGTGGAACGGCCGGTGCGCCAGGTTCAGCCGGAAGGCTATCTCGGAGGCAGTGAGGTCCCGGTTGCCGGTAATCTGTGTGTTTTCACTGAGGCAGGGGATCAGGTCCGCCCGGCTTTCCTCCCGGTTGCAGTCGATGATCAGGCGGGAGACGGTGGTGTGGACAAGCGGCGCGTCGAGGGTCCGGGAGAGCCCCCTGGCGACCCCGAGCGCGCCCGGGTCCCAGGCGATATGGGCGGACTTGTCGGCTTCCGTGAGGCCGAGCGCTTCGTTGTAGGGAGGAGGAAGAAAGTTGGAAGCGTGGTCGCAGACGAAGACGATCGGGCCCTTGCCCTGCGCATTTTCAACCGCGATAGCCCTGGATAGTCCATCCGCCTGTGGGCTCGCTCCCATTCAAAACTCCCTTAAAAATCAAGGCCGGCGAATTTGTAACGTTTATTACAGGATTGCCGGAATTACCAAGTTCTGTAATATTTGATACGAAGATTACGGCTGCTGTCAAATGAAATTCAGCGGCACCGATTGGAAACAGGCAGATGCCCATGGAACGCCCGCTCTTGGAAGATATCCGCGACCGTCTGGATCAGTTCACTACGACGGAAAAGAAGGCGGCCCATGCGCTGATGGCCAATTATCCCATGCAGGGCCTGGGCACCGTTGCCCAGTTCGCCGATGCCGCCGGCGTCAGCTCTCCGACCATATTGCGTTTCGTCGGACGGCTGGGGTTTCCGGGCTTCGCGGAGTTCCAGAAAAAGCTGCGCAGCGAGCTGGAAAGCCAGCTCAACTCACCACTGGCCCGAAGCGCGCACCTGCCCGATGACGAAGGCGGCGATCCGCATGTCGGCCAGCTTCTGGAAAACGTGCGCGAGACCTTCGCCCACCTGCCCAAGGGCGAACTTGCTGGCCTTGTCAGACTGCTGTCGGACGAGCGCAAGACCGTTCACCTGATCGGCGGCCGGTTCACCGACGGCCTTGCCCGCTACATGGCGGCGCATCTGAGGATCGTCCGGTCCAACGTGATCCATGTCGCCGGCCAGCAGGGCAACTGGCTGGACCAGCTCATCGGCATCGGTCCCAAGGACGTCGTCCTGGTATTCGATATCCGCCGCTATCAGGCCGAGATCATCCAGTTCGCCGAAGCCGCCGCCAAGCAGGGCGCAACGGTGGCGCTGATCACCGACAGCTGGATGTCGCCGGTCGGCCGGATCGCAAGCTTCGTCCTGCCAGCCCGCGTCGCCGTGCCCTCTCCCTGGGATTCTTCCCTCGCTCTCATGGCGATCGCCGAAGTGCTGATCGCCGGCGTCACCCGCGAGAATCCGGAACGTGCCCAGGAACGCATGCGTGCCCTGGAAGCCCTGCGCAACGAGATCGATCCGTCGACCGAAGGCCGGCTGACGGGACCGGATATCTAGGGCCGGAGATTCCCTCCACAGCCTTGCTTGTCCAAACGCTTCAGACTGCTCCTTGAGATTAGCCGCTCCCTTGCGACTCGCTTATAGTTGGGCGCCAGTCACGGCTGGACAATCGGGAAAACCGGCCGCCCTGGTAGGAACGACGTGCGCCGGCCGGCCCGGCAGGCGCTGGCACGGGAGCCGGAACCATTCCGACAAAGACGCCCTCGAAGACCGCCCTCTTCCGTCCGCTCATCCGCTCGACACCGCGGGCCTTCATCCTGAGTGGTGATAAACTGCTGGTGCAGGAAAAGCACCACCCGGTCAAAGGCCTCTATTTCACCTTGCCCGGCGGCAAGCAGGAACCCGGCGAAAACCTGGAAGAGACCCTTAAACGCGAATGCCTGGAGGAAATCGGCGCGCGGATCGGCGTTTCTCGACTTCTGCATGTGGCCGAAGTCTACCGGCGGAAATCCGGCGAGACGGAACGCCAGCATCAGCTTGATTTCATTTTCGAATGCAGTGTTCCGGAAGATTACGAGCCCGTTCTCGGCCCCGAACCGGATCCTCATCAGACCGCGACGCGCTGGATAACTTTCGAGAATGCTCAACAGCTTCGTCCGGCTTATGTCACAAAACTGTTTTCACTTGGCTGTACGCGGGACCTCGAAGTCTATCTCGGACCCTATAATGACTAATCTATCGCAGTCCATCCGGGAAAATCTCCATTTTCTGTGCGCGGAGATCGATGGCCAACTGATACAGCTTGAAGCGTTCTTCAAGGAGCCGACGGTCGCGACCGCGCGCCGGATCACCGACAGGGCCGGCTACGCCCACAATCTGAAAACCCGCATTCACGCCGCCTGTGTCGGGCAGATGAGGGGAACGAAGAAAAGCAACCGCAAGCACCTCACTTTGCGCAGCCTCGAATTCATCGCCACCGACCTGCAGCGCCTGTCCAACCTGACGCGCCAGTCCCTGCGCCATGCCGAACGGATCGAGACGTTCGCGACGCTCGTTCCGCAGCGCTACCCGGCAATCGTCAACCGGGTCCGGCAGGGGGTCGCCCGGATCGAGGGCGCCTTTTTCAAGAACGACAGCGAGCTCGCCATCGAAATCGGCCAGTTGGAAGCCAAGATCGAAACCGACTACCGCAAGCTCTTCAAGATCTACACAAGGGAAATGCGCAACCCGGACGCCCTGCCCGCCGATATCGCCAACGCCTTGCTGGTGGCCAGCGAGTTTCAGCGCATGGGCGATTCCCTCAAATCCATCAGCGAGGCGCTGATTTCGGCGAATATCGGCCAGGCGGTGAATTTCGAGCGCTACTTCGCGCTTCAGAGCCTGATGTCGGATCTGGAAGGCAATGGTGGCGACCTGAAGATCGAGACCATCGCCGAAACCCGGTCGGGCAGTTCCATCTCCGCGATCAGGGACAGGAAGACGGAAACCGTCGCAGCGGTGTTCAAGGACGGCGAGAAGAGCAAGGTGAAGGAGGAGCGCCAGGGCGTGAAGAGCTGGCATTCCATCTATCCGGGCCTTGCCCCGAAGATCCTGTCCTACGAAAAACGCGACCAGTCCGCCGCCCTTTTGATCGAGCACCTGCCCGGCCTGACTTTCGAGCACATCGTCCTGAACGAATCCGGCGCACTTTGCGAGACCGCGCTCGCCTGCCTGTCGCGCACCCTGAAGGACATCTGGAAACAGACAAGGACGAAGGAACCGGCGGAACTGGGCAGCATGCAGCAGCTCGCCAAGCGGCTGGGCGAAGTGCGCCGGGTGCATCCGGAATTCAGGGACACGAAGATCCGTTTCTCCGGAGAGATCCTGCCGTCGCTCGACGCGCTCATCGCCGAAGCCGCGGCGCGCGAGGCGAAGGTGGCCGCCCCTTTCTCCGTCTATATTCACGGCGATTTCAACGTCGACAACATCATCTTCGATCCGGGCGAAAACCGCATCCATTTCATCGACCTGCACCGCTCCCGCTACATGGATTACGTGCAGGACGTCTCGGTGTTCATGGTGTCGAACTACCGACTGCAGGTGCTCGACCGGGAAACGCGGCACCGGATCATGGACATCTCCCAGGCCTTTTTCAAAGCCGCCCGCGGCTTCGCCCGCAAGCAGGGCGACGCGACCTTCGAATTCCGGCTGGCCCTGGGCCTTGCCCGTTCCTTCGCAACTTCCACCCGGTTCATCTTCGACAAATCCCACGCACGGCGCATGTGGCTGAGAGCGCGCTACCTGATCGAACAGGCCGTCACCTGCCCGCCCGGCGAGGAAGCCCGATTCCGGCTTCAGATGAAGGAGATCTTCGTTGACTGATCTGAAAATCGGCGTCGTCGGCATCCCCGGCAAATGGTCCACGGAAGTGCTGGCGGATGCACTGGAAGCGGAAACCGGATTCCGCTGCGTCATCGACATGGCCGATGTCGCGCTCGACCTGGAAAACCGCGCTTTGATGGCCGGAAAATGGAACCTTTGCGAGTTCGACGGCGTTGTCGTCAAGAAGATCAGTCAGGAATACAGCCCGGCGACGCTCGACCGGCTCGAAATGCTCCGGGTCGCGGAAAGCGCCGGAGTGCGGATCTTCTCCAGGACCCGGTCCATTCTGGGCCTGGTCAACCGGTTGAGCTGCACGGTCACCTTGTCGAACGCCAGCATCCCGATGCCGGCGACCTGCGTCACCGAAAGCGTCGACGAGGCCGTTGCCGCCGTTCAGCGCTTCGGCGGTGCTGTCTTCAAACCGCTGTTTTCCACCAAGGCGCGGGGAATGACCCTCATGGACGCGGATATGGGAGAAACCGGCCTCCGGCAGAAAATCGCTGATTTCAGCGCGGAAAATCCGGTGATGTATCTGCAGAAGAAGGTCAATCTCTCCGGCCGGGATCTCGGCATGGTGTTCCTGGGCGGCGCCTATCTCGGAACCTATGCGAGGGTCGCACAGACCGACAGCTGGAACACCACCATTCTGCATGGCGGCAAATACGAGCCGTTCGAGCCGGACGAGGATCTGATCGACTTGGCGCACCGGGCCCAGGCGCCCTTCGAGCTCGATTTCACCACCGTCGATGTCGGGCTGACCGATGACGGCCCCATCGTGTTCGAAGTGTCCGCTTTCGGCGGTTTCAAGGGTGCGCTCGAAGGCGCGTCCATGGATGCCGCTAAGCTCTACGCCGAACATGTGATCAAAGAGGTCAGGGCATGAGCGGGATCGGTGTTCAGGACATTGTCGATGCGCTCGCCCCGGAACGGCAGACCCGGTTTTCCGATCCCGTCTGCCTGACGGTCGGGGGCCTTGTCGTCGAGCTCCGCTGCACCTCAAAGCCGCTGCTTGCCGAACTGCTGCGCTATTTCCAGCATGTGATTTCAGCACCGGCCGACGCGGACATGAGCGTCCATGTGCTGGGCGAGGCCGAGCTGCCCTTTGCCGTCAGCTATCTCGACTGGACGCGCGAACCCGGCAAGTCCGGCCGCAAGGACGCCATCTGCGATCTGGAGAACGGCCGCCTGATCCTGAAGGTGCGCACCGGTATCCAGTTCCTGCAGTCCCCGGACTGGGCGATCGCCTTCGGTCCGACGGAGAACCATCCCAACCAGGTCATCAACTTCGTCAACACGCAGATCCTCAACCGCTTCCAGAGAGAGGGTTGGGTCGCCTGTCACGCCGCAGCCGTGAAAACGGCCGCCAAAGGGCTTGCCATTTCCGGCCTGTCCGGCGGCGGCAAGTCCACCTCCATGCTGCGGCTGATGGAAGTCGCCGGCACGCAGTATGTCACCAACGACCGGCTGCTGGTCCGCAAGGACGGCGATCGGACCGACGCGCTCGGCATTCCGAAACTGCCGCGCATCAATCCGGGCACCATCGTCGGCAACGCCCGGCTTTCCGGCATGCTCGACGAGGAGCGCGAAGAAGAGCTGCGCAACATGGAGCCGGACGAACTCTGGCATCTTGAAGAGAAATACGATCTCTTCATCGAGGATATCTACGGCCCTGGCCGCATCTCACACGAGGCAAGGCTGACCGATTTCTGGGTGCTCAACTGGTCGCGCGACAGCGACGCCCCCACGGAGGTCAGGAAGGCGGAGCTGAAGGACCGGCCGGACCTGCTCTCCGCCATCATGAAGAGCCCTGGACCGTTCTACCAGAAGCCGGACGGTTCCTTCTGGACCGACCGGTCGCCGATGGATACGCAAGCCTATCTGGACGCACTTTCGGGCATTCAGGTCTGGGAGGTTACCGGGCTCATCGATTTCGATGCCCTGTTCGACGCGGGCACGGAGCTGTTGGGAGGGGCGTCATGACCGCCCGCTTCGCCATCCTGCTGCGGCACGGAGACTACCACCAGAAGCCGGATACCCCGAGTGCCCTGCAGCCCTACGGACTGACAGAAAAGGGCAAAGCCCAGGCCGACGAGGCCGGCAAGGACCTTGTCCGGCTCGCAAGTGACGAGGGCTGGCAGATCGCACCGCACGTCTTCTCCTCGCGCCAGCAACGTGCCTGGCAGACGGCCGCCCTGCTTTGCCAGGCGCTGTCGGACGGGGCCGGCCAGGCGTTTCAGGTCACGGAAGACGATGCGCTCTGCGAGCGTAGCGTCGGCGCCCTGGCCAACCTGACGCTTGCCGAGATCGAACGGGTCCTCGCCGACGATCCGCGCTATCCGCCGCCGCCTAAGGACTGGAAATCCGACAGCCATTACAGGCTGCCGGTTCAGGGGGCGGAGAGCCTGATGGAGGCGGGGCAGCGGGTTGCGGGTTTCCTGACGGAAAAGCTCGCGGAGCTCGACGGGCGGTCCGGCGCCAACGCGCAGATCTTCGTCGGCCACGGCGCCGCCATCCGCCACGCCGCCCATCATCTGGGCGTGTTGAGTTTCGACGAAATCCGGCACCTGAGCATGCACCACGCGACACCCGTCGTGCTGAAGCGTGGGGGGGATGGCAACTGGTCGCATCACTGCGGCGCCTGGAAACAGCGCCGCGTTCCGGAAACCGCAATGGACTGACAGGGACGGACGAGCACGATGAGGATCAATATGCCCCTGGCACCGCTTCTCCCGCCGATCGGACGGGCCGAGATAGCCGATCTCGGCCTTCCCGAAAGCTGCGTGCCCTGGCCGCTGGAGAAAAATCCGGACACCATGCTTGCGGGCTCCTCTGCTCCGGATCTGGCCACGAGCCTGGCGAGAGCCAATGCGCTCGGCCCCTGGGACTGGCCCGAAAAACCGGTGATCTTCATTTCCGATCTGCATGCGGACGCCGAAAGCCTTTTACGTTCCCTGGTGGCGGCACGGGCGATCCTGCGCACCGGCCCCGGCCTGACGGAATTTACGCTCACGCCCTTCGGGCGGAGCTGCCAGATCGTCGTCGGCGGCGACTGCCTCGACAAGGGGCCGAGCAATCTCGACCTGCTGGACAGCCTCTCCTATTTGATGAAATCCGGAGCCGACGTGGTACTGCTCGCCGGCAACCACGACCTCAGGCTTTACCTCGGCCTGGAAGCCCTGACGGTGAAGCGCGGATCCCTCAACGCCCACATGTTCGTGCGCATGGGCAAGAAGGTCATGCCGCTCCTGCGGGAGGTTTTCGACCGTCATGTGGATGCCACCGACGCGACGGCGGAGCTGCCGGACGAAGAGACCTGCCGGAACCTGATGGTACCGGGCAGGAAGTGGAGGAAGCAGTTTCCCAAGGCGGCCGCCCGTTACATGAACGACGCCGCGATCGCCAGGGAAATGACGCGCCTTGAAAAGAAGACCGACAAGTTTGCGGATCATGCCGCGGAAGCCGGCCTGACGATCCGCCAGCTTTATGCGGCCGCCCTTAAGTGCCGGGAACTCTTCGTCGAACCGTCCGGCCGCTATACCTGGTTCTTCCAGACCATGAAGGCCGTTCATCAGAGCGGTTCCCTGCTGTTCGTGCATGCCGGTGTCGACGATCAGATGGCGGCGCAGATCTCCCGCAAGGGCGTCGCCCACGTCAATCGGCGTTTCCGCAAGGAAAGCCGGAAAGACCCCTTCGTGTTCTACACCGGAACCGTGGCCAACCTCGTACGGACCAAATACCGGGACGTGGATCATCCGCTGACGGAAACCGGCGTGGACGATCTGCACGCCGCCGGCATCAAGCTCCTGGTCCATGGCCACGTCAACCGCCATACGGGTCAGGAACTCAAGTCCAAGCACGGGCTGCTGCACCTGGAAGCCGACATCACCCTCGACCGCCATTCCAGAAGCACCGAAGGCCTGGAGGGCATCGGCACGGGCGCGACGATCATCTCCCCGGACGGAAACATCCTGGGTATCAGCCGCGACTATCCGCATGCCAAGCTGTTCAACCCGGCCCATATCCTCCAGCAACACGGACTGACGCGATGATGGAACGAAAAGGCCGCTTCCGGCACCAGTCCCTGCAGGACAAGAAGTCCATCCAGAAACTGCTCGACGCCGTCAAGCGCGGCATCGCCAAGGGCGAACTCCAGTTCGGCGACGACACCGGCGAGATCACCCTGGAACCCAAGGGCCTGATGAACCTGCGCGTGACGGCGACCAACGAAGACGGCCAGTCCCGCCTCGACCTGCGCGTCACCTGGACCAACGACAGCTCCGACAGGAAGGACGGCGGCAAGCTGAAGGTAAAGGGAGGGTAGCGCCTCCCGAGCGAAGACGAGATGGCGGCCTCCAGGTCCAGATGCCACCTTCTCCATCGTCATCCCATGGCTTGACCACGGGATTCATGCCGTTTCGTTCCAACTCGACAAGCCCAACAGGTTGAAGGGTCACTGCATTGCCTCCCCGGATTTGTCATCCCGGTTTGACGCTTCAGCGGCAAGACCGGGATCCAGTACTCCGTGTGGTCGGCGATGGAAAAAGACAGTCAGACAAGCGTTTACTGGATCCCGGCCTTCCGCTGCGCTTCAGCCGGGATGACCGGACATGGGACTTGACGCTCCCCCACCAGTGTCACCCCGGGCGAACGTAGTGAGACCCGGGGCCCACTCATTTCCAGAGCTTCGAAGTCGACCGATTTACCCCTGTCCGCAACGGCAAGTGGGTTTGCGAGCAGGCCCCGGCTCGGCGTTACCGCTTGGCCGGGGTGACACCGCGTGGCGGAGCTGGCTTTCCCGAAAAGCAGAGTCGATGACAATTGGGGAAATCGTGACAAGGATTTTCGCCGTTCAGGAGGCCGCACAAGCTCCCATCACGTGACAGGAATGAACTTCACGCACCCGCGACCGCCGGAGCCTCGCCCGCCATCTCTTCCAGCTCTTCGGCAAGCACGCCCGCTTCGGCCATCAGTTCAAGCGTGCGCTGTGCTTCCTCCTCACTGAGCGTGTGAAGCGCATAACCCACATGGACGAGCACATAGTCGCCGACCGCGACGTGCTCCAGAAGCGCGGTGGACACCGGCTTCCGGATGCCTTCCAGCGCAACCGTTGCCATGTCGTCGCTGTCGATGGAAATCACCCGGGCGGGAATGGCGAGACACATGCACGATAACTCCTCTTCAGCGGCCTGACCGGCCGGTGCCGCAACCACATACCGTACACATCACACCACCTCCAGTTCCCGGATCTTCAGCTCTTCGCCACTTGTGACCTGCAAGGCGTCCGAGCCGCATTCCGGACAGGTGTCGAAACGCTGCCGGACCGGAACCGTCTTGAAGCAGGAAAGGCACAGGGCCTCGGCCGGCGGGTGGGAAATCTCCAGAACGGCGCCGTCCGCCAGCGATCCCTTCATGACCACGTCGAAGCCGAACCGCAGCGCCTCCGGTTCAACACAGGACAGCGGGCCGATATCGACGGCAACACGCTTGACCTGTGTGAAATGGTCCCGCGCCGCCTATTCCTTCAGGATATCGAGAATACTCTCGCAGAGCGACATCTCATGCATCCGCCGTCTCCAGCCGAGGAGCCGCGTCCGCCAGCCAGTCCAGGAAAAACCGTTCGGCTTCGGCAAGATTGGCGGTTGCCTCCGGCGACAGCCCCTCTTTCACCTCGCCATAGTCGTGACCGGAAATCCCGAGCACGAAGGCACGCGGTTTCGCGCCGTAAAGCGTTTCGCAAAGCGCCAGCACCGTTTCCGGAACCAGGCTGTGGCTGCCGAGAACCTCCGGCGCGCCCGACGAGATTTCCCTGAACGAGTAGGCGCCGCTGCCGCCGATCTCCGCATCGGCGAAGACCACCAGGCCGTGGCCGGAAATCGCCAGGGCATGTTCCGCCACGAGCTGGTAATCGGTATCGACCTCCAGCCCCGGCAGACCGCGCGCGGCCATGCCTTCGGAAAACGCAGGCCCAAGCCCGTCGTCCCCGCGCCCCGGATTGCCGTATCCGATCAGAAGCATTCCGAATTCCTCAGTTCGCTTGCCCTCCGAAAGACGGCAAACCTCACTTCATACACAGCACAGCCCAATCCCCTCTCCCATTGGGAGAGGGTCAGGGTGAGGGGTCAAATACCGCCGCATTCCAGAGATTTGTCCCCTCACCCGGACCTGCGGTCCGACCTCTCCCACTGGGAGAGGTTACTTTCATTCGCCGCTCGGCACGTGTGCAGAAAAAGGCCGTTTATTATTTCAAACGCACTGCGTCCTGCTGTCGACAAGCCCGCCGGCCGCGTCGAACAGTTCCACCTGCAGCGGCATCTGGCCGAGGGCGTGGGTGGCGCAGGAGAGACAGGGGTCGTAGGCGCGGATTGCCACTTCGACGTGGTTGAGCATGCCTTCGGTGATCTGTTCTTTGCCGGACAGGTGCTTGACCGCGACATCCTTGACCGCCCGGTTCATGCCCTCGTTGTTGTGGGTCGTGGAGACGATCAGGTTGCAATAGGTCACCTGATCGTGCTCGTCGACCTTGTAGTGGTGAATGAGGTTTCCGCGCGGGGCTTCGATCACGCCGATACCTTCCTCGCGCCGCTCGCCCGTGGCGATCAGGTCCGTGCCCTGCAGGTCCGGATCGTTGAGCAGTTCGCGGATCTTCTCCACACAGTGCAGCACCTCGATCATGCGCGCCCAGTGATTGGCGAGCGTCGAATTGTTGGGCGTACCGCTGGAAACTGCCTTGAGTTCCTTGTGCGCGGCATCTGCAAGCGGTGTGTCGATGAAGCTCGCGGTGTTCATGCGTGCCAGCGGTCCGACCCGGTACCAGCCGGCCTCCGGCCCCAGCGTCCTGATGAACGGAAACTTCATGTAGGACCAGGAACGCACGTCCTCGACGATCAGCTCGTGATACTTCGTGTAGGGCACCTGATCGAAGATCATGTCGCCATTGGAACTCAGGGCGCGCAGATTGCCGTGATAGAGATCCAGCGCGCCGTCGCTCTCGCGCACGATGGACATGTAGTTGGACGGGAAGGAGCCGAATTCGGCGACCAGGTCCTCGTGTTCCAGCGTGTAGTCGCGGGCGAGCTTCACCGCATCCTGGGCCCATTCGATCATTTCGTCGACGGAACTCAGGAAATGGTCGCGGCGTTCTATGGGCAAGTTGCGGTTGATGCCGCCCGGAATGGCGCCGGTGCCGTGCACCTTCTTGCCCGCCGTCGCCTCGATGATCTCCTGGCCGTATTTGCGCATCAGGACGGCGCGTTTGCCCAGCTCCGGCTGTTCCTTGATCACCTCGAAGATGTTGCGCTTTTCCGCCGGAGCGCCGAAGCCGAACAGCAGGTCTGGCGCCGCCAGGTGGAAGAAATGCAGCACATGCGACTGCATCACCTGGCCATAGTGCATCAGCCGGCGCATCTTTTCCGCCGTCGGCGTGAGCTGGTCGACGCCGGCGATCATGTCCATCGCCTTGGCCGCCGCCAGATGGTGGCTGACCGGGCAGATACCGCACAGCCGCTGCACGATCACCGGCACTTCCCACATCAGCCTGCCGCGGATGAACCGCTCGAAGCCGCGGAACTCGACGATATGCAGCCGCGCCTCGTCGACATTGTTTTCCGCATCGAGATGGATGGTCACCTTGCCGTGGCCTTCCACGCGGGTGACCGGCGAAATCTCAATCAGTCTGGGTTCAGTCATTTTGCCGTCTCCTAAACCCTTTATCTTGGTTCGCGTTTTCGAACCGGAAAACCGGTATCCACTTTTCCTGAAAACGCATCAGTCGAACTTGATCATCTCGCGCTCGAAGCCGCGGAACTTGCCGGTCAGCAGCTTTGCGAGCGTGTCGAAAATAATGTCGCCGGTCGGTGCGCAGCCGGGGATCTGATAGTCGATCTCCACCACCTGCGAACACGGATAGACCTCATCGAGCAACAGCGGCAGCGCCGGATCGTTCGGCACGTTGTGGGTCGTGTTGCGGATGTATTTTCCGGTGATATAGGCCTCATCCAGGCATTCCCGCAAGGGGGCGTCGGAATGCATGATCGCATTGCGCATGGCCGGCAGCCCGCCCATGATGGCGCACTGGCCAAGGGCGATCAATACATCGCAATTGCGCCGGAAATCGTGCAGCACATGCACATTTTCCTCATTGCAGCAGCCGCCCTCGATGATACCGATATCGCAGCGCTGGGTGAAGCGCTTCTTGTCGGTCAGCGGCGAGCGGTCGACCTCCACCAGCTTCATCAGCTCGATCAGCCGCTCGTCGATATCGAGGATGGCCATGTGGCAGCCGAAACAGCCGGCCAGCGATGCGGTGGCGATGCGCGCCTTGGGCAGCTCGCTCATTTGCGCCTCTCCTCGATTTCATGGCCGATCAGGCCCTTGTCGAATTCCCGTTCGCCGATCGGCGTCACGAAGCCGACCCGCTTGCGGATGATGCAGCCGACCGGGCAGACCTCCTTGGAAATCGCGTTGTCCGTGACCTCGGCATCGGTGTTGGCGAGATTCTCGCCGTTCACCGCGACACGCCGATGAATGCCGCGGCCGACATACCCGAAGACCCCCTTGCCGTCGACGTCCTGGGAGGCGCGGATGCAGCGACCGCAGGAAATGCAGCGGTTGGTATCGAGCGCGATATCCGGATGCGAGGCATCCAGCGCCCGGCAGGGTTCCAGATAGGGAAACTTGGTCGCATCGGTCATGTCGAGCCGGTAAGCCATGGCCTGCAATTCGCAATTGCCGCTGGCCTCGCAGATCGGGCAGAGGTGGTTGCCTTCGTGAAACAGCATTTCCACCAGGTCCCGGCGCATCTTGTTCAAATGTGCGGTCTCGTTCTCGACCGCCTGGCCGGGCGCGGCCGGCTGGGTGCAGGCCGAAACGCTCCGCCCGCCGGCCTTGACCGTGCAGACCCGGCAGCTTCCCTGATGGCGCAGGCCCTCGTGATCGCACAGGCGCGGAATGTAGACGCCCGCCTCGTCGGCGGCTTCCATGATCGTCTGCCCGGCATGGGCGGTCACCTCGACCCCGTCGATGGTGAAGCTGAAGCCGGTTTCTTTCTTGGTCCCGCTCATTGAGTGAAATCCCTGTCGAAGATGTAGGAGCGGCGCTTGGCGATCTTGCGCGCGCCGTCGATGGCCGACTGGATGTCGAACGTGTCCCGGATGCCGTCCTTGCTCGGTTTGGTAACCGCCGAATAGACCAGCGGAAAGTTTTTCAAGGTGGTGAGGATCGGATTGGGCGACGTCATGCCGAGACCGCAACGGCTGGTCTCGATGATCGTGGCCGAAAGGTCCTTCAGGTAGTCGATGTCCTCCGGGTTCGCGAGGCCTTTGCTGAACTTCTGGATGGCCTTCTGCAGGAAGACGTTGCCGACCCGGCAAGGCGTGCAGTAACCGCAGCTCTCGTGAACGAAGAAGGACATGTAGTATTCGACGATTTCCAGAATGTTGCGGTCGCCGTTGAAGATGATGACCGCCCCGCCTGTCGCCAGATCGTCGAAGGTGAGTTTGCGGTCGAAGCTGTCACGGGCGATCATGGTGCCGCTCGGCCCGCCGACCTGGACGGCCGCGGCATCCTGCCCGCCGACCATATCCAGGATCTCCCAGACCGTATGGCCGTAAGGCAGTTCGTAGATGCCCGGATTCAGGCAGTCGCCGCAGATGGAAAAGAGCTTCGTGCCGTGGGAGCCTTCCGTACCCATGGCGTGGAACCAACTCGCCCCCCTGTCGAGAATGCGCGCGGCATGGCAGAAGGTCTCCACATTGTTGACCACCGTCGGATAGCCGAGATAACCGCGGTTGACCGGAAACGGCGGGCGGGTCTTGGGTTCGCCCGGAAGCCCTTCGCAGGAACTGATCAGCGCACCTTCCTCGCCGCAGATATAGGCGCCGGCACCGAGCTGCAGACGGACGTCGAAATCGAAGCCCTTGATGCCGAGGATCTCCTCTCCCAAAAGCCCCTTGCCGCGGCGCTCTTCGAGCACCTCTTCCAAAAGCTCGCGCAGATAGACGTATTCGCCGCGCAAGTAGAGAATACCCTCCCGCGCACCGACGGCTCTCGCCGCTATGGTCATGCCTTCGATCAGCAGATGCGGACGTTCGGTCAGGAGCACCCGGTCCTTGAAGGTTCCGGGCTCCCCCTCGTCGGCATTGCAGAGCACATAATGTTTTTCAGCCTTCTCGCTGGCCGCGAACCGCCACTTCCGGCCCGTCGTGAACCCTGCCCCGCCGCAGCCGCGCAGGCCGCTTTTTTCGATTGTGTCGATGATCTGGGCCGGTGTCATCCCGACCGCGGCGTTAAGCCCGGCCTCTTCCGGCACAGGTCCGAGCAGCACCGCGCCGGCATGGTGGATATTGTTCTTCACCATGCGGTTCGCCCGCTGGTGCGGCGTCAATTCCGCGAAGCGGTCGCTGATGAGCTGTTCCGGTGTCTGCCCCGCCTTCAGCGCCTCGGCCGCGGAGCGCGCCGTTTCCAGCGTCAGCCTGGTCAGCACAACATCGTTGATCATCGCGGCCGGCGCCTGATCGCACATGCCGATGCAGGGCGTGTATTCCAGTGAGAAGGCCCTGTCGGCCGACGTCTCGCCGACGCTGATGCCGAGCACTTCCTCAAAGATCGCAGCGACTTGGGAAAGCCCCGCATAGCGGTCGACGATATCGTCGCACAGGCGGATGGTGATCTGGCCCTTCGGCGCAAGCGACAGGAAGGAATAGAAACTGGCAACGCCTTCCACCTGGATACGGGTCAGACCGGTTTCGGCCGCAATCTTGTCCATGGTCGACGGCGAGATGCAGCGGTACCGGTCCTGAACCTCCCTGAGGATGTCCAGCATGCGGTGCTTGTCGTTACCGAAAGTCGCGCAGATCTCGGCGATCTCCGCCTCCGGAACGGGAGCGACATCGCACGCGGTCACCGAAAGCCCGTTGCTGACGGCCTGGCCATTATCCATGAAGTGCACCCTCCCGGGGTTGGAAGAACAAGGCAGCGCCTTTTAAATCGATTTGATTGGGGTCAGTGCTGTGCATGATAAATCCGCCAAATCATTCGTGAAAATGCCGATAGGTAAGGTGATGATCCAATGCTCCCAAAGCCCTAGCCTAGCGTCGTTGACGCAAATCAACACGCCCAAATTCGAGGCAGTTCCGTCAGGAGGCAGGGGGATTTCAGACAAGGCATGAAGCAGGCCGGATTGCCGCGAACACAGCTGTTCAAACGGCAGGCAAGCGTCGTGGGTGGGAACGTTTACGTGTTCCGGAACGCTAGGGTACGGACCCAAACCCTCTCCCTCGTATCGATCGGACAAATCTTCCCTCGGGAGGCTTTTTCAAAGTCACCCTGAGAAAACGACCGGACCGCCCGACCTTGCCCCAGACGGAGCGAGCGCGTCAAGAAGCCTCCGGCCAACCCGGAGTAGAAAGCAGGGACGGAAAGGGGCACCGCGCGGCAAGGCAGCCGGGCGTGCGGCCGGCAGCCGCTGCCGGTATTTTGCCTTAGGAAGCGGAACCGGGCGGATATCCGCCCGGACCGGCGAGGCTTACGGCCTCTGGCCGAAGGAGTTGATTAGCTCCAGCCGTTCCAGGTTGATGATCGCCGATAGCATGAGCCGGTCCTGGCTCCAGTCGCCCGGTTTCTGGATCGACAGTGCCGTCAGGAAGATGACCGCCACCATCGGCAGAACCGCAAGCCCGGCAATGCCCCAGTGCGGGTGGACCCGGTTGGGTTCCATCAGGGCCTCCACCCGGCGGCGGAGCTTCTGCGCCGGAGACCGGCGCAGCAGGCGGTCATGCACTTCGATCAGCGCCACCGCGGCAACGCTGTCGGAGCGGTCCCGGGCCTTCCGGTCCTGCCGCTTTTTCAGGCCCGCTTGCGCGGCCCGCAAAAGGCACAGGCAATAGGCGCGGAGATCCACATGCGCATCTTCGGCGACCTTCTGATCACAGGCCAGTTCCCGAAGCTGCTCGACCTCCGATTTCCAGACATAGTAGAACGGATTCCAGAACAGGAACGGGCGCAGGCATTCCAGCGCGACCTCCCAGGTGACGTCTCCCCGGCGCAGGTGCTGGAATTCGTGCTTCAGCACCAGCCGGAGATCCTCCGGCTCGGCCAGAAGGTCGGACGGGATCACCACATAATGGCGGAACAGGCCGCGCGCGGAGAACGGCACCAGGGCGCTGTCTGACAAGAGAAGCCGGACGCGCCCGTTCCGCCGCCAAAGATGACAGCCCGACAGCATCCGGCTGAGACCGGCGAAGCTGACGGCAAGCCGGGTGCCGAAAAACATGAAACCCGCCGCCAGGAACAGGGCAACGGCCTTGCCGAAACCGGGTTCCAGCGCGACGACGCTCTCGCTCAGGCGGCTGCGCAGACCGAGCAGGAACTGGAAATCCTCCGCGGGAATGGCGATCCCGCCGCGCAGATACTGCGCGACCGCATAGTCCGCCAGGTTCACCGACAGTCTCGCCGACACCACCTCCGTCATCAGCATGTGATGGTAGACCGCCACGAAGGCCGGAGACAGCAAGATGATGGCGAACAGGCCGTTCAGCAGACCGAGCTGGACCGTGAAGGCGAGTTTCTTGCCTAGCCGTGCCAGGATCAGTTTAGCGGTCAACCACACGAGCGCCGTAACCGCCAGGGTGATATTCAGGTCGATATAGATATCGAACATCCGGTTAAGTAGCGTCATCTGTCCTCCTCCTGTCCAGCAACGCTCTGATTTCCTCCAGATCGTCCTCCGAAAGGTCGTATTCGTCGACCAGCCGCGCCACGAGGGACGCAGGCGTGCCGTCGAACAGTTTGTCAGACAGGTTTCGAAGAGAACGGGACTGGTAGGTGTCCTTGGAAAGCCGGGGGGAATAGATGAATGTCTTGCCTTCTTTGCGGCTGTCCACGAACCCTTTTTCATCGAGGATCCGCATGATGGTGGCACAGGACGTATAGGCCAGTTTTCTCTCCGGCGGCAGACATGCCAGGATGTCCCGCACGGAGCCCTCGCCGATTTTCCAGAGTTCGGTCATGAACTCCAGTTCGACTTCGGTCAAAAACTCGTTGCTTTTACGCTTTCTCATTACCGTTCTGCGCCATCCGGAATTTGTATGGGACCCACGGCAGCTATTCTTGCACCAACTAAAAGCAAAATACTATTTTTTTAGTCGGTATGACCGACCACACTTCCCTCGTGATCAAATCTGTCTGGCGGGCACAAGAACCGCCGCCACCGCTCCGCCGCCCCGGCCTCGAGCCGGGGCGTTGCCCGAATGGTCCCGGATCAAGTCCGGGACAGCGCCGAGGCGACCGTTCTGCAGACCCGCCTATACCAGCCACATTTTTACCGCCCAGTGCCCCCTCACACCTTCCAGAAGCAGAAGGTGCCCCAGCCGAGGCTGAGCGCCAGGGGCCACCAGAGCGGCGGGCCCATCAGCCCGAGCCATGCCAGGAAGATATAGGCGGTCCCGAGCAGCGTGATGAACAGGCGGTCGCCGCGTGTCGTCGTCAGCCCGAGCACGCCCCGGCGGGCGGCCCCACCGGGATAGCGCACCTCGAGGACCACCAGAAGACCGATCGCCGCGAATATTCCGGCAAACAGCGCAGCCGTCGGCCATGTCCAGGCCATCCAACCCAGCATCACACCCTCCCCAGGGCAAAGCCCTTGGCAATGTAGTTGCGCACGAAATAGATGACGATGGCGCCGGGAATGATGGTCAGGGTCCCGGCGGCCGCCAGAAGCCCGAGTTCGTAACCGGCGGAGGAAGCGGTCCGGGTCATCACGGCGGCAATGGGTTTGGCCTCGACGGCCGTCAGGGTCTTGGCGAGCAGCAGTTCCACCCAGGAGAACATGAAGCAGAAGAAGGCGGCCACGCCGACCCCGGACTTGATCGACGGCAGGAAGATCGTCACGAAGAAGCGCGGGAAGGAATAGCCGTCCACATAGGCCGTCTCGTCGAGCTCCTTCGGCACGCCGCTCATGAAGCCTTCCAGGATCCAGACCGCCAGCGGCACGTTGAACAGGCAGTGGGCCAGGGCGACCGCGATATGGGTGTCGAACAGGCCGACGGCGGAATAGAGCTGGAAGAAAGGCAGCGCGAAGACGGCGGCCGGCGCCATCCGGTTGGTCAGGAGCCAGAAGAACAGATGCTTGTCGCCCACGAAGGTGTAGCGCGAGAAGGCATAGGCCGCGGGCAGCGCCACCAACACGGAGATCACCGTGTTCATGGTCACGTAGATGATCGAATTGATGTAGCCCCAGTACCAGGTCGGATCGGTAAGGATCTCGGTGTAGTTGGCCAGCGTCCAGGTCTGCGGGAACAGTGAGAAGCCGGCCAGGATCTCGTTGGTGGTCTTGAAGCTCATCGCGACCAGCCAGTAGATCGGCAGCATCAGGAAGACGATGTAAAGCGCTGGCAGCAGGCTTTTGAGGCGCATGAACTCACTCCTCAGGATTTGTTGTCGTTCATCGTCATCAGCGTGTAGAACAGCCAGGAGGCCAGCAGCGTGATGGCGAAATAGATGAGGGACATGGCGGCCGCCGGTCCGAGGTCGAACTGGCCGAGCGCGATCTTCACCAGGTCGATGGACAGAAGCGTCGTGGAGTTGCCCGGTCCGCCGCCGGTGAGCACGAACGGCTCGGTGTAGATGTTGAAGCTGTCCATGAAGCGCAGCAGGATGGCGATGGTCAGCACCGTCTTCATCTTCGGCAGCTGGATGAAGCGGAAGATCGCCCACCGGGACGCTCCGTCGATTTCCGCCGCCTGGTAATAGGCATTGGGGATCGACACGAGGCCCGCATAGGCGAGCAGCACCACCAGCGACGTCCAGTGCCAGACATCCATGACGATGATCGTCACCCACGCCGCGACCGGGTCCTGGGTCATGTCGTAGGAAATGCCCAGCGTGTGGTTCATGAAATAGCCGAGCAGGCCGATATCCGGCAGGGTGAAGATGTTCCACATCGCACCGACCACGTTCCACGGGATCAGCATCGGCAGGGCCATGGTCACCAGGCAGAACGGCACCCAGAAGCCTTTCCGCGGCATGGCGAGCGCGATCGCAATGCCGAGCGGCACTTCTATGATCAGGATCAGGAAAGTGAACAGGAATTGCCGGCCGAGCGCGTTGTGGAAGCGTTCGGACTTCAGCACCTGCTCGAACCAGTCGAGCCCCTGCCAGAAGAACAGGTTGTCGCCGAAGGTCTCCTGGACGGAGTAGTTCACCACGGTCATCATCGGGATGAGCGCGTTGAACGCCACCAGCAGAAGCACGGGCGTGACGAAGAACCAGGCGCGTTGATTTTCTGTTTTCACGTTGCGCTTCCTTCCGGCTTGCTCGCCAGCCAGCCATCCCTGTAGAGCCGGGTCTGGGACCGTTTGAAATCGAGCGTCACGGCGTCGCCGGCCTCCGGCGCCTCGCCTTCCAGGATCGCGTGGATGCGGCTGTCATGGGCAATCGCCTCGACCACCTTGTGGCGGCCGATATCCGCCACCTTGCGCACCCGGGCGGCAATCCCCTGACCGGCCTTGGAAACGGACACGAATTCCGGCCGGATACCGACCTCGGCGACACCGCCGCCCGCACCGCTCACCGGCCCTTCCAGAAGAACCTGCTCGCCACCGAAGAAGGCCGCTCCGCCCTTGACCTCACAAGGCAGGACATTCATGCCCGGCGAGCCGATGAAATGGCCGACGAAGGTGTGGGCAGGCCGCTCGAACAGATCCACCGGCGTGCCGATCTGGACGACCTCGCCCTCCTGCATCACCACCACCTGATCGGCGAAGGTCAGCGCTTCGGTCTGGTCGTGGGTCACATAAATCATGGTTGCCTTGACCCGCTGGTGCAGCTCCTTGAGCTTCGAGCGCAGCTTCCATTTCAGATGCGGATCGATCACCGTCAGCGGTTCGTCGAACATCACCACATTGACGTCCTCGCGCACGAGGCCACGGCCCATCGAGATCTTCTGCTTGTTGTCGGGCGACAGGTTCGCAGCCCGTGTCGACAGCATGCCGGTCACTTCCAGCATCTCGGCGATCGCCGTCACCCGGCGCTTGACGATGTCCTCGTCCCGGCCGCGGTTGCGCAGCGGAAAGGCCAGATTGTCGTAGACGGTCATCGTGTCGTAGATGACCGGAAACTGGAACACCTGCGCGATGTTGCGCCGTGCGGGCGGCAAGGCCGTCACGTCCCGGTCGTTGAACAGGATCTTGCCCTCTGAGGGGACGAGAAGACCGGAGATGATGTTCAAAAGCGTGGACTTGCCGCAGCCGGAGGGACCGAGCAGCGCATAGGCGCCGCCGTCTTCCCAGGTGAGATCGATTTTCTTCAGCGCGTAATCGGCCTCGCCGCGCGGATCGGGACGGTAGCTGTGGCGCAGATTGGAAAGTTTGACTTGTGCCATGAATGCCCGCCCTAGGCCGCCAGCGCGCCATCGGGCGCAAAGAAGAAACAATGGTTCGGGTCCAGATAGAACGTGTGGACCTCGCCGACGAAATAGGGGTGCACGCCCGGCGACAGCGACACCCAGGGCTGGCCGTCCATGTCGAAATGGGCACTGCTTTCCGAGCCGCTCAGTTCCGTCACCAGGACGCGCCCCGACAGCTTGACCGAATGTGCGGGCGTCTCCACCGGCATCACGTGGTTCGGCCGGATCGCCAGCATGTAGGGTCCGTCAGAAAGACCCGCCGCTGCTCCTGTCAGGATCCAGCGCGCGGCCTCGCTCAGGAAGACGGTGTCGCCCTGCTTGGTGACCGGGGCCGTGTTGATCGGCGGATTGGAGAAGACCTTCGCCGCATCGAGATCCTTCGGCTTGCGGTAGATTTCCGCGGTCGGTCCGAACTGCACGACATTGCCGTCGGTCATCAGTGCGGTCTGCCCGCCGAGCAGCAGCGCTTCCTCCGGCTCGGACGTCGCATAGACGACCACGGCGCCACGGCCCGCGAAGAGTTCGGGAAGCTGGTCCCGCAGTTCCTCGCGCAGCTTGTAGTCGAGGTTCGCCAGCGGCTCGTCGAGGAAGACGGCCTCGCTTTCCTTGACGATGGCGCGCGCCAGCGCGGTGCGCTGCTGCTGGCCGCCGGAAAGCTCGTGCGGTTTTCGGCCGAGATAAGGCTTCAGCTTGAGGAGGCTTGCCGCCTCCTCCACCCTTCCCTCGATTTCCGATCTGGCGACGCCGGCGATCTTCAGCGGCGAGGCGATATTATCGAAGACCGACATATGCGGATAATTGACGAAAAACTGGTGCACCAGGCTGATGTTGCGCTTCTGCGCCGAAAGCTTCGTAACATCCTTGCCGTTCAGGACGATCTCGCCGGACGCCAGGCTGTCGAGACCGGCCATCAGCTTGATGAGGGACGTCTTGCCCGCACCGGTTTCTCCGAGAAGAACGTTAAAGTGACCGGTTTCGAGCGTCAGGCTCGTTTCCTTGACATGGGTGATGCCTGCCACGCGCTTGCTGACGTTTTTAAGTTCCAATGACATTGTAGTTTCGCCCGCCTCCGGACAGGTTGCATGTGCGGAATGCGGGTTCCACGGCCTGTCGCATTCGGATCGGTGAAGGACCGGGGACTGCGCCCCGGTCCTGTGTTGGGGTGTACGGCGTCCCGGCTCAGTTTTCCGCCCAACGGGCGACCAGCTCGTCGTAGTTCACGGTCTGGCCCTGAGGCTTCTCGTTCTCGAGCTTGGCCTTCGGAGCACCCGGCTTGGCCAGCCACTCTTCCGGATCCGATTCCTCATTCAGCCGCGGACCGCAGCCGCCATAGACATTGGCGCGCTCGTCGGCCTGCTGCATGCGGGCCATGACGATGTCCATCTCTTCCGCGAGACGGTCCATGGCCTCCTGCGGCGTGAAGGCGCCGGAGTTCACGTCACCGATCTGCTGCCACCAGATCTGGGCGAGCTTCGGATAATCCGGAACGTTGATGCCGGTCGGCGACCAGGCCACCCGGTCGGGCGAGCGGTAGAACTCGACCAGACCGCCGAGACGCGGAGCCCGTTCCGTGAAGGACTCGTGGCGGACCGAACTGTCGCGGATGAAGGTCAGGCCGACATGGCTCTTTTTCACGTCCACCGTCTTGGACACCACGAACTGGGCATAGAGCCAGGCGGCTTTCGCCCGGTCTTCCGGCGTGGACTTCAGGATGGTCCACGAGCCCACGTCCTGGTAACCGACCTTCTGACCTTCCTCCCAGTAGGGACCGTGCGGGCTCGGCGCCATGCGCCACAGCGGCGTGCCTTCCTCGTCCACCGTGTTGTTGCCTTCGGACTTCGGCTTCACCATGTCCGCGGTAAACGCGGTGTACCAGAAGATCTGCTGGGCGACGTTGCCCTGGCTGAGCGCCGGCAGGGACTGATAGAAGTCGAAGCTGGCAGCCCCCGGAGGCGCGTAGTTGCGCAGCCACTCGTCCCATTTGCGGATCGCGTAGACCGCCGCCGGACCGTTGGCGGCCCCGCCGCGGGACACGGACGCCCCGACCGGGTTGCAGGTTCCCGCTTCCATGCGGATGCCCCACTCGTCGACCGGCACGCCGTTCGGCTCGCCCTTGTCGCCGGCACCTGCCATGGAGAGCCAGGCGTCGGTCATGCGCCAGCCGAGATCCGGTGCGCGCTTGCCGTAGTCCATGTGGCCGTAGATCTGGACGCCGTCGACTTCCTTCACGTCGTTGGTGAAGAACTCGGCAATGTCTTCATAGGCCGACCAGTTGACCGGCACGCCGAGATCGTAGCCGTATTTGTCCTTGAAGGCGGTCTTCAGGTCTTCCCGGTCGAACCAGTCCTTGCGGAACCAGTAGAGGTTTGCGAACTGCTGGTCGGGAAGCTGGTAGAGATCGCCGTCCGGACCGGTGGTGAACTGGGTGCCCATGAAATCGCCCAGGTCGAGGCCCGGGTTGGTGACATCCTTGGCGGCCCCTTCCATCCAGTCGGTCAGGTTGTAGGCGAGCTGCAGGCGGGAATGGGTACCGATCAGGTCGCTGTCGTTGACATAGGCGTCGTAGAGGTTCCGGCCGGTCTGCATCTGGGTCTGCACCGCCTGAACCACCTCGCCTTCGCCGAGGATCTGGTGATTGACCTTGATGCCGGTGATTTCCTCGAACGCCTTGGTCAGGACTTCCGACTCGTAGGAATGGGTCGGAATGCCTTCGGACAGAACGTTGATCTCCATGCCCTGGTACGGTTCGGCCGCCTTGATGAACCACTGCATCTCGGCAAGCTGCTCGTCCTTCGACAGAACCGATGGCTGGAACTCCTGGTCGATCCACTTCTGAGCCGCTGCTTCGTCGGCAAAAGCGGATCCTGCTCCCGCAATCACAGCCCCGGCTGCAACTGCGGAGAGTAGATACTTGCGCATCTGCATCTCCTCCCATGAGATAATAAGTGCCGTCTTTATCCGGCTAGCCATACTTGGACACACCGTTGCCACGTTGTCAAACTAATTTTTTAGTAGGTTTTTATAAGGCTGGAAAATCAATTCAAACTATTGATTTATAATCCATAATCTCAACAGACATTGTGCCGGTCAATAGACCGTCCTCCCGTCCTGACCTCGTCTCCGGCACTCAGTGTGGCACAATTTTGACAGCAAATGTAGTGCGAATTCTGGTTTCGTCTCTTTCAGATGATCATCTTTTGATTGTCTATAGAGCTTCGTTTTGACGCTGAAAACGAAACTGATGGACTAACAGGGCACCAAGGCCGCTCCCTTTCCCACACCGTGCGAACAGGATCTGACGGGTCCGGAGGCATCCGGTTTCGCTTCATGGCTGTACCGTGGACGTTCCGCTGTCGTATTCAGGCGCCGCTCCCTCTATATCTGCGGCGATGGTCCTAAGGACGGAGGAGAACCGGAATGACGACGGCGATACCCACCGATGCGCCGGTACTGGTCACGGGCGCCACCGGCTATGTTGCCGGCTGGCTGGTGAAGGGCTTGCTCGAAGCCGGTGTGACCGTCCATGCCGCCGTCCGGGTTCCGGAAAACACCGCAAAGCTCCGGCATCTGACCAGGATCGCGGAGACGGCGCCTGGCAGGATCCGCTTCTTTGGAACCGATCTTCTTGAACCCGGCTCCTATCGCGAAGCCATGGAGGACTGCTCCGTCGTCTTCCACACGGCCTCGCCGTTCATCACCAAAGTCCGCAACCCGCAAAAGGAGCTGATCGATCCGGCGCTCAAGGGCACGCGGAACGTGCTCGAAACCGCAGTACGAACCTCCAGCGTCAAACGCGTGGTCGTCACCAGTTCCTGCGCGGCGATCTATACCGACGCCATCGACTGCCATCGGGCTCCGGACGGGATCCTGACCGAGGACATCTGGAACACCACCGCCTCCCTCTCCCATCAGCCCTACAGCTATTCCAAGACCCTGGCGGAAGAGGAAGCCTGGAAGATCGCAGGCAAACAGGAGAGGTTCAGGTTGGTGACGGTGAACCCCTCCCTGGTGATCGGCCCCGCGCTGAACCCGAAGCCCACCTCGGAAAGCTTCAACATCGTCCGCCAGATGGGCGACGGCACCATGAAACGGGGCGCGCCGAAACTCGGCATCGGCGCCGTCGACGTGCGTGATGTCGCCGAGGCGCACATCGCGGCCGGTTTCGAGCCCGATGCGTCAGGCCGGTATATCGTCTCGGGCCACAACACAAATATCCTGGAACTCGGCAAGACGCTGATCGGCCGGTTCGGCGACCGCTATCCCGTGCCGCGCAGGTCGCTGCCGAAAGCCGTGGTCTGGCTGCTCGGCCCGGTCGTCAGCGACCTTTCGCGAAAATTCGTCGCCAACAACGTCGACGTGAAGTGGAAGGCCGACAATTCCAGAAGCAGGCGGGAGCTCGGCCTGACTTACCGGCCGATGAAGGTGTCCATGGAAGAGATGTTCCAGCAGATGATCGACGCGGGCGCGTTCGGGAAATAGCCGCAACGGGAAAATCAGTTCGCGACGTCGCCCCAGGCCGCCTCCCAATTCCGCTGCTCGAAATCCTCAAGCCTGATGAAAAACGCCATGGAATAGAGGTCGCCGAAATACCAGCCGAGCAGATCACTGGATGGCAGCTCGAGCAGGAAAACCGGATTTTCGATGCGAGAATAGACAAACCCTTCGTGCGGAACGCCTCCCATGAACGGCGCCTCGCCACAGGCACAAATCCGCCAGTATTCGAAGAAGTCCGACCGGTAGGGTTCGGGCATGGAGCTGGGGTCGTCCCGGTAGCGGACGCGCAGGTCGGTTTCGAGAAAGTCGAAATAGTCCTGCACCGGCGTTTCATGGAGGCCGAGGACCTCCGGCTTGACCTTGGCGTTTGCGTTCCACCAACCGCTCGTATCGATCGTCATCAGGGCTTCAGAAAAGGCGCGCGCGCTCTCAAACCGGAACGAGCCGCCCTCCAGTTCGCTCCTGTAGTCTCCGGCCAGTTCATCAAACCTGCCTTTCGCCCGGTCAAAAGCAGCAAGCCTGGCACCTGTTGGATCAGACCGCTCGATCGCAGCCCGCCAATCCGGCTGCAACTGTCTTTCCAGATATGTTTGAAAACTTTCGATGAGCACGATCGCCGCTTCGCGATCCGGAGGCGGGCAGCGCGTGGGACTGAACGTGTTCTTCCAGAAATCCCGCTTCCATTCGCGCCGTTTGTCCCGTGCCGGCCAGTTGTTCTGATAATCCGGCTCAAGATTGGTATCCACCGGCGTGGGAACGAGAAACCAGCGCGGCGCCAGCTTGGCAGTGTCGCCGGTCATTTCGGCCAGCCGGGGCCGCTGATTGCGGATACCGTCATAATGCGCCGGCGGGACGGGGGCCTGCCTCTCCTTGCCGAGTTCCAGCGTGTGCAGCACGGCGACTTTACTCAAATGCCCACGGGACGCGAAAAAGCACAGCCAGCCTTCCTTCGGCCCCAGTCCACCCCAGATGCCGTCGGGCAGTTCTGCGCAGTTGACCTGTGCGTAGAAATTAGCTGGAGCGCCTTCGAGTTCGGGCCAGGGCACATCGTCGGGCAAGCTCGGATTGCCGCCGATCCAGCTCCGGCTGCCGGCACATTCCTCTTCCGTCATTGCAAGCTTCAGACGAACGGGAGATGCATGGCAGGCCATCTCCGGCACATCGTGTGCGAGCACTTTCAAATTGAACTCGACCATATCCGCGATGAGCTGCTTGGCCTCCCGATTGGAAGGGGCCTTGTTTGTCGTACGCGCTCCGGTGATTTTCGCCAGGCGCTGCCTGACCCTGGCGTCCGCCTTGTCTATTTCGGCTCTGTCCCCGTCAGGGGCGGCAACCGCACGGCCTTTACCGGGCAGCCCCAAAACCTGGCTCAAAACCAGGCTCGGGATCCACAGAACCACGGCAATCGCGTATGCGATCAACATGATTTGCCCCACAAGGACCGTATCGACAATGTCTGGCGCAGCCTTCTGGCCGAGAACGAGCACGAAGATGCCGCCGAAGAGGATCAAAAGCGGAGACCACAGGATTACTCTGATTGCACGGCGCATCGCCTGTTCTCCGGACCGTCCAGACTTTTTTGAAGTTCACCGGCGGTCTCAAGAACGCCTGCTGAAAAGAATCCGCCCTATAGGTTGCAGATTGAGAATACTTCTACTCTTCAAAGAAGGTCTTAACGGCAACGCGGTTTCTCGCGAGGGAGCCTTTGGGTTACACGCATCGGCGCGCAAAGAAAAGGCGCGCCCGGACGGACGTGCCTGTCGTCTGTGCCGTAAACGGCGGATGCCTACATCTTGCACTCGGAGGCGTAGACGTCGCCGTGATCGGTCAGGGCCGTTCCGACGATCTTGTTTGTGTAGACGTCGCCCTCCTTGATCACCTCGCGGACATAAATGTCCTGGATCGGATGGTGGTTCGGACCGAACTTGAACGTGTCGCGGACCGACTTGAAGTCGGCTTTCTCAAGCGCGGCGCGGAAGGCGTCGGCATCCTTCACGTCGGCCTTGGCCATGGCAGACAGGAGCAGGTTTGCCGTATCGAAGCCCTGCGCGGCGTAGAGCGACGGCAGGCGGCCGTATTCGGCCTGGAAGCTTTCGACGAACGCCTTGTTGGTCTCGTTGTCGATATCCTTGCTCCACTGGCTGGTGTTCTTGACGCCCAGCGCCGCATCGCCGACCGCCTGCAGGATGCCCTGGTCGAAGGAGAAGGCAGGTCCGACGACCGGAAGCCCGATGCCGCTATCGGCATATTGTTTCAGGAAGGAAATCCCCATGCCGCCGGGCAGGAAGAAGAACACGCTGTCGGCGCCCGACGCGCGGATCTGGGCGAGTTCGGCCGCATAATCGGTCTGTCCGAGTTTGGTGTAGATCTCGCCGGCCAGTTCGCCGTCGTAATAGCGCTTGTAGCCGGTGAGCGAGTCCTTGCCGGCCGGGTAGTTCGGCGCCAGGATGAAGCTCTTCTTGAACCCGGCTTCCTTGGCATAAGCGCCGGCCGCCTCATGCAGGTTGTCGTTCTGGTAGGCGACGCTGAAATAATTCGGATGGCAACCCTTGCCGGCAAGCGCCGACGGGCCGGCATTGGGCGACAGGTAGAACTTGCCCTGGGCGGTCACCGACGGCACGACGGCCATGGCGAGGTTCGACCAGATGATGCCGGTGAGCACGTCGACCTTGTCCGACTGGACCATTTTGTCGGCCAGTTGAACCGCCACGTCCGGCTTGCGCTGGTCGTCCTCGACGATCACCTCGAGGTCTTCATTGCCGGCCTGCTTGACCGCCAGCAGGAAGCCGTCGCGCACGTCGATGCCGAGCCCCGCGCCGCCGCCGGACAGGGTCGTGATCATCCCGACCTTGACCGGCTCCGCGAAAGCCGGGCCGCACAGGATCGTCAGCAGACTTGCTGCCGCCGTTAGTTTTTTCAACATAGAAAGGTCCCCTCTTGTCAGTCTTTCCAAGAGCCGTCTCGCGCAGCCCCGTTGGAACCACTCTATCGGCACCAGTGCCGATGTAAAACCTGCAATTGGTTGAAGGGGCTCAGCCTTTTCCCGCCGCCGCCTCAAAGCGCCGTTCTGACGTGCCAGAGTTCCGGAAAGAGTTCGACTTCCAGCATGCGCTTCAGATAGGAGACCCCGCCCGTCCCGCCCGTGCCGCGCTTGAAACCGATGACCCGTTCCACTGTCGTCACATGATTGAAGCGCCAGCGGCGGAAATAATCCTCAAGGTCGACCAGCTTCTCGCCCACCTCATAGAGCGCCCAATGAGCGGAAGGATCCCGGTAGACGGTCTGCCAGAGGCTCATGATTTCGGGAACTTCCGTGTGCGGTTCCGCCGACGGAGAGGCAATGACCTCTTCGGGAACCTGAAATCCGTGACGCCGGGCGAAGGCGAGCACGACCTGGTAGAGGCTGGGCCGCGCCAGCTCCTCTTCCAGAAGCGCGACGCTGTCCGGATCGTGTTCGTGCGGTTTCGTCATCGCCAGGTTGCGGTTGCCGAGCGCATATTCGATCAGCCGGTACTGCAGCGACTGAAAGCCGGAAGACATACCGAGCGCGTCGCGGAACCTGGTGTAGTCGCTCGGCGTCATGGTGCGCAGCACGTCCCAGGCCGAATTGAGCTGTTCCATGATGCGGCTGACCCGGGCGAGCAGCTTCATGGCCTCCGGCATGTGATCCCCGGCGATCGCCCGGCGCGCGCAGCCAAGCTCATGCAGCATCAGCTTCATCCAGAGTTCGGAGGTCTGGTGCTGGATGACGAACAGCAGTTCGTCGGGCGCATCTGACAAAGGGTGCTGGGCAGACAATATCCGGGAAAGCCCGAGATAGTCGCCGTAGGACATCTTGTCCGAGAAGGCCATCTCGGCCCCTTCCGTTTCCGGATCGTAGGCGTCACCTGGCTTGTTCCTGTCTTTCATTTTTCTCTCCCGACCGGCTCCCTGGCCTTCTCAGGCATCTATAGCCTCGCGGCAGCGGAATTGAACAGGAGGGATTCGAGCTGCCCCCGGAACCGTCGATCTCAGTTGCCGGTCGCCTCAAGGATGGCTTTTGCCGAGAAATCGTAGTGGCTGCGGCCGCTATGGGTTTTGCAGAACGGTTTGAAATCGATCCTGTTCCAGTCGCCGTCGCCGAGATGGTTCAGGTAGACACCGGCATTTTCGACCGTGATCGGTGACATCTTGAACATCACGTCGACGAAGACCTCGCTCTTGAAAGCCCTGAAATAGTGGTCGCGCAGCATGACGATGGACCAGGCCCCGGCGAAAAAGTGCCCGCCATGGGTCATGGTCACCTCGTTCGCGCGCACGGCCTCCATGGCCCGCGGCGACCAGTTCAGCCCCGCGGCGAAAATGTCCTCTCCCGGCGTCATACCGGCCTCGCGGGCAGCTTTCAGCGCGCCGAAGGCAATGTCGTCATTTGCGCCCCAGATGGCGTCCACCTCCGTGCGCGCAAGCACGTTTCCGGTACGCGCATAAGCGGTCTCCTCGTTCCAGTCGACGGGAATCGCGTGAATCAGCTTCACGTCCGGATTGTCGGCAACCGCGCGCTGCATGCCCAGTTCCCGTTGAAGGCCGGCCGGTGTGCTCGTGTCGCCGGTCAGGGCAAGCAGGCGGATCTCCTCATCCCCCGGCCTGCGTTCGCGGGCCTTTTCAAAAAGCGACTGGGCCATCTCGTAGCCGGCGGTTTCATTGTCCGGAACGACGGAGGCAACGATGTTATCCAGCTCGATGTTGCGCTGCGCCAGGATCGTTCTCTGTTTCTGAGTAAGCGTGTTCAGCAGGAAGATGACCTTGCTGGGCTTGCCCTCCAGAATTTGAAGCAGCCGGGCGGCTGCCTGGTTCTCGTTCACGAGAACGAAATAGTCGGGAAGATCGCCGTCTGCGAGGCGTTCCTCAAGGAGCACCTCCATCAGATATGGCAACCGGTCGGCATAGAGGATCTCCAGATCCACATCCAGATCCTCCGCTGCAGCCATCATGGTTCTGGAAACGTCGCCCCAAAACCCGCTCTGGCCGCCCGGATTGATAAAAGTCACCCTGAAATCGGCAGCCTGCACGATGCCTGCAAAGGTCCAGAAAAACCAGATCCATAGTAATCTGACGGCCATCACTGTCTTTCATATTCCGGTTGGGCGTCCGAAACCTTTTCCCTCACCGGCCGGCCAAACGCCTCGTGCCAGGCCCAGCCTCTCATAACGTATGCATTCTGGAGCTGCAGCAATCATTTTCGCACCTGAGGCTGAACTGGTCGATTCAGCCCCGTGCAGCCGGCAGCCGGGATGACCTGTTGTGCACATGCACAACCCCCTGGCATCGCCGTTTCCGGCGGGTTTCCGCCCGCTTCGAACAGGCAGGCGTTTCGCTTTCCGCTCATGGCGGGAAGCCGTTCGAGCGCTCGCAGAAAGACGGTGGTGCAGTGTGTCATTTTATGAAAATCTAAGGCCTGTGTTTCAATGCCTTAGCTCATCAGGGTTTGTTGATGTCGATTCGCGCAAGCATTTATCACCTGACGCATTACCGTTACGACCGGCCGGTCACCCTCAGCCCTCAGATCATCCGCCTCCGTCCGGCCTCGCACAGCCGCACCCGCGTCCTGTCCCACTCTCTGAAGGTTTCGCCGGAAGGCCATTTCGTCAATCATCAGCAGGACCCTTATGGCAACTGGCTGGCGAGGTTCGTCTTCCCGGAACCGGTGCGTGAGTTCAAGATCGAGGTGGACCTGGTCGCCGATATGACCGTCTATAACCCCTTCGACTTCTTCGTCGAGGAACGCGCGGAGGAATGGCCCTTCGACTATGCGCCGGAAATGCAGGAAGACCTGCAGATCTACAAGCGGCTCGATCCGACCGGTCCGCGCATGAAGGCGTTCCTGGAGACCGTTCCGAAGGACAAGCTGCGGACGGTCGATTTCATCGTGATGCTGAACGCCATGGTCTCCAAAGCCGTCGGCTACGTCATCCGGATGGAGCCGGGCGTGCAGACACCGGAAGAGACCTTCGAGAAGGGCACCGGCTCCTGCCGGGATTCGAGCTGGCTTCTGGTTCAGGCGTTGCGCCATCTCGGCTTCGCCGCCCGTTTCGTCTCCGGCTATCTCATTCAGCTGAAACCGGACCTGGAAGCGCTCGACGGCCCGTCGGGCACCGACCACGATTTTACCGACCTGCACGCCTGGGCCGAGGCCTATATCCCCGGAGCCGGCTGGATCGGACTGGACCCGACTTCCGGTCTGCTGACCGGCGAAAGCCATATTCCGCTGGCCGCGACCCCGCATTATTCCAGCGCCGCGCCGATCGTCGGCATGGCGAGCCATGCGAATGTCGATTTCTCCTTCGACATGAAGGTCGCCCGCGTCGCCGAACATCCGCGCATCACCAAACCGTTCTCGGACGAAGCCTGGTCCGCGCTCAACCGGCTCGGGGAAGAGGTCGACCGCGTGCTCCATCAGGAAGACGTCCGCCTGACCATGGGCGGGGAGCCGACCTTCGTTTCGATCGACGATTTCGAATCCGAGGAATGGAACACGGATGCCGTCGGCCCGACCAAGCGCGAAAAGGCCGACTCGCTCATCCGCCGGCTGCGCGCCCGGTTCGCGCCGGGCGGGTTCCTGCATTACGGTCAGGGCAAGTGGTATCCCGGCGAGACCCTGCCCCGCTGGACCTTCTCCCTTTACTGGCGCCGCGACGACAAGCCGATCTGGCACGACCCGGATCTGATCGCCGACGAGGGCCAGGACACGAAAGCCGGCGCGGAACAATCCGAAGCCTTGCTTCAGCAGATCGCGAGAAGGCTGGAGGTCGATCCGGAATACGTGGTGCCGGCCTATGAAGATCCCGCCGTCTGGATGGTCAAGGAAGCCAATCTGCCGGAGAACGTCACCCCGGCCAATTCCAAGCTGGAAGACGCGGAAGCGCGCCACCGGATCGCTCGGGTCTTCGACCGGGGCCTGAGCTCGCCGTCGGGCCATGTCCTGCCCATTCAGCGCTGGCAGGCAAAGGCGTCCGGCAAGCGCTGGCGGTCCGAACGCTGGAAGATGCGCCGCGACGCGCTCTTCCTGGTTCCGGGCGACAGCCCCGTCGGATACCGGCTGCCGCTGGAATCGCTGCCCTACGTGCCGCCGGCACAATATCCCTATACCAATATCGCCGATCCCACCGTCCCCAGGGACCCGCTGCCGGAATTTCCCGTCGGTCCGCGTCCGGAACGCCAGCAGGACGTCGCCCGGTTCACCGCAAGCGGCGAACAGCAGGACAGGCGCGAGCAAATCCTGCCGGAGAGCGAAATCGGCGACACGCATGTCAGGACTGCCCTGTCCGTGGAACCGCGCGACGGCCGCCTGTGCGTGTTCATGCCGCCGGTCGAAGGGATCGAGGACTATCTGGAACTGATTGCGGCCGCCGAAACCGCGGCGGGCGACCTTGGCCTTCCGGTTCATATCGAGGGCTATCCGCCGCCGCCCGATCCGCGCATGAACGTCATCCGGGTCGCCCCGGATCCGGGCGTCATCGAAGTCAATATCCACCCGGCCGGTAGCTGGCAAGAATGCAAGGCGATCACCGAGGGCGTCTATGAGGAAGCCCGCCAGTCGCGTCTCGGCGCCGACAAGTTCATGATCGACGGCAAGCACACCGGCACGGGCGGCGGCAACCACGTGGTGATCGGCGGTGCCACGCCGCTCGACAGCCCGTTCCTGCGCCGGCCCGACCTGTTGCGCAGCCTCATCCTGCACTGGCAGCGGCATCCGAGCCTGTCCTACATGTTCTCCGGCCTGTTCATCGGCCCGACGTCCCAGGCCCCGCGTGTCGACGAGGCCCGCCACGACGGGCTTTACGAACTGGAGGTCGCGCTCTCGCAGATCCACCGTCCCGGCGAAGGGGCGGCTCCCTTCCCCTGGCTCGTCGACCGGCTCCTGCGCAATCTACTGGTCGACGTCACCGGCAACACCCACCGGGCGGAAATCTGCATCGACAAGCTCTATTCGCCCGACGGTCCGACCGGCCGCCTCGGCCTGGTGGAATTCCGCGGCTTCGAGATGCCGCCCGACCCGCGCATGAGCCTCGCCCAGCAACTGCTGCTGAGAGCCTTGGTCGCCCGGCTCTGGCAGCGCCCGCTCTCCGGCAATCTGACCCGCTGGGGCACGGCACTGCACGACCGGTTCATGCTGCCGCACTATGTCTGGACCGATTTCCTCGACGTGCTCGGAGACCTGGAGCACCACGGCTTCCCCATGCGCCCGGACTGGTTCGAGGCCCAGGCCGAGTTCCGCTTTCCCTTCTGCGGCGAGATCGAGGTGGAAGGCGTCCATCTGGAACTGCGGCAGGCGCTCGAACCCTGGCACGTTCTGGGCGAGACCGGAGCGATCGGCGGCACGGTGCGCTACACGGACAGCTCGACCGAACGCCTGCAGGTGAAACTGACCACCAGCGATCCGGAGCGCTATATCGTCACATGCAACAAGCGTATGATGCCGCTCAAGAAGACCGAAACCAACGGCGTTTCCGTGGCCGGTGTGCGTTACAAGGCCTGGCAGCCCGCCATGGCGCTGCATCCGGTCCACCCTATTGACGCGCCGCTGACCTTCGATATCTTCGACCGCTGGAGCGGACGAGCGCTCGGCGGCTGTGTCTATCATGTGGCTCATCCGGGCGGGCGCAATTACGAAACCTTTCCCGTCAACGGCAACGAGGCCGAGGCACGGCGCCTGGCGCGGTTCGAACCGCACGGGCATACGCCCGGTCTCTACGTGCCGGAGGTGGAACGGCCGCATCCGGAGTTCCCGTTGACCCTGGACCTTCGGCGGCCGCAGAATGTCTGACGGTCTCCGGTTACCGGAGACCCTCGGGAGGAGGCAGGTGCCTTCGGAGGATGAAATGAATGAGTTTGGACGAAACGGCCATATCAGGTGATCTTGGGCGGGGATTGCTGAAATCCTATCGCCCCTATCCCGATGTTTCGGACGAACTTCTCGATCCGGCCGGACGGGTGCGCCCGGTCTGGCGGCCGTTCCTCGACCATCTCTCCTCGCTGACGCCGGAAGAAATCAGCGACCGTTTCGCGCGGGGCAACCAGTATCTCAACGATGCCGGCGTCTATTTCCGCCAATACGGCCAGGACGGCGCGAATGAGCGGGAATGGCCGCTCAGCCACATACCGGTGATCATCGGCGAGGATGACTGGCAGGCCATTTCCGACGGTCTCGTCCAGCGCGCCGAACTTCTGGAACAGCTCGTCGCCGACCTTTACGGTGCCAACAACCTGGTGAGCGAAGGCTATCTGCCGGCCTGCCTGATCGCCAAGAGCCCGGAATGGCAGCGCCCCCTGGTCGGCATCACGCCGAAATCCGGCCACTTCCTGCATTTCCTCGCCTTCGAGATCGGCCGTGGCCCGGACGGCACCTGGTGGGTGCTTTCCGACCGGGCGCAGGCGCCCTCCGGCGCGGGCTTCGCCCTGGAAAACCGGGTGGCCACCGGCCGGGTCTTCAACGAGTATTTCGCCAAGGCCCATGTGCACCGGCTCGCCAGCTTTTTCCGGCACTTCCGCGACCACCTGGTCGACCTGCGCGGCGAATCCGACAGCCGGGTCTCGATCCTGACGCCGGGCCCGCTGAACGACACCTATTTCGAGCATGCCTATATCGCCCGCTATCTCGGCTTCATGCTGCTGGAGGGCGAGGACCTGACGGTGGAGAACGGCCGTCTGATGGTGCGTACGGTGGCCGGCCTGCGGCCGGTCAGCGTGTTGTGGCGCCGCCTCGACTCGGCCTGGTCCGATCCGCTGGAGTTGAACGAGACGTCGCAGATCGGCACGGCCGGTCTCGTGCAGGCTGTGCGGCACGGATCGGTCACCATGATCAATGCGCTCGGCACCGGCATCCTGGAAACCCGTGCGCTGCTCGCCTTCCTGCCGCGCATCAGCGAGCGGCTGCTCGGAGAACCGCTGAAGCTGCCCAACGTCGCCACGTGGTGGTGCGGCGAGGCTACCACGCGAACTTACGTGAAAGAGCACGCGGACAACATGATGTTCAGCTCGGCGCTCTCCACTGCACTCCCCTTTGCCTCCGCGCAGACGGATTTCATCGGCCGCGATTTCGGCAGACATCACGAAGGCACGCTCGAAACCTGGATCGACGGCCAGAACGACAATCTTGTCGGCCAGGAAGCCGTGACCCTGTCGACCACGCCCGCCTATCATGAGGGGCAGCTTCTTCCCCGGCCGATGAGCCTGCGTGTCTTCCTGGCCCGCACTGCGAACGGCTGGGAAGTCATGGCCGGCGGCTTTGCCCGCATCGGCCGGACGGAAGATGCCAGCGCGATTGCCATGCAGGCGGGCGGCTCCGCTGCCGATGTCTGGATCGTCGGCAGCCAGAAGCCGGTCAGGGACACGCTTCTGCATCAGATCGAATCGCCGTACTTCAAGTCCCAGGCGGGCACCCTGCCCTCACGCGCGGCCGACAACCTGTTCTGGCTGGGCCGCTACGTGGAGCGGGCCGAAGGCGCCGTGCGGCTGCTGCGCGCCTACCATGCCCGCCTTCTGGAGACGGCCGACCGGGAAGCGCCCCTGGTCGCGCTGACGGCGGAGTTTCTGGAAGACACCGGCGTGGCGCCGGACGAGCCTATTCCCGAAAGCCTTTACACCATGCTGCAGTCAGCGGTCGCCAGCGCCGGCAAGGTCCGCGACCGGTTCTCGGTCGACGGCTGGCTGGCGCTGAACGATCTGGCCCAGACCGCCAACGGCGCCAGGCTCGCCCTGCGCGAAAACAGCGACGTGCCGCAGGCAATGGGCCTGCTCCTGAGGAAGATCACCGGCTTCTCGGGCCTGGTTCACGAAAACATGTACCGGTTCACCGGCTGGCGCTTCCTGAGCATCGGCCGGGCACTGGAACGCGCGCACCGGATGGCCGATCTGTTGTCCGTCTTCACCAGTCCGGAGGCGCCCGAGGGCTCCCTCGAACTGCTTCTTGAGGTCGGAGACAGCGCCATGTCCATGAGCCGGCGCTACGCGGTCTCCCTCAGCAAGGCGACGGTCCTGGATCTTCTCGCCATGGATACGAAAAACCCGCGCGCCGTGCTCTATCAGCTCAATGACATGAGAGAGCATATCGACGTGCTGCCGGGAGCCGCGGAGTTCGGCCATCTGTCCGATCTGGGCCGGTCCATCCTGAAGGTTCACACGGATCTTGCGATCGCGACGCCTGAAACCCTGACCCCGGAGGCCCTGGCCAAACTCCGGGACAGGATCGCCTATCTCTCCGTTGAGCTGACCGATGCCTATGTCCGCTGAGGTTTGCGTATCCGACCGCCCGCTGTGAGGCGCCCTTGCTGTACGACATTACACTCGAAATCACTTACGACTACGCCAGTTCGGCGAATTCGGGACGCCACGCCCTACGCCTCCTGCCGGCGACGATTCCGGGCGAACAGACGCTGCTTGCCGGGCAGATATCCCTTGAGCCCGAGCCCTCGGAACGTCAGGACCGGGCCGATTTCTTCGGCAACGCGGTGACCGACATCGCCTACCGCAAGCCTCACAGCGAGCTGTGCTTCAAACTGAAGGCCAGGATCGACCGGACCGCGAGCTCCGAAGCGCTCGACATTTCTCCGCCGTTGAAATTCCTGCCCCGTGAACTCACGGTCATCCAGTCGCTCAGGCCGGACGAACCCGTGCACTTCCTGGCCGCCTCGCCGCGTCTGCCGCTGGACCCGGCCTTCGCGGCCTATGCGCGCAAACATGTGAACGAGACCATGAGCATCGTTTCGGCCGTCGAGGTCATCGGCAAGGCGCTGCACCGGGACATGCGCTTCGACGCGGAAGCGACAACGGTGGAAACGCCCGCCCTGGAAGCCTTCGAGCGCCGGCACGGCGTCTGCCAGGACTTCTCGCATATCATGATCGCCTGTCTCAGGAGCATCGGTATTCCGGCCGGCTATGTCAGCGGTTTTCTGCGGACCATCCCGCCCAAGGGCGAGCAGCGGCTGGAAGGCGCCGACGCCATGCACGCCTGGGTGCGCGCCTGGTGCGGCATCGAAATCGGCTGGATCGAATACGACCCGACCAACGCGCTGCGGGTCGGCCAGGATCACATCGTCGTCGCAAGGGGCCGCGACTACGGCGACGCCGCCCCCGTCAAGGGCGTCCTGCGCACCGCCGGCGGCCAGACCACCGACCACAAGGTCGACGTGGTGCCGCGGTGAATAGGACCTGAACAGGTCTTGCTGCGGGCATTTTCCTCTCCGCAAAGGCCAGGCGACCACGTTTGATCGAGCAGACCTGCGTTTCCTGCCCCCTTAACCTCTCCCATTGGGAGAGGTCGGAGCGCAGCTCCGGGTGAGGGGGTAAGCCTCTCCGCCACTTTCCTGCGTTTGCCCCCTCACCCCAGCCCTCTCCCATGGGGAGAGGGAGCCAGATCCTGCCATTGGCCATTGCCTTGCCCCCGGTTATGGTGACAGGTACCTCCGCCAATGTCAGGACGCCATCATGCCGCGTCCCGGACCGGTTCGATCAACGATATCCCCAGGGCTCTCCCCCCGGTCCTGTTCCGACAGACCGACCTTTGCTAGAGTGATTAAGGATTTGTTAAGGAATCTGGAGCCGGGCGATGCGGTCTGCTTTCTATGCTTTCGTTTTTCTCGTGTTTTCCTCCGGCACGAGCCTGGCCGACTACAGCCAGTCGAAGGCATGGTTCCACGGCAAGGACTGGGACCAGCGCGTCCGCATCCAGCATCTTCTGGTCTTCACCGGCGATTATGACACGATCGTCGACGGCGCCTTCGGCCCGAACACCTACGACGCTCTGATCTCCTTCCAGAAGCACCGGGACTATCCGCAGGACGGCGTGCTCGGCGACGACCAGATGCAGATCCTGCTGCGCGACGGTCTCGATCTCGCGAACCGTGTCGGTTTCGAAGTCCGAGACGATCGCGCCGCGGGCCTGTCGCTCGGCATCCCGGTCAAGCTGTTCGAACCGCCCGCTCAAACCCGGCGCGGAAACCTGTGGCGCGCCTATGACGGCAGCATCGAGCTGGAAACGCTGGCAATCCCGCGAACCGAAACGGACTATGAAGAGCTGTTCGAGCGCCTGTCGGGCCCTCGTTCCGGCCGCTCGCTCGACCGCAAGGAGCTGCGCAACGATTTCTTTGTCGTCAGCGGAGAGCAGGACGGCCGCCCCTTCTATGTGCGGATCATGAAGACCGCCGGAGACAGCCGCGGATTCTCCCTTTCCTGGGAACCGAAGCACACGGTGTTCATGAACCGGATCGCCGTTGCCATGTCCAACAGCATGAAATTCCATGACCGCGGCAAGGGCCCCGAAGCCGTGGCGGCCCCCCCGGACCTGCGGAACGCTCAGCCGCAGGTCGAAGCACGAACACACTCCGAACAGTGATCTTTCCCGGGGGAGAAGGAACACCTCTGCCAGGGCAGCAACCGGTTCTCTTCGATAACAAAACCCGGAAAGGCCGGGTCCGTCTTCAGCGGATCGCCTGATCGTCCGCGTCGAAGAAATGCATGCGCGTCTCGTCGAACCGCAACCCGACGCGCGCGCCTTCCTCCACCGTGTCGCTGCCGCTGATCCTGACCTGAACCGTATCGAGACCGTCGAGCGCCACATAGAGGAAGGTGTCTGCGCCGAGATATTCGGCGACTTCCACGGTGCCGGCGCAATGGCCTTCCTCCGGACCGACCACGCTCATATGTTCCGGCCGGATCCCGAGCTTGACCGGCTTTTGCGGTGCATCGGCATGCGGATAATGACCGCCGCCATGGCCTTGGAGCGAGAACAGGCTCTTTTCGACGGAACAGGGCAGAACGTTCATCTTCGGAGAGCCGATGAACTGGGCAACGAACAGGTTGTCGGGACGCTCGTACAGCTCGCGCGGGGACCCGACCTGCTCGATCCGGCCGGCCTGCAGCACGACGATCTTGTCGGCCAGCGTCATGGCCTCCACCTGATCGTGCGTCACATAAATCATGGTGGCACCCAGGTCCCGGTGGAGCTTCGAGATTTCCATCCGCATATCCATGCGGAGCGACGCATCCAGGTTCGAGAGCGGCTCGTCGAACAAAAACACCTCAGGCTGCCGGACGATGGCGCGTCCAATGGCGACGCGCTGGCGTTGCCCGCCCGAGAGTTGAGCCGGCTTGCGGTCGAGCAAATGCTCCATCTGCAGGATTCGGGCAGCCTCGCGGATCTTGGCGTCCCGCTCGTCCTTGGGCGTCTTCTTGAGCCGCAACCCGAAGCCGACATTGTCGTAAACGCTCATATGCGGGTAGAGCGCATAGGACTGGAACACCATAGCCACGCCGCGATCGCGCGGCTGCACGCCGTTGACGACTTTGTCGCCAATTTTCAGTTCACCACCGGTGATGTCTTCCAGGCCCGCAATCATACGCAGCAGCGTGGACTTGCCGCAGCCGGACGGGCCGACAAACACCACGAACTCGCCGTGCTCGATCTCGAGGTCGACGCCCTTGATAACTTCGACCTTGCCATAGGTCTTGCGGATTTGAGTGAGGCTCAAGCCGGCCATGGTGATCTCCTTGTGCCCTAGACCTTGGCGCCTGGTGGAAGCTTGTCGAGTTCGGTATGTAGGAGCCCGTCGGCATCTATGCGCACCGGAATGGGGTCCGAGACCTGACCGATGAACGAGCCGTCTGCCGCGTCATGTCGGAAGCCCATGAAGACCAGGCCCTTGTCAGTCTCGACGATCTTGCCGGCATAGCGGTTGCCCTGTGCGCCATCAAGGAAGGCGCCGGGAGCAACGTCCCAGGGACCGAAGGGATCGTCAGCCATCAGATAGTGCGTGCCGCGCACCGGCGGTTCCGGATTCAGGCGCTTATAGGCCTCGGACCAGTGCGAACCGTCCGTGCAGAACAGCATGTACCATTTGCCGTTTGCCTCAAAGACCTGCGGCACTTCCATCTGCCCGAACATGCCACCGGCATAAACGGGCGGCCGCAATGTCCAGGTGTAAAGATCGGGCGAGGTGGCAAAGCCGATAGTGCCGCCAGCATTGGGCTCGGCGACACCGGGACGGCGGGCAACGAAATACATGACCCAACCATCGCCCTTGGGGTTCTTCATCACCCAGGGATCGCGGAAGGCGCGGTCGTGCCAGTGGCCCGGGGTATATTCCTCATAGTCCGGGCCCGAAATATCGAGCGCCAGGCCATCGCCGACACGGGTCCAATTGTGCCCGTCGGTCGAGGTCGCGTGACCCAGGCGCTGCTTCATGCCCTCTTCGGCATGCTCGGTGCCGGTGTAGAA